>Ga0187843_10002869_pt1 | contig 10241 bp, 7 predicted proteins | sample SpaLakP09_SKY_43_FD_134516 | JGI IMG/M metagenome (GOLD analysis project Ga0187843, IMG submission 134516) | Oligotrophic lake water microbial communities from Sparkling Lake, Wisconsin, USA - SP09_SKY_43 | ecosystem: Environmental > Aquatic > Freshwater > Lake | place: USA: Sparkling Lake...
ATCAGTGTGGGTGTGTCCTGCATGCGGCCGAACTCCCCGCACGCCAGCGTGGCGCAGTTGCTGGCCGCCGCCGATGAAGCATTGCACCTGGCCAAACAGCGCGGTCGTAACCGCGTGATCGCGTTCGGCACACAAGATTGACCCTCATGGCCACCGTTGTGTCTCCCTCTGCCAGCAAGTCACCAGAAGACGCGTTCAGCGCCTTCAGACACCGCACGGCCATGGACCGCATCCATGAACTGCTGGAGCACGGCTTTCCCTGGATGACCTTCCCCTCCGACATGGAGCAGGAATTCCAGCGCGACTGTGCGGCCGCGCGCGCGCGCCACTTCTTGATCAGTGGCTTGATCTCGCTGCTGATCTACAACGGCTTCCTGCTGGTCGATTTCCTGATGGCCCGCGACATGTTCATGCTGGCGGTGGAGTTGCGCCTGTTGCTGTTCACGCCCGTGTCGCTCGCGGTGCTGTACGCCTTCCACACAGGCAAGCTGCCTTGGTTGCGGCATGCACCCCCCAGCGTCGTGGACGTGCTGGCGCTGATCGGCGGTGTGGGGGCGGCGGTCAGCCTGGCGGTCATCCTGATGCTGTCTCAGAGCCCCCTGGTGCACTTTTATCCCGTGGGCTTCATGGTGGTGATCACCTACGGCAACGTGGTTCAGCGCCTGAGGTTCTGGTTTGCCGCCATGTTCACGGCCATCTTGCTGGCGATTTTCGTGGGCGGGGTGCTGAGCACGCCCAACTACCCTGCCCGCCTGTTGTGGCCCATTTGCTCGATGGTGCTGTCGGTGGCGCTGTTCACCTTGAGCGCCAACTACTTCCTGGAGCGCGACGAGCGCCGGCGCTACCTCCTGACCCAGCGCGAGCGCGCCCTTGTGCGTGACCTCAGCCTGGTGCACACCCGCCTGCGGGAGGTCTCGCACATCGATGCGCTCACGGGCATCCACAACCGCACCCACATCCAGGAGCACCTGTCGCTGCTGTGGGAGCGGGCCAGCCGCGACCGTGCCCCGCTCAGCCTGCTGCTGGTGGACATCGACCACTTCAAGAAATTCAACGAGCGTTATGGCAATGCCGCGGGAGACGCTTGCCTGCAAAAGGTGGCGCAGGTGGTGCAGGACTGCCAGCGTCGGCCCAACGACACGGTGGCCCGCCATGGGGGTGAGGAGTTCCTCGTTGTGCTGCCTCGCGCAGACGCCCCTTTCGCGGTGGGCGCCGCAGAGCGCATCCGCCAGGCGGTGGAGGCGCTCCACATCCGACACGAGAGTTCAACAACCGCCCTGCACCTGACCGTCAGCGTGGGGGTGGTGTGCTGCGAGGCGGGCCCTCACCTCACGGTCGAGCGGCTCATGGCCGTGGTCGAGCAGGCCGTGCGCCAAGCCAAGCAGGAAGGCCGTAACCGGGTGTGCAACCTGCCTGCCTGAGTGGGGCCGCGGGCGTCAGGCGGGTGTTCAAGCGGCTTGTGACCGCCGAGCAGCGGGCTCAACCGGGTCAATGTGCGTGAGCACATCAAGCACAGGCAAGTCCTTCATGACGCGTGCGCGCGCCATCGAGGCGATGTCGTGGCCTTCGCGCACGGTGAGGTCGCCGTCCACTTCGATGTGCGCGTCAACCAGGATCATGTCGCCCATCTTGCGGGTGCGCAGGTCATGCAAGCCGTGCACCCCAGGTGTCCGCCGGATGATCGCGCTGATTTCGTCGATCTGGTCTTGAGAGGCCGACCGGTCCATCAGGTCGTGCAGGGCGTCCCAGCCGAACTCCCAGCCCATCTTGCCGACCATGAAGCCGACGATGAGCGCGGCCACGGGGTCGAGCAACGGAAAACCCGCCAGGTTGCCCACGATGCCCAGCGCCACGACCAAGGAGGACGCGGCATCGGAGCGGGCATGCCAGGCGTTGGCCACCAGCATGCTGGAGCGCACGCGCTCGGCGGCAGCCAGCATGTAGCGAAACAACAGCTCCTTGGCCGTGAGGGCGGCCAGCGCCACGTACAAGGCGATGACCTGCACCTTGGGGATCGTGTCGGGGTCGCTCAGCTTGAGGACGGCGCTCCAGAGCATGCCCACGCCCACGCTGAGCAGCAGCATGCCGAGCACCAGAGAGGCGGCGGTTTCGTAGCGTTGGTGGCCGTAGTGGTGGTCGTCGTCGGCCTCTTTGTGGCTGTGGCGGTTGGCCAGCAGCACCACGAAGTCACCCACGAGGTCGGACAGCGAGTGGATGCCGTCCGCGATCAAAGCCTGTGAGTGCGCCAGCACGCCGACCGCGATCTGCACGAAGCTCAACACCAGGTTGACCACCACGCTGACCAGGGTGCTGCGCCGCGCCACCTGGTGCCGTTGAGGGCTGTCCTGTTCAGGATCGTCGCGCGGGGAGAGGTCGAGGCTCATGGCGTGGCGTGGCGCATCTGGGGGGGTCAACCGAGCCAGTCGATGTGGTGGCCCAGCTTGCGGGCCTTGGTGCCCAGGTAGCGTTCGTTTTCAGGCTGGACGTCGCTGCGCACGGGCACGCGCTCTTCGACCTGAACGCCCTGCGCCGCCAGGGTGTCGACCTTGCGGGGGTTGTTGGTCATGAGCTTGACCGAGGTCACGCCCAAGGCCGAGAGGATTTCCGCGGCCGCATCGAACTTGCGCAGGTCGGCGGCGAAACCCAGCTTCTGGTTGGCTTCGACGGTGTCCAGACCCTGGTCTTGCAGTTGGTAGGCGCGCAGCTTGTTGGCCAGGCCAATGCCGCGCCCTTCCTGGCGCAGGTAAACCACCACCCCGCTGCCGCGCTTGCCGATTTCGTTCATGGCGAATTGCAGCTGCGGGCCGCAGTCGCAGCGCAAGGAACCGAACACATCGCCGGTCATGCATTCAGAGTGCACGCGCACGAGGGCGCTGCCCCGGACGTCGCCCATGACCATGGCCACGTGCTCCAGGCCCGTGGTTTTTTCGCGGAACAGCTTCATGGTGAAGCTGCCGTGCTCGGTCGGCACGCGGGCTTCGGCCAGGTACTCCACCAAGGCGTGGGCCACAGGGGTCAGGTGCTCGGTGGCGGTCGGCTCGGTGCGCGGCGGGCGTGCATCGGGACCGTCGCCAACCGGCGGGAGAGCGGTGTCTGAGCTGGACATTCAATTTCCTTAAGGGGTCTATTTTGCCAAATCGCGCAGGACTGGGTGTCCGGTTGCGACAAAGACCGCCGCCCAGCCGGTGGACAGGCCGTTTCAATCGCACTATGATGCTGTACATACATACAGTGTTTGAGATGACTTCCCCGCTTGTGCCTCCCCCACGCTCTGCATCCACCGGTGCGGCTGCGGCCGTGTGCGCAGGGCTGCCTGCACACCTGGCCCAGGCCGTCTGGTCGGGGCACGGGGGGCGTTCAGATGGCGGCTTGGTGCTGTCCAGCGGGCACGCCGCTCTGGACGCTGAATTGCCCGGCGGTGGCTGGCCCGGGCAAGCCCTGACCGAGGTGCTGCAAGCCCAGGTCGGGATGGCCGAATGGCGTTTGCTCATGCCGGCCCTTCGGGCCTTGGTGCAACGCGGCGGTCATGTGCTGCTGATCGGCGCGCCGCTGCGTCCTCAGGCCTCGGCCTTGTGGCGCGAAGGGCTGCCACCTGAGCGGCTGGTGTATGTCGAGGCGCGCACCCCGACCGAGCGCTTGTGGGCGACGGAGCAGGCGCTCAAAGCGGGTTGCTTGTCGGCTGTGCTCGTCTGGCTGCCGAACGTGCGGCCTGAAGCCTTGCGGCGGCTGCAGGCCTGCGCCACGCACCATGCCGGTCCGGTGTTCGTGTTCCGTCCTGTGCAGGCGGCCCTGGAGCCCTCACCTGCCCCGTTGCGTTTGCACCTGGGGCTCGGCCCTTGTCCACACCCGATGCAGGTGCGCGTGCTCAAGCGCAGGGGCCCCGCGCACGCCCAGGCGGTGGTGTTGCCGCACTGGCCCGCTGGGCTGGGGGCCCTGTTGCCTTCGCCCTCGCTGCCCCTTGCCCCTGAGGTCGATCGCCATGTGGCACTGGATCGCCCTGCTGCCCACATCGGCGCCTGACACCGCAGCGGACCTGCCAGCCCTCCTGCAACAACTGGGCTGGTGGTCTCTGCAGTTCACGCCCCGGGTGGCCTTGCTGGAAGACGCCGTCGTGCTGGAGGTCGCTGCGAGCGAACGCTTGTTCGGCGGTGCCGACGCCTTGCGGGGGCGGATCTCACAGGGTGCCGCGCAGCACCTGGCGGAGCGAGGCCTGGTGGGGCTTCGCTGGGCACACGCGCCCACGGCCTTGGCCGCGCTGGCTTTGGCTCGCCAGCATCCAAATCCGAATGTGCATCCGCGTGATTCGTCAGATTCGCCTGCTGTGTCTGGCCTGGCTGTTTTTGGCCCTGATGCGGCTGGCGCATGCCGCCTGGCAGGCTTGCCCCTGAGCACCTTGAGCGCCGTCGCACGCCACGCACCGACCTTGGCGCGCTTGGGATGCCAGACGCTCGCTGACGTGCGCGCCCTTCCCCGGGCCGGCTTGAGCCGCCGCTTTGGTGCCGATGTGCTGCAGGCCCTGGACCAGGCCTGGGGGCAGCGCGCTGAAGCCTTTGCCTGGCTCCAGTTGCCGCCGACGTTCGACGCATGCACCGAATTGCCCGCCCGCACCGAGACCACGGCGGGCCTCGGTGCGGCGTTCGAGCAGCTCCTGCAGGCGCTGTGCGCCTGGCTGAGTGGCCATCAAGCCGGCACGCAGGAGATCGAGCTGCGGTGGTGCCACGAGTGGGCCCGCCGGGGTGAGGCCCGCTGGCAGACCTGGCCGATGCGCCTGGCCTCGCCCGTCCAGGATGTTCGGCGCCTGGTGAGCTTGCTGAAAGAACACCTGCAGCGCATCACCCTGGCCTCACCCGTGACCGACATCGGCCTGCGCGTGAGCACCATCGCGCCCATGTCGGGTGACAGCGCCGACCTGTTCGCGAGCGGCCCGAGTTCGGCCCTGGCCGCGGCAGACGGGCTGATCACCCCCGCGGCTTGGCGAGACCAGCACGATGCCCTGCTGCGGCTGATCGAGCGCCTGGAGATCCGGTTGGGGCCAGAGCGGGTGCAGCAAGCCGAGTGCTGTGCCGACCACCGGTTGCTGCAGGCCCAGCGCTGGCGGCCTGCCGTGCAGTCGCTGGTGGCCACGCGAGGTCAGCCTGGCGGGCGCGTGCCTGCCCCCGGCATGCCGCCCCTCGCCACGCCTGACCGTGCCAACCATGACGCGCCCCAGCCATGCTGGCTGCTGACGGAGCCTTTGCCCCTGGCGATGGACACCCGCAGCGCCCCCCGTGAGCAGCCCCTGTACCAAGGGCCCTTGCAACTGCTGGCGGGGCCGCACCGGGTCGAGGCGGGCTGGTGGGATGACCGCGAAGCCGCACCCGCTGAAGCGCGCGACCACTACCTGGCCAGCAGCCCCAAGGCGGGCTTGCTGTGGGTGTACCGCACCCGACACGTCCCGGCGGACGGCCGCAGCCCGTGGTTCCTGCAAGGGTTCTTTGCCTGAAGCCCGACCATGCGCCCCCTTCGTCCAGGCTTGCCCGACGTCGTCGAGCTGCACGCCGTCTCCAACTTCAGTTTCCTGCGGGGGGCATCGCACCCCGAGGAGCTGGTGCAACGCGCCCTGGCGCTGGGTTACCGCGGCCTGGCCTTGACGGACGATGGCAGCCTGGCCGGTGTGGTGCGCGCCCACCTGGCCCTGCGCGAAGCCCGACAGGCCGGGGTGCCCGGGGCCGATGGCTTCCAGCTGCTGATCGGCAGCGAGTTCGCTGTCCACGATGGCGCCACCGCGTCAGGTGACACGCCCGGTGAGGCGCCTGCTTTCACCCTGATCGCGCTGGCGTGCCACCGGCTGGGCTACGGCTTGCTGTGCGAATTCATCACGCGCTTGCGCCGCGGTGTGGCAGGCAAAGGTCAGGCCGTGCTGAATCGCGATGACATCGTCCCGGCGGCGCTGGGCGACTGCGTGCTGCTGCTGCGTCCGCACCGTGGCACGCCCTGGTCGGCCTTGCTGGCCCAGGCACAGTGGTTCAAGCAGGCGTTTGGCGGGCGTGGCTGGCTCGTGGTCGAGCTGCACCACAGCCTGGACGACGCCGTCTGGCTGCGCACGATGCAGGCTTTGGCCGACGCGGTCCATGTGCCGCTGGTGGCCGCGGGCGATGTCCACATGCACGTGCGCTCGCGCCAGCCCTTGCAGGATGTGCTCACCGCCATCCGCCTGGGGCAGCCTCTGTCGGCCTGCGGCTTCGCCCTGGCCCGCCATGCCGAGCGCCACCTGCGCAGCCGCCTGCGCCTGGCGCGCCGCTATCCGCCCGAGCTGCTGGCCGAAACCTTGAAGGTGGCCGAGCGTTGCCAGTTCAGCCTCGACGAGCTGCGCTACGAGTACCCCGAGGAGGTCGTGCCGCCTGGCGAGACACCCGCGTCGTACCTGCGGCGCATCACCGCAGAGGGCGCGGCCTGGCGCTACCCGCAAGGGCTGCCTGCCGACGTGCGTGCGCTCATCGACAAGGAGCTGGCCCTCATCACCGAGCTGGGCTACGAGCGCTACTTCCTCACCGTGCACGACATCGTGCGCTTCGCCCGCTCGCGCGGCATCCTGTGCCAGGGGCGCGGCAGCGCGGCCAACTCGGCCGTGTGCTATTGCCTGGGCGTCACCGAGGTCGACCCGTCCCGCAGCACGCTGCTGTTCGAGCGCTTCATCTCGAAAGAGCGCAACGAGCCGCCCGACATCGACGTGGACTTCGAACACGAGCGCCGCGAAGAGGTCATCCAGTACCTCTACGCCAAGTACGGCCGCGACCGGGCCGCGCTGACGGCCACCGTCATCCGCTACCGCACGCGCAGCGCTTTGCGCGACGTCGGCAAGGCCTTGGGCTTCTCGGCCGAGCGCATCGCGCAGGTGGCGGGCAACCACCAGTGGTGGGACGGCAAGGGCATCCGCCCGGAACGCCTGCAAGAGCTCGGCCTCGACCCCGATGCCCGCCCGATGCGCCTGTGGCAGGAGCTCAGCCAGACGCTGATGGGCTTCCCCCGCCACCTCAGCCAGCACACCGGTGGCTTCGTCATCGCCAAAGGGGCGCTGTGCCGCATGGTGCCCATCGAGAACGCGTCCATGCCCGATCGCAGCATCATCCAGTGGGACAAGGACGACCTCGATGCCCTGGGCTTGCTCAAGGTCGATGTGCTGGCCCTCGGCATGCTCACGGCCCTGCGCAAGGCCCTCGCCTTCATCGGTGAGCGACGCGGCCGCACGTTCACGATGCAGGACATCCCCGCCGAGGACGCCGCCACCTACGACATGGCCTGCGACGCCGACACCGTGGGCGTTTTCCAGATCGAAAGCCGCGCGCAGATGAGCATGCTGCCGCGCCTGCAGCCGCGTTGCTTCTACGACCTGGTCGTGGAGGTGGCCCTGGTGAGGCCGGGCCCCATCCAGGGCGGCATGGTCCACCCCTACCTGAAGCAGCGCGAGCGGCGGCGCCTCAACCCGGACGGCATCACCGCGCCCCCAGGGCTCGAAGCGGCCCTGTCGCGCACCCTGGGCGTGCCGATTTTCCAGGAACAGGTGATGCAGGTGGCCGTCATCGCGGCGGGCTTCACACCGGGCGAGGCCGACGAGCTGCGCCGCTCGATGGCGGCCTGGCGACGCAAAGGCGGCGTCCACAAGTTCCACGACCGCGTGGTCGAGGGCATGGTCCAGCGCGGTCACAGCCGCGAATTCGCCGAGCAGATCTTCAAGCAAATCGAGGGCTTCGGCGAGTACGGCTTCCCCGAGTCGCACGCGGCCAGCTTCGCGCTGCTGGTGTATGCCAGCGCCTGGGTCAAGCGCCATGAACCGGCGGCCTTCCTCGCGGGACTGCTCAACGCCCAGCCGCTGGGTTTTTACTCGCCCAGCCAGCTGGTGCAGGACGCCCGTCGCCATGGCGTGGTGGTGCTGCCGCCCGATGTGGCGCACAGCGGTTGGGACTGCCGCTTGGTGCCTGGGCGTGAGCGAGGTACTGGCGATGCTGGCGATGCTGACCGCCTGCCACCCATCGGTGGGCGCCCCTCACGCCACCGACCACCCGTCCACGATGCCCAACCCGCCGTCCGCTTGGGCCTCAGGCTGGTGGCGGGCTTGGGCCGTGAGGCGGCGCGGCGCATCGAACAAGCCTGGCTTGAGCGCCCTTTCGCCGATGTCGATGACTTGGCCCGCCGCGCCCAGCTCGCGCAGGACGAGGTGCGTGCGCTGGCCGCTGCCGACGCCCTGCGCAGCCTGGCGGGGCACCGCCGCCAGCAGGTCTGGGAGGCCACCGCACGGCACCGTGCACCCGCCCTGCTGCGGGACGCGCCGGTGCACGAAGACCCGCTGAGCCTGCCGGCCCCACCCGAGGCCGAAGACATCGTTTTCGACCATGCCGCGCTGGGCCTGACGCTGCGCCGCCACCCCCTGGCCTTGCTGCGGCCGCAACTGGCCACGCAGCGCCTGCTGACATCGACCGAGCTGCACACCTTTCCCAACGGGCGCCTGGCGCGGGCCTGTGGCCTCGTCACGGTGCGGCAACAGCCCGGCACGGCATCCGGTGTGGTGTTTGTGACGCTGGAAGACGAAACCGGCACGGTCAACGTCATCGTGTGGGCCGCGCTGAAAGAGCGGCAGCGGCGCGAGCTGGTGCATGCGCGCCTGCTGGCCGTCTATGGCGTGTGGCAGCGCGAAGGGCAGGTTTGCCACCTCATCGCGCACCACCTGCGTGACCTCAGCCCCCTGCTGGGCGGCCTGAGCACACACAGCCGCGATTTCCATTGACCCTGCCAGGATCTGCACGCGCCCATCCGGCCCTTGAGAACCCGGGTTTGCCCTCGGGTGGACATGGCGTCTGCACAACGCCCTGCGGCGTTCGGCCACACGATTCAATTCGACAACGGGCATTGTCAAACCTAGAATGCCCACACCGTCCGCGCCATCCAGAGCGCCATCCACAAGGAGACCTGCATGACCATCGCCAACACCTGCGTCCTGATCGCCGCCGTCCTGCCCATCGTGACCATGGGCATGGCCAAGGCCGCCACCGCCGGCAAGCGCCGCTCCGAGGGCGGCTACGACAACAACAACCCGCGCGACTGGGCCGTCAAACAGGCCGGCTGGAAGGCACGCGCCGCCGCCGCGCACAGCAACGGCTTCGAGATCCTGCCCATCTTCGTGTTCGCCGTGCTGGCCGCCCAAGGCGCTGCTCTCGATCAAGGCCGCACCGACCAGCTCGCCATGGCCTTCATCGCCGCGCGCCTGGCCTACATCGCCATCTACCTGGCCGACATCGCCGCCCTGCGCAGCGTGGTGTGGGCAGTGGGCCTGGGTGTGGCGATCGCCATCTTTGCCCCGACGTTGAACCTGCCGTTCTGATGGGTTGATGGCGCCGTGTCGGGCCATGGCCTGACACAGTGCCCCCAGACAGCACAACGCCCGACCCGCGGTGTCGCCACCGCAGCGTCGGGCGTTGCCGTTTTCAGCGCTGAAAACGGTGCATGAAGTGTGTTCGCTTCAGCGTTTGCGCACCGGCGGCAAGTCGGTGCAGCTGCCGTGAGCAGCTTCGGCCGCAAGGCCCACGCTTTCGCCCAAGGTCGGGTGCGGGTGGATGCTCTTGCCGATGTCGACCTCGTCGGCGCCCATCTCGATGGCCAGCACCACCTCGCCGATCAGGTCGCCCGCGTGCGTGCCCACGATGCCGCCGCCCACGATGCGGCCGGTGTCGGCATCGAACAGCAGCTTGGTGAAGCCTTCCGAGCGGCCATTGGCCAGCGCACGGCCCGACGCCGCCCAGGGGAACAGGCCCTTGGTCACGGCCTTGCCTTGCGCCTTGGCCTGCTCTTCCGTCAGGCCCACCCAGGCGATTTCCGGGTCGGTGTAGGCCACGCTCGGGATGACCGTCGCGTCGAACGAAGCGGAGGCCAGCTTGGCATCGCCCAGCAACTCACCGGCCACCACCTCCGCGGCCACGTGGCCTTCGTGCACGGCCTTGTGCGCCAGCATGGGTTGGCCGACCAGGTCACCGATGGCGAACAGGCTGGGCACGTTGGTGCGCATCTGGCGGTCCACCGGGACGAAGCCGCGCTCGTTCACATGCAGGCCTGCCTTGTCGCCACCGAACTTGCGCCCGTTGGGGCTGCGGCCCACGGCTTGCAGCACCAGGTCATAGACACCAGGCTCGGGCGCCGGCTGGCCTTCCTTGGCCGACGCGAAGGACACCTTGATGCCCTCGGGCGTGGCTTCGGCGGCCACGGTCTTGGTG
>Ga0187843_10002874_pt1 | contig 10231 bp, 8 predicted proteins | sample SpaLakP09_SKY_43_FD_134516 | JGI IMG/M metagenome (GOLD analysis project Ga0187843, IMG submission 134516) | Oligotrophic lake water microbial communities from Sparkling Lake, Wisconsin, USA - SP09_SKY_43 | ecosystem: Environmental > Aquatic > Freshwater > Lake | place: USA: Sparkling Lake...
CAACGACATCATGAAAAAGATCGGCAAGGGCGAGGCTGGCGCCGCCGAGTTGCGCGCGTATGTCAGCAATCCGCCGAAAACCTACCCGCGCGACGCCTACCGTCTGCAGTTCACGAGTAATCACGACATCAACTCCTGGCAGGGCACCGACAAAGCACTGTACGGTCCCGCGTGGGGCGCGCTGGCAGTGCTGAGCTACACCCTGCCCGGCATCCCGCTGACCTACAACGGCCAGGAGGCGCGGCTGGACAAAAAGCTGGCGTTCTTTGAAAAAGACGCCATCGAGTGGAACAACATCGACCTGGAACTGTTCTTCGCCGGCCTCAACGCGCTGAAGAAACAGAACCCGGCGCTGTGGAACGGCACGGCCGGCGGCGCGGTGCAGTTACTGGACACCGGCAACGACAAACTGTTTGCCTTCAAGCGCCAGCAAGGCGCCAACCACGTGCGCGTGATCGTCAACACGACCGGCCAGCTACAGAAATACAAACTGGCCGGCGACGAAGGCCCCGCCTTCCTCAAGCCCTGGCGCTGGCGCATCATCGTCCCTGAATAAAATCCGGGGTCAGTTCTTGCAATCCGACACGGGCTCTACTGTAGTCACAACTACAGCAGAGCCCGTGTCGGATTGCAAGAACTGTCCCCGGATTGTTTATTGTTCGGTGGCGAGGCGTTTGCCGAGGCGGTACAGGTATTCCTGGCCGTCGTACAGGGACTTCACGCGGATGTGCTCATTCAGGCCGTGGGCGCCGCTGCCTTCGGGGCCATGGAACATGCCGCTGATGCCGTAGGTCCAGATGCCGGCGTTGTTGAGGAAGCGGCCATCGGTGCCTCCGGTCGACATGGTCGGAATCACCGGCACGCCCGGCCACATGTCATTGCTGATGGCTTCCACCGCTTTCATCAGCGTTGGCGTCATCGGCGGCATCGGGCCATCCACTCCGTCGCCAATGCGCGTGATCTTGATGTTGTCGTCGGCCACCACGCGCTGCAGCGTCGCCTGCACCTCGGCGATCGGCTCGCCCGGCAGGATGCGGCAGTTGACGGTGGCCCGCGCACGCTGCGGCAGCGCGTTGTCGGCGTGGCCCGCATCCACCTTGGTGGCGACGCAGGTGGTGCGTACGGTGGAGTTGTGCGATGGGCTCAGCGCATACAGGCGGTCCAGCGCGGCCTGATCCGGCGGGTCCTGCAGGATGGCTTGCATGTCTTGCGCCACCTGGCCGGTTTCTACCTTGGCCATGCGCTCGTAGAATGCGCGCGTCACCGGCGACAGCTTGAACGGGAAGGAGAACTGGCCCAGGCGCGACAGGCCATCGGCCAGGTGATAAATCGCGTTGTCCTTGAACGGCGCGGAGCTGTGGCCGCCTGGATTGGTGACTTCCAGCTGAAAGCTCTGATAGACCTTCTCGCCGGCCTGGATGCCATGGCGCACCGGTTTGCCGTCTTTGTCCAGCAGGCCGCCACCGCCTTCGTTGAGGGCGATTTCGGCGTCGATCAGCGCGCGGTGATGGTTGACCAGGTATTCGGCGCCATCAAATTTGGACGGCACCATCTCTTCGTCGCAGGTCAACGCCAGGATGATGTCGCGCTTGAGCGGCAACTTTTCTTTTTTGTACAGCAGCATATTGTTGACGAAGGAGGCCGCCATGGCCTTGTCGTCAGAGGCGCCGCGCGCGTAGAACATGCCGTTTTCTTCGACCAGCTTGAACGGGTCGCGCTCCCAGTCCTCGCGGTTGGCTTCCACCACGTCGATGTGGGCCAGCAGCAGCAGCGGCTTCTTGCTGCCGTCGCCCTTCAGGCGCGCGACCAGGTTGCCTTTCTTCGGACCGCCCGGCGGCACGATGACTTGCAGTTCGCTGTCCTTGAAACCGCCCGCCTTGAGGCGCTTGGCCATTTTTTGCGCCGCCACCGTGCAGGAGCCAATCGAGTTGGTGGTATTGGTCTCCACCAGTTCCTGGTAGATGGACCGCATCTGCTGTTGCACCGGCGTCAATTCCGCGCCATGCGCAGCGCTTGCCACCGCCAAACCCGCCAACCACCACGTTGCCTTGTTCATATCGCCCCTGTCCGGATGAGATTGCCTAAACGGCCAAATTTATACCCCGTCCCTAGGGCTGTCAATAAAGTGGATTCAGAGACTTGCCAAATCCGGCAACCGCCCGCTATAATTGCGGCCCTTGGCCTGGTAGCTCAGTTGGTAGAGCAGAGGATTGAAAATCCTTGTGTCGGTGGTTCGATTCCGCCCCGGGCCACCAAGAATATTCGGAAGAAATCAAAGAGTTACATGCAAAAGTGTGTAACTCTTTTTTTATTCCCAAGAAGTAATTCGTCAGCTGCCGCCCGGATAAATCACTGCGGTTTGCGGCATTAACTGGAAACCACAGCACTTCTCTTTGCGTTTTCACAATACCAGCTCCCGCACGCGATCAATACTTTCCAAAAAACACGTCAGTTCCCTTGCTGCCGCCTATGCTTACTCGATCGCGGTCAAGCCGGCCGTCATGACCAGCCTCATGAGCACTTTGAGGCGGCATAAAGGCTGCTGGAGGTAGCAGCAAATGACACACACCTGGATTGCGATGGTATTTCTCGCCGGGCTTGCCTCGCTGGCCGAATCCAGAACGCTTGCGCTCAATACCGGAGACCGATTCATCACCGTCCGAACAAAGCTTTATGCAGATGGCTGGCGCGCAGATCCTGCTGCCCATGCGTCAACTGGGGAATATGATGGTTTGGACCGGTTGCTTGTCCAGGCGGGGTACGCTGAAGTTGATTACTGCAGCGTTGGAAAGTCTGACTGCGTCCTTCAATATACAAAAGGTAGTGCCTGCCTGCGTCTCCATACCCAAGGCGAGGAAATACGCTCAATGAAGCTTGAGCGCTGGACCGACGAGTGCCGTGAAAAGGGACCAAGCGAAGCACAGAACTTACTTCCCGCCGACGTGAGATACATGGCCCAATGGCGTAACGAGTGCGCTGACTTTGAACAATGCAAGGGGGCAGATGCCTATTTGCTGAGGCTCAGGAAGAAATATGCGCAAAATACTGCGGTCATGAAGATACTCAAGGCTTATAACCGTCCGGTAGAAATTTATCCAGACACAAAAAAATAAACCGTCGCCGCCCGCCGGCGTCATCCAGGATCATCTGGTCGACTTCGGATTCACAGAGAATAAATAGCAAAAACGCCACCCTCGGGTGGCGTTTTTGCTATGCTTGTCAGATTTGCGAGGACGGGATGGCCCAGAGCCCTCTGCTGCTGCGGCGACTGCTGCGTGCGAAGGACCGGATGGATGGCGCGCCCCACGAGGAGTGGCCGGTCGGGCGCTTGGCCGAGGTCAGCGCGGTGTCGCCGGCCTATTTTGCGCGCGAGTTCAAGAAGGCGTTCGGCCTGCCGCCGCACCGCTATCTGCTCACGCGCCGCATCGAGCGCGCCAGCGCGCTGCTGCGCGACACCGACCTGCCGATTACCGACATCGCCCTGCAAACCGGCTGGACCAGCCTGGGCACGTTCGGCCGCATTTTCCGCGATATCACGGGCGCCAGTCCTGGCGAGCTGCGTGTGACGACGCGTCCGGCGCCGGACGCGGCCGCCCATATCCCGGAATGCGTGATGCGCGGCGCCGAGCGGCCTGACCTCAATATCGCAGTTTTGGAGAAGCGCCGTCAGAAAGCCACTGGCAAACTGTGATCTCACTTTAACGGAGGGGATATGAATCAACGTGTCGATGTCGCTGGTGTCTATGTGCGCGATCAGGATGAAGCGCTGGCGTTTTACGAGAAACTTGGTTTCGTGGTGCATACCGATGTGCGCAACGGTGACTACCGCTGGCTGACGGTGCAGCTGGCCGAACAGCCATCGTTCCAGCTGGGCCTGTTCCGTCCCGGCGCGCCCGTGCATGATGCGGCCACCGCGCAGGCGTTGCACGCGCTGGTGGCCAAGGGGGCGATGCCGCCGCTGGTGCTGCAGGTTGACGATTGCCGCGCCGCCTACGAGCGTCTGAGCAAGGCCGGCGTCGAATTCACACAGGAGCCGGTGGCGCGCTACGGCAAGGTCGATGCCGGTTTCCGCGACCCGTCCGGCAATGGCTGGAAGATGATCGAGGCAGCGCGGAGCAACACGCAATGAGCTGGGCCCACGCCATCCGCCAGAGCCACCGCTGGCTTTCGATGCTGTTCACGCTGACGGTGATCGCCAATTTCGTGGCGCGGGCCGCGGCGCCGGGCGAGCCGCCACCGTGGATCACTTACGCGCCGCTGCCGCCGTTGTTCCTGATGCTGCTGTCGGGCCTGTATCTGTTTGCCCTGCCCTACACGGGCCGGCAGTGCGGCGCGCGATGAATACGCTGACCGTCGGCACCTCGCTGGCGATGGTGTACGAACGCATCAACGCCGCGCTGTGGGATCTGCACCAGGGCTTTCACCGCTCGGGGCGGCTGGATGACGCCAACGCCAAGCTGGACGAGGTGGCGAAACTGTTTGCCGCGTATCTGGCGTTCAAAACCGGCGCCATCCCGGCTTTTCCCGGGGCCGACGCGCCGCAGCTGATCGCTGCGCTCAATGCGGCCTTCACCGCGGCCGCGCGCTTGCCACAGTACACGCTGGCCGACGGCAGCTCCATCTTTGGCGCCCGGCCGGCGCTGGCGCTGCGCACGGGCGACGAAGCGCTGGCGTGCGAGCTGATCGCGCTGATCCGCGACTGCGTCGACCTGGCGTTTGATTTGCGCGGCGCCGGCCAGCCGTTCGACATCCTCAACGAGGCCTTCGGCCACTTCATCCGCGACAACTTCCGCGGCAATACGGAAGACGCGCAGTACATGACGCCGCCCGAAGTGGTGGACCTGATCGCGGACATGGCGTTTCTTGAGCTGGAGCGCGAGCTGGTGGCGCGTCCCGATCCCGGGCGGCACTGGCTGATTGCCGATCCGGCCTGCGGCGTCGGTTCTTTCCTGGCGGCGGCCTACCGCCGCGCGCGCCAGTCCGGCACGCTGCCGCCGCAGCGCCTGCGGCTGGTTGGCCAGGACAAGGTGGAGCGCATGGTGCGCCTGTCCACCATCAATATGGCGCTGTTCGATGTCGAGCAGCACCGCGTCACGCTGGGCAATTCGCTGGAGCGCGGTTCGGCGCTGGATGACTGCAACGGCGAGGTCGATGTGGTCCTGACCAATCCGCCGTTTGGCGCGCGCTATCCGGAGCACGCCATCAGCCAGCGCTGTGCAGAGAACACGCCATTCTTCTGCGCGCCGCGTTCGTCCACCGGCATGATCGATTCCGAGCTGCTGTTTGTCGACCGCTGCATGACCTTGCTGCGCGACGGCGGCCACCTGCTGATGGTGGTGCCGGATGGCGTGGTGTCCGCCAAGGGCGTGGCGGCGACCTTGCGCCAGCATCTGACGGGTATGGCCACAGTGAAGGCGGTGATCGAACTGCCGTCCACCACGTTTGCCCAGGCCGGCACGCGCACCCGCACTTCGGTGCTGTATCTGCGCAAGGGCCGCACGCCGGCGCCGGCGGCAGCGTTGCTGGGCATCGCCACCGATCTGGGCTTCCAGGTGTCGTCGCGCAAGGGGGTGCAGGTCAAGGTGCGCGAGGGCGTAAACCAGCTGCCGGCCATCATGGACGCCTATCGCCGTACGGCCGCGCACGACGGCGCCACCGCGGCCGCCGTGCTGAACGCGGCGCCATCCTGCGTGGTGGTGCCGGAGGCCATGCTGCTGCAGGGGCCGTGGACCGCCAGCCATTTCAGCGCACGCCGTTTCGAAACGCTGGCGGTACTGCAGCAAAACGCCGCGTATGAACTAACGCCGCTGGGCCAACTGGTCGACTTCCTGGGCGAGACGCGCCGCACCACGCCGTGGCAGCAGGGCTGGGCCTACATCTCGGTGCTGCACGTGCTGGGTGAAGGCTTGCTGGACATGACGGGTGCGCTGCGCCATGCGCCCAAGATGCCCGGCATGCCCACGCAGGCGGGCGAGCTGCTGCTGTCGCGCCTCAACCCGCGCATTCCGCGCATCTGCATCACGCCGGAGTTTGGCGTGCCGACCTTGTGCTCGACCGAGTTTGAAGTCATGCGCGCCAGGAACCCGCAGCATACCTATCTGCTGGCCTATCTGATCCAGGGCGCCGCCGTACAGAACCAGATCCAAAGCCTGACGTCCGGCACCTCGGCGTCGCACAACCGCATCCGTACGGCGGAACTGGCGCAGGTGCTGGTGCCGATGCCCAGGCCCGGCTCGCCGCTTGAAGCCACCATGTGGCAGCATGCCGCCGCCTATCAGCAGGCGCTGCACCACATGGCGCAAGGCGCCCGCATGATCAGCGCGCTCCGGGCGCAGGAGCAGCAGCCGCAGCAGCTGTTCGGCGCGCCACCGGCTTAGGTCCGCCCCATCACCGCGCTGCACCGGCCATCCCGTCCGCTGGGCAGTTCGTCGCCTGTCACTGCGTTCTGTCGCGTTAGTATGGTGGAAAAATGCCAAATTGCTATGCTCGGCACTCCCGTTCAACCACGATGAGGTCTCCATGATCCGCTATGCCTTGCCTGCCTTGCTACTTGCCAGCGTCCTGCCAGCGTTTGCGCAATCCCCCGCCAACGAAGTGCCGCTGATCGAACGCGGCAAGATTTTCGGCAACCCGAGCAAGGTCGGCGCCAAGCTCAGCCCCGACGGTAAATGGCTGTCGTGGATTGCGCCACGCGATGGCGTGATGAATATTTGGGTCGCCCCCGCCGACCAGCCATCACAGGCGCGGCCGCTGACCGATGAAAAGACGCGGCCGCTGCGCACCAGCTTCTGGTCGCCGGACTCCAGGCGAGTACTGTTCATCCAGGACAAGGGCGGCGACGAGAACTTCCTGCTGTATGGCGTGGATGTCAGCAGCGGCAAGCAAGTCAATTACACGCCGTTTGAAAAAACCCGCGCGGCGGTACTGCACATCAGCAGCAGCATCAAGGACCGTATTCTGGTCAGCATCAACAACCGCGACCCGCGCTGGCACGATGCCTATAGCCTGGACCTGGCCAGCGGCAAGCTGACGCTGGTGCTGCAGAACGATGGCTACGGCGGTTTCCTGGCGGACGACCAGCTCAAGCTGCGCATCGCCATGAAGGCACGCAGTGACGGCGGCACCAGTTACTACCGCATCACGGATGGCAAGCCGGAGAGCACGCCGATGACGGAGGTTGGCCTGGAAGATTCGCAAACCACCAGCCCATGGGCGTTCACGGCCGATGGCAGCACACTGTACTGGACCGACTCACGCCAGCGCAACACGTCGGCCCTGGTGGCGCAGGACGTTGCCAGCGGCAAGACCACGGTGGTGGCGGAAGATGCGCGCGCCGACATCAATGACACGCTGTACGACCAGCGCAGCGGCCGCGTGCAGGCGTACAGCGTCGAGTACCTGAAGCAGGAATACATCCCGCTCAACAACGACCTCAAGGCCGATCTGGCCTTCCTGAGGCAGAACACCCAGGGCCAGTTCAGCATCACGTCGCGCACCCATGCGGATGACAAATGGCTGGTGTCGGTCGATCCCGTCACCGCGCCGCCGTCCACCTGGCTGTATGAGCGCAAGACCAGGAAACTGAGCCAGCTGTATATCACGCGCCCGGAACTGCGCGATGCGCCGCTGGCGGCCATGCATGCGCAGGAAATCAAGGCCCGCGATGGACTCACGCTGGTGTCCTACCTGACCCTGCCCAAAGCCGTCGATGCCACCGGCAGTGGCAAGGCCAGCAAGCCGGTGCCGCTGGTGCTGCTGGTGCATGGCGGGCCGTGGGCGCGCGACCGCTATGGCTACAACAGCAATCACCAATGGCTGGCCAACCGCGGCTATGCCGTGCTGTCAGTGAACTACCGTGGCTCGACCGGCTTTGGCAAAAACTTCATCTCGGCCGGCGATCTGCAATGGGGCCGCAAGATGCATGACGATCTGCTCGATGCGGTGCAGTGGGCGGTCCGCAATGGCGTCACCACGGCCGACCAGGTTGCCATCATGGGCGGCTCCTACGGCGGTTATGCGGCGTTGGCGGGGGTGACGTTTACACCCACCACGTTTGCGTGTGGCGTCGACATCGTCGGTCCCTCCAATCTGTTCACGCTGCTGCAAACCATTCCGCCCTATTGGGAAGCAGGCAAGCAGCAGTTCTACAAGCGCATGGGCGACCCCACCACGGAAGACGGCCAGGCGCTGCTCAAGGAGCGCTCGCCGCTGAATTATGCGGGCAATATCCAGCGCCCACTGCTGATCGGCCAGGGCGCCAACGATCCGCGCGTCAATGTGCGCGAGTCGGAGCAGATTGTGGCGGCAATGGCGGCCAAGCAGATCCCGGTCACCTATGTGGTGTTTCCGGATGAAGGCCACGGCTTTGCGCGCCCGGTCAACAACATCGCCTTCAATGCGGTGGCCGAGAACTTCCTGGCCCAGTGCCTCAAGGGACGCGCCGAGCCGATCGGCGGCGCCCTCAAGGCTTCAACCGCACAGGTCAAGCATGGCGCCGAGTTTGCGCCGGGCCTGGCCGACGCGCTGCAATAAACCGCTTGGCTCAACGCCGTGCTGAGGGCGGCGTTGAGCTGGGTGCCGCGGTGGCTGGCGAACGGCGCAGAAGACGGCACCAACAAGGCGGCGACTGCCCCGCCGCCTGGCTTGGCGCACATATATCCTGAGTCACGCGGGGTTGGAATTTCATCCTGACCTCGACCCGCCGGTTGATCGCCAGGCATTCGGCCAGCGTGGCTTTGACCGGCCAGTCTTTGCATAGCGTCTTCGGCTCCCGCGCGCCATGTCCTTGCGAATAGATGACAGGGATGGCCAATGGCGGTTGGCTGGCGGTCCCGGCGCTGAGCCCGGCCCTGATCTGCGCCTCGATCGCTTGGGCACGCTGCAAGGCCAGTGTATTGTTCAACTCCGCTCCGCCGGGATATCCCTTGGCATCGGCATGCCCGATCACACGTATCTCTTCGACAAAGGCCTGGTTTTCACGTATCACCTTCATCATTTCCTTGAAATCCCGGCTGTCCGTCGCTGCCAACACCGCTGCCCCCGTTTTGAAGAAGACGTCGCCATCCAGTTCCAGGCAACGTTCGACGTCGCCAGCATAGTCGCGGAACACGAACACGCCTTCCCGTTTCAACTCCACAATCAACCGGCGCCCCTGGTGATCCGGGATCTCCACCAGGCTGCGTTCGCCCATACCGTGCCACAACAGGTTGACGCCATGCACCAGGCGCTCAGGCGTACCAGCCGTGCCATTGCACCCCAGCAGCGCAAGATGCTGGCCGCTGGCCGCACGCGAAACGATGTCGTAGTTTTCTTCGCTCAATTTGAGCGTGACGTCCACCGCGCGCAAACCGGCGCTGCGCATCACATAATTTTCGTTCATGCGCGCCAAAAAACCCGGCGCCATGATGAGCGGGCCCAGGAACAGCACGCCCCACAAAAACCAGTAGTAAATGATGGCGCCCTGGTGGCGCCGACGCGGCTGGTCCAGGCGCAGGATCAGCGTATACAGTGCCCACCCGGCCGCAGTAAAGCCTGCAATGCCGCGCATCATATCGGCGGCAAGCGGATCGCTGGCGCAGAGCAGGAACAGGAGCGCCGCTACCCCGGCCAGCAGCCATACCAGCCTTTCACCCAAGCCATTCCAGGCCCCCCACAGGCTGGCCAGCCCATACGCCAACAGAAATCCCGCACCTAAAAACACCAGGTAACCCAGTCCGAACGCGGCAGCGACCAGCAGGAAGAACAAGCTGTCACCAATCGTGACCCCGGCCGGGAAATAGTGGATGGAATACAGCAGGTAGGCTACGGTGGAGGCAATCCCCATCACCAGCAACAGTTTGTAGGCAAATTCGCCGATCCGGGTCAGCGTGGCCGTGAACGAGGATTTTTCTGCTGCCTCAGCCGGTACTTTCGGTCGTCCCGTCAGCCGGGTCACGTACGGGATGGGCGTTCTTTTCATTGCACAGCAGCCATGTGAAGTTATCAATATTGCCAATGATAACATTTCCACATGGAATTAGTTGCTGTAGCAATGCCCTACCGCGAGCCAGCTTATGCTGGATTCACCCGCGCCAGCGAGGCGCGCAGCGCCATGGTGACGGGGTAGCGGCGCGTGACGGGGCGCTGCAGGTCGTAGCAGCGGTTGAGCAGGTCGCTGACGCCGTTCTGCGTCATTTCGCGCCACGGCATGTGCACGGTGCTCAGGCGCGGGGCGGAGAATTCGGCGCTTGGC
>Ga0187843_10002876_pt1 | contig 10225 bp, 8 predicted proteins | sample SpaLakP09_SKY_43_FD_134516 | JGI IMG/M metagenome (GOLD analysis project Ga0187843, IMG submission 134516) | Oligotrophic lake water microbial communities from Sparkling Lake, Wisconsin, USA - SP09_SKY_43 | ecosystem: Environmental > Aquatic > Freshwater > Lake | place: USA: Sparkling Lake...
ACTATTGAATAGTAAGCGTAAGGAGTATTATAAGCCGGACCTTCTAGCAGAACCGCGGTTGCTATCTGATTTCTTGATTTTTGGCGGGCTTTATGGCGTGTTGCGTAGCTACATATATAAATATATTACGCCATAAAGCCCGCCAAAAATCAAGAAATCAGATAGCAACCGCGGTTCTGCTAGAAGGTCCGGCTTATAATACTCCTTACGCTTACTATTCAATAGTAGACTACGAACAAAAAGTCGGCTCCCGACTCTGCCATACCCTCCCCCTTTTGATTACAATAATTGATTATATGCAGACATAAACACATACTGACTTTACTTTACCTTGGTTTTCAACTTGCGCGCAACAACTGGTTCACTCTTAGGCCAAATAACTTCATCTTTGAAGGAATGAATCTCAAAAGGGAACCCAGTCATCTCCATGAGATCACGAGCTTGCTTCTCGAGTCTCTCATCCATCGGAGAAGTATCAGTAGTACAATTTAACAGAAGAATGGCCTTATGAATTGTCATATCGGATGACTCAAATGCCTTCTTCCCAAGCAAGTAGTTTGTGTGCAACTGTCCTATAGTGCCGATGGTGGCACTGGATGCCTTCTTGGCTTCATAAATATTCACCTTTTTTTGATGGGGAAACGTCTCGATGATATCAATCGGAGGAGTCTCGTTGTGTATACTGGTATTCACATCACATGCATATCCGGGGGCGATAGGTGTGATGTGATTACGCTTTGTCTCAACAAACTCCTTCACAAAGTCTCGCTCATAATCCTCTTGCTTCTCACTTCTGAAGAAGGAACTAGCAATTGGATACAACTCCTTTACGAACTCCTGGAACGACTGATTATTGACGTTCCAGGTTGTCTTATTCGGATCCGTCGGTGGAAGAGTATTCTGATCACCAGTCATGTTCACCAGAATAATACGTCCCGACATAGATGGATGCTGCTTTCGTCCAACCATATTCTCAAGCATATCGCCCGAGTTAATATGCGAAATATAGCGGCCGTTCTTCCAGATGTAAACTCCCATACTATATAAATTCGCCTTGAACCAAGAGTTCTTGAACTCCTCGCGTAGATGAATGCAGGTGACATCTATCTTGTTTTTCTTGTCGGGTCCAATCGTAAAACTACCTTTATTGTGCGAGACAACCCCATTCACTCCCAAATCAATCGTGAACGGCTCAATCCGCTCACCGTTTACCTCAATATGAATCTCATTTGATGAAATTTGGCGTTGAAAGTAATATATCTGTGCGAGCTCTCGCCGAAAACGGTTAATAGCATCTTTCTTTACTGTCTCCTTCTTCGCATTTGCTCTCCATAGAGCTGCGAAGCAGTCTGTGGAACACGGGAACGTCATGTACACTCCAGAAGAAGAATCTTTCATCTCACCGGGCCACTCGTTAACGTGGTGGACTGTCATGGTATTTTGAAGAGGTCCCTGAATCATATAGATGGTTGGACTTCCATTGTTTCTCCAATAAACCTTCCACCCATCGCCTTTCACATCGAAGATTGATAGAGCAGTCTTCGCACCACACCCATGCTCATTCAACCCGCCGGGTTTCGAATGACCGTAAGACCAGCAACGCTTCAGCTCCTCTGAGCTAGTTGGAAATCCAGGGCCATTATCCTCAATAGACGCGGTTCCTGACTCTTCATCAAAGCGAAACAGGACTCTGCCCAGAAACTTTTTAATATGGAGAATGCTCAGAATGGCGCTGATTGCGTTATCAATGAGTTCCGTCGCGGCTTGAATAGTACGATTGCTGTATTCATGCTTAGTTAGCGTCCTCCACAGATGCTCTCCCGAATTCTCAACCTCAAATGTAGTAGGAGAAGACATCTTACCCTCTTCGATAACTGCAATAAGCTCTGCGTTCGTTGCCATGCTTCTTAAGATTGTACGTCTTGAGGCAAAGACACCTTGAATCCGTTTTCAGTGTAAAATTCTCTGTTTCGATCCGGTTTGGCTCATTTTGGGGGCTTTTCTCGCTGAAACGGATTCTTATCAGGGCTGCGAAAGGTATCAACAGGATGGTTGTAGAAACAAACATGGAAACAACAGATTCTACGAGCGAATCCATCACGGACTTTATCCGAGAGTTAGAATCATCAAGGAATCAGATATTCTGTGACCGCTCTCGCGGAGTTGGTTTACACGACGAGGTTCAACAACTACACGGGTTTAGGAGTCTTGGACGCGGAACGACACAACGGTTAATGACACAACGGTTTTCGTTTGACAATGACGAATTGTTGGAAACAACGAATGAACGTCGTTTCGTAAACGAGCCACCGGGAGTTGCTGATGACGACGATTATCGCGAATACAAACTGTGTGCTGACTTCAGCGATATCCGAGAGTTCTTGGATATCGTTGACCGAGACGAAGAATGTGTTATTAACCAAACGAGCATACACAGTGTTGAAAACAGGGAGAACTTCTACAACACGGAGATAGTGTTCGGATCATTTAGCGATAGAGTGTACTTACAGGCACTTATTGAAATGTGTAATTGCCCGGAAAATATGGCACTTTCTGTGATGAAGTCCGAGGACAACAATTATTAACGATAAAAACAAAACAAAGACAAAAGCTTTTTCAATTTGTATTGTCTAGGTTAATTTGCGTATTTACTATAAATGTCTCTATCCAGACATGGTTTTGCAAACATCGTTCCTATCGACAAAAGTAAACTAGGGACGAAGGTATATTCTGCCTCGCAGGTCACGAATATGATAAAGGCAAATACAAACACTGCTAGACCTAAACGGTTCCCATTCGGAGTCTCTGCGTATTATCGAGTCAGTTCGGGATTACTAAATGACTACGCAATCATCATAAGAAGTAGTGCCGCAGATAGTATCGCTGCTATTTTCGCAAGCGGGCAAGTCTTGGATGGCGGAGGAAGCAACGATGAGTTTGATCAGATACTGTTCGGAGGTTCAGCCTTTTCCGAGTTCACTTCGGTTCTGGTCGGCGGAACTGCATAACTATCTTCTTCAATTAATAACATAGAAATTCACTTGAATTGTGTTTGCACTATCTAATGCGTTAGCAATCAATCTGAATGTTCCTTGGCCAGCGACCACTGAAACCGACCGAAACGTAGACGAATTTGTTGCAACAGTTGCTAAAATAATAGATGTAGGTGTAACGAAACTGTTAGATACATCCAAAGTAGTAGCCGACTCTGGAAAATAGACAGCCCCAGCTACTTTATTAATAGTTGTAGAGCCAGAAATAGATGCTAATTGTGGAGATACTATAACCTGATTACAATACACAGCTCCGTATGGAGCTGATGTCGTCCCTAACGAATTAGGATATGCAGTCCCAGCCGCGTTATAAGGAGTGGCAGAAAAAGCGCTAAAGCCAGTACTAACTGAAGCAAATGTTCCAGAAATCGTTAAAGTAGTAGTAGAGAAACTCACTCCGCTGATAGTTGTAGTGCTTGTACTCGGACTCGCTGAACCAGTAGGAAACCCGACGGGAGTTACAATGCTGTTACTGTTTCCGCTAATAACAATAGCTACGGAGGCCGGCGCGGTGCCACTTCCAGCTACACTTACAGCATTAGCTCCTGTTTGAAAAATCGGATTTGTCGTGATGCTTATTTGATTTGATGTCGAATTCACAGAAAGTATATAATACGGTACATCTGTACTAATGCCAGTGAAGCCTCCAACACTTGAAAACGTTATTGGCATTGATCTAGCTAGCCCAGCCGTTGAACTAACCGTTAATGTTGTTGTAGAAGCTGCTGTTACATTAAATGTAGTATTTGTTGGTATAAAACTTAGATTTCCTAGGACTCTAACTGTAGTTGAAGTTGGAAAATTCAAAATTGGATAGTAATATCCTCCATAAATAAGTACTCCTGGAAGGTTTGGGACATTAATGAACGGCGCGTTAACGAGTGTAAACGATGAAAGAGAATTCGTCAGTTGCGTAGATGGAACTGAATACACGCCATTATTGCCAGGAGTTGAATTGCCAGTTATCATAACCGATGGTGACCCACTACTTATTGTTATTGCAGAACTCGTTGTCAAATTATTACCTGCTCCCACTGCAGTAGCTGAAGTAGCGGATATAGCTACAGAATTTGCGTAAAATCCTAGTCTCTGGCCACTTAAGGTTCCACTAAATTGTCTTCCTAAAAATTTTACAGCAGTGGTTGAAGTTGCCAGAGCAGTATATACTCCGTTGAGTGCTGGTGTTGCGTTGCCGTACATAGTCATTGAATAGGTTTGAGACGAAGTGAAAGTAGAAGATGATACAGTTAATCCACTTGCAGTTAAGGTAGCTGGGGTAATAGTCCTGTAGTTATAAAACAGTGTTCCTTTGGCGGAGCCAGGCGTTAAAGCAAGTTGAGGAGCTGAATTAGTATCAGTTGTTAAAGCAAAAGAAGTGGCATTCTTTCCAGCATTATCGTACGGAATAAAGAGCGTCTTGTTTACTTCGGAAAATTCTGAACCGCTGAATGGAACATATGTATTTGAATAAGGGTCAACCCTTGGCGGAGATACGAAAAACACTGAGTTTGGACTCAAGAAAAGTGTTGAAGGAGATTCTTGTAAAGACGAGAGCGAATTATACATGCTTCCATTAGAATCAAGGCTGGTTGTAGCCCCCTGAGTACCAAGCTCAAGAATATTACCGGCTAATCTAGTAGCTGTTGCGGGAGTTCCAGTTGGTACATAACATGATAATATCTGCCACGCCTGCCCTCCTTGTAGAACTGTCATAGTGAATGGCTGGGAATAACTTAAATTTGCCTTTAAAATTGCACCATATCCTGGGTCTTGTGTTCTTATTGGAATTTGTTGAAAGAAATTCCAGGTTGGATAGTATGTTAAAACGGCGGAAGGAATGAGGGTTTGGGGACTATTTACAAATGTAGATGGAGCCATCACTATGCCTATAGTATAATATCCCGGAGCGGAGGCAGTATCAATAGTTCCAACCGTATAAGCTCCCGTTCCATTTTCTGCACTCCCTGTCGTTAAACCGAATTCAGTGATAGACCCTACATTCGCTGGTAAAAGGCTAGCGGCGTTAGCCATGCTACCCGATACGGTTAAATCGGCTCCTGATCCAGACTCCGAAGAGAGAACTATTGACGTTGTCGAATTTACAGTTTTTACGTAATATGTTTGATTTACATTCAAGTTGAAGCTCCCAGAACTAGAAAACACTAGTTGTGTTGTCCCTGCAACTAATCCAATCGTTGGAGTGATTGTCAATGTTGAGCTACCAGTGAGAGTTCCAAGTGTCATTAGAGTAACTGTCGTCGTATTAGCAACTACATTTGCGTTTGCTGGAGTGCCACTTCCCCCTACGGAAACAACTGTGCCCGTGGCGGAACCTGTTGCGATCGTTATTGAAGTTGATGAAATCACACTAGCTACGTAATATGTTGTAGTTGTATCAATGCCAGTGAAGCCTCCAACACTTGAAATCGTTAGTTGGGTTCCTACACATAAAACAGCCGTTGTAGTAACTGTTAGTGTCGTGCCACTCGCAGCAGTTATATTGAAGCTCGCACCGCTATTCGTTGGGCGTGCTTTGCCAACTGCGTTTATTATAAGGGAACTTCGAGAGAGAACCCCATTAAAATTATATAAGCCACCGCTTCCGAAAGTTATATTTTTTTGTTCGCGACTTCCTAAAAATTGACCGTATCTGACACTTTGTGGACCAGACGAACCAGTTGAACCGTATTTAGCTAAGACTCCTCCGTCTCCGCTGCTTGGAGCAAGATCGCCATAAGGAGTTATCGTTGTAGTTGCAGAATCAGTCCCGACAACTGTTCCATTCGTTTCTCCGTAACGCAAAAAGGACTTCGAAACTCCGCTTCCTCCTGCCGCTGACATTGCAACTGTTGAGACATCATCAAAGCCTTTCGTTGTGATGTTAGAGTGATACATCTGGAGTCCGCTACTCGTGGTAGCTGTAGTCGTCGTTAAAGTTAAATACGAATCCGTAAGCGTAGGCGTAACAAAACTACCACCAGTTACTCTTTCGGAGATATGAGATGGATACAGTATGTTAAGTCTCGCCAATGACGACCACAAATTTGTAACTGTTCTTCCTACTCCTGTAACGAACTTGTCAAGCGTAATATAGATGCCGTTATTTTCGTGGGAACTGGAAGCCGTAATAGCGAACAGAACATTGTAATTCGCTGTACTTGCGTTAATATTCGTTACATCATTGAGTATCAGTGAGTTGGAAGTTGGGTATGAGGTTACTACGGTGGCATAGTTTAATGTTGGGGCAGACGCATCTGAGGTATTAGGAAAAGTGCCAGAAATGGTTACAGTATTTGTACCAGTATTGACATTCGTCATTGTGTACGCACCAAGATTCGGGCCACTCGTAATGTATATGTGAGGACACCTGGTCCTGGTTGCGTTTAATATAGTCGCAAGCGTAGCTGATACTGTAAAGGTGTTATTCGTAGGGAAACTCACAATTCCCGTTGCGCTGGTAACAGTTGCAACAGCCGAATATGATCCAGGGTATGTTCCAGGAGCTCGATTGATAGTTGGAAATAAACCAATATCATTATTATTCGTCCCGAACCCTCCAGAAATTACAACGTATTCTCCGTCGGCAATATAATCGCTATTACGAACACTAATTATAGATCCCATAGTTGGACATGATGACTGCCAGACTGGTGCTGCAGTTCGCATTCTAGTACTAGGTATCGTGTCATCAGCAACGAATTGAACCGCCTCAAATCCTGTGTTTCTGATGATTATACCGTCGGTTGCGGATGTATTAAAGTTTACTCTTGGAAAATTAAAAAATGGTGGGGTGGCTTCAGATATAGTAATCGGTTCAGTATTAATAAACGCAGTACTTCCAGACACGGAGGCGAAAGAATATGTAACTTTGTAATACGTGTTTGAAATGCGGGTTAAAGTATATCCAGTTATTGGTTTGCTTGCAGTGCTGAACTTCCCGACTACGATTCCTCCTGATACCCAAGCAGCCGGAGGCTTTACTGTCGTTATATAAGATATTTGAGGGATGACAGTTGCTACAGTGGGAGAACCGTTATACGAAGCATTTTTTGAGCCAGTTATATCAATGATTTCCCCAGGTGAAATGTATCTTCCTGTGGTAGGAGCTAGCAAAGTTTGTCTGGTTGGATTAAGAATCGCAGTAACAGTCCAATTTCCCGAAGAACCCGTCACGGATGCGCTACTTATGCGTGCCCTGGCTCCACTTGTACGGCCTACAATATATCCTGTATTGTGGCTGACAGCATCAGTCCCAAACGTATAAGTTCCTGGCGACGTCGCGGTGGCGACATTATAAGTGATAGTATATCTTGCATCGCCCAAATGATATGATTGGGTATTGTTTTGATAATGTGCAGATGCTGCATAGTGTCCTACCACTTCGCCAGGTTGAAATACTATATCAGCACAATTTCGGAATAAAATTCCAGTTTGGGAATCTTCAAGGCATACATCTTTTAGGCACCCAGTGTGAACTTCATCTAAGAATATTCCGTATCCCTCTGAGTTCCTACCGATCCATCCGCCTTCAATGTCCAAATGTGTAGCACGCGAATCTCCAAATGGAACGGTTTTTATTTTATAAGCACCAGCACCCGTAACCATATTGAGTCCGATTAATTTAATGATATAACTCCCAGTGTTCCTCCCACTTCCATCAATAAAAATCCCTCCTGAATCTGGCGGACCCTGTATAAACACTGTGTTTTGGACGCGCATAAACCATACTCCTAAAATACCCAAACATACTGCCCCAGCCGATGCTCTAGAAATATCAATTCGGCCTCTGACAATACTTACGTTTTGCAACGTAGCCGCTCTTAAAGCATAACCGTTTCCCGAATATTGTATAGTTGCTCCTAGGCCGAATTCGTATGTCGTATTTTGTACTAGGTTTATAGTCGTAGTTCCAATATTGTAAGTCCCAGTAGGGAAAAACACATACCCTCCGCTAGTTGTTAAACTATTAATTGCAGCTTGAATTGCAACCGAATCGTCTGTCGTTCCATTTCCAGTTGCACCAAATGATTTGGGGTTGACCATTCCTGGCATTCCTGCGGCGGGCAAGTTGGGCCACGTCAATGTTCCGTTTCCGACCTTCAACATTTGCGTATCCGTTTCAAACCCAGGTTCTCCTGCCGCCAATACTGTGTTGGAAGTCGCCCAGTTCGTCCTGGTGTCGCTCCGCAGCTTAAACTTAACGTTCGTGGATGACATTACTTAATATTTGTAGAATGTTTTAAAGGATAAACGGCGATAAAAACGGAAACTGTGATGTCCCTTTATGTTTTTCAAGTGATAGTATGGAGTTTACATTCTGCAACAAGTATGTGATTCAGTTCTCAGAGGAGGAGGCTGAGATTACGAGGAGGAAGATTGAAAAGATACTTAGCAAAGATGTTTCTCCGCTGGAAGAATATACGGCAGAGGATCTGGCTGTGACAAGGTGTAGGCACAGACAGGACACGGACGCAATGATGTTTGACAAGTGGGTTCTGAATATATGGAACTTGGACGGAAATACGACAACTACGTTCACAAAGCCTTACTGCTGCGACACAGTCATGATCCGCGCGTTGAATTCCGAAACAAAAGAGTTTGACCGATTTGAGTTGTGCGTTATAGAGGCGTTGGATGTAATCAAGGATATCGGCAGATTCATTTGGAGATCGGACGATGACAATCTGATTGCGTCAAGGAAGAGAGCTGCAGAAGATTCGGCGGACAGCGATGAAAATGTAAGAAAAATGGCAAGAATTGAATGAATTTACGTCAAAAACGAATTTGGGGGGTTGAGAGGGTAGATGACAATATAACAGCAAGATGCCCGTCCTTACTCGCTCACAGCTCAACAATGTTCTGCGCAATCGCCGCATTGGTTCCAAGCGTTTGACAATCGTTCTGCGAAGTGACATGATGGATGATGAGAGCGAGACGGAGTACGAGACGGAGACTGAGTATGACCCTACCGACTCAGACAGTTGTTACACGGAGTCTGGAGAGACCGAGTCGTGCGTTTCCGCGGACACGGAGGAAGATACGGAGGAGGAGTATCCGGTCGCAGATAATTTGAAGACGAAGATTGAGAACCTGAGGAGCGAGCTTGCAGAAGCCGAGCGTATGTTGAAGTGGTGGGAGGAAGAGCAGAGGACTCAGCAGATGGAGAACGCAGCGTGTCTTCCAAACATCCTCCTCAGTGCTCTGCTTTCTGTCGCATTCGTTATCATTGTGGGGCTTATGAATGCTCCGAACATTCACCGTCGCTTCTGAATGAAGAGCAGATGAACTAAACTAAAAAAAACAAATACAATACGATTTTTCACTTGAGCGTGGCAAGATCTCCGTCGGTAACGATGAGTTCATGAGGAAGCTCCACGTACAAGATCGTGCTGAAAAACGGAGCGTTGCGTCCTTCCAGGACTGTGTTGCGGATCTTGGGGTTGCTTACGAGGGCAGACAGGAGGCGGTTGTAGAGGTTGGGGAGCTTTACGGAGTTGCGGACTTTGACTTGGCACGTGTTTCCGTTCCACGCACAGACGTTTCCTTTGCAGTCGCCTTCCTTGAACTGCCCGCACGGTTTGCGGACCTTTGTTATGAACTCTTCGGAAGAAGACACATTCACTTCCTTGACGGTTGCGTCGAACCATTCTCGCAGCAGAGGATCTATGGCGGGACGGTCAGGTGAAGCGGAATCAAGAGCATTTCGCAATTCCAGTGCTTCATTTTTGATGTCCTTGGAAAGCTCAAACAGGAGGAAGTCAAACACTTCAGAGGCGTAGGAGATGTCGGTGTATTCTTTCTTAACGAGTTCGTTGGGACCTCCAAATGTGAGGTTGGTTTCGTTGACGGTTTGAACGGTCTGAACGACTTCCTTTGGATCTTTCTTGGATTCTGGAAATGGGGTAGGAATCACAGGGATGCGTAATCCGCAATCAAGGATGATTTCGGTGCGTTCCTTGGACGAGTTGTAGGCGTCTTCCTTTGTTTTGTATCCGTTGATGCCAGCGGGGATTTTGGAGAGGTAAGCAAGGACTAAGTCGTATGTGGGTAGCTTTACGTTCGTGTATCCCTCCATTACGGATGATGACGGGAAGTCTTGGGGGATCGGAGCGGGATGGAAGGGAAGGATTACACGGTATGGAACGTATAAGGCTTGGGCTCGTCCGTAGGGG
>Ga0187843_10002879_pt1 | contig 10215 bp, 9 predicted proteins | sample SpaLakP09_SKY_43_FD_134516 | JGI IMG/M metagenome (GOLD analysis project Ga0187843, IMG submission 134516) | Oligotrophic lake water microbial communities from Sparkling Lake, Wisconsin, USA - SP09_SKY_43 | ecosystem: Environmental > Aquatic > Freshwater > Lake | place: USA: Sparkling Lake...
AACTACGCAGCAGAGACGCGGCAACACCTTCTGCAGGGCGGCAGCCTGTTCGTCGCCGGCGTAGTGGAGGCGTTTGTGCTGAGTGGCCGGCTGTTGACCCCCATCTGGCGGCTCGCAGTTCCGCTGGCCCTCGCGGTGACGGCGACAGTCTTTGCTACCCATGCCCAACACGGTGGTTCAGCTGATGCTGCCGCGATGGCACTGATGCAGGTCCAACACCGCGGTTTTGCAATCGCCCTGTTCACAGCCGCGGCGGCACGCGCTGCAGAGGTCCTCATGACGAGATCCGACGTGTCTCGCCAGGCCACCGGCGCAACAGCTGCTCAGGACTCTCCAGCCAGGCTCAGGGACGCTTGGCTGCTGCCATTGTTGATCTTCGGCTTGCTGATGCTGACCTACGCGGAGCCGGCGATGCGCCACTCTTGACCTTCGCCTGCGCTCGCGTCAATGACTGCGGCAAAGCCACTCTGGACCGGAACGTAGGCGCGGATGCGAACCAGCACCACTCACGCCACTGCGACGCTCCGCATTCCTTCTTTCACCTCTCGACGCTGACCCGCATGGTTCTTCCCCGCCACATTGGCTTCATCCCCGACGGAAACCGCCGCTGGGCAGTTGGAAACGACCTGCCGAAAGAGGCAGGCTACGCGCATGGCATCGAACCCGGTCTATCGCTTTTCGAGCAATGCCAACACCTCGGCATCGAGGAGGTGTCGGTCTACGGATTCACTCAGGACAACACCCGCCGGCCCACCGCGCAGACGGAACACTTTCGGTCGGCCTGCGTGGCCTTTGCGCAAGAGATCGTTCGCCGTGGCGCTGCCCTTCTCGTTGTCGGCGATGAGCGGTCATCCCAGTTCCCCGCCGAACTGGCGGGCTACCGGCAGCGGTGCGCAGGCGGCATCAAGGTCAATTTCCTCGTCAACTACGGCTGGGAGTGGGACCTGGATGGCCTGCGCACCGGTCAGCTGCATTCCGAGCAGGTGTCGCGCATGGAGCTGATCGTGCGTTGGGGCGGCGGTCGTCGCCTCAGCGGTTTTTTGCCCGTGCAATCGGTCTATGCCGACATCTATGTCGTCGACGACCTCTGGCCAGACTTTGACCTATCGCATCTCGACAGCGCGCTTGCGTGGTTCCAGAGGCAGGACCGCACCCTGGGCGGCTGAACACTGTGGCGTCTTACCGCCGTGAATCGCGGTCTTCAGTCGATCAGCAGCTCCGTCTTGTCAAGCTGCAGGTGATGCATGGAAATCTTGACCCTCAGCTCGCCGCCGGATCGCGGCGCCGGTGAGGTGACGGCGCATTCCAGGGTCACTTCTCCATCCTCAAAGCGCGACTCTGTCTTGCTCCCTTCCTTGCGGGAGACAGGGGCGCCACTGAGTGTGACCAAGCGAAGCGACACCAGGCTGTCGTCGTGGCTGCCAAGGAAGCGCGCTTGGAAGCGGACTGCCCTGTCCGTTTGTGCCGTCGGCAGCACGCATACAGCCTCCGCTTCCTCGTCGTTCAAAACGGTGCTCCGACACTCCGACGCGGCACGGGACTCTGCCGCGCCGGCGACCGGAGCCATCAGCGCTGAGAGCAGCAGCGGTACTGCACGCGTGAAAAAACGCAAGGCGAGATTGTCGAGCATGCAGGGATGGTGACGCCGGACAGTGACACCGCCGTGGCACCACCCAGTGAGACCTACCTGACCGTGCGCTGCCCGACGCTCCACGCGCGCCCTGCCCTACTTTCCAGAGCTGTTCACTGAGCCCAAGGCGTTGTGGATTGACGTGGCTGCGATGGCGGCATGCCCCACGGCAACGCTGATCTGGTCCAGCGCGCTGACCACGTCTCCCGCGGCATACACGTTGGGCACGTTCGTGCGGCAATGCTGGTCGATGACGATGCCTTGCCGATCATCGAGCTTGACGCCCAGCGACCGGGCCAGTGACGCGCGGGGATCGACACCGAGCGCCGAGTACAGGACGTCGACGCTTTGCTGATGACTTCGGCCCACCTGGACAACCACGCAGCCTGACGGATCAACAGACAGCTCAGTGGCAAGGCCGGCAAGGCATTCCAGTTCCAGCTCGGCTGCCTGGGCCCCTATCGATTCCACACAACCCTCCACCGGGATGACCTTCACCGAATCACTGAAGTTCTTCAGGAATTTGGCCTCATCCAGGCTGTGGGCAGAGTTGGCCAGCACGCCGATTCGCTTGCCGGTGTGCTCGTAGCCATCACAAACCGGGCAGTAGCGCATCAGGCCGGCATCCTCAACCAAGTCAGCTCCTGGTATCGCCGCCGGCCTGTCGACGACGCCGGTGCAGAAAAGCACGTAGCGACATCGCAAGCTTGACTCTCCAAGTCCCAGCTCGAACAAGTCTTCTTCTACCCGAATCACTGAGCAAACCTTGCCTCGGGCGACGACGCCTCCCATGCGTTCAAGGTGAACCGCCATCCGCAGCAGCAGTTCGTGGCCCGCGATTCCATCGGGAAATCCTGGAACGTTGTGAGACCGGGAAATCTTCCCGGCGCGCGGCTCGCCCGCATCGATCACCCGAACGTCCCGGTGGAATCGTCGGAGGTAGATGGCGGCGGTGAGTCCCGCCGGCCCAGCGCCGATGACGACGCAGTCCGCGACATCAGTGCCGCGAGGTCTGGATTGAGCGTTGGGCAAAGCCTGGGTGGGTATGTCCTGCACCTGCTGTCTCCGTTCAGCCTCGAACATCCAACACCATCATCAGCCCGCCGCCACCGTGGTGCTCGACGTTGTTGTTGGTCGTGTGATGAGGGATGTGGCAATGAACCAGCCATTTCCCGGGGCGCCGCGCTGTCCAGAGCACGTCGTAGCGCTGTCCAGGGCCCACATTGACGGTGTCCGCTTCGAATCGCGCGCTTGGCTTGAGGGCGTAGCCATCGCGGGCTACGACGGTGAAGGGCCCACCATGCACATGCATGGGGTGAACAAAGTTGTTGTTGGTGCCGATGAAGCGCAACTTGATCGTCTGACCGACCTTCATCGTGACGGTATCCGTCGACGGGAAGGCCTTGCCGTCAATGGTGAAGTAGTTCGGCAACGCGCCCTCCATCAGCATGGCTGGGTACGTCAGGCCTTCGCGCTGCAGCCACTCCTGCAACTGGATGACGTATTCCTTGTCGGCGCGCAGTTCGGTTGCCGCTGGTGATCCAGGCTTGGGATCAATGATCAGCGCGCCATACAGTCCCAGCGCCTGTTGACGGTCGGCGTGGTCATGCGTGTGATAGAAAAACGTGCCGGCCTGCTCCGTCGTGAACTCGTAGGTGAAGCTGCCACCTGGCGGGATCGGCTGCTGGGTGATGTTGGCGGGTCCATCCATGCCGTTGGGCAAGATGAGGCCGTGCCAGTGCACCGTTGTCGACTCGGGCAGCCGGTTGGTCACCTTGATGCGCACTCGGTCGCCTTCCGTGACGCGGATGCGTGGGCCGGGGATCTGCTGGTTGAAGGCATAGCCCTCGACCTTGACGTCGGGCAGCACATTCCAACGCACGACCCCGGTCTCCAGCTCAAACACTTTGACGCCGTCTTCATTGCGTTCGAACAAAGGTCGGTCTCCACGCGCGTCGGCGGGTGGCTCGTGCTGCACCAGACGCGGATGGACCGCCGCCATGTCGCGCATGGCCTCGCCCGGCGTATCCCAGAACGACTTCATGCCAGGCGGCATGATCGAAGCCTGGACGTCACGCGCTGAGAGTCGCATGTTCACGAAGATCGCCGGAAAGGTCATGCCGCCGGCCAGCATCAACGTGGTGAACAGACCCACCGTCACCAGTTGTGGCCGCGTCACCTGAGGCTGCATGGCATGAGCGCCATGTTGTCCGCCATGAGAGGCGCTGTGGGATGCGCCGCTCTGACTGCTTTCGGAACCCTCCGGCTTCGCGTGCTCTGCATGGTCGGAAGACCGATTGGCCGGGACCGATGCCATGGCCTTCTCGTGTCCGGCGCCCTCCGCCACATGCTTCCCGTGCATCGCGTGGCCCTGGTGTTCCATCGAGGCCGGCATGCTCTCGGCGCCTTGCTTCGTGGGCGCGTTTGGCGCCGTTTCGCCATGCGCCGTGTCGCGCTGGGTCATCAGGCCATGCTTCATCTGCCGGGACACCATCCAGACGTTGACGGGGTAGGCAATCGCAAAGCCGGCGATGACGCCCACCGACATCACACCCCAGAAGAGCATCTCGGTCGGCTCCATGGCGCGCATGTCGCGCCCCATCATCAGCAAGGTCATCACGGGCGCCATCCCCGCCATCATGGCGTTCATGCTGATGAACTCAGGCATGAACGACTTGCGCACGTTCTCCCAGTAGCTGCCGCCCATCATGTTCTTCATGAACAGCGACTGGAAGATGAACAAACCAAACGCGAAGCCCGCCACGTACTCCACGATCAAGTCGACCCACATCGACAGTCCGAGCGAAGCCGTCACGACCGCGGCCAGGATGATCCCGGTCGCGTCTCCAGCGACGCAGTGGATCGTCGAGCCGACGCCCTGCTTCCAAAGCGGCTTGATGAAAACCTCGTGCTCGCCCGGCGCCGGCTCCTTGTCCGCCATCACGTACAGCAGCAGCCCGATCGGCCCCATGTAGAGGGTCACCAGCACGAAGCCCCACTTCATCACCACGGGCTCAGGGTTGTGGCGGAACTGATCCCACGCCACGTAGGCCGCGCTCAGGCCGGCGAGCGCAAACCAGACGATCAGGAAATAGTCGATGGGCTGGACGATCATGGGTTCTCCGAGAGCTGAGATATAGGCGGTGCGAGCGTTGCGGAACACCGCGACGGGGGGCTGGCCGCCAACACGGTGAAGGGCGCGCGGTGGCAATACGCGTTCCTCTGCATGTCCACCGGGCATGGCCACCGCCACAATCCATCTTGATCTGGGAGGATTGAATGCACGACAGCCTTGCCTTGTTGATCGACCACTGGAAGGCCGATCCGCACAGCACCTACAACAGCTGGTTCCTGTGGGAAGAGCGGCTGAAGAATTTCCGGTCGATCCGCCGAGGCATCGGGGAGATCGTGAAGGACATCGAAGCCGGCACCTTCGGCAACGCTTACCGTTGTTCGACGTTGGAGACGGTGGTGGGGTCGGTTGCCGAGCAGCGCCAGATCTTCAAAGGTGCGGACCACGCCTTCTTGTGGAAGCCCAAGCTCCGCATCCCCGATATCTACGAAAACGCCGACAACCAACGGGCGTTTGCGCGGCTGCTGCACGCTTGCGATTGCTGCGACACGGCCGAGGCGGTGATCGACGCGATCCAGCGTATCGACGCGCAGCAGATCAAGGGGCTGGGCCCGGCGGTCGCAAACCTGCTGTACTTCATCCACCCCACGCTGGTCCTGCCGTTCAACACCGCGATCGTCAAGGGCTACAACGCCGTGACGGGCAGCAATGTGAAGCTGGGTCGATGGGACCACTACCTGTCCATGCGCGAGGGCGCGATCCGGTTGAACACTCAGCACCGCACGCGCCTGTCCAACGACCTTGGCGCGCTGGCTGGTTTGCTGTTCGAAATCGGCTCGGGTCGCTACCAGGCGCCTCCGTTGGCCACTGACAGTGCGACCCTTCAAGCCTGGGAAGCCGATCTGGCGCAGGTGCGCGCCGAATCTGCAGCACTGCAGAAGCAGTGGGCCGCCGAACGCGAAAGCGATACCACGCACACGCAGATCCAGGGCTGGTTGCGTGATCTCGGCAAGGCCCTGGGGTTCGAGGTTTGGATCGCCACTAACGATCGCGGCCGAGCCTATGGCGACGGTCAACTCGGCGACGGCTGCACTGCGGAATTCACTCGCGCCAACACGGCCGGCGCCGAGTCGGTCCGGCTCATCGACGTGGTGTGGCTCGAGGCCGGAAGCGGCAAGGTGTGCGCTGCGTTCGAGGTCGAGCACTCCACCTCGATCTACTCCGGCATCGTGCGCATGCTGGACCTGGCGCTGGGAACTACGGTCGGCGCAGGCAGCACGCTGTTCCTGGTGGCGCCTGACAGCCGGCGCGACGATGTCCAGCTGCAATTGAGGCGACCTGCGTTCTCCCGCGTGTCTGAACTCGGCATCCGCTACCTTCCGTACAGCCAGCTTCAACAGCATCGCGAGGCGGCGGCACGCTTCGGGTCTGGCCTCAAACCGATGCTCGAAATGTCCCAGCTCTTGCGGTGAGGTCATGAGTTGTCAGTGGGTCGTGGACGCACGACGGCGGGCTTCGAGCCGCACATGATGAAGCTTGCCCCTGTGGGAAGGTCAAGCCAGAACGCTCGCTCCCCCCGCGTTTAAAGTGAAGCAGCAAACATTACGTCGGCCACGACAAGCGGCCAACCTCGCGTCATTAAAGCCGCCCACGAAGCGAGGGCGATGAACATTACGGAAATGTCATCTTCATGTGCGCTTGGCGTTCGGTTCGGATTTCTAAGGTGAGGTCGGTGCGCTGAACGGCGCCGCTTGAGAGGCGATGCCGGGCTTTAGGCTCGCGCGCTTCAGTCGGCGCCCCCTTGGAACCGCGACGTGCGAGATGTAGTTTTGACCTGACTCACTGCAACTTCTTCTTGAAGCATCGACCGATCTCTCGCGGCTTCCGTGAGCAGAGATCGGTGCGCTTGCGTACGGCAGATTCGGACGCATAAAGCTGGGTGCGTGTCTTGCCGATGCATGGCGCCGAATCTCCGGTGTTTTCGAAGGAGCAAGAACATGGCCCATCAACAACACGCATCGTGTATCGAGGCCTGCGACCAGTGCGCAGCTGCCTGCAATCACTGCTCGACAGCATGCCTACAGGAGCAGGACGTCAAGATGATGGCGCGCTGTATCGCGTTGGACATGGATTGCGCAGCGATCTGCCAACTTGCTTCCGCCGCCATGGCCCGCGGCAGCGAGAACGCCCAGGCAATTTGCACCCTGTGTGCAGACATCTGCGAGGCCTGTGCCAAGGAATGCACCAAGCACCAGATGGACCATTGCCAGGCCTGCGCTCAAGCTTGCCGTCGTTGTGCCGACGAATGCCGTCGCATGGCGCAGGGCGCACCTTCGGCGGGCCAGTCCTCAGCGGACCACTCTCATTGATCACAGCCCCTGCTTCGCCAGAGGCCATCGACCGCTCGACAGGGCAGACTGATATTTTCGTGAGGACCACTTGACCTTGCCACGGTGGGAGGCTTCAAAGTGCAGTCACCGAGTACCAACCTGGAGTTCCAGATGATCGCCTTCGAAGTCAACGACATGACCTGCGGCCACTGCGTAAGCATGATCACCAAGGCAGTGAAGCAAGCTGACAAGGACGCCAACGTCACGGTCGACCTGGCCACCAAACGTGTCCAAATCGATTCCTCGTCTGCTGACGAGACTGAGTTCAAGGAAGCGATCCAGGAGGCCGGCTACACACCCATGCCCTTCGCGGATTCGGCAATGCCGGCGTCCAAGACCGGTGGAAGCTGTTGCGGTGGGTGCCGCTGAGGTGTGTGCTTGATCGAGGTCAAGAGGTTGGGCGGACAGTTCACCGAGCATGGGCTCATGAACACGCCCTCTTCCTCCCCCAACAGTCCCGCCCGCCGCTTCTTTGGCCTTATCGCCTGGGTGCTCGGCGCGATTGGCGCCTACTTCCTGTTGACGCGCCATTTCGACCACGTCCTGCAGGCGGTTCCCTTCGTGCTTCTGCTTGCCTGCCCTCTGATGCATGTCTTCGGACATCGGCACGGCCATGGCGCACATCAGAAGGAGCATGGTGAGCGTTCAAAGGACGATTGACGTCTTGTGTCCGATCCTGCGGTCGCAGCGGGTCGAATCTGGAGAACAAATTGGATCCCCATCCGCATGACGACCACCCCATGCCAGACGTGAAGCCGCTCTATGTCTGCCCCATGCATCCCGAGGTTCGCGAACCTGCACCCGGGCGTTGTCCGAAATGCGGCATGAACCTCGTTCTGCAGGGCGCCTCGGCCAAAGCCCAGGGCGGCGACCACCATGGACATCATGCCGTCCACGGCACCTCGGCCGCACACAAACATCATGACCACGGGGCGGTGCCCGAGGAGCCGCCGGCGTCGGCGGGCCCCGCCGCTGCGTTACGGCCTACCGCGGCCGCGATCTCCAACGTGGGAGAAGCGGCTGCGGCTGGCGCGACGATCTACACCTGTCCCATGCACCCGGAGATTCGACAGGATCGGCCGGGCAACTGCCCCAAGTGCGGGATGACGCTGGAGCCGCTGATCCCTGAGGCGACGGCAGACGACGACAACCCGGAGCTGCGCGACTTCTCCCGCCGCTTCTGGTGGACGTTGCCGCTGACGATCGTGGTCACGGTCCTGGCAATGGGCGGACACCGCCTGGGCCTGATGACACCAGCCGCGCAAAGCTGGCTTGAACTGGGGCTTTCGCTGCCCATCGTTCTTTGGGCGGGCTGGCCCTTCTTCGAGCGGTGCTGGCAGTCTCTGCTGCACCGCAGTCCCAACATGTGGACGTTGATTGGCATCGGCACCGGCGCGGCGTTCCTTTACAGCGTCGTGGCGACCGCGGCGCCGCAGCTCTTCCCGCAGAGCTTCGCGGCTCATGGCCGCATCGGTGTCTACTTTGAAGCTGCGGCCGTCATCATCTCGCTCACGCTGTTGGGTCAGATGCTGGAGCTGCGGGCTCGTTCCCAGACCACTGCGGCCATCAAGTCGTTGCTCGGGCTGGCGCCCAAGACCGCCCGCCGCATCGAACCGGACGGCTCCGAGGCGGATGTGCCACTCACCCACGTGCACGTCGGTGATCGACTGCGCGTGCGGCCTGGAGAAAAAGTCCCAGTGGACGGCGTGGTCCTAGAAGGCTCCAGCGCCATCGACGAGGCCATGCTGACCGGCGAGCCGGTTCCCGTGATGAAGCGTCCCGGCGACAAGGTCATCGGCGCCACGATCAACACCACCGGGTCCCTGGTGATGCAGTCCGAGCGGGTGGGCTCCCAGACCATGCTGTCCCAGATCGTGCAGATGGTCGCGCAGGCCTAGCGTTCCAAGGCGCCCATGCAACGCATGGCCGACCAGGTCGCCGGCTGGTTCGTGCTCGTCGTGATCGGCATCGCGCTGACCGCCTTCTTCGCCTGGGGTCTGCTCGGCGGTCCCCAGGGCTGGCAATACGGCTTGATCAACGCCGTTTCCGTGCTGATCATTGCCTGCCCTTGCGCTCTTGGCCTGGCGACCCCGATGTCCATCATGGTTGCGACGGGCAAGGCGGCGACGCAGGGCATCTTGTTCCGGGACGCCTCGGCGATCGAGAACTTCCGTCGTGTGAACACCATGATCGTGGACAAGACCGGCACGCTGACGGAGGGCAAACCGGCATTCGAGCGAGCCATCGCAGTTCCAGGACGGTCTGAGGACGAAATTCTCCTTCTGGCGGCGAGCCTGGACCAAGGCAGTGAGCATCCGCTGGCCCATGCCATCGTTGACGCCGGCCGCGCCCGCAAGCTGCCGCTGGAACAGGCCGTTGATTTCGAGTCGTCCACCGGTATCGGCGTGCGGGGCCAGGTGTCAGGGCGGAGGTTGGCGCTTGGCAATACTGCGCTGATGGAGCAGGAGGGGGTCGACGTATCAGATCTTCGCGGTCCGGCCGAAGAACTGCGCCAACGAGGCAGCAGCGTCATGTTCCTGGCAGAGGACGGCCAGCTGCTCGGCATCCTGGCCGTATCTGACCCCATCAAGCAGAGCACCCCAGAGGCGGTGCAGAGCCTTCGAAGCGCTGGGATGCGGGTAGTCATGGCCACTGGCGACGGGCTGACCACCGCCCGGTCGGTCGCCCAGCAACTGGGCATCGATGAGGTCCACGGCGAGGTCAAGCCTGCCGACAAGCTGGCCCTCGTCGACCGCCTGCAAAAGGAGGGTCGCGTCGTCGGCATGGCCGGAGACGGCATCAACGACGCCCCTGCCCTGGCCAAGGCCGATGTGGGCGTGGCCATGGGCACCGGCACCGACGTGGCGATGAACAGCGCGCAGGTCACCTTGGTCAAGGGTGACTTGCGCGGCATTGCCCGGGCCCGGGCCATCTCCGACGCGACTGTTGCCAACATGCGGCAGAACCTGATGTTCGCCTTCCTCTACAACTCGCTGGGCGTGCCGCTGGCCGCCGGCGTGCTCTACCCGTTCACGGGCTGGGTCCTGTCGCCCATGATTGCGGCCCTGGCCATGAGCCTGTCGTCGGTCAGCGTCGTCTTCAACTCGCTTCGCCTGCGCGCG
>Ga0187843_10002880_pt1 | contig 10214 bp, 10 predicted proteins | sample SpaLakP09_SKY_43_FD_134516 | JGI IMG/M metagenome (GOLD analysis project Ga0187843, IMG submission 134516) | Oligotrophic lake water microbial communities from Sparkling Lake, Wisconsin, USA - SP09_SKY_43 | ecosystem: Environmental > Aquatic > Freshwater > Lake | place: USA: Sparkling Lake...
ATTTTCTTCACCTCCTCTACCAGACGCAGGTTGCGGGCGAAATTCTCGCCCTGGAAGCGCGGATTGGTGCGGCGGAAATCATCTTCGGCCAGATCCTCGAAGCGCTGCAGCGCGCCGGTCAGGAAGCCCCGTCCCAGCGGACTGTAGGCCACGAAGCCGATGCCCAGCGCGCGGCAGGTGGCCAGGACATCGGTTTCCGGATCGCGGGTCCACAGGGAATATTCGCTCTGCAGCGCTGTCACCGGATGCACCCGGTGCGCTCGCTCCAGCGTGGCCGATGAGGCCTCGGACAAGCCGATGTAGCGGATCTTGCCCGCATCCACCAGGTCGGCCAGCACGCCCATGGTGGCTTCGATGGGCGTATTCGGATCGATGCGGTGCTGGTAGTAGAGATCGATGGTCTCGATGCCCAGGCGCTTGAGGCTGCCTTCGACCGCCTGGCGGATATAGGCCGGGCTGCCGTCCACGCCGCGGGCGGCCGGATTGGCCGGGTCGCGCCGGATGCCGAACTTGGTGGCGATGAAGAACTTGTCGCGGCGGCCCCGGATGGCGCGGCCGATCAGTTCTTCATTGGTGTAGGGGCCATACATGTCGGCCGTGTCGAGCAGGTTGATGCCAAGGTCCAGGGCGCGGTCGATGGTGGCCAGCGATTCGGCGTCGTCGCGCTGCGCATAGAAATCGCTCATGCCCATGCAGCCCAGGCCGATGGCCGAGACCAGCGGGCCGTTGCTGCCCAGGCGGCGGGTACCAACGTGCGAATCCGGTTGCAGGTGGGTGGTGAGGGGTTCGGTCATGGTGCCATCCTTTCGGGGTAGGGAGCCGCGGGCGCGCTGCTGCGCGGTGCGTGAGCACCAGCAGCGCGGGCCTCTTGCTCCAGTTCGTCGTACAGGACCAGCTTGCGCTGCAGGACGGCCAGGTTCTCCTGCAGCTCGGCCAGGGTGTGTTGCACGCAAAGCGTATGCGCTTGCAGCATGGCCTTGCGTTCAATGACGCTTTCCAGGGTATTGCCCGCGCGGCGCAGCTCGGCGTAGCGCAGCATGGCGCGCACCGGCAGGCCTGTGGCCTTGAGCTTCTTGAGGAAGTCGATCCAGTTCAGGTCTTCCTGGGTGTAGCGGCGATGGCGGTTGTCGCGCCGTTCCACCGGATCGAGCAGGCCGATGCGTTCGTAGTAACGCAGCGTATGCACCGACAGGCCGGTGGCCTCGGCCGCTTGGGCAATGGTCAGGGAAGTCGTCATGGCAGCCAGTCTAGAAGTTGGAGTGCGCTCTAAGTCAAGCGCTGCCTGCCATTATCGGCATTCAGGTCGGAGTGCGCTGGTGCAGGCGAGTTCATTGCCGCGCTGCAGGTGGGCGAGCGGCCATCGAGCCAGTACAATGCGCGCTGCCATTATTTCTGTCCCGGAGATTTTTCGCATGCACATCGATGCCGCCACGCAACTTCTGCTCGACGCCCGCCACAGCGGCCTGGCACTGGACTGGCGCCGCCTGGCCGTGGGCGACGCCGAGACCGCCTATGCCGTGCAGGATGCGCAATTGCGCCGCCTCGGCCCGGTCGCCGGCTGGAAGGTCGGCAGCAAGGGCGACGGCAGCCTGCCGGGGTGTGCGCCTTTGCCTGCTTCGGGGGTCGTCGCATCAGGGACCGAATTGCGTGGTCCGCAATGGCGCATGCGTGGCCTGGAAGTGGAGTTGGCCTTGCGGGTGGGGCGGGACTACGATCCCGGCGAGCAGGTGCCGGATGAAGCCGAGCTGCGCACGGTCTTCGATGCCATCCTGCCGGCCATCGAAGTGGTGGAGACGCGCCTTGGTCATCCTCCTTGCACCAATCCCTGGGCCGGCATGGCCGACCTGCAAAGCCATGGCGCCCTGATCGTCGGTACTGCGCAGCCGCTGCCGCCCACGCTCTCGCTGCGCCAGATCGCGGCCAGCCTGGACATCGATGGACAGGAGATTACCCGCACCACCGGTGGCAATCCGGCCGACCTGTGGCCCATGCTGGGTTGGCTGGCCTTGCATTGCGCACGCCGCGGCCAGCCCTGGCGCCAGGGCCAGGTCATCACCACCGGCTCCTGCACCGGCCTGCAACTGGCGAATGCCGGGCGGCTAATCGAGGCTGCGCTGGAGGGAGTCGGCGCGGTCTCGTTCAGCTTTGCAGGCTAGGGCCCAGCCACTGCTCAGGCCATCACCTGGCCGATCAGCCGGCCGACTTCCGCATGCACCGCATCGCGCCGTGCATCGGTGGCGGCGTTTTCCGTGAGATAGACCGCAAAGAGCAGTGGTGCGCCCTTGTCCGTCCACACCACGCCCACATCGTTGGCCGTGCCCAGACGCCCTGTCCCCGTCTTGTCACCGACCTTCCAGCCCTTGGGCAGGCCGGCGCGCACGCGCTTGTCACCGGTCTGGTTGGCTACCAGCCATTGGGTCAGCTGCTGGCGTGAGGCCGGCGTGAGCGCATTGCCCAGCACCAGCTGGCGGAGGTCGGCCGTCATCGCGGCCGGGGTGGTGGTGTCGCGCGGGTCGCCCGGCGTGGCTTCGTTGAGCGTGGGTTCATTGCGGTCCAGGCGCGTGAGCTCGTCGCCCAGCGTGCGGATGTAGCGCGTCAGTCCGGCCGGGCCGTTCATGCTGTCCAGCATCAGGTTGGCTGCCGTGTTGTCCGACAGGGTCACCGCCGCCTCGCACAACTGCGCCAGCGACAAGCCTTGGCCACCGGTGTGCTTGCCCGTGGTGGGCGAGTAGGGCACCAGGTCCTGCTGGCGATAGACGATGCGGCGCTCCAGCTGCTCCCGGCCTTCATCCACGCGGCGCAGCACTGCAGCGGCGGCCAGCAACTTGAAGGTGCTGCACATGGGGAAGCGCTCGTCAGCCCGATAGCCCCAGTGGCGGCCGCCGGCAGTATCCACCAGGGACACGCCGAGACGCCCGCCGATGTCAGCCTCCAATCGCGTCAGGGTGGCGGTCAGTGTGGATGAGTCCTCAGTTTTACTTGTTCTGGTGGCATCGGCCGCCCAGCTGCGGCTGATCAGGCCGGCGCCGGCCAGCGCCGCCAGGGACAGGAAATGGCGTCTTCCGGTCATGCTTTCTCCTTGGTGAATGGTGACAACAGGGCTGCATGATAGGCAGTAGCCGTAGCGCACACAATTCACGATAATTGGACGCAAGCCCAAGAAAAACTGATGCCTGGAGTGTCCATGTACCTGCCCTTGAACGCCTTGCGCGCCTTCGAAGTCTCAGCCCGCCATCTCTCCTTCACGCGGGCCGCCGAGGAATTGAGCGTGACCCAGACCGCCGTGAGCATGCAGGTCAAGAACCTGGAGCAGCGGCTGGGCGTGACCCTGTTCCGTCGCCTGCCACGCGGCCTGGCCCTCACCGACGAAGGGCTGGCGCTGCTGCCGGTGGTGGCGCAATCCTTCGGGCGCATCGCCGATGTGCTGGCCCAGTTCGAAGATGGCCGCCGCCGCGAGGTGCTCACCGTCGGTGTCGTCGGGACCTTCGCCGTGGGTTGGCTCATGCCGCGCCTGCGTGAATTCCAGCAGCAGCATCCCTTCGTGGACCTGCGTCTGCTCACCAACAACAACCGGGTCGACCTGGCCGGAGAGGGGCTGGATTATGCGATCCGTTTTGGCGATGGTGCATGGCATGGCACCGAGGCTGAACGTCTGTTCGATACACCGCTGGCCCCCATGTGTGCGCCCGACATTGCCGCGCGCCTGCGCACGCCGGCCGACCTGGGGGCGGAGACCCTGTTGCGTTCCTATCGCAGCGATGAATGGCGCCGCTGGTTTGCAGCGGCCGGCGTGCCTTGCCCGCCCTTGCGCGGTTTCGTGTTCGATTCCTCCCTGGCACTGGCGGAGGCCGCCGCACAGGAGGCCGGTGTGGCGCTGCTGCCGGTGATGATGTTCGAGCGCGAGCTGCGCCAAGGGCGCCTGGTCTGCCCGTTCAATCAACGTATCGTGCTGGGGGCCTACTGGCTCACGCGCTTGAAGTCGCGCCCGCAAACCGCGGCCATGGCGGCTTTCCGGACATGGCTGAAGGGACAAGCAAGCTGCACGTAGGTGTGGCTGACGTGATGACTGCGCGCAACAACTACAGCGATGTCAGAGAAATCCTGATAGACGCCCGGCCTGCATGCACATAGAATAAATGATATAAACAATTTATACGGTTCGTGCCGGCCGTATGAATCGAGTCCATGGACAGACCGGCACTGGCAGAAAACCCTCGGGACCCTGCCATCAGTCAACAGTGAAAGGGGGTAAGTCATGCGCTACTTCGCACAACTCTATCGCAAGCTGGTCGATTTTCTCAACGACTCCAGTGAACTCGATACCGGATCGCATCGCGGTGCGCCGCATTGCTGCAGCCTGTATTCGGGCTTGTCGAGCATGTCGCAGGATGAGCAGCGTCACTGACGTCTCGGGTTACTGACCCTCACGCCTGCATCACCTGCCAACCCGGGCCGCGCCAGCGCCCCGGGTTTTTCTTTGCCCGGCCGTGGGGGAGGGCGCGCCAGGCGCAGGGCCGCTCACGCTCTGCACAGCTGCCGATTTCCTTGTGAGGTCTTTTAGATTATGCAGATTCGCTAATGAGTGTCATCAGGAATTTCCTGCTAATCATTTCAGCGAAGATGTAATACAGTCGGAGTGCCGGGTAATACGCTCCCGCAGCGGTCCCTGCGGACCGTTGCGAGCAGGAAGCGGCCACCCGCAGCAGCAACTTCTCTCAGGCTCAGATGACACAACTCAAAAAAATCAGCGTCAACGACTTGGCCCTGGGCATGTATTTTTCCGGCTTCGACGGCCCATGGATCGAGAATCCCTTCTGGCGCAGCAAATTCCTGATCGAACACGCGGCCGACGTGACCCGCGCGCGCAGTGCCGGCTTCGAGTTCTGCTGGATCGATATCTCACTGGGGCGCGATGTCATTGCCGCCAGCCCGGTCCAGGACGGGCCCGAGCAGGTTGCCGTGGCGCCGACCGCTGCGGTCACGCCCGAGGACGAATACCGGCACGAACTTGGTGAAGCCTTGCGTCTCTACGAGAGCGCCAAGGAGTCGACCCAGCTGATGTTCAAGCAGGCCCGCCTGGGCAAGACCCTGGATGTCGAGCGATGCCAGGATCTGGTGGAGGAGATTGCGGACTCGGTGACGCGCAATTCGAATGCCCTGCTCAGCATCATCCGCTTGAAGCGCGCCGACGAATATACGTACCTGCACTCGATTGCGGTGTGCACCATGATGGTGGCGCTGGCGCGCACGCTGGGCATGGACAACACCGCCTGCAAGGAGGCCGGCCTGGCCGGCTACCTGCATGATGTGGGCAAGGCCTTCATTCCGCTGGAGGTACTCAACAAGCACGGCAAGCTGAGCGACCAGGAATTTCGCATCATCCAGCGCCACCCGGTGCTGGGCTACGAATACCTCAGCGGCTTTGCCGGCGTGCCCGACTATGTACTGGACGTCTGCCTGCACCACCACGAGAAGATCGATGGCAGCGGCTACCCGGGGCGCCAGCAGGGCAACCAGATCGACCTGTACTCCCGCATGGCGGCGGTGTGCGACGTGTATGACGCCATCACCTCCGACCGCAGCTACAAGGCCGCCTGGGACCCGGCCGAATCGCTGGCCCGGATGGCGAGCTGGAACGGGCACTTCGACCGCCCCATCTTCCTGACCTTCGTCAAGACACTGGGCATCTATCCCATCGGTTCCATCGTCAAGCTGCGCTCGGGCCGTACCGCCCTGGTCATCCGCCAGAACCACAAGGATCTGACCAAGCCGGTCGTCAAAGCCTTCACCACCGCGCTGTCGATCGAGGCGCTGGAGAGCGAGATCATCGACCTTTCTTCACCAGACCAGGAGGATGTCATCAGCGAGCGCAGCGGACAGGACTGGATTCGCAGCAACGGACTGGTGCTGGATTCGCTCAAGGCGCTGGTGGAGGGAAGCGACGGCGCGGGCGAGCCGGCGCCATAGCCGCACGCTTGATGATGGCCGAGCAACCCGGTGCGCGCGAGCGCCCGGGTTTTTTGTTGTCAGTGAATCTCCTCAGCGGGCGCCGAGGATGTGCGCGATGCGTTCCTCATTGGCCGGATGGCTGGAGAGGTAGCGCGCAGCCGGACTATCCTTGCTCTTGCCCAGGTCTTCCAGCTTCTCGAACACCAGTGCCAGCTTCTGGCGCGGCAGGCCATTGGCCTTGAACATGGCGATGGCGTAATCATCGGCCTCGCGTTCGATATCGCGTGAATACTTCAGGTCCAGCAAGACCGTCGGGATGTTGGCCAGCACCGCCGAGACATCGCCAAAGAGCAGCGTGGCTGCGGCGGCAATGGCCGAACTCTGGATCAGCCGCCGCATCAGGTGGCGCCGGTGCACATGCCCCAGTTCATGGGCCAGCACCCCCATGAGGGCGTCATCATCATCAAGCAGCTGCACGATCTCATCGGTGACTACGATCTGGCCCGAGGGCAGGGCGAAAGCGTTGGGGCCGATGCGGCTCTTGCGGAACACGATCTGGTAGTCGGGCGCATCCGACATCGGCGTGGTCAGGGCGCGAAAGCGCGACGTGATGCCCTTGGCCCGCTGGGTATCGAGCTGGCTGGGTGCCAATACGTGCTGGTCGAGGAAGTCCAGCGTCCCTTGACCGACCTGGCGATCCACCGCCACCGGCAGGATGGCCGTGATGCCCTGCGCGGCCAGCGGCAGCAGGTACAGGTAGCTCAGTACCACCACCGCGACCAGCGCCGCGCATGCCGCCAGCGCATGGCGCCAGCTTTGCTGCAACCGGACCACCAGTGAATCCCGGTGGCCGGTCTCGTGCAGCAAGGCGCTGAAGGCCGTCCCATCGATGATTTCCAGATAGGCACCGTCAGGGAAGCTGACCTTGCGCGCAGCCCGGTTCAGGCGCTCGGAGACGCGCAGTTGGGCGATCGGACAGTCCCGCTCCACCTCGCCGCGCACTTGAGCCACGCCATCGCTGACGGTCAGCGTCACCAGATGGCGCCGGGAGGTCTTGCCGTCAAAGTAGGAAGCGGAGACTGTCATGGCTTACATCGAGAGATCGAAGTCGAGCAGGTCGCCCAGGCCTTCGCCGGTGGCCGAGCCGGGCGATTCGCTGGAAGCGATGAAGTCATCCAGGCTACCCGCTGGCAGCAGCGTCACCGACTCGATGCGGTAGCGCATCATGCGGATCTGCGCGAAGGGGGTGAACAGGCCCAGCGTGAACGCAATGCCCAGCACGTTGGTGAGCAGGATGATGGCAGTGCGGCCCCAGCGCATGCGGCTTTCGAAGCGATGCTCGCCCAGGCGGGTGTTGTTCCACACCAGGTTCTGCAGCAGCGTGATCCACAGGGGAATGATCAGGAAGGACCAGGCATAAAGAGCGAACAACATCAGCCCGAACGCGGCGATCGAGCCCGCGCCCGACTGCACCGACTGGAACAGTGCCACGCCGCCAAAGCCGACCACGATGAGCACCGAGCCGGCGATCCAGCCGCCGATGCCAGCCGCAAAGGCCAGGTAGAACGCGCCCACCGAACCGTGGAAGGAAAAGTGGGTGGCGCCGAAGCGCGCTTCATTGTGCTGGAAGCGCTTGAAGCGCTGCGCCGCCATCGGCATCAACAGGCCGAGGCTGACACCCGACATCAGGGGCCACAGCAGGAAGTTCTTGAAGGCGCCGCCGAAGCTGCCGCGAAAACCGAAGCGGATGCCGCGATAGCTGGTGTTGTAGAGCTTGAACTGCAGGCTGCGCCAGATCAGCCAGGGGCTGGCCAGCATCAGGGCCAGCGCGGCCAGCAGACCCAGCAGGATGTTGAGGTAGCCGGCGACCTGGTACGCCACCAGCAGCACCACGGCCAGGATGCGTCCCTTGAGGATGGAAACGGGATTGCCGTGATAGTCGAAGCTGGCCCCGGCCACCGAGGTGTTGTCGTAGAAGTAGCGCAGCCGCCGCACCTTGGCCCAGGCCGAATAGATGCCCAGGGTGACCACGGAGAGCAGCAGGTTGACGATCCAGATGCGGAAATATTCGGCGCCGCGGCCGCTGAAGGAAAACGCCTGCGGCGCACTGTGGTCGGCCGAGTCACGCAGGACGGTCGCGAAATTGCTTGAGCCGGCGGGCGCCGAGGGGGAGGGGGAAGAGGATTCAGGCAAGTCAGGATGATCGTTCATGGAAGCTCTTGTGTTGGTCGTTGTATGGAAGAGGTCTGCCGATGGGGTCGGGCAAGAATCTATTGCTCGCAAGTAAAAGTCAAGTTGCCGCTTAACACCATGCGCCTTGTATGGGTTTTGTATGGATCGACCTCGCATTTTTTCGAGCCTCAGTGGTATGACCTCCTGCAGAAATGCACTGTTTGTGCGAACATTGCTGCCCACATGCGGTCAAGGCCGTGGCATGGCTGAGCTGGAAACGGCGCGGTTCTGCTGCATTGTTGATCCGCATTGTTCAACTTCGCGCCAAACACAAGTTTCCTGAACGCCGCCCGGCCTCCACCCGGGCGGCGTTTGCCAACCAAAGGAGCCTCCATGTCCACGTCCTGGAATACCGCCGCCATTGCCGAGAAGCTCGGCCTCCCCGCCGCCGACCTCGGTATCGAGACCATTGCCCATAGCGCCGACGGCATCGATTACGAAAGCGTCCTTATCTACAACAAGGCGCAGCCGCCGGTGTCGGGCGTGCTGACCGTCCCCAACTATTTCGGTCTGCGCCAGCAGGCGCTGGAAATCGCCGCCACCACCATCGGTGCCGGCCATGCCATCCTGGTGGCCGACGTGTTCGGCAAGACTTTGCGCCCGACCAATCCGGATGAAGCGCTGGCCGCCATCATCCCGCTGAAAAAGGATCGCGCCGAACTGCGCAAGCGCATGCACGGTGTGCTCAAGGTCTTGCGCGAGCAGAGCTTCGTCAAGCTCGATGCCGGCAAGCTGGGCGCCAGCGGTTTCTGCTTCGGCGGCACCGCGGCGCTCGAACTGGCGCGCGATGGTGCGGACGTGCGCGGCACGGTCTCGCTGCACGGCGCGCTCGATACCCCGGCCCCGGGCCAGAGCAAGGTCAAGGGCGCGGTCCTGGTGCTGCACGGTGTGCAGGACCCGTCGGTGCCGCGCGATCAGGTCAATGGCTTCATCGACGAGATGAGCGCCCTCAAGATTGACTGGCAACTGGTCAACTATGGCCTGGCCGGCCACTCCTTCACCGATCCGGATGCCAACCATCCCGGCTTCTTCTACCACCGCCAGACGGCCGATCGTGCGGCCGCAGCACTGCGGGCTTTCTTCGGCGAAGTGCTGGCGTAATGGCGGCCGGCCGGGCATGAAGGCTGGCCCGGCCGACCTGGTTTGTATCCCTGCGCGGCAGTGCCCGTAGCTGCTGCGCAGGGAGCTTCACCACAACAACAAGAGACGGCGTCCATCCGGCACGCAGGGGAGCGTTCATTCACCTTCTGCGTATCGCGCCAGCGTCCTGCCATTCCCTCGTCAAAATCCCACGTCCAAAGGATACTCATGTCACAAGATAAAGAGCCCAGGCGGCGCTTCCTGCGCCAGGTGTTGGCCATCGTCCCAGCCGCGACCACGCTAGGCGGTGCCACCACCGTTGCAGTGAGCCAGCCGGCAATGGCCGACAGCAGCGAAGCCGGCAAGCCCCGCGCCTACACGCCTACCTACTTCACCGCGCCCGAATGGGCCTTCCTCAACGCCGCCGTCGATCACCTGATCCCCTCCGACCAGTACGGCGCCGGTGCGCTGGAAACCGGTGTGCCCGAGTTCATCGACCGCCAGATGGAAACCCCCTATGGCGCCGGCAAGCTGTGGTACATGCAAGGCCCCTTCCACCCGGACAGCGTGCCCGAACTGGGCTACCAGCTCTCGCTGGTACCGCGCGACATCTACCGCCAGGGCATCGCTGCCCGCAATGACTGGTGCAGCAAGAACCACGGCAAGGTCTTCGCCGAACTCGACAAGGCCAAGCAGCTGGACGTGCTCAAGATGATGGAAGGCGGCAAGATCACGTTCGATACCGTGCCCGCCAAGACCTTCTTCAGCTTCATGCTGGGCAATACCAAGGAGGGCTATTTCGCCGATCCGATGTACGGCGGCAACCAGAAGATGGGCGGCTGGAAGATGGTCGGCTTCCCCGGTGCGCGCGCCGATTACGCTGACTGGGTTGATCAATACAACGTCAAATATCCATACGGCCCCGTGTCGATTCTGGGAGAGAAGGGCTGATC
>Ga0187843_10002882_pt1 | contig 10207 bp, 7 predicted proteins | sample SpaLakP09_SKY_43_FD_134516 | JGI IMG/M metagenome (GOLD analysis project Ga0187843, IMG submission 134516) | Oligotrophic lake water microbial communities from Sparkling Lake, Wisconsin, USA - SP09_SKY_43 | ecosystem: Environmental > Aquatic > Freshwater > Lake | place: USA: Sparkling Lake...
AATGCTGAGCTCGCCCTGCGAGAGCAGCATGGACTGGCGGAAGTTGGCCTCGGCCTTGTCGCCCAGCACCAGGGCCAGCACCAGCGGCGCCATCGGGTACTTGAGCTTCTTGAACAAATAACCGAGCACGCCGAAACCCAGCATCAGGTAGACATCGAACATGGAGCTGTGCACGGTGTAAGCGCCGATGGCACAGGTGACGATGATGATGGGCGCGATGATGGCAAAAGGCACGCGCAGGATGGCCGCCCAGAAAGGCACGGTGGTCAGCACCACGAGCAAGCCGACGATATTGGCCAGGTACATGCTGGCAATCAGGCCCCAGACGAAATCCTTGTGCTCGGCAAACAGCATGGGCCCCGGCTGCAGGCCCCAGATCACCAGGCCACCGAGCAACACGGCCGCGGTGGGTGAGCCCGGGATGCCCAGGGTCAGCATGGGCAGCAGGGCCGAGGTACCGGCGGCATGGGCGGCCGTCTCGGGCGCCACCACACCGGCCAACTCGCCCTTGCCAAAGTCCTCGGGGTTCTTGGCCATGCGCCGCGCCACGCCATAACTCATGAATGACGCGGGTGTGGCACCACCGGGCGTGATGCCCATCCAGCAGCCGATGGCCATGGAGCGCAGAAAGGTCTTCCAGTGGCGCAGCAGCTGCACCCAGGTCTGCCAGACCACGCGCGGGCTGATGCGGGCGCTCTGGCCCTTGAAGGCAAGCCCCTCTTCCATGGTCAGCAGGATCTCGCCGATACCGAAGAGGCCGATCACCGCAATCAAGAAATCAAAGCCCTTGAGCAGATCGGTGAAGCCATAGGTCATGCGCAGTTGGCCGGTCATGTCGTCCATGCCCACGGCGGCCAGGGCAAAGCCCAGCAGCATGGCGATCAGGGTCTTGACCGGCGCCTCCTGGCTCATGCCGACAAAGCTGCAGAAGGTCAGCAACTGCACGGCGAACAACTCCGCCGGGCCGAAGCGCAGGGCAAAGCGGGCCAGCAGCGGCGCAAGAAAGGTGATCAGAAGTGTGGCGAACACGGCGCCCACAAAGGAGGAGGTGAAGGCCGCCGTCAGCGCCTGCGCCGCCTGGCCGCGCTGGGCCATGGGGTAGCCATCAAAGGTGGTGGCCACTGACCAGGGCTCGCCAGGGATGTTGAACAGAATGGAGGTGATGGCCCCACCGAACAAAGCGCCCCAGTAGATGCAGGACAGCATGATGATGCCGGTGGTGGGGTCCATGGTGAAGGTCAGCGGCAGCAGGATGGCCACGCCATTGGCGCCACCCAAGCCCGGCAGCACGCCGATCAAGACCCCCAGCAGGATGCCCACCAACATATAGCCCAGATTGGGCACGGTGGCGGCGACCGAGAAGCCGTGCAGCAGATTGGAAAAATCATCCATCTCAGAAGCCCAGCCAGTGTTCGATCGGCCCCTTGGGCAGGGGCTGGGTGAAGGCACGCTCGAAGAGCAGGAACAGGCTGACGCTCACCGTCAGCGGTACGCCCAGCAGGCTGGGCCAGCGGTAGCCGCCGTTGCGCCACATGAACCAGGCCACCAGCAAGCAGGCCGCCAGATACATGCCCAGCCAGGGGATGGCGGCGACAAACACCGCCGTTGGCAGCAGCACCGCCGCCACATCGCGCAGCTGCGCACCTTCAGCAAACACGCGGCTGCGCAAGCGCGGCCAGCGCAGCAGTTGCTGGATCAGCAGCCAGGCCGAACAGGCCGCCAGCGCCAGGCCGATGCGAAACGGGAAATAGCCGGAACGCGGCCCATCATCGGCCCAGCCAATGCCCAGGCGCAGGCTGTCCTTGATCACCAGGCCCGCCACGACGAGCAGGAACAGGGCCACGCCGAATTCCACCCAACGCAGCTGCCATGCGCCTGGCCATGCGGCGGCAGATGCCCCCTCGCCGCCCGACTCCAGCCCAGCTTGCACTTCCTGATCTTTGCTCATCACCCCGCCTCCCAGCCGAGATGGGCCCGTGACTCACTGAGCCATGAAGCCCGCATCCTTCATCAGCACCCGGTGCAGCTGCTCGTTCTTGCCCAGCCAGTCGACAAACTCCGCGCCCTGCAGCGCAGTCTGCTTGAAGGCACCCTTGGCCATGAAGTCTTTCCATTCGGGCAAGGCGCGGAGCTTGTTGAACAGCTCCTGGTAGAACGCCGTCTGCTCGGCGCTGACGCCCGGCGGCATGAAGATGCCGCGCAGCATCAGATAGCTGACCGGAATGCCTTGTGAGGCACAGGTGGGCAAATCAGCCCAGCTCTGCGTGGCCGTGATCTTTTCCGGGTAAGGCATGCGCTGCTCGTCGAACACGCACAGCGGCCGCAGCTTGCCAGCGCGCCAATGCGACTCGGCCTCGATCGGGTTGTTGACGGTGGAGTCCACATGCTTGCCCACCAGCTGCACCGCCACATCGCCGCCGCCCTTGTAGGGGATGTAGATCATCTTCTTGCCGGTGGACTTCTCCAGCATCACAGTGATGATCTGGTCCTCCTGCTTGGAGCCGGTGCCGCCCATCTTGAAGCTGTTGGGGTTCTGGCCCTTGGCGGCGTTGAAGTAGTCCTTGGCCGTCTTGAAAGGCGCCTCTTCGTTGACCCAAAGCACGAACTGGTCCAGCGCCAGCATGCTGACCGGGGTTAGGTCGCGCCAATTGAAAGGCACACCCGTGGCCATGGGCGTGGTGAAGAGGTTGGACAGCGTAATGACCAGCTTGTGCGGATTGCCCTTATCGCCCTTGACGTCGAGAAAGCCCTCGGCGCCGGCGCCACCGGCCTTGTTCACCACCACCACCGGCTGCGGGCTGAGCTGATGCTTGGACACCATGCCCTGGATGAAACGCGCCATCTGATCGGCACCGCCACCCGTGCCCGCAGGCACGATGAACTCGATCGGCTTGGCCGGCACCCAGCCAGCGGCCTGGGCCTGCACGGCCGCCAGACCCAGCAGAGCCCCAACCCACCAGGACTTGAGGTACTTCTTGTGAATCGCAGGAACTCCCATGAAACGCTCTCCCTCTCTTCGCATGTGTGGCAATGAATCGATGAAGGTGCCGCGGACGCGCCTCAAGCCAGGCCGAGCTTCTGCGCCAAGCCGATGCGCTGCAGCTTGCCTGTCGCTCCCTTGGGGATCTCGTCCATGAACAAGATCTTGCGTGGCACCTTGAAGTCCGCCAGGCGCTGTGCCACAAAGTCCTGCAGCTCGCGCTCGCTGGCGGCCTGACCCTCGCGCAGCACCACCACGGCCGCGACCTCTTCGCCCAGCTTGGCGTGCGGCATGCCGAAGCACACGACCTGCGCCACGGCCGCGTGGTCCATCAGCACCTCGTCCACTTCGCGCGGGCTGATCTTTTCGCCACCGCGGTTGATGATTTCCTTGAGCCGGCCGGTGATGGACACATAGCCATCGGCATCCATCACGCCCTGGTCGCCGGTGCGGAACCAGCCCTGGCTGAAAGCCTCGGCATTGGCGCTCGGGTTGCTCTCATAACCCGCCGTCACATTGGCACCGCGGATCACGATCTCGCCGGTCTCTCCAGCCGCCAGCAGCGCGCCACCAGCACCCATGATGGCCACCTCGGGGCCCGCAGCCAGGCCCACGGTGCCAGGCTTGCGCACGGCCGGCGGCAGCGGGTTGCTGCACATCTGGTGGGTGGCTTCGGTCATGCCGTAGGCTTCGATCAGCGGCGCGCCGAACACCTGCTCCAGCTCGGCAATCACCTGCGGCGGCATGGACGAGGAGGACGAGCGCATGAAGCGCAGTGGGTGGCGGGCAATCACATCCTGGTTCTTGCTCGCGCGGCTCAGAATGGCCTGATGCATGGTGGGCACCGCCGTGTACCAGCTCGGTGCGGCCTCGTCCATCCAGCCGAAGAACTTCAGCGCATTGAAGCCCGGCGTGCAAAACACTTGGGAGCCCGACGACAGCGGCGCCAGCACCCCGGCGATCAGGCCGTGGATGTGGAACAGCGGCATGATGTTCAGGCCGCAGTCGCTGGGCTGGAACTGCAGGCTCTGGCGGATGTTGCGCGCCGAGGCACAGAGATTGCGCTGCGACAGCGGCACGATCTTGGGCCGCGAGGTCGTGCCCGAGGTGTGCAGAACCATGGAGACATCGTCAGGCTGGGCATAGCCGCCCTGCGCCGCCGGGCCCTCGGTGCGGGCGCCGCCCTCGGTCTCGTGCAGCGTGAAGCTGCCCGCGGGCGCGCCGTCCTCGACCACCAGCTCCAGAATGCGAACGCCCAATTTCAGCGCCACCGCCACGGCGGGTGAGGCGCTGCCGCGCTCAACGATCAGGGCCTTGGCCTGCAGATCGCCGAGGTAGAACTCCAACTCCTCGGCGCGGTAGGCCGGGTTCAGCGGCGCACTGGCCACCCCGCAGGCACAGGCTAGAAAACAAGCCGCCATCTCGGGGCCGTTGTTCAAAACCAGCGCGACCCGGTCGTTGCGGCCAATGCCCAGATGGTTGAGACGCGCCACCGTATCCGCCGCCAGCTGGCGCAATGCGCCATGGCTCAGGGCCAGGCGACCCGGCGCACGCAGGGCTGGGGCCTCGGGCTGCGATTGCTGCGACAACATCTCAAACAGGGAGTCTTGGCTCATCGTTGCATCTCGTTCAGATTCAGGAGCGGGCCGGTTTGGGTCGGAGTGTCGCAGCGAAAGATGTCATTTCACATCCAGCCAAACACCGAGTTTCAGCAGTGCCGCCTGGTCGTAGGCTTCGAAGCCCTTCCATTTGGTGGGCTCCAGCTTCTTGCGCCCATCCTCGCTGCTGTCCAGGGCCAGGAAATAGGCGCGAACCTTCTCGACCTGTTCCGCGCTGAGCTGCGGGCTGGCAATGATGTGTTTGATGGGCACGGCCTTGGAAGCCGCCAACACCTTGCCGCCCTTCTCCTGCCAGTCCTTGACCAGGGCGTTGGAGGCGGTGGCGCCCGCATGGGTCAGGCGGTTCTCCACGAAGAAGGGCACGGCGTCCTGGTAGCGGGTGTAGGTGATCTCCATCTGCTTGGGCACCACGCCGTTGTCGCGCAAGGTGGCGCGCACCATCATGGAGGTGATGCTGTCTTCATCGGGCGCGCCCAGGCGCTGGCCCTTGAGGTCGGCCAGCGATTTGAGCGTGCTGTCCGAGCGCACCAGAAAACTGGCCTTGTAGCCGGTGAAGCCCTTGGTCACGGCCAGCAGGCTGTAACCCTGGTCGCGGATGGCGGCGATGGAGATGTGCGCCGGATGCACCAGGGCCAGCTCCCAGCGTTTGTCGGCCAGGCCCTGACGCAGGGTCGGATAGTCGCCGATAGGCTCGATGGTGACGGGTTGACGCAGCAGCTTGCTGAGGTCGGCGGCAATGCCTTCGTAGCGTGAGCGGATCTCGCTCAAGGGCACGCGGTAACTGACGCCTTCGTTGACGGCAAAGCTTAGTGCATGGGCAGCCCATGCAGGCGCGCACAGCACGCTGGTCAGAAGGATGGCACGAAGCGTGGGGTACTTCAAGGCAAGAGCTCCCATGGGCTTTTGAAAGAACTGTTGGACAGGCCGCATGCTCGGCGACACCGGAGGCTGGCGCGAGAACTGGCGGAGTCCTCGCACAGCGCCCGGATTGAGCCGGAGCCAGCGGGCATTGATGGGCGGCATTGTGCGTGGCGCCTAGCCCGTTCGGCGTAACAATTACCCTGAGCTGCAAGCAAATGAAAAAGCCCGTAACTCCGTGCTGGAGTTGCGGGCCTTCAAACAGGGCAGCCGCGGGCGGCGGCAGCCGGGTCGGCGATGATCAGCGGTTCAGGTAATCAAAGAAAGCTTTGGCATTGCTGTCGCGCTGCAAGAAGTCGCGCACCAGCTCAGGAGCCGGCTTCTGGCCACCTTGGCCCAGCACCAGATTGCGGTAGCGCATGCCGGTCTCCGGGTTCAGCTTGTCGGCCGCGAAGGCCGTGCGCAGATCCATGGCCACGACCAGGCTCCAGAGGTAGCCGTAATAGCCGGCGCCATAGCCACCCGCCACATGGGCAAAGCCGGCCGGGAACTTGCTGCCCTCAACATAACCCTGAGGCGTTGCGCCTTGCATCTTGGCCCACAGGGCCAGCGGCTCCTGGTGCACCGGGCCGTGCAGGGCCAGGTCATAGCTGGCGAACAGATGCTGGCGGCCGTACTGCGAGCCCTTGCCGAATTCCTTGGCCGCCACGGCCTTGTCCACCAGGGCGTCCGGCACCGGCTTGCAGCTGGGGCAGACCTCGGCCATCAGCTTGAGCACTTTCTTGTCGTAGACCCAGTCCTCCAGCATCTGCGAGGGCGCTTCGACAAAGTCCAGCATGACATTGGTACCGCCCTGCGCGGCGTAATGGGTGCTGGACAGGTTGTTGTGCACGGCATGACCCAGCTCGTGCAGCAGCGTCTCCATCTCACCCAGGGTCAGACCCTTGCGGTCGAAGTTGACCACCAGGGCGGCTGTGGGCGTGCGGCCGATGCGGGTGGCACTGGAGCGCAGCGGCCAGACGGCCGCATGGTTGTACTTGGCCTCGCGCGGGAACAGATCCACGTAGAGCGTGGCCAGGGGCTTGCCGCTGGCTGCGTCGCTGACGGCATAGGCCTGCGCCTCCGGATGCCACAGCTCGGCCGGCACGCGGGTGTACTTCACGCCCATCAGGCGCTCGATCACGCGCATGGCGAACTGCAGGCTTTCCTGGGCCGGGAAGTACTCGCGGAAGGCTTCCTGGTCGACCGAGAACTGCGCCTGCCGCAGGCGCTCGGCATAGAAGGCACTGTCCCAGGCGAAAACCTGGGTGGCCGCCAGCGGCGTGCCCAGATGCTGCGCCTTGGCGGCACGCAGCTGGGCCATATCAGCCACTTCGCGCTCGCTCACCTGGCTCTTCACCTCGTTGAGGAACTTCCACGCGGTGGCCGAGTCCTTGGCCATGCGGCGGCGCAGATTGAAGTCCACGAAGTTGTTGTAGCCGAAGAGCTTGGCGAAATCCTGGCGCGCCTGCGTGATCTCATCGAGGATCTTGAGGTTGGCGTCCCCGCCTTCGCTGTTCTTGGCCCGCCACATGCGCTCACGCGCGGCCGGGTCTTCGGCCATCTGGATCACCGGGCCGGAGCTGGGGTAGTCCACACCCAACACGATGCGGCCCTGCGCGTCTCGCGGCGCCTTGGCCCAGACGCCGGCCGGCACGCCCTTGAGCTCTGCCTCGCTGAACGCCACCTTGACGCCAGCATCGCGCAGGTTCTGACTGAACTTCTGATCCAGCTCGGCCAGGCGCACCAGCAAGGTCTTGGCCTGCTTGCGCTTGGCCGGCGGCAGCGCCACGCCCGCATCCTCGAAGCTGCCCAGCGCCACGCGCTGCAGCTCACGCTCCAGAGCGGTGGGTGTGGGCGCGCTCGTCAGGGCGCGATAGATCTTCTCATTCTGGCCGACCCCGGTGTTGTACTCGGACCAGGCCATGGCACAGGCCTGGGCGGCCTCACGCACGGCTTTGTCGGGGTGGACGTTGAGCACGAACTCGATCGGGTTCTGCACATCCTCCTGGTAGGTGTAGTAATCGTCGTAGGCCGCGATCCAGCCGATGTCCAGCTTGCGCCGCTCCAGCGCACTCAAGCGCTTCTTGGCGCCGGCCAAGCCTGCATCACAAGCCGATTTGACCTGGGCGGCCGATTTGAACTGTGGGAACGCCGGGCCCGGAAGGCTGTTGACCGCGCCGGCCTGGGCCAGCGCCTGGGCGCTCAGCCACAGCGCCGTAGCGCCGAGGAACAAATGTTTGTGCTTCATGGTGGCGAATAAAAAGATGGAATGAACTGGAAAAAACTGGGAGGGCGAGCCGCAATCCAGCCAAAGCGGCTGAGCGGTCGCCGAGCGAGCCGCTGGTCATGGCTTCAGCGGCCCACCCCATGTCGGGCCGGATTGTGCGCCCGCAGGCCGCATGGACACAGCGGGGTTTGCGACAGGCCCAGGACGCGGTGTGCACGCAGGCCGCACGCCCCGGCGCCCGGCCTCCAGGCGCCCTTTCCTGGCTCAGATCGTGAAACCTTGCCGGACCGCAAGGCCCGGCATGGCCGGCCCTGGCATCATCTGTGTTCAAATCAAGGGTTAGCCCTAGGTCGAGCAGCGACTGGGGCTGATGAACGCGTCCGCTGCCATCTGATTGCGCCGGGATTTCCCTCGGTCGCCTGCCACTTTGCTTGACACCCGCAACAGCCCCCCCATAAGCTGCGCGCCGAACACCATGCTCGACGCCAGCCACCAGACCCCCTCCCCCACTGTGACTTCGCTCGGACGCGCCGTCTGTGCGTTGGGCTTGGCTGCGGGCCTGGGTCTGATGGGAAGCACGGCCGCTCGGGCGCAAAGCGCGCCACCGCCCGGCATGGTCACCGGCGCCTACGGCCTGAGCCTGTTGCCTGGTGCGGGATCCAGCCACAGCGGCCCCAACACCGGCGGCACGGGCAGCAGCAACAGCAGCCACGCCGCCAACACAGTGAACGCTGCGACCAATACCCTGGCCGCGGCTCTTCCTGCAGCTGCAGCAGCTTCTGCCAGCCTGGGTGCCAACAGCCCAGTTGGCGCCACCGCCGCCAACGCCAGCGACCCGGTCAGCCGCTTCCTGCAGGAACGTGGCCTGCTGGCGCAAGCCGAATCCAACAGCCTGCTGAACCAGGTGCGCGACACCGCCTCCGGCCTGGTGCTCTCGGCCATGAACTTCCTGGGTGTGCGCTACACGCGCGGCGGCAAGTCGGTCGAAAGCGGCTTTGACTGCAGCGGTTTCACCCGCCACATCTTCGAGCTCAGCGTGGGCATGGTGCTGCCGCACCGTGCCGACGAACAGGCTCGCCTGGCCAGCCTGCTGCCCATCAACAAGACCGAACTCAAGCCCGGCGATCTGGTGTTCTTCAATACCATGCGCCGCACTTTCTCGCATGTAGGCATCTACGTCGGCGAGGGCAAGTTCATCCACTCGCCCCGCGTCGGCGGCGCCGTGCGGGTGGAGGACATGCGCGAGGCCTACTGGGCCAAGCGCTTCACCGGGGCACGCCGCGCCGATCTGAACGCGGCGGCAGCCAACAACAACGTGCCGGCCAAGTAAGCCGCCGGACGTTGGACGGTCTTCAGGCCGAACTCAAGGCCGCAAGAACTCTTTCGCTGCCCAGGCCTGGGCCGAGGCTTCGCTCAGCTTGAAACCGGCGTCGACCTTGATCTGCGCGATCGTTTCTCCATCGTCGTTGCGGGCAGTCAGCGTGGCATAAGGGTTGTCTTCATCGGGCACGATGTCCAGCAAGACCTGGATGCGGCCCTGCTCGGTGTCGATCTTCAAGCTTTTGTGCAGGCGGGCATGGAGCTGCTGCTCATGCCGACGCAGCACCTCGGAGGCGGTTTTCACCAGAGTGTGAAAGGCCGGCGCCGACAAGGGCTTGGGGTTCTTCTTGTCGCGACCCATGGTCCAGGGGCCGACCAAGGCCGGTTCGGCCTCGCCCGCCAGGGTCATGGCCACGGCCCAGCCCTCGTCGTCTTCGTTCTTGATGACCTCGGCGGTCCAGCGCTCATCGCGCCAGAGCAGATCGCTCTGCACCCAGGTGTCTTCCTCGTTCAGCACCGCGTTCTGTGCGGCTTGCAAATGCGTGTTCATGGCCGGCACGGTATCACGGCGCCGGCCCGTGCCTGTCAGCAGCGCACGCTCAAACCGGCTTCTTGGCCACCAGGGTCAAGATGTCATAGCTGGCCACCAGCTCGCCACGCTGGTTCATCACCTGCACATCCCAGGCCACGACGCCCTGCGGCGGCTGGTCGGGGCGATTGCCGCGGTCGATGCGACGTTTACAAGTGAGGCGCGCCTGGATGGTGTCGCCAATCGCCACCGGGTTCACAAAGCGCAAGGTGTCGAGGCCATAGTTGGCCAGCACCGGGCCTGGAGCCGGCGACACAAAGAGGCCAGCCGCCGCCGAGAGTACGAAGTAGCCATGGGCGATGCGCTGGCCGAACTGCGTGTCCTTGGCCGCCACTTCGTCGAAGTGCATGTAGAAGTAATCGCCCGACACACCGCCGAAATTGACGATATCGGCCTCGCTGACGGTGCGGCGGTGGGTCAGCAGGGAATCGCCGACCTGGATCTCTTCGAAATACTTGCGGAAGGGATGGACGGCATCCTCCTGCACCCGGCCACCGCGCTGGTACTCGCCGGTGATGGCGCTCAGCATGGTCGGGCTGCCCTGCACGGCGCAGCGCTGCAGATAGTGTTTG
>Ga0187843_10002883_pt1 | contig 10206 bp, 9 predicted proteins | sample SpaLakP09_SKY_43_FD_134516 | JGI IMG/M metagenome (GOLD analysis project Ga0187843, IMG submission 134516) | Oligotrophic lake water microbial communities from Sparkling Lake, Wisconsin, USA - SP09_SKY_43 | ecosystem: Environmental > Aquatic > Freshwater > Lake | place: USA: Sparkling Lake...
CAGTACAGGTGCCCAGGGTACCACAGGTAATAATGGAACACAAGGAACTACTGGCAGTACAGGAGCCCAGGGTACCACTGGTGGTACAGGAGCCCAAGGAACCGCAGGTAATAATGGAACACAAGGAACTACTGGCAGTACAGGTGCCCAGGGTACAACTGGTGCTCAGGGCGCTACTGGCAGTATCAGCAATACCAAAGGTATTATTTACAGCATGGTTTTTGGTAGTTAACTAGTCAACACCAAATAAATATACAAGTTAAATAAAAAAGGAAGTATAACATGGCGGCACCTAATCTAATCGCAGCAACTACAATTTATGGAAAGACCGCAGTTTTAGCAGTTCCAACTTCGGCCACAGCCATTGTAACCAACAGTTCTGGTAGCGGTAAAGTCTTGAAGATAAACGCACTTTATGTCAGTAATATCGACGGATCAAACAACTTCACATTGACAATGGACATATTCAGAAGCAGTGTTGCCTATAGACTGGGATTTGTTATCACAGTACCGGCAGCCTCTACATTAGATGTTGTCAGCAAGTCCATCTATTTAGAGGAAGGAGATGTTCTAAGATTAACTGCCAATACTGTTTCTAAATTAGAGGCAGTTTGTTCTTATGAGGACATCAGCTAATGCGTCGGGGAAACGGTGGCATCATTGGCCCGAGGCGAGTACCCACTACGTCATCCGCTAGTGGGGTATGGTTTATTCAGGAATCTCAAGTTGCGCAAGGCTCTGCTATTTGGCCATTTGTTAGACCTGGTATACCCACAATTGGTACAGCCACAGCGGTAACCGGAGTTCAAGCAACGGTCACATTCACTGCTCCGGCTCTCAATGGTGGATCACCAATTACCAGTTATACTGCTGTTTCATCGCCTGGTGGAATTACAGGAACACTAAATCAGGCAGGATCTGGTACCATCACTGTGAATGGACTATCTGCTACAACCAATTACACATTTACTGTTTATGCTACAAATGCAGCAGGCAATGGTTCTAGCAGCAGTGCAAGTAATAGTATAACAACACCGTCGTCAACGCCCGGCACACCAACCATTGGCACAGCAAGAGGATCTGGATCAACAACTGCCACAGTTTCTTTCACTGCTCCGGCCAGCAACGGGGGTGCCACAATTACCAGTTATACCGCAGTAAGCAGTCCGGGCGGGATTACAGGAACACTGAGTCAGGCAGGATCTGGTACTATTACGGTAAGTGGGTTAAGTGCAGGTACCAGTTACACATTTACAGTATATGCTACTAATTCTTTCGGGAACAGTGCTAACAGCAGTGCTAGTAATTCAACAACTACATTCCCCAACTTGGGTGCAAGTTATGGTGGTGGATACTTTGCTGGTGCATACAGTTCAACTGGAGATGGCGTAGCAACACATCTATTGATTATTGCTCCTAAATCTCCTGGACAAAATGCCACAGATCAGCGCCCGCCAAACGCTATTAGTTACCGTACTTCAAACTCCGCAGCCTCGGGAACGACTAGTAGATTTGACGGATATGCCAATCAACAAGCAATGATAGCAATAGATTCAAGTTTGAACAGTTTTCCAGCAGCAAAGTTTTGTAGGGATTTAACAATAGGTGGATATACTGATTGGTATTTGCCGTCAATAATGGAAATGGAAATTGTATATTTTAATCTAAAACCGTCTACTACGGGTGATAGAAGCCCAGGTCCTGATAACGAAGCACAGGGTAATAATGCTTATTCTATTCCTAGTAGGGCATCTCAAGTTTGGAATGGATCTTCCCCATCGCAGACCTCTGTGGGAATATTCCAAGATGGACAATCACAAGCACTTACAACCAGTGGTGGTATTAACAATAATGCTATGTTTTACTGGACTAGTACCAGTAGCGGCTCGGAAGCGTATACTCTTTCAGCTAGAAACGGTTATGGCGGTGGCTGGTGGGGATATGAGCTAAACAATATGAACTACGGTAGTACTGGCGATGGAAGACAAAACATCGGATGTAGAGCCATTAGAAAAATTGCACTTTAATTAAAGAGGAATAAAATGATAAAAGAACCAAAAATAAAATTGTCAATGGTCAGTAATCTTTGGATCAAACTGATGGTTTTTGAACATGCCGGAGATGTTAATCAGGGACATGAACACGAGTTTGATCACGTTACATTATTAACTAATGGTAGTGTTGAGGTTGATGTTAATGGAACTAAAAGCACATTTACCGCTCCTCAAATAATTTATACACAGAAAAACACATTTCATACCATGACAGCACTTGAAGACAACACAATAGCAGCCTGTGTTGTTGCAATCAGAAACAGTGAACGTTTAGAAGATATTGTGGATCCAGATTCTGTGCCTAAAGGAATAGATCATCTTTTTGGAAATAATGAAATACCTGCGCAGATTGTTTAAGTGGTGGTAGTAAATATCATCGGTAACAAACGGTACTGGCACAGTGACATTTTCAATTTAATTAAATTCTCTATCTAAATTGCCAGTCTATGTCTTGCCAAGTGTAATTAAAGGTCACAACCTGTCCTGCGGTATCTTGGTAAGCAGCAATCTGCGTTTGGGACGAATGATGAATACTGGTAATACCCCAACGCCGATCAAATGCCAGTTTAATCATTTCATATGCTGGACCTGATCCTGTACTGTGTACACGCAGTGTAGTTACCGCCCGCTGTTGCAAAATCCATTCTCGAAATGCTTGATATACCGATTTGCTGTATATCCAATTAATTCTGCCTTTGCGGTCGGGTCCAATCAGTGCCAAATAACAAACCAGTGTATGTTGCTGGTGTTCGCCTGCAATCCACATGACTGGATATTCATCCATGGCGATTTCTATTAAAAATCCACCGGGTCGACCTAACCAATAGTCAAAGGTGCTGAATATATGCTGCCGTTTTGCTGCCGCACCTACAGCACCAAGAAAATATTCCGGATGTGGTTTATCAGGGTCAGGGTCAATGATTGGACCACTGTGTGCCCACAATCGATCAAATGTTGCTGCATCAGGGGTAGCAAGTCGGTGTATCTTTATATCCATGTCCAATGCTGTCCCTGTACAGGAGTAAGTCCAACATGACTGCGTTGGATGAAGTAACGATCCGACCCCCAACCCATCTGATCCACTAGATTGGCCATGACTGAGTCTACCATGATAATAGATTCGGCACCTTCAATAACACGTCTCCAGTTGAAGATGGATGGAGTAATGCCTGCCTTGATCTCTACTGTGTTCCAACCTTCAGGAATAATAGCCGTATCGTATGTACCGCGGTGATCACTGCCTTCTAGGTGTACAACCACATAAGGAGTGTCGTCCTTGACAACAGTATTGTATACACGATCTTCTTCTGCGGTATCCCATTCAATGCATTCTGCCAATCGCCACTTGTCAAGGAATGGTACACCGGCACGAATATACTTGTATTGATCAAATTTGGTAAATTGAAAATACTTTTCTGTAGCAAAATCGTGCCCAGTGAGATGCTGATATAAAGGCAGCAGTTCAGTCACTCCAAGATTCTTGAGTCTAGCCACTGGTACATCATAGAAATATCTACCCGGAGCATCGTAGGGAACAGGTACCCAATGAACCCACGGCACATGCTGTTGGAAATTGGGCAGGAAGTGTTCTGCTATGGGCCAATAGACTTCATAGCCTTCGTTATGGTAATGCCTAGCTATGGGCAAGGCGATAACGCAATCACCTAGCCCACGCGACTGTATGATGCCAATCTTAGGCTTTTTGGCCATTAATCAACCTGGGTATAGTTTAGCACATTACCTTGCCCAAATTGTGCTTCGGCAATTAGTTTGGCATCATAGGCTGAACGAGCCTGAATGCGAATTACAGTGGTCTGATACGGACTAAGACGAACCCAAACTTCAAATGTATTCATGATATGTACTCCTTGGAAAGTGTGTTACTGACTGTGTATTTAAACTATACGCGATCTATTTCCTTCTGTCAACCTAGAAGTAACTGCCCTGTGGATGTGCAGGAAAGTAACACTCATTACGCTCTAGTGGAAGGTCGGTTCTGGCCTCGCATCTAAATTTGGTACCCAGTCCAATGGCCAGTGCCAGGCTTTGGCTTTGGTTACCAATAAACTCATCTGCTCCGGCTATGACCTGGGCTACTTCCAACATGTTGTGAGTCTCATGGTGTGGTATGGTCCAGCCTAGTTGTTGAGTAAATGCTTGGTATTCAATAGGTAGTCCTACAAATACCGCACGATCTTCGAATTGTTCTCGCATGGCCAACCAAGCCGGACCGGGCTGTGTTGGAATCCATCTTTGGCTGCGATTGATCACTATGGGTCTATTAGGAACCTGGACGGTTTTGGGCACGGTGAGCCAAGGACTATTGCGTATTTGACTTTGTACAGCAGCATCTCTAATACCAAAAGTGTTGGCGTAGATATCCACATAGTTCCCAGGATGTCCTACAAAGGCCGGGCGAAATCGATCCAAATTATGTGTAATTTCTGTGTCGTTGGTCAATACATCAAAATCATTGATATAGTCCTGTGCCAGCATGAAATCACGCATGTAATCATAGTCGTCTTGCCTCATGCGACCTTGATGAAATGGTGCAGGTTGATTACCATAGTAGTGTTGTCCTATCCAATCTATTTGATTAAGATGTAGATAAAAATCACCACCTCCGAGATGTTTTGTTAAGGCTAGAGAGTATATCAGGTCTCCAAAGGCGCCGCTGTGTTTGAATTTTTTCATGATGTAATTAAGTTTACGATTATTTACAGGAGCAGTCAATGTCTACATGATATACTGATAAATATTCGTATGAGTATAATTACCACCGGAACTACGATCACAGCAGGCAGCATCAACAGCATTATCACTACAGCAAGTGCGGTATTAAGTACAGCATATGGCACCGGAATGATATCTCAACCCGTGACAGCAGGATCGCCCATTACCACAACTGAGTGGATAAACTTAGTCAGCGATCTTCGACGTTGTTGGATACATCAAACCGGATCGTTGTCGGGGTTCCCTACAGTCTCTAGTTTACCTGTGCCGGGCGATGTAATAACCGCCAAATTTGGCAATACACTGCAGAACATCGCAAAGACCGTTAACGACAATGTTTATGTTGTACCGCCTGTAAATCAAACACAACAATTTGCATTAGCCAGTTCTACATCAACGATATATAGTGTAAACAATCTCACCTATCAAGTAGATCATACCTTTACAGACAATGCCAATGCCAATTACTTTTTTAATTTAGGTGGACGTATTTCTGCCGGGCTATCACGTGCTAGTGGGGTTTACATAGGTAATACAGCTACATGGGCCAGTTTTATAGATTGGGCCAACAGTCAAATTAGTTCACTTGCTTACTCAAGGAATCAATGGGCTGTTTCTACCAGCATTAATGAAATCTACACTTCCAGTACCAATTATGTAGTTAGACTTGGTATTTTTGCCAGGGATAATCGCACTATACGCAGTACTTTAACTGTGACCACTGCAGAACTCTCAGGTGTACCAACAATTGGGACCGCTACTGCTACTGGCACAACTACTGCTAATGTCTCATTTACAGCACCGGCTAGTAATGGCGGAGCAGCCATAACATCATATACAGCTACAAGTAATCCAGGCGGTCGTATTGGCATATTGAACCAAGCAGGTTCAGGCACTATCACTGTGACTGGTTTGACAGCAGGTACTGCATATACATTTACTGTGACAGCTACTAATAGCGTTGGTACCAGTGCTGCAAGTGGTGCAAGTAATAGTATTACAACATATTCGGTTCCAGTTAATACAGTTGCTCCAGTAGTATCTGGCACAGCCACAGCAGGTCAGGTATTAACTTCTACAACAGGTACTTGGACTGGCACACCAACTCCGACTTATGCTTATCGATGGCAACGTGCTGGAGTCGATATCAGTGGTGCTACCGGTAGTACATACACATTAGTCAGTGACGATACAGGTAGTGCTATTCGTTGTGTGGTCACTGCAAGTAATAGTGCAGGCAGGGCATCAGCTAATTCTAATGCCACTAGTTCTGTGGCTGCTGCTGTTCCAGTTAATACAGTAGCACCAGTAGTATCTGGCACAGCCACTGTGGGACAAACATTGACCACAACTACAGGTACTTGGACTGGTACACCGACTCCGACTTATGCTTATCGATGGCAACGTGCTGGAGTCGATATCAGTGATGCTACCAATAGTACGTACACATTAGTCGGTGCTGACTTAGGCAGTGCTGTTCGTTGTGTGGTCACTGCGAGTAATAGTGCAGGCAGTGCATCGGCTAATTCTAATGTCACTAGTTCTGTTACCGCTGTAGCATCGGGGACAATTCCAGTTAATACAGTAGCACCAGTAGTATCTGGCACAGCCACAGCAGGTCAGGTATTAACTTCTACAACAGGTACTTGGACTGGCACACCAACTTATGTTTATCAATGGCAACGTGCTGGAGTCAATATCAGTGGTGCCGCATCTAGTACATACACACTAGTTAGTGCTGATGTAGGTAGTGCTATTCGTTGTGTGGTCACTGCGAGTAATAGTGCAGGCAGTGCATCAGCTAATTCTAATGTCACTAGTTCTGTTACCGCTGTAGCATCGGGGACCGTTCCAGTTAATACAGTTGCTCCAGTAGTGTCTGGCACAGCCACAGCAGGTCAGGTATTAACTTCTACAACAGGTACTTGGACTGGCACACCAACTCCGACTTATGCTTATCGATGGCAACGTGCCGGAGTCAATATCAGTGGTGCTATCGGTAGTACATACACATTAGTTAGTGCTGATGTAGGTAGTGCTGTTCGTTGTGTGGTCACAGCGAGTAATAGTGCAGGCAGTGCATCAGCTAATTCTAATGCCACTGGTCCTGTGGCTGCTGCTACCGAAGGGCCACCAACATATGAAATCATTCCAATGGCAACCAGTGTTGTCGAAGGCATGGATTTCACATTCTATGTTAGAACTACAAATGTACCAGATGGCACTGAATTAGTCTGGTTCTACGACAGCCCTAGATCCGGAACATCCAGTCCTGATTTTGAAAATATCAATGGCATCACGTATAGTGGCTCGATCTACATCAATGGCAGCATTGGATCTATTACCTTAACCGCTCGCGATGATGGTACAAATGAAGGCACTGAAACATTTACCATCAAACTCTTTAGACCCGTGCCCGGCGGCGTGAATGTGCTAGTCGCGGAGAGCGATCCAATAATTATCTATGAAGTGTCAGCAATTGATCCAGCTTCACAAAAATATACTATTACTCCAGCAGCAACCACTGTTACCGAGGGCGTCACACTCAAAATCACCGTTGATACTGTAAATGTACCAGATGGCACTGAATTACTCTGGGTCTACGACAGCCCTACATCCAACCAGCTTCATCCTGATTTTCAAGATGTCAATACTGGCATCTATTTCACGTATGGTGGCACGATCGTCATCTATGGCAATAGTGCAAATTTTGAAATAAGAGCTACTGATGATGGTGTAAATGAAGGCACTGAAACATTTACTATCAAACTCTTTAGGCTTGTGCCCGGCAGCAATCCTGTGCTGGTCAAGACCAGCGATCCAATAACTATCTATGAACTCTATGCTCTATGAATTAACTACCACTGCTATTTCTATTGTGACCTATAGTGTATTAGGACCGGCAGTCAACGGACAATTTTATGGTGTTGCTTCGCCCATACCACAGGCCAGTATTGTTACCAGTTTTGGGTCAGGCCAAACTCCACCGACTGTTCCTACTAAAATATTAACATTTGTGAGTCAGCCTGCAGACTTCACATTCCCTTTGGACAGCAATAGTTATGCTCAGACTATTACTGTTCGTAATACAGGTAATTCAACCTGCACAGTTACCAGTATTGTCTATCCTCCAATATCCAATATAACAACAGATATTGCTTATCCCGGGGATGATCCTCCACCTTGGTCTATCGATCCGGATGCCCGCCGCACCTTTGATGTGAGATATTTTGGGTCGACTGGTCTTGTAGCAGGAACTTATGCAGGTTATTTTTCAGTCTTCTCCTCGGATGCTATTCGCAGTCCTGTAACTGTAAACACACGATTAGTAGTCACTGCTCCGGCATTTGATTTCTTTCTAGATCCTACCACATGGAACTATACATATACTCATCGAGATTCTAGATCTGTAACTCAACTGGTTAAAATTGGCGGCAAGGACAAGTTTACCACTGTAAACTATGTAACTGATGCCAATTTCTCGGCTCGTGGATTTTTTATTAGAGAGTCGTCGGACTATGTAGGTTTTGATTTTACATTTACTCCTCCTACTGGTCTAACCAACGGAACCTACAGCACAACCGTAAATGTAGTTATTAATGGCGTAACACGCTCTTTCACAGCTACAATTACCCTGGCAGTTCCTGCTGCTCCGGTTAATCGACACCTAGGAGATTGGGTTAGTGCTTTACAAAAAGACAATGGTGTTATTGGTGCCAGCTATGATATTATCAATGATGTGAGATACATCACCGTGGGATTTGGAATGGGTGCGGACGGCGGTGGTAATATAGATGACACCTTTGGAGCTAATGTTGATGTAACTAATCTAGGCATAGGAGCCAATGCTGATGCCAACTTCGCATTAGGTCCTGTACTGTATCCCGGTCCCAGCAGCCCATTCTATAGTGATTTTTTAAAACCCAGCCCAACCGGGCACGGTGTTTGGGTAAATGATTCAGGATGGTCTCCAGTTGGTGTTTTTGTTCCTAGAACCTACAGTATTAATACTCAATCCCCCGGTACTTACACATACTCATTTGCTGCTGATAATCAATCGTATTTTACCATTGATGAAACATTGATCGGAGACCTTAGAAATGCCCCAATTACACTGACTCCTGATCAAGGTAGTTTCGATCTATCGGCGGGTAATCACACGTTGACAGTTTATTTTTACAATGCTGATGTTGGATATTATGACAGCACCGACAATCCCGGCTCGATGGCATTGACCATAACCGATCCTAATGGAGTTGTTGTGTGGGATAGCAATTTCCCTATTAGACGTAGTTACACTGCTTATCAATATTGGAATGAAGTATGTAGAATACCACTTTTTGATCCACCAGTATCCGGTACTCTTTATTATTATTACAGCAAAAATTATCTCATCAAAAATCTCTCTCCTTTGGGCGGACGTAGTTATGGATCATATTTTGGTGATAGTGTTTCTGGTGCTGCTGGCAGCATGTTTACTGTGATACAGAATTTTCAAAATGAAATTACTATTAGATTGAATGAAAAGACTGTGAACTTTACTGATAAAACTACTGATTATGCTTCATATCTATTTTATTACTACACTGGAGAATTACCCGTCGGTGATAGGTTAAGCAATTTAGAAAGTAATCCGGGAACAGGCAATCCTACGAGATATTTTACAGGTTTTAAAAGCAACGGAGAAGTCACAACCATTCCTAAAAACCAACCGACATTATTTACCCAAGGAGCCGTTGACACATCTGTAGGTTTCGGTTGTCCGGATCCTGCTACACCTATAACAGTCAGTGCAAGTGGATATACACGACCTGCCGGTCAGTTGGTAGTAGGTAATCGTGTATGGACGCAGCACGAAACTACAGGAGCATTTGGCAATTATCCAATTACTGCTATAGAGATTATTGAACAACCTCGAGTACAGATTTGGTTCGATGACAGTACTGACATGATTGTTAGTGATACACACAAATTCTTAATGCAGGACTTAACATGGCGGCAGGTTTTTCAACTGTCTGTTGGAGACACCATAAAAGGGCTGGTAATTGACAAGTCTGTTGTCAGGATGGAATCAATAGGAGTTGGACCTGTAGTTAAAATTACTGTGGATCGAGCACATACCTATATAGCAGGTGGGTTGATCAGTCACAATGTTAAGAATGACTACGGCGATAATCAATTTGTCTGATCAGTTTTTGATTTTTTTATAAACATCTAGTATAATTACTAGAATGTTAGATATTCATATAGTTGATCCCGAAGCCGTTAAATCTGTAAACTGGGAAGGGGACCCGATAAAATACGATATTGATCTATTTGCATTAGGGCAATCTCACAGTAAATTTTTGATCATAAATCCAAATTTTGCAGATCTAAATCTATACCGTCATATTGATCGTATAATAGAGACCAATAGATG
>Ga0187843_10002885_pt1 | contig 10206 bp, 10 predicted proteins | sample SpaLakP09_SKY_43_FD_134516 | JGI IMG/M metagenome (GOLD analysis project Ga0187843, IMG submission 134516) | Oligotrophic lake water microbial communities from Sparkling Lake, Wisconsin, USA - SP09_SKY_43 | ecosystem: Environmental > Aquatic > Freshwater > Lake | place: USA: Sparkling Lake...
CCATGGGCCTGGGCACCCGCGAGATCGCCCAGCCCTTCGTCGGCGTGGCCTCGTGCTGGAACGAAGCAGCGCCATGCAACACCGCCCTGATGCGCCAGGCCCACGCGGCCTCGCAGGGCGTCAAGGCCGCCGGCGGCACCCCGCGCGAGTTCTGCACCATCACCGTCACCGACGGCATCGCCATGGGCCATGAGGGGATGCGCAGCTCGCTGGTCAGCCGCGATTGCATCGCCGACTCGGTGGAGCTGACCATGCGCGGCCACGGCTATGACGCCCTGGTCGGCGTCGCCGGCTGCGACAAGAGCCTGCCGGGCATGATGATGGCCATGTTGCGCCTGAATGTGCCCAGCGTGTTCCTGTACGGAGGCTCGATCCTGCCGGGCAGGTTCAACGGCAAGGACATCACCGTCATGGACGTCTTCGAGGGCGTCGGCGCCTTCGCGGCCGGGACCATGGACGAGAAGACCCTTTGCGAGCTGGAAAAGCACGCCTGTCCGTCGGACGGGGCCTGCGGCGGCCAGTTCACCGCCAACACCATGGCCTGCGTCTCTGAGGCCATCGGTCTGGCGCTACCGCTGTCCTCGGCCCTGCCGGCTCCCTATCTGGACCGCGACCAGTATGCCGTCGCCTCGGGCGAGGCGGTGATGCGCTTGATCGAGCAGAACATCCGGCCGCGCGACATCTGCACCCGCAAGGCGTTCGAGAACGCCGCCGTGGTGGTGGCCGCCACCGGCGGCTCGACCAACGGCGCCCTGCACCTGCCGGCCATGGCCCATGAGTGCGGTATCGAGTTCACCCTCAAGGACGTGGCCGAGATCGCCGCCCGCACCCCCTATATCGCCGACCTCAAGCCCGGTGGCCGCTATGTAGCCAAGGACATGGGCGAGGCCGGCGGCGTGCCGATGCTGCTGCGCACCCTGCTGGACGCCGGCCTGCTGCACGGCGACTGCATGACCGTGACCGGCAAGACCCTGGCCGAGAACCTGGCCGACGTGGTCTGGCGCGACGACCAGGACGTGATCCGTCCGGTCTCCGACCCTCTGTCGCCGACCGGCGGCGTGGTCGGCCTGTGGGGCTCGTTGGCCCCCGAGGGCGGCATCGTCAAGGTGGCGGGCCTCAAGCACCAGGTGCATCGCGGTCCGGCCCGGGTGTTCGACGGCGAGGCCGCCTGTTTCGAAGCCGTCTCGAACCGCGACTACAAGGAAGGCGACGTCCTGGTCATCCGCTATGAGGGTCCCAAGGGCGGGCCGGGCATGCGCGAGATGCTGTCGACCACCGCCGCCATCTATGGCCAGGGCGTCGAGAACATCGCCCTGATCACCGACGGCCGCTTCTCGGGTGCCACGCGCGGCCTCTGCATCGGCCATGTGGGTCCTGAAGCCGCCGTGGGCGGTCCCATCGCGCTCGTGAACGATGGCGACATCATCAGCATCGACGCCACCAAGGGCACCATCGAGCTTGAGGTCGAGGCCGACGAGCTGGCCCGTCGCAAGGCAGAATGGAAGCCGCGCAAGCACAACTACAACAGCGGCGCGATCTGGAAGTTCACCCAGCTGGTGGGCCCTGCCTATCTGGGGGCGACCACGCACCCCGGCGCGGCCGAGGAAACCCACATCTACGCCGACCTCTAGGGGCGCGGGGCCTTGCCTCACGCGGCCTGGCCCGTCGATCCGGGGATGATCGCCCCGTTCCTGGCGGCGATCATCCTGATCGAACTCACTCCCGGGCCTAACATGGGCTATCTGGCGGGGCTGTCGGCCCTGAGCGGACGGCGCGCCGGGTTGGTGACCGTGGTGGGCATCACCCTGGGCCTGTCGGCCTATATGCTGGCGGCGGTGTTTGGCCTCACCGAGGTGCTGCGTCAGAACCGGGGCCTGTATCAGCTGCTGCGCTGGTCAGGCGTGCTCTACATGGTCTGGATGGCCTATGACGCCTGGCGCGAAGCCGAAGCGGAAGCCGACGATGGAGCCGCCCCCGAAACCGACTGGCGCCATTTCCAGCACGGCCTGCTGGCCAATCTGCTCAATCCCAAGGCGGCGCTGTTCTATGTGACCCTGCTGCCGGGGTTCATCAAACCCGACCATGCCGCCCCGGCGACCCAGGCCCTGGTGCTGGGCAGCAGCCATGTGCTGGTCAGTGTCGTGGTCCACACGACCCTTGTTCTTCTGGCTGACCGGGCCGGGGCCGTGCTGCGTCGGGCCAGCGCCAGCAGGATCGTGCGCGGCGGCTTTGCCCTGTCCCTGCTGGCCATGGCCGCCTGGCTGGCGGTGTCTACAGCGGGCTGACGACGTGGTCAGCGGCGGCGCTGCACCTCCTTGATGAAGCGATATTCGTTGGCCAGTTCGAACTCGCTGGCCGGCACGATGCGGCGCGCCATGTCTAGCGGGCCCGGCTCGGCGGCTTCAAACTCCGGTTCGGCCATGGCGGAGCGGGGGCGCGGCAGGGAGAGCTTGTCCACCCTGGAGGTGCGGATCATGACGGCGGCGGCCTCGTCCTGGCTGACCACGCCGTCACGGTTGGCGTCGGCCAGGGACAGGATGAGAGGCTTTTGTGCATCGTCCGCCTGGGCGGCGGTCGCCGCGGCAAGGGTCAGGCCAGCAATCAGCAGGGTGCGCATGGGGCTCTCCGGATCGGCCACAAGAGCCTAGGCCCGGGGCTGCGATCCAGCAAGACGGCCAGGCCTAATCATCCAGATCGAACGGCAACTCGTCCTGCCGGGTCTCGGGCCGGGGCGTGGCCTTGGATACCGGCCTGTAGGTCGGGGCCGGCGGGGCCTGGCGCGGCGGTGGATCGGGCGCCCAGGGCGGATCGTCGCCGAACGGCAGGTCGTCGCCGAGGTCGTCATCCGCGGGCTCGCGGTCATCGTCGTCCGGAAACAGAAGCGGCGGCGGTGGAGCCGCGCGGCGGACCGGGGCGGGAGCGGGCGCAGGCTCGGGCGGTGCAGCGACCACAGATGCCGGCGCTTGAACCTGGGGCGCAGCGCGGGGCGGCTGGGGCCGGCGGACGATGGCTTCGCAACGGGCCAGCCAGCGGTTGGCCTCCTGCACGGCATCGGCGGGGGCCGGGCTGTCGCGCCGTTGCTCGTCACCGCTTTGCCAGAGGTCGAGCTCGAAATCCGGATGCCGGGGATCGTCGAAGATCAGCCTCAGGCTGACCCGCTGAACGCCCGCCGGGGCCACATGGTCGACGGGCCGGCGAGGCTCGCTCCGGAACGCCCGGCCGGTGACGTGGCCGTCGATCAGCAGTTCGGCCCCCATCAGTTCGTCGATGCGGTAGATCAGGCACCAGGCACCCTTGTCCCAGGCGACGGCGGCCAGGCCCGTGGCGAACGAGAAGCCGGCGCCGCGTCCCCGGCCTCGCGCCACAATGATCGCCTCGGGATCGCCCTTCAGCACATTACGCAGGGCGCGGCGCAGGCTGCGCTCTTCGTCATTGAACCAGATCGCGGCGCTGCCCAGAAAAGTCACCGCCGAGCCGGCGATGGCCACCAGCAGAAGAAGGCGGGCAAGTTCGCTCATGATTGCGAAGCTAGTCGGGTTCCGGGATTCGCGACAGGGGCTGAGGCTAGGGCCAGCCGATACGGGCGCAAGACCCATCGCTGTCGTCGACCAAGCTCAGTTGCAGGTGCGGTCGTTTGCGATGGTCGGAGGTCGAGATCAGGGCGACCGTCGTGTTGCCGCCCACCTTTGCGCAGTATGTTTCCTGGCGGAACGATCCCTGGCTGTCGCGAGAGCCAGGACCGCTGTCAAAGAGTGTCCCGACGCGGCCCTCGGCGGCCAGCATCTCCAGAACCATGGTCCGGAGCTTGTCGGGATCGCCTTGCTCGACGCGCATGTAGCAGCCCGGGCCATTCTTTTCGGACAGTTCGACCCGCCCTGCGCCAGTCATGCGGTAGGTGCCGGTCTTCTTGTCCAGCCGGATGAAATAATTGGGCGTCTGGGCCAGGCCGACCCCGGCTCGCCGTGCCGCCAGACACCCATGTTCAAGCGCGTAACGCGCTGACTCCGTGGGGGAAATGAGGGCGGAATAGGGCGGTGTGGGGCTGGGTGGCGGTGATGTCGCGGCGGCGGCTGCGGCGATCAGAAGCGAGGGAAGCAGCATGCGAAGACCCCGAAGTGAGTACTCGCTTACTCAATCAGAAGGGGCCTAACTCGTCTACAGGTTCAATTCCGCCACCACGGGAACGTGATCCGACGGCTTTTCCTTGTCGCGCTCGTCGCGGTGGATCACCAGATCCGTCAGGCGGTCGGCGGCCTGGGGCGACAGCAGCAGGTGGTCGATGCGAATCCCCAGGTTTCGCGGCCAGGCCCCGGCCTGATAGTCCCAGAAGGTGTAGCCCGCCGGCGCGCCGTCGGCCTGCATATAGGCGTCGGTGAAGCCCAGGTTCTTCAGGGCCCGGAAGGCGGCGCGGCTTTCGGGCTGGAACAGGGCGTCGCCCAGCCAGGCCTCGGGATTGGCCACGTCTTCGGCCTCGGGAATGACGTTGTAGTCGCCGGCGATGACCAGAGGTTCTTCATAGGCCAGCAGCCCCTGGGCATGGGCGTGCAGGCGGCGCATCCAGGCCAGCTTGTAGGCGAACTTCTCGGTGCCCAGCGGATTGCCGTTGGGCAGATAGATGCCGCAGACCCGCACCGGCGTGGGCGAGCCGATCACCGCCTCGATATAGCGCGACTGCTCGTCGGTCTCGTCGTCGCCCAGGAAGGGCAGGCCGCGCCGCACATCTTCCAGCGGGAACTTCGACAGCAGGGCCACGCCGTTATAGGTCTTCTGGCCATGGACGGCGACATTATAGCCAAGCCGTTCAAAGGCCTCCGTCGGGAACTTCTCGTCGACGCACTTGATCTCCTGCAGCACGGCCACGTCGGGGGCCTCCGCCTCGAACCAGGCCAGCACGCCTTCAAGGCGAGCATTGACGGAATTGACGTTCCAGGTGGCGATACGCATTGACGGCTCCAGAGGGCGCGCGGAGGCTAGGGCTCATGAGGCACGCGCTCAAGTCGGGTTACAGGATTTCCAGCCGCACCCAGGCGATGCTGCTGGGTCTGGTGACGGCCGGCTGGCTGTCGATGGCGGTGCTGGGCGCCATTCTGGCTGTGTTCGCGCCGCTGATCTTCGACCGACCGGGCAATGCTCTCAATCCCGTCGCCTGGCTGGGCTTTGGTCTCGCCGCCCTGTTCTGGGCGGTTTGCCTGCTGTCTCCGGCGCTCGCCTGGATGCACTGGCGCAAGGGCCGCCGCACGCAAGCCTGGGCCGCCATGGCCGCGCCGGCCGCCTGGGCGGCGGCGGCGGTCACGGTGTTGCAGTTCGTGCCGGGGTAGGGGAAAGGAAGCGGCGATTGGTGGCTGTCCCCCATCCCTCTCTGATGGCAAAGAATTCTAGATGACAAATCGCCTACGCATCTGGATTCAGCCCAGTGCAGAAACGAATGATCACGAGGCTCGGCTCGAGATAGATGGAGGCGATTGGCTGGGCCACAGTCAATTGGGCTTAGATCCGCCTGACCTCCTGAGGCAGTTGTCCAAGCCGGCTGGAAGCAATCTCACTGTTGGGCGGTGTGACTGCGGATGCCTTGGTTGCTGTGATGTTTCGGTGCGGCTCCACCGTCACGCAACGGCTGTCGAATGGCGTTCCGATACGGGTCCGCTGCTTCTTGTCTTCGACGCGGAGCAGTACGATTCCGAGGTTGCCAGGTTTTCTGCTGACCACACTTGGGAAGACGCAGGCCGAACGGCCGAGCGTCTGGTTGGCGAAATCTTTTCGGGTTCGAAGCTTGAGAACGATCTCAGTTTCAAATGGGCGTCCACCCGCATCGAGCCGGGGTTAGTTCACCTGTCATTTTCGGGTGGCGCTGGTCAGCACCTTCTCGAATTCAGTTGGGACGGCGTGACAGTCGAAAGCGCCCTTCAGCGCGCGCGTCAGCTTCACGATGAGTATGGACTGAATTCGTCCGTCATTTAGGGAAGGCAGTGCCGACTTCACCCGCGCCCGACTAAATCGAGAAACTCACCCCGCAGCCGCAGCTGGACTTGGCGTTGGGGTTGCGCACCCGGAACTCGGCGCCGGCCAGTTCGTCGACGAAGTCGATCTCCGAGCCCTTCAGCAGGGCCATCGAGATGACGTCCACCAGGGCGGCGGCGCCGTCGCGTTCGATCTTCAGGTCGTCGGCTTCCACCGTGTCGACCAGGTCAAACCGGTACTGGAAGCCCGAGCAGCCGCCGCCGTCCACGGCGACGCGCAGCATCATGGGCCGCCCTTCGGACTGGCCGATGGCGTTGATCCGGCGCGCGGCATTGGGAGAAAGGGTTACGGTGGTGTCGGTCATGGCTGTGGAAAACTCGTTCTGGCCCTATATGAGGATAACCGAGCCCCGGCGAAAGGGGTGAAAGCTTGCAGAGCGCTTCATGTCGTCATCGTCGTTCCACGTTGTTCGCGCCCCCTATGCCGAAGATCCGGCCAAATCGCGCGGGCGTCGCTTCAAGGAAGACGAGAGCCGCACTCGCACGCCCTTCGCCCGCGACCGCGACCGGATCATCCACAATTCGGCCTTTCGCCGCCTGAAGGAGAAGACCCAGGTCTTCGTGGCGCATGAGGGCGACAACTTCCGCACCCGGCTGACCCACTCGCTGGAAGTGGCCCAGGTGGCGCGCTCTCTGGCCACGGCCCTGGGGCTGGATTCTGACCTGGCCGAGACCATCGCCCTGGGCCACGACATCGGCCACCCGCCGTTCGGCCATGCCGGCGAAGACGAGCTGCAGACCAAGATGGCCCCCTATGGCGGCTTCGACCACAACGTCCAGACCTTCCGGGTCGTGACGGAGCTGGAGCACCTCTATCCCGACTTCGTGGGGCTCAACCTCACCTGGGAGACGCTGGAAGGGATCATCAAGCACAACGGCCCCGTCACCGAAAAGCTGGGCAAGCCGTCCTGGAAGGCGATCTCGAAATACGACCGCGAATATCATCTGGGGCTTGATACCTGGGCTTCGGCCGAGGCCCAGGTCGCGGCCCTGGCCGACGACATCGCCTATAACAACCACGACGTCGATGACGGAGTGCAGGCGGGCCTGTTCACCCTGGATGACCTGCTGGACGTGCCGCTGATCGGGCCGATCCTGTTTGCCGTAAAGAGCGAGCGGCCCGACCTCGATGCCCGCCTGACCCGGCTGGAGGCCGTGCGCCGGATGATCGGAGCCATGGTCGACGACGTGATGGGCGAGACCCTGCAAAGGGCCGCCGCCACCGGCGTGCAGTCGGCCGACGCCGTGCGGGGTCTGGACCACGCCCTGGTGGCCTTCTCGCCCGACATGGCCGAGGACCTGGCCCGCCTGCGGCAGTTCCTCTATGCGCGCATGTATCGCCACTGGAAGGTCAATCGCACGCGCAGCCAGGCCCGCCGCATTCTGGCCGAGATGTTCGACTTGTTTCTGAAGGAGCCTGACGTTCTGCCGAGCGTCTGGTTCGAGAAGTCGCAGAATCGCGACGAGGCAGGACGCGCGCGGGTGGTCTGCGACTATATCGCGGGCATGACTGACCGCTTCGCCATCGAGGAGCACAGGAAACTGTTCCACCTCGACGTCTGGAACTAGGTTGCAGTTATCCGGCGTGGGCCGAGTCGCCCACAATCGTGATGGCGCGGGCGGTTATGGCGCGCGGGTCCCTTCGCTAAACTATTGTCGCGTGCGCGTGATTCGGCGGGTCGAGCCGTGCGCGCCGTGTTCTGGAGCCTTATCGCGATGTCCGATCCTCACCGTGGCGCCTATACGCCGCCGACCGATGCGCCGCTGTCGTTCGATGCGCGTCAGCCGGTGCGCGGTACGCGCCCCCTGCCCATGACCCTGATCATCAGTGCGGTGGTGCTGCTGACCCTGGTGGTGACGGTGGTGTTGATCTATCGCGGTGGCGTGCGCGGCCCCAACGAGCCGCCGGCGACTGTGGGTTCGCAGATCGCCGAGATGAAGACCCCGCCGCCCGCCGGCAGCCGGCCGACTGATCCGGCCGCTGGCCTGCAGATCTATCGCGAACAGGAATCGGCCCCGTCGCCGACCTTCGCCGCCCAGCCCGAGGCGCCGCTGCCGCGTCCGGCCGCGCCGGTCGAGGCCAAGCCCGTGCAGACCGCCGCCCTGCCGCCCGCTCAACCCAAGCCCGCGCCGGTCACCACAGCCCCGCCGCCCGCCAAGCCCGTGGCGGCCAAACCCCTAGCGGCGAGGCCTGCGCCGACGATCGAAACCCTGGCCACCGCCGCCGTGGCGCCCAAGCCTGTCGCCGCCGCGCCCAAGCCCGCGGCCTCGGCCGGCGGCCCGGCCACGGTGCAGATCGGTGCCCTGTCCTCGACGGCCCTGGCCGACAAGGCCTGGAACGAAGCCGCCCGCCTTGCTCCTGGCATGGCCGCAGGCAAGGGCAAGAAGGTCGAGGCGATCGAGAAGAACGGCGCGACCCTCTACCGCACCTCGGTGACGGGGTTCGCCAGCCGGGCCGAGGCCAAGGCCTTCTGCGACGCCATCTCGGCCGCGGGCAAGTCCTGCTTCGTGAAGTAGGAGAGGGCGCGTGAACAGCTCCGCCGCGATCCTCGGCTGCGCCGGGACCACCCTGACCCGCGAGGAAGAAGCATTCTTCCGGTCGGTGAAGCCGTGGGGCTTCATTCTGTTCAAGCGCAATATCGCCGATCCGGAACAGGTGCGGGCCCTGACCACGGCCCTGCGCGAGACGGTGGGACGGCCCGATGCTCCGATCCTGATCGACCAGGAGGGCGGCCGCGTCGCCCGCCTGCAGCCGCCGCACTGGAAGACCTATCCGCCCGGCCGCGCCTATGGCGAACTGGTCGCCAACGATCCGCTGGTGGCCCGCGAGATAACCCGCCTGGGCGCGCGCCTGATCGCCCACGACCTGCGGGCTATCGGCGTCAATGTCGACTGCGTGCCGGTGCTGGACGTGCCCGATCCGCTGGGCCACGAGATCATCGGCGATCGCGCCTATGGCGATACGCCCGAGCAGGTGGCCAGCCTGGGCCGCGCCGCCGCCGAGGGCCTGCTGGCCGGCGGCGTCCTGCCGATCATCAAGCACATCCCCGGCCACGGCCGCGCCCTGAGCGACAGCCATCTGGAACTGCCGGTCGTGAAGGCCAAGCTGTCAGAGCTGGACGCCCGCGATTTTGCCCCGTTCCGGGTGTTGTCGGACATGCCGATGGCGATGACTGCCCACGTTGTCTACACGGCGCTGGACCGACGCCGCCCAGCCACGACCTCCAGGAAGATCATCAAGAAAGTCATCCGCGAATCCCTGGGCTTCGACGGGCTTTTGATGAGCGACGACCTGTCGATGAAGGCCCTGACGGGCGACTTCCGCCAGCGTGCTAGGGACAGCCTGTCGGCCGGCTGCGACGTCGTCCTGCATTGCAATGGCGACATGGCCGAGATGGACGCCGTGATGTCGGGCGTCGGCAAGCTGTCGAAGGAAGGCCGCCGCCGCGCCCAGGCGGTGATGGGGCGGCTGGTCAAGGTGGTCGAGCCGTTCGATGTCGATCAGGCCCGGGCCCGCTTCGACGCGGCCTTTGACGGACGCTTTGCGTGAACACGGGCTTTCAGCCCACGCTCGACTTCGAGGCCGCCAATGCGGCCGCCGAGGACGGCGCGGCGCTGGTCATCGACATCGACGGCTATGAAGGCCCGCTCCACGTGCTGCTGGCCCTGGCGCGCAGCCAGAAGGTCGACCTGCTGCAGCTGTCGATCACCAGGCTGGCCGAGCAGTATCTGGCCTTCGTGCAGCAGGCCCGCCGGGTGCGGTTCTCGCTGGCCGCCGACTACCTGGTGATGGCCGCCTGGCTGGCCTATCTGAAATCGCGCCTGCTGCTGCCCAAGCCCGAACGGGCCAAGGCCGAGGAGCCGCCGGCCGAAGAAATGGCGGCCCAACTGGCCTTCCGTCTGGCCAAGCTGGACGTGATGCGTCAGGCCGTTGAAGCCCTCAAGGACCGGCCGCTGCTCAAGCGCGACGTCTTCATGCGCGGCGATCCGGAGGCGGTGAAGATCGTCTCGTCCACCCGGCTGGAGGGCGACCTCTATGGCCTGATGAGCGCCTACATCATCCAGCGCAAGAAAGAGCACAGCCGCCACTACGCGCCCCGTCCACCCACCGCCTATCCGCTGGAAGACGCCCGCGACCGCCTGCGTTCGTTGCTGCCGAGGATGGACGAGTGGACCACGCTCTCGACCG
>Ga0187843_10002888_pt1 | contig 10205 bp, 9 predicted proteins | sample SpaLakP09_SKY_43_FD_134516 | JGI IMG/M metagenome (GOLD analysis project Ga0187843, IMG submission 134516) | Oligotrophic lake water microbial communities from Sparkling Lake, Wisconsin, USA - SP09_SKY_43 | ecosystem: Environmental > Aquatic > Freshwater > Lake | place: USA: Sparkling Lake...
AGCGGCAGGTTGAAGGCGCCTTCCAGATTGCTGGTGCCGTAGGTGCCGTAGGAGAAGCTGGCATAGCCCTCCTGCTTCTTGCCGGGCTTGACCGAGTCGAACTTGACCACGCCGGCCGGCGTGTTGCGGCCGAACAGCGTGCCTTGCGGGCCGGCGATCACTTCCACGTTCTTGACGTCAAAGACCGGGAAGCCCTTCAAGATGGGGTTCTCCTGCACCACGTCGTCATAGATCAGCGAGACGGGCTGCGAGGCATTGAGGCGGAAATCGGTGTTGCCGTAGCCGCGGATGTAGAAGCGGGGGAAGGCGCGGCCGAAGGACGACTCGATGTTCAGGCTGGGCACGCGGCCGGACAGGAAGCGCACGTCCTGGCCGCTGGAGTTCAGCACATCGAGCTTCTCGCCGCTGATGGCGGAGACGGCATTGGGCACGTCCTTGATGTTCTCGGTGCGGCGCTCGGCGGTGATGACCACCGTCTCCAGCTTGCTCTTGTCGGCCTTGGCGGCCGTTGCAGCGTCTTGGCTCTGCGCCAGCGCAGAGCTCATCGGCCAGGCGGCCAGCACCAGGCCGAGCGCCAAGGTCAAACGAGAGGGAGACTGAACCGGGAACTGCGCTTTCATGCGGGGAACTCCAAAAAGCCCAAAAGGGCGACTGAGATGAGACTGAGATGAATCTGCGAGAAGCCAGGCTCAAAGCCTGCATTGAGGCCGCTTCTCGAAACGATGGAATCTAGCAAGTCGCGTGCCGGAAATCGGCGAACCGGGCTGAACTTGCCACGCTTGTTGCCAAAATCATGCAGACCAATTGAGATACCAATTTGGCTCGCAGTCACTCGGGCCGGCCCAGGCTGCTGACAAAGACGGGCCCGCCATTTGCGATACTGCGCCGCGCTTTGCGCACCATCCACGTCCTGTTCGCCTCCTGAGAGACCCTGCCCATGCGCTTCATCACCGCCAATCTGAACGGCATCCGCTCTGCCGCCACCAAGGGCTTTTTCGACTGGCTGCCAGCGCAGAAAGCCGACGCGCTGGGCGTGCAGGAAGTGAAAGCGCAGGACGAGCATGTGGCCGGCACCTTTTGCAGCTCCGGTGAGCTCAAGGGCCATTTCCATTACGCCGAGAAAAAGGGTTACTCCGGCGTGGGCCTCTACACCCGCGAAACACCCAGCGAGGTCTTGATCGGCTTCGGCAACCCCGAGTTCGACGCCGAAGGCCGCTACATCGAAAAGCGCTTCGACAAGCCCGGCCGCAAGCTCAGCCTGATCAGCTGCTACTTCCCAAGCGGCAGCAGCGGCCCCGAGCGGCAAGAAGCCAAGTACCGCTTTCTCGACGCCATGCGCCCGCATCTGGCCGCGCTGAAGGCCGAGCGCGAATTCATCCTGGTCGCCGATGTCAACATCGCGCACAAGGAGGCCGACCTGAAGAACTGGAAGGGCAACCTCAAGAACAGCGGCTTCCTGCCCGAGGAACGCGCCTGGCTGGATCAGCTCTTCGGCAGCGGCAAGGGCCAGGGCGGCCTGGTCGACGTCTACCGTCAACTGCATCCCGACACCACCGACGCTTGCTACACCTGGTGGAGCAACCGCGGCCAGGCCTACGCCAAGAACGTGGGCTGGCGCCTGGACTACCACTTTGCAACGCCGAAGCTGGCCGCCCTGGCCCAGCGCGCCGCCATCTACAAAGACCAGAAGTTCAGCGACCATGCGCCGCTGACGGTGGATTACGACTTCAGCTTGTGAACACCCGCGCCGCCGGCGTCTGAATCGCAGCCCTGGGCCGGCTCAGGCTCACCATTTGACGATGCCGCGGGTCACCGCAATGCCGCCCTTCAAGGTGGAGCCGCCATGCTGCTTGGCCAGGCGCAGCAGGGTGGCGTGAAAGCCCAGATTGGGAAACGCGGCTTCGACCGCGCGGATGTCCGATCGCGCCAGGCCCTTGCACAGCAGCCCCTGGCTGGCGTCGATCCAGTCGGCCTTGCGGCAGGCCTCGATCACTTCCTGGTGGGGCCCGCGGTAGGGCGTGAGCTTGTGATGCCAGTGGATGGCGCCGGCCAGCATGGCCGGGTCCAGGCCCCAGCCGTGGCGCTGGTTGTCGGCCAAGGCCAGGGCTTCGGACGGCTCCAGATAGGCCAGCGCGCCCTCGGTCCACAGGCCGATGTCGTGGTACGCAAACGCCGTCTCCACCAAGCGCTCAGCGTCCGGCGCCTGAGCCAAGAAATGCATGGCGTAGCTGATGGTTCGGTAGACATGGTTGCGGTAGCCGGGCAGGTCCGCGCCGATCTGCAGCTGGTAGGGGGCCAGCAGGGCCTCAACATGCGGGCGGTGGGTTTTGATGAGGATGGAGCTCATGGCAAAGCGTGTCGGTTCTTGAAAGCAAAGAGCCGCCATTGTTCGAGCCCGCCACCCGCGCCAACAGTGGCCGAAACGCCGTTGATCGCTAACATCGGGCCAAAATGAATCGCCCCTCCCGATGCCATCTGCCCGCTGCGCCCTCTCCGTTTGTGTGCTCGCTTTTGAGCGCATCAGCCCGTTTCACCTGTCCGTTCCCTGCGTGGTGTTTGGTGAATCGCACCCCGGGGTGCCCGCGATGCGACTCGAGATTTGTGCGGAGCGCCCCGGCCTGATGCCCAGCAGCGTCGGGATGGACCTGCAGATCCCACAGGGCTTGCAGGCGATGGCTGCAGCGGATGTGGTGATCGTGCCGAGCTGGACCGACCCCGAGCTGCCGGCCTCGCCCCTGGTGCTGGAGGCCTTGCGTGCCGCCCATGCCCGAGGCGCACTCGTGGTGGGCCTGTGTCTGGGCGCGTTTGTGCTGGCCCAGGCCGGCCTGCTGGACGGGCGACAGGCCGCCACGCACTGGTCGCATGCGGCGGACATGGCGCGCCTGCACCCCGCAGTGCAGCTGATGCCGGATGTGCTGTACGTGCAGGATGGCCAGGTCCTGACCTCGGCCGGCACCGCCGCCGCCCTCGATTGCTGCCTGCATCTGCTGCGCCAGCGCCTGGGCCAGGCCGTGGCCAACCGCGTGGCGCGGCGCCTGGTGACCGCGCCGCACCGGCAGGGCGGGCAGCTGCAGTTCATCGAACAGGCACTGCCCAGCACCGGGCGCCACGAACGCCTCGGCGGCTTGCTGCAAAGCCTGCAAGAGCGCCTGCATGAGCCGCAGAGCGTGGATGCCTGCGCGGCCCAGGTCGCCATGAGCCGGCGCACCTTCACCCGCCAGTTCCAGCAGCACACCGGCCAGACCTTGGGCGACTGGTTGCTGCACGCACGGCTGCAACAGGTGCAGCAGCTGCTGGAAGGCAGCGATCTGGGCATGGACGCGATTGCCGTGCAGACCGGGCTGGGTTCGGCCGCCTCGCTGCGCCGCCACTTTCAGCGCCGATTCGCCGTCTCGCCGAGTGCCTGGCGCCAGACGTTCCGGGGGCGGTGAGAGGGCTATCAAAGGGCGCTCAGCCGGCCTTCAAATGGGCCTCGAGCAAAGGCACAAACAGGCGCAGGCGGGCCGGCATCAGGCGCGAGGCAGTGACCAGGTACACGGGCACTGGCCGCAGGCACCAATCCGCCAAGACCGGGGCCAGGCGGCCGGTTGCCACATCGGGCGCGGCCAGGCGCTCGTCCAAGGCAGCAATGCCCGCGCCTCGCAAGGCCAGCTCGCGTTGAACACCCATGCCGCCGGCGATGAAGCGGCTCTCCAGCGGCTGGGTGAAGAGACCGGCGCCGCGGTCGCGGCGCTCCAGTGCCCATTGCCCGTGGGCCGGGCCCTGCATCATGCAGATCAGCTCGTGAGCCGCAAGATCGACGGGCTGCTGCAGGCCTGAGCGCGTGGCCAGATAGCCAGGCGAGGCAAACAAGGCCCGGCGCACCTGCCCCAAGCGGCGCGCCACCAGCGTGGAATCCTGCAGGCTGCCGATGCGCAGGGCAGCATCGAGCGGCTCGCTGAAGAGATCGGCGCGCCGCGTGGACAGGTCCAGCTCCACCTTGACCTCGGCGTACTGCTGCGCAAACGCGAGCAGCGGGTCGGGCAGGTAGAGGCTGGCAAATTCCGGCGTGCAACTCAAACGCAGGGTGCCGCTGACACGGTCCTGCATGACGGCCAAGTCCTCGTGCACCTGCCGAGCCTCCTCGACCAAAGGCGAGCAGCGGGCGTAGTAGGCCGCCCCCATCTCGGTCAGGTCCACCCGCCGGGTGGTTCGGTTCAGCAAGCGGCTGCCGAGCGCCGCCTCCAGCTTGGCAATACGACGCGACAGGGTGGAAGCAGGCAGGTCCAAGCGCTCCGCCGCGCGCGAAAAGCTGCGGGTGTTGACCACCTCGACGAACAGGGCGATGTCGCTGAGATTGGGCTCCACGATTACTCCAAAAATGAAATATTAAGTTTCATTAAATCTATTTATTCCAAATTTTCACAAACATAGACTGCCACACATCGCCCATTTGGAACACCCCGGAGCGCCCCCATGACCCAGAACCTTCGTCGCCAATTCATCACCGGCAGTGCCGGCGCCGTCGCCGCACTCGGCAGCCTGAGCAGCAGCCCCGCCACCGCGGCACCCGCCGGCCACGCCATGAACCCTCACAAAACCAAAGAAGCCCCCATGAAGCAAGACCACAGCGCCTGCAAGATCGACAACACCGCCCTGATCCTGGTGGACCACCAGGTGGGTACCATCGGCTGGGCCGGTGAGCTGGCCAACGAGGCCGAACGCGATCAGCTGAAGATGTGGGTGCGCGTGATGGCCCGCTTCGCCAAATCGGCCGGCATCCCGGTGGTGCTGACCAGCAGCCTGGAAGGCGAGGCCCAGGGCCCGCTGCTGCCCGAGTTCAAAACCTTGCTGCCCAAGGAATACGAGCAGCGCATCCAGCGCACCGGCGTCATCAACGCCTGGGACGACCCGGCCTTCGCCAAGGCCGTGCGCGCCACCGGCAAGAAGAACCTGCTGATGGGCGGCCTGACCACCGACGTCTGCCTGGTGCCTCCCGCGCTCTCGGCCAAGTCCGAGGGTTTCAATGTCGTGGCCCTGATGGACATCTCCGCCGCCTGCACCAAGATCGCCGCGCAAAACTGCCGCGACATCCTGCAGCGCGCCGGCATCGACACCATGACCGTGACCCCCATGATCACCAGCATGCTGGGCAACTACAAGAACCCCGCCTCGGCCGGCTTCTTCGAAGCCTTCGGCAGCGAAGGCGTGTTCCAGGCCTTCGCCAAGGGCAATCTGCGCTGATCTTTCTGTACGCCCGGTCCTCTGACGGCCAGGCCGGACGAGGGCCGGGCCGCTCCGTCAAGGACACCATGTCAACTCTGCGAAGCATTCTTCACCGCGAGCCCGGCCATGCGCTGGGCCCGATCCGCCGCATGATCGCGCCGCTGACCTCGGGCGAGCGCCTCAAGCCCTTCGTCTTCCTGGACTTCTTCAATGCCGAGGTCGAGCCCGGTTTCGGCTTTGGCTGGCACCCCCACTCCGGCATCGCCACCTTGACCTGGCAACCCGACACCGAGGTCGATTACGAAGACACCACCGGCCAAAAAGGGGTGCTCGCACCCGGAGGCCTGGAATGGATGAACGCCGGTGGCGGCGCCTGGCACCGCGGACACCTGCTGAGCCGCGGCCATGCCACCGGCTTCCAGCTCTGGGTGGCCATGCCCCCGGGCGTGGAGGACGGGCCCGCCTTCGGCCAGTACATCCTGCCTGCCGATGTGCCCAAGCTGCGCATCCCGGGCGGTGAGCTGCAGATCTTGCTGGGCGAGGTGAGCAGCGCCGACGCGCGCGCCACCAGCCCGATCGAATCGCACCAGTCAATGAACTACATCGTGCTCACGCTGGAGCGCGGCGCACGCTGGACCTTCAGCCCGCCCGCCGCCCACGAAATCGCGTGGGCCATGGTGTTTGACGGCGAGGCCCTGGTCCAGGGGCAGGCGGCCGGGCATGAGTTGCTCACACTGGACACGCACGGCGACATCGAGATCCAGGCCAGCAGCCCCAAGGCGCGCATCCTGATTGGCACGGCGGCACCGCATCCCTATCCCCTGGTGACCGGGCACAGCTCGGTGCACACGCGGCGCGCTTCGCTGCTGTCGGCGCAGGCACGCATCCGCGCCACCGCACCGTGGGAGCGGATCAAGCAGCGTGACCGATCTTTCACATCCTGAACGAGCCGCGGGGAGCGATGGCCTGGGCGCGCTCACCAATGTCGAAGACGGATCGGCTCAGAGCCGGCAGGTGCCGGCCCGCAGCATGGGCTCGAACTGCTCGGGCGGCAGCGGCCGCGCAAACCAATAGCCCTGCTGCAGGCTGCAACCGCGGCCGATCAGAAACTCGGCCTGCTCCTGCGTCTCCACGCCTTCGGCCACCAGCTGCAGGCCCAGCTCTCGGCCCAGGGTGATGATGGCAGAGGCCAGGGCGGCGTCGCGGCCGCCGCGAGCGACGTCGGTGATGAAAGCCCGGTCGATCTTGAGCTCGCTCATGGGCAGGCGTTTGAGGTGACTGAGCGAGGAGTAGCCGGTGCCGAAGTCATCGAGCGAGAGGCCGAAGCCCAGCTGGCGCAGGCGGTCGAGCACGGCCACGGCCGTGGCCATCTCGCGCATCACCATGGTTTCGGTCAGCTCCAGCATCAGCCAGGCAGGCTGCAGGCCGTAGTGCTGCACCAGGGCGCTCAACTGCTCGGGCAGGCCGGCATCAGCCAGGCTGGAGGCCGGCAGATTGACCGAGAGCGGCAGCACCGTCAGCCCCTGCCCGGCCCAGCGGCGCAGGCTCTGGCAGGCGGTGTGCAGCACCCAATCGGTCAACGGCGCGATCAGGCCGCTGTCCTCGGCCAGGGGGATGAAGAGCCCCGGCGGGATCAGGCCTCGCTGCGGGTGCTGCCAGCGCAGCAAGGCCTCGGCACCCACCAGGCGCGCGCTGCGCGCATCGACCTTGGGCTGGTAGTGCAGGCGCAGCTGATCGCTGAGCAGGGCCTGGCGCAGCTCGGATTCCAGCACCACGCGGTCCTTGGCTCGGGCATTGAGGGCTTCGTCAAAAAACTTGTGCTGGGCGCCACCGGCCTCGGCCGCCACGCGCGCGGTCTGCTCGGCGCAGCGGGTCAGGTTGAGCAGGTCCTGGGCGTCGCCCGGGCACATCGCAATGCCGATGCTGGCGGTCAGCAGCATGTGCTGGCCATCGATTTGAACCGGCTCGGCCACCGCCGCCAGCAGGCGCTGCGCCAGACCGGATGCGCGCTCCTGCCCCTCCAGCTCGGCGATGAAGACGGCAAACGCATGGTCACCCAGGCGCGCCAGCACCCGATCCGACTCGGCCGCCAGGCCGACCGGCCCGAGCCCCCACTCCGGGCCCAGGGCGCTGCCGCGCAGACAGGCGCGCAGGCGCTGGGCCATGCCGGCCAGCATCACATCGCTCGGGCCGTGGCCGTACAACTCGTGCACGCCGCCAAAGCGATCGATCTCCAGGTGCAAGACCGCGCACGCCGGGCCACCGGCACAGGCGCGCGCCAGGGCCGGCGCGGCCAGCTCACCCAGCAGGCGGCGGTTGGGCAGACCGGTGACCTCGTCGTAATGCGCCAGGCGCAGCGCCCGCTGCTCGGCGGCCAGCAAGGAATCGTCCAGCGCCGCGCGGGCCAGAAACTCTTTGCGCAGCACGAACTCGCGCCACCAGCCGATGCCGGCGGCCAGGATGAAAACCGTGAGCACGTGGTAGGCCCAGTAGCCGGCCTCGCCGGCCGACAGCCCGGCATGGGCAAACAATGCGTACAAAAACGCCGCCAGGATCATGAGGCCCGAGGCCAGGGCATGACGGAACTGCACGCCCAGGATGACGAAGCAGTAGAACTCCAGAAAGGTGAAGTTCAGCACCCCCACCCAGGTCTTGAGCCCGGCACCGCCCTCGGCATCGATGCGCACCAGAATGAAGAAGAGGCACATGGCCACGGCGACGATGAAGCTCGCCATCGCCGGCTGCCAATGCCGCCGCGACTGCGGCAAGCAGGAATAGGCCAAGCCCAGCAGAAGCACCGGCACCGCCAAGCTCAATCGCAGGAAATTGGCCGCGCCGCTGCCATGCGCCAGGTGGTCGATCAGCCAGTCCCCCGACACCAGCAACGCGCCCAGCAAGAGGCTGGCCTGGGCATAGCGCAGGTAAAAGGCGATGTAGTGCTGGACGAAGCGCCGCTCAAACCCGGCATCCGAGAAACGCAGCAGCAGGCGCAAAGGCAGCTCAGAGGCCGGGGCATCACCAGCAGAGGCAGCCGCCTCGGCCGCAGCCCGCCCCTCTGCAGCAAACGCGCGCTCCGCCGCCGGGCCCCCGGGTGTCTGGGTCTCGATCGCACGCATCCGGAGGTGTGCCTTCCTTTGCTTCGAATGTGAGCAGCTTGGGCGCACAGCGCCCAAGCTGTCTTATCCGATCTTATCGTCGCCACGCTGCCCAGCTTGAGCCTTCATGCGCTCCGCCCTGGACGTTTCATGGAGGCGTCCGGGCATGCGAGCGCACATGCGCCAACGCTCACCCAGCCAGCGCCCCGGAAAAAATCCCAGGGCAAAGGGCAGAACGCCGGCCGCCGCGCCAACCATCAGGGCCAGAGCCAAAGCATCGGCCGAGCCAGGGAACCCCACAGCCACGCACAGCAAAAGGGCCAGCAGATAGAGCGCGAACGCTGAACCGAACCCAAGACACCGCCAGGCCAGAGCCCCCACGCCAAAGCCCAGCAACAAGCCAAGCAGCCCACCGCTGCCGGCCAGCGACCACCAGACCCAGCCTTCGCCGTGCGCCTGGGCCGAGCCGGGCCAGCCGCCCAGGAGCAAGAGCAAGGCCAGGCCCCGAGCGGCCGGTCGCCGTGCGCCGAAAGGTTTGAGGGCATTCACCCGGCCCATGCTAGCGCCGATCTTGCACGGCGTCGCCGGGTGGCACGGGCCTGGAGGGGCGTGGCGGGCCCGCTTCAGCTCAATGGGCGCCGATCAGAGCCGCCACCCGCTCGTCGCTGAGGCGCATGGGCAGGTTCTGGGCGGAGAGCAGGGCCACCACGCTGTGGTCGGCGCGGGCGCTGTCGCGCAGCAGGGGCTTGCGGCGGGGCTCGCCGTCAGCATTGGTCAAAGCCGAGACCAGGGGGTGGTAGGCCTTGTCGCCATTGCGCACCACCAGCCCCATCTCGCCCGAGGACAGGCGCACCAGACTGCCCGGCGGGAAGATGCCAAAGGCCTTGATCAGCGCCCCGGCCAGCGGGCTCTCGGCCGCCATCTGATGCAGCTCACGGCCAGCCTGCTGGGCACTCATGGCCGGGCGGTTGGCGCGGCTGCTCAAGCGCGCGGTGTAGACATCGGCGTAGCGCAAGAGCTGGGCCAGGTCGGCGATGTCGGTCAGGCCTTGCGGGTAACCCGAGCCATCGGGCACCTCGTGGTGTTGGGCCACGGCAGCGAGCCAGTCGCCGTCCTCGATGCCGGCCGCGGCCAGCATCTCGGCGCTGCGCCGCGGATGGTCCTGGATGGCCTCGCGCTGCAAGCTGGTCAGGGGCGAGACCTGGTCGGCCAGTTTGCCTTGCAGCTCGACCATGGACAGATTCATGGTCAGCGCCGCCTGGAAGGCGCGGCGCTGTTCGGCCTCGCTCCAGCCCAGGAAATTGGCCGCGGCCCGGCAGGCCGTGGCGGCATGGATCGAGTGGTTGACGCCGTAGTGTCCGGCGCCAGCGCTCGGATGCCGCACCACCTGGGCCAGGGCCAGATTGGGGGCGCGCTGGATCAGGCCCAGCAGCTGATCCGACGCGGCATGCACCGCCGCTGCCAGATGCTCCGGGGCCGCGCTGAGCGCGCGGCGCAAGGCATGGGGCGACTGCTCCCAGTCCTCCGCCAACTGCTCCAGGGAGCGCTCGGCGCTCTCGCGGCGCCGCGGTGGCGCCACCGATTGCGCCAGCTCGGCAATCTCGACCCGGGCACCGCGCCGGAACAGCTCTTCCAGCTGCGCCTCGTCGGCAATCACCTGGCCGCGCGCCAGCAGCAGCAGCTGGCCTTCGTCGCGCACGCTGAACGCCAGGGGTTCACCCAGGACGATGCGATTCTTGACGGAAGCGAGGGAGCAAACGCGCATGAGCGGGGAGTTGGCAGAAGCAACAAGGCTGGCTGGAGGCGAAAACCATGCCGGTTCTTCCGGAGGCGCAGCCCTGCCACACCTCGGCACAGCCCCGGCCCGAATCTCTGTATCGACCCGCTCAAAGCCTAACTTGAGCC
>Ga0187843_10002889_pt1 | contig 10204 bp, 5 predicted proteins | sample SpaLakP09_SKY_43_FD_134516 | JGI IMG/M metagenome (GOLD analysis project Ga0187843, IMG submission 134516) | Oligotrophic lake water microbial communities from Sparkling Lake, Wisconsin, USA - SP09_SKY_43 | ecosystem: Environmental > Aquatic > Freshwater > Lake | place: USA: Sparkling Lake...
GCACGCCACCAAGCGCCAACTGGCCTCTGCGCTGGAGCGCAACAAGGTCGTGGAGATCAACCCGGCCGCCGGCACCAAGTTCGATCCGCACCAGCACCAAGCCATCTCGGTGGTGCCGGCTGAACAAGAGCCCAACACCGTGGTAACAGTGCTGCAAAAAGGCTACTTGATCGCCGATCGGGTGCTGCGGCCCGCGCTGGTGACGGTTTCCGCGCCGAAATAACCCTCCATTCAGGGGCTTTTGAAGGTTTTTCAAGGTTTAAGTCTTGAAATCCAAAAACTTATCCACAGCTATTCAACATTGTTAAACAGGAATTGAGGCGGTCGCCTTCGGGGACCAAATCACACAGGAGAAAAAAATGGGAAGAATCATTGGCATTGACTTGGGTACCACCAACTCGTGCGTGGCCATCATGGAAGGCAACACCACCAAGGTGATCGAAAACGCCGAAGGCGCGCGCACCACCCCTTCCATCATTGCGTACCAAGAAGACGGCGAAATTTTGGTCGGCGCGTCCGCCAAACGTCAAGCGGTGACCAACCCACGCAATACCCTTTACGCCGTCAAGCGACTGATTGGCCGCAAATTCGACGAAAAAGAAGTTCAAAAAGACATCGACCTGATGCCCTACACCATTGCCAAAGCCGACAACGGCGATGCCTGGGTGGAAGTGCGTGGCAACAAGTTGGCCCCGCCCCAAATCAGCGCTGAAATTCTGCGCAAGATGAAGAAAACCGCCGAGGACTACCTCGGCGAAGAAGTCACCGAGGCCGTGATCACCGTACCCGCCTACTTCAACGACGCACAACGTCAAGCCACCAAAGACGCTGGGCGCATCGCTGGTCTGGACGTCAAGCGCATCATCAACGAGCCCACGGCGGCAGCGCTGGCTTTCGGCCTGGACAAGACTGAAAAAGGCGACCGCAAAATTGCTGTCTATGACTTGGGCGGCGGAACGTTTGACGTGTCCATCATCGAGATTGCCGATGTCGATGGTGAAAAACAATTCGAGGTGTTGTCCACCAATGGCGACACCTTCTTAGGCGGCGAAGACTTTGACCAACGCATCATCGACTTCATCATCACCGAGTTTAAAAAGGACTCTGGTGTCGATTTGTCCAAAGACGTGTTGGCCTTGCAGCGCCTGAAAGAAGCCGCTGAAAAAGCCAAGATCGAACTCTCCTCCACCACCGGCACCGACATCAACCTGCCCTATGTCACTGCCGATGCGTCTGGCCCAAAACACTTGAACATCAAGCTCAACCGTGCCAAGTTGGAGCAACTGGTGGACGATTTGATCGAGCGCACCATCGCGCCTTGCCGTACCGCCATCAAAGATGCCGGTGTGTCGGTCGGCGACATTGACGACGTGATCATGGTCGGCGGCATGACCCGCATGCCCAAAGTGCAAGACAAGGTGAAAGAGTTCTTCGGCAAAGAACCCCGCCGCGATGTCAATCCCGACGAAGCCGTGGCTGTCGGTGCCGCCATCCAAGGTCAGGTGCTGTCGTGTGACCGCACAGACGTGCTCTTGTTGGACGTAACGCCTTTGTCTTTGGGCATTGAAACCCTCGGCGGCGTGATGACCAAAATGATCGCCAAGAACACCACCATCCCCACCAAGTTCGCGCAAACTTTCTCCACCGCCGACGACAACCAACCGGCTGTCACCATCAAGGTGTACCAAGGCGAGCGTGAAATGGCCTCGGGCAACAAGAGCTTGGGCGAGTTCAACCTTGAAGGCATTGCACCCGCTGCGCGCGGCACGCCGCAAATTGAGGTGTCGTTTGACATCGACGCCAACGGTATCTTGCATGTGGGCGCGAAAGACAAAGCCACTGGCAAAGAAAACAAAATCACCATCAAAGCGAACTCGGGTTTGAGCGAAGCCGAGATTCAACAAATGGTGAAAGACGCCGAACTCAACGCCGCCGAAGACAAGAAGAAACTTGAAATCGTGCAGGCCCGCAACCAGGGCGATGCCGCTGCGCATGACGTGAAGAAATCGCTGACCGAGCATGGCGACAAAGTGGACGCAGCCGACAAAGAAAAAATCGAAGCCGCCATGAAAGACCTCGAAGAAGCTTTGAAAGGCGAAGACAAAGACGCGATCCTTGCGAAAACCGAAACGCTCATGACAACCGCACAAAAACTGGGTGAAATGGTTTATGCCGACAAGCAAGCCAAAGAAGCCGCAGGAGCCGCCGGCGGCGCCGACCACAGCCAAGACAAACCCCATGATGACAACGTGGTGGATGCCGAGGTCAAAGAAGTCAAAAAACCTTAAACCTTTCAACCCTCTGCGCCGCGCTCAAACCCTTCACCGGGTTGACGCGGCGTTGGCACTTTTCAGAACCAGACCACCATGGCCACCAAACGCGATTTTTACGAAATTTTGGGTGTTCCCAAAAGCGCCAGCGAAGACGATATCAAGAAGTCTTACCGCAAGCTGGCCATGAAACACCACCCTGACCGCAATCAGGGTGATGCCGCAGCCGAGGTCAAATTCAAAGAGGTCAAAGAGGCCTACGAAATGCTGTCCGATCCAGAAAAGCGTGCAGCCTACGACCAATACGGTCATGCTGGTGTGGACCCAAATATGCGCGGTGCGGCAGGCGCTGGCGGCTTCGGCGAATCTTTTGGCGATATTTTTGGCGACATCTTTGGCCAAGCGCGCCGTCAACAAGGTGGTGGTCGTCAAGTGTTTCGTGGCAACGACTTGAGTTATGCCATGGACATCACGTTGGAAGACGCCGCTGCAGGCAAAAAATCAGAAATCCGCATTCCCAGCTATGACGAATGCGACACCTGCCACGGCACTGGTGCCAAGCCCGGCACCGCCGCCAAAACCTGTGGCACCTGCCAAGGCCAAGGCGTGGTGCAAATGCGCCAAGGCTTTTTCAGCGTGCAACAAACTTGTCCGCATTGCCGTGGCAGCGGCAAGATCATCAGCGACCCTTGCTCACCTTGTCATGGGCAGGGCAAGATCAAACGTCAGAAGACGCTGGAAATTTCAATCCCCGCCGGCATTGATGACGGCATGCGGATTCGCAGCACGGGCAATGGTGAACCCGGCACCAATGGCGGCCCACCCGGTGACCTGTACATTGAAATTCGTTTGCAAAAACACGAGGTGTTCCAACGCGATGGCGACGATTTGCATTGCGCTGTGCCCATCAGTTTCACCACCGCGGCCTTGGGCGGTGAGGTGAGCGTGCCCACCTTGAATGGTGAGGCGGCCATCGACCTGCCAGAAGGCACGCAAACAGGCAAGCAGTTCAGACTGCGAGGCAAAGGCATCAAGGGGGTGCGCGCCAGTTTCCCTGGCGACCTTTATTGCCACATCACTGTGGAAACACCGGTCAAGCTCACCGAGCATCAGCGCAAACTATTGAAAGAGTTGGACGAGTCCTTGAAGAAGGGTGGCGCCAAACATTCCCCCACTGAAGCCGGTTGGGCGGACAAACTGAAAAACCTGTTCAGCTGACAACCAACCAGTCCCGCAGCAAGGGCGCTTAAAGCGCCCTTTTTTTCACAAAAACCGATCGAGCAATTTGCGGCTGTGGCGATCTAACGTGGGCAAGTCGCGAATGAGGAATTGCACGCCATGCTCATCCGCCACGATCAGCGTTTGGCCAGTCAAGCGTCGAATGTCTTCTTCGCCGCGCAAGACAAACTGCGCTTGGCCTCGGCTGGTTTGCACCGACCAGACTGAAGGCGTGGTGAAACTGCTGACCGCATCCACGCGCTGAATTTCGGGCATGAATTCACGCGCTTGCAGCGCGGCCATGACCGCTTTTTGTTGCGCTTGCGGCAAGGTCAATTGCGCCTCAAGCCAGAGCAGTTCATGGCCCTCGGCACTCAGCACCGACACCGCTTCGTCAGGGGCACCAATCGGAAACGCACGCACCACGGCGACCCCAATGTGCAATACCCCATCGAGCAGCAGTTGCCACACGCCCATGCTGTTTTGCGTGAGTTCGAAATTCATGTGCGTGCCTCGCGTTCAGTCCCCAGCGTCAAGACATTTTCTTCAGCTTCTTTTTGCCTGGCTTGCGCTTCATGCAAGCGCCAGTAAGCGCCTTGACGGGCCAGCAATTCGTCATGCTGTCCTTGCTCGACCAACTGGCCGTGTTCCATCACCACCAAGCGGTCGGCACGTCGCAGTGTGGAGAGCCGATGGGCAATCGCGATGGTGGTGCGGCCGCGCACCAGGTTGTCCAAGGCTTTTTGAATCTCTTGTTCAGTTTCGGTGTCCACAGAGGATGTGGCCTCGTCCATGATCAGGATGCGTGGGTCGATCAACAAGGCACGGGCAATCGAGATGCGTTGGCGTTCGCCGCCCGACAAACCCTGTCCGCGTTCGCCCACCAACGAGTCATAGCCTTGCGGCAAACGCAAAATGAATTCATGGGCATGGGCGGCACGGGCCGCTGCCACAATTTCAGCACGGGTGGCACCCGGTTTGCCATAAGCGATGTTGTCAGCGATGGTGCCGAAAAACAAAAACGGCTCTTGCAACACCAGACCAATATGTCGGCGGTAGTCCGCAATGAGAATATCGCGAATATCGGTACCATCAATGCGAATCGCCCCTTCGCTCAAGTCATAGAAACGGCAGATCAGGTTCACCAAGGTGCTTTTTCCTGAACCGCTTTGCCCCACCAGGCCAATCATTTCACCCGGCGCAATGTCCAGGCTCAAACCCTTGATAACGGCACGGTTGCCATAGCGAAAGCCCGCGTCTGCAATTTGAATGTGCCCCACCACTTCGGGCAGCGGCACCGGGCTGCTGGGCTCAGGCACGCTGGAGACGTGGTCAAGAATTTCAAATATGCGCTTGGTGCCGGCAGCGGCTTTTTGGGTGTGGGAAACGATGCGGCTCATGGCATCCAGACGGGCATAAAAACGGGTGCTGTAGGCCAAGAAGGCGGTCAAAACGCCAACGGTGACTTGATGGTGCGCCACTTGCCAAATGCCAAAGGCCCATACCACCAGCAAACCAATTTCTGTGACCAAGGTCACTGTGGGCGAAAACAAAGACCATAAAAAGTTGATGCGGTCGTTCACCGCCAAGTTGTGTTTGTTGGCTTCTTGAAATCGTTTGGCTTCGCGGGATTCTTGTGCAAAGGCTTTCACCACACGAATGCCGGGGATGGTGTCGGCCAACACATTGGTCAGCTCGGACCAGACCCGGTCAATTTTTTCAAAGCCCGTCCGTAAACGGTCGCGCACGATGTGAATCAACCACGCGATGAATGGCAAGGGCAACAAAGTGGCCAACGCCAGCCAAGGGTCGATGCTGAACAAAATCGCCGAGGTCATGAGGATCATCAAAACATCGGTCGCGAAGTCCAGCAGATGCAAGGACAAGAAAACGCACAAACGATCGGTTTCGCTGCCAATGCGGGTCATCAAGTCACCGGTGCGGCGTCCACCAAAATATTCCAAGGACAGCTTGAGCAGGTGCTCGTAAGCGGTGGAGCGTAAATCAGCACCAATGCGCTCGGAAGCCAAGGCCAGCACATAGGTCTTGAACCACCCCAGTCCCCAAGCGAGTAAGGCCGCACCAAGCAAGCCCCCCAAATACCAAGCCACCAAACGGGTATCGATTTGCTGACCATTTTGAAAAGGAATCAGCACCTCGTCCATCAGCGGCATGGTCAGGTAAGGTGGCACCAACGTGGCCGCCGTCGACAAAAGCGTGAGCACAAAGCCCAGCAACAACTGGCCTTGGTAGGGCTTGGCAAAGCGCCACAAACGAAACAAACTCCAGGTGGAAGCGGATGTGTCGTCCTCTTCGTTTTCGCAGGCTTTGCAGGGCTGCGCTGGGCTGCTCAAGGGTGCTTGGCATGTCGGGCACCAGAATTGCCAGCTGGCGGGACTGTGGCCCGCTTGAAATTGGTTGTAGCGATTGAGCAAACTGACGGCGTGCAGGTTGTGACCCAAAGTGAAACGCCATTCAGCGAGCAACTGCGTGGCATTGCGCGCCGTGAGTTTGCCAACACCCGCATGGTCGACCAATTCGAGATGCATATCGGCTTGCAAAGGCAAGCTGTGCCAGGTTTTGGGGGCAGCGGCAGGCTGCCACAACAGGCGTTGTGTGGTAAGCGTCAGCAGGCCACGCCCGAAATACAATGCCGCATCGAGGTCAACCTCCAGCCAAGCCAGCACGTTTTCATCCAACGACAACTGAAGCTGCAGATCCTCCCGCCAAAAGGCTGGCAAATCCAGCAGCACTGGCGCAACAACAGAGGGAAGATTCATTCTTTATCGGATGACCAACAGTAAAAAATGATTCTAACCCTGCACTTTGGCCGCAATGGCCCTCTCACCATCTCCCCCTTATGACTTTTCCCGACATCGCCGTTTTGCGCATGCGTTATTTGCGCGGCCCCAATGTATGGACCTACCGCCCCGTCATCGAAGCCTGGGTCGACCTTGGTTTGTTGGAAGACCATCCCTCGAACACCTTGCCTGGTTTTGTGGATCGCCTCACCACATGGTTGCCCGGCATGATCGAACACCGCTGTGGTGTGGGCGAGCATGGCGGTTTTTTCGAACGCTTGCAAACTGGAACATGGTGCGGTCACATCATGGAGCATGTGGCCATTGAATTGCAAACACTTGCAGGCATGCAAGTCGGTTTTGGCAAAGCACGCGAGACGTCCCAACGTGGTGTTTACAAAGTTGTCATCCGCACCCGTCAAGAGGAAGTGGGGCGCGCCAGTTTCATGGCGGCGCGTGACTTGGTGATGGCGGCCATCAACAACACCCCGTTTGATTTGAAAGGAACGGTGAATCGACTCAAAGCCATGGTCGACCGCCTCTGCTTAGGCCCCAGCACCGCCTGCATCGTGGACGCCGCCACCGCACACAACATTCCCTCCATTCGATTAACCAACGGCAACTTGGTACAACTTGGCTATGGCTCCAAACAACGTCGCATTTGGACCGCCGAAACCGACCGCACCAGCGCGATTGCGGAGAGCATTTCGAGTGACAAAGACCTCACCAAAATGCTGCTTACCCAATGCGGCGTTCCCATTCCCACGGGTGAAATCGTGCACTCGCCTGAACATGCGTGGGAAGTTGCCCAAGACTTGGGCTTTCCCGTCGCCGTCAAACCGACCGATGCCAATCACGGCCGTGGCGTGGCGCTTGATTTGCGTCAACGCGAAGACATTGAAGCCGCCTTCTTGATGGCGCAGCGCGAAGGCACCGAGGTGATGGTCGAGCGCTTCATCCCCGGCGAAGAACACCGTTTGCTGGTGGTGGGCAACCGGGTGGTGGCCGCCTCACGCGGTGAAACTGCCAAGATCACCGGTGACGGCGTGCACACGGTGGCAGAGTTGATTGAATTGCAAATCAATTCCGACCCTCGCCGTGGTGAAGAAGAAGATTTCCCTTTAGACACCATCCGCCTCAATGACCTGCCCACTGCCGTGATGGAGTTGCAGCGTCAAGGCCTCAGACCCGATAGCGTGCCTGACAAAGACCGCGTGGCCATCGTGCAGCGTACGGGCAACATGGGCATTGATGTGACCGATGAAGTCCACCCTGAAGTGGCTGCTTTGGTGGTGTTGGCGGCCCGCGTGATTGGTTTGGACATTGCGGGCATCGACTTGGTGGCGCAAGACATCAGCAAGCCCTTGTTGGCACAAGGTGGCGCCATCGTCGAGGTCAACGCTGGCCCCGGTTTGCTCATGCACTTGAAGCCCGCAATTGGTCAAGCCAGGCCTGTGGGCCAAGCCATCGTGTCACATTTGTTTGACCCGCAACAACCCACTCGGATTCCTGTGGTGGGCATCATGGGCCGCAGTCAAACCGCTGAACTGGCGCATTTGGTGAACTGGCTGATTCACCTGTCAGGACGACGCACTGGATTGGCGTGCGCCCATGGTTTGTTCATGGATCAGCGTTTGGTGGACCCCAAAGATGCGCGTGTGTTTGAAGCCAGTCAACGCTTGCTGATCAACCGCGCTTTGGATGCTGCCGTGTTTGAAAACTCAGCTTTGCAGGTATTGGAAGAGGGTTTGCCTTACGACCGCTGCCATGTGGGGGTGCTGACCAACATGCCCGACGCCACCGGCATGCAAGACCATGATATTCAAACGCCCGAGCAAGTGCGCAACGTGGTGCGCACCCAAATTGATTTGGTGCTGTCCGAGGGCGCAGCGGTTCTCAATGCCGATGACGCTGAGGTGGTGGACTTGGCCAACTTGTGCGATGGCGAAGTCATCTACTATTCACCCGACGCGCAATCCCCCGTCATCATGAAGCACAGTGAAAACCAGGGTCGGGCGGTTTTTTGCGCCCAAGGTGAAGTGGTGTTGGCACGAGGCAAAACCGAAACTGTGTTGCTGCAACTCGATTTCCCACCGATTGCCAAGTTGCTGGCCGAGGGCGGTATCAGCCTGCCCAATGTGCTGGCCGCCGTCGCCGTGGCTTGGGCGTTGGACATGACGCCTGAACTCATTCGTGCAGGACTGAAAAATTACGGCCAACCCGCTGCGCCGATCAAGCCCAAAGTGGCAAGGAAAAAAGTCTGATGGAAGTCACCCGCACCCGTGCCCTGCGCGGCCCCAATTTGTGGACTCGCCACACCGCCGTTGAAGCCATGGTGCGTTGCGCACCCGGTTTGGAAAGCGACTTGAGCGCCGAGCAACAAGCCTTTGAAAAACGACTGCGCCATTTGTTTCCTGGCCTAGGGCGGTTGCAACCCGGAGAGGCCAGCGCCCACCTGAGCATGGCGCATGCCTTGGAAGCCGTGGGTCTGCATTTGCAAATTCAAGCCGGTTGCCCCGTGACCTTCAGCCGCACCACCGCCACCCCCGATGTTGGTTTGTTTCAAGTGGTGGTCGAATATTCGGTGGAGCAAGTGGGCAAATTGGCGCTGCGCTTGGCTGAACAACTGTGTTTAGCGGCTTTCAATGACCAAACTTTTGATGTGGACGAGGCGCTACAAGCGTTGCGCGAACTCGATGAAGATTTGCGCTTGGGCCCGTCTACGGGTTCCATCGTCGACGCTGCTTTGACGCGTGGCATTCCGTTTCGGCGTTTGTCCGATGGCAGTCTGGTGCAGTTTGGCTGGGGCAGCAAGCAGCGCCGCATCCAAGCGGCTGAAACCGACTTCAGCAGCGCCATCGCCGAGTCGATCGCGCAAGACAAAGAGCTGTCCAAGAAATTGCTGCAAGCCGCAGGTGTGCCGGTTCCCATCGGTCGCCCGGTGATGGACGCTGAAGATGCTTGGGTGGCAGCCCAAGAAATTGGTTTGCCTGTGGTTATCAAACCGCGCGACGGCAACCAAGGCAAAGGTGTAGCGGTGAATTTGAAAACCCGCGAAGAAGTCATTGCAGGTTTCAACAGCGCGTTGGCCTTTCGAGACGACATCATGGTCGAGCGTTATTTACCCGGCAGTGATTACCGTTTGCTGGTGGTTGGCGACCGGATGGTCGCTGCCGCCCGTCGCGAACCACCATTGGTGGTGGGTGACGGCACCTCCTCCGTGCGCCAATTGGTGGACAAGGTGAATGCCGACCCGCGTCGTGGCGATGGGCATGCAACGTCGCTGACCAAAATCCGCTTTGATGAAATCGCCTTGGCCCGCTTGAATGAGCAAGGCTTGGACGCCGACAGCGTGCCCGCGAAAGGCGCACGCGTGGTGCTGCGCAACAATGCGAATTTGTCCACCGGCGGCACCGCCACCGATGTGACCGATGACGTGCACCCCGAGGTGGCCGCGCGTGCGGTGATGGCGGCACAAATGGTCGGCCTGGATGTTTGCGGCGTGGACGTGGTGGTCGAATCGGTCCTCAAGCCGCTGGAAGAACAACACGGGGGTGTTGTCGAAGTGAATGCAGCGCCGGGCTTGCGCATGCATTTGCAGCCTTCGTTTGGCAAAGGACGAGATGTCGGCAGCGCCATCATCGACACCATGTTTGGTCCCGGTCAAGATGGCCGCATCCCGGTGATTGCTGTGACCGGCACCAATGGTAAAACCACCACCGTGCGTCTGTGTGCGCATTTGTTGCGTGCGGATGGTTTGCGTGTGGGCATGACCAACACCGATGGTATTTATGTCAACGGCATGCAACTCGACACCGGCGACTGCAGTGGGCCGCGCAGTGCCCGCAGTGTGTTGATGCACCCCGATGTGGATGCGGCTGTGCTGGAAACCGCGCGTGGCGGCATGTTGCGCGA
>Ga0187843_10002890_pt1 | contig 10203 bp, 10 predicted proteins | sample SpaLakP09_SKY_43_FD_134516 | JGI IMG/M metagenome (GOLD analysis project Ga0187843, IMG submission 134516) | Oligotrophic lake water microbial communities from Sparkling Lake, Wisconsin, USA - SP09_SKY_43 | ecosystem: Environmental > Aquatic > Freshwater > Lake | place: USA: Sparkling Lake...
CGGGCCATGGCCCGCGACTATGCCGCCTATGGCCTGCCCGTCTCACTGTCCCTGATCCTGGCCCTGGTTCTGTCGACCACCGACCGCTTCCTGCTGGCAGCGTTCCTCGACGAGGCCACAGTCGGCGTCTATCACGCCGGCTATTCGCTCGGCAGCCGGACCCTGGATGTGGTGTTCATCTGGCTGGGCATGGCCGGGGGGCCGGCCCTGATCGCCGCCCTCGAGCGGGGTGGGCCCGACGCTCTCCGAACCGCTGCCCGCGAGCAGGCGTCGTTCATGATCCTGCTGACCCTGCCTGCGGCGACAGGCCTGGCCCTGGTCGCGACGCCCTCGTCGAGCTGATGATCGGTGAAGCCCTGCGGACCGGAGCCGCCCATGTGACGCCGTGGATCGCCGCCAGCGGCTGGTTGTCCGGCGTGACGACCTACTACCTGCTGCAGGCCTTCACCCTCGGGCGGCGCACGCCGATGCTGATCGCCAGCATGGGCGTGCCCGCCGTCGTCAATCTGGTCCTGAACCTGCTTCTGATCCCACGCTTTGGTCTCGACGGGGCCCTGTGGGCCACCACCGCCAGCTATGCCGCCGGAGCCGTGGCGGCCGTGGTCCTGGGGCGCAGGGCTCAGCCCCTGCCGATTCCCGGCATGACGCTGGTGAAGGCGGCCGGAGCCTGCCTGACCATGGCCGCCGCCGTGCTGTGCCTGCCGTCACCGGGCGGACTGCCCGAACTGCTCCTGAAGGCTTCCGTCGGGGCCCTGGTCTACGGGACGATCGTCCTGGCCCTCGATGTCGATGGCCTGCGCGGACAGCTCGCAACCCTTGTGGCCCGCCGGAGGGCTCGCCCCGCATGACCTCACCCGCGACCGAAACCCTGATCGACAATGCCGGATGGGCCGAAGCCCGCCCGCGCCTGTCGGTCCTGATCCCGACCTATCGCGACGACCCCAGCGCCCTGCTTCGCGCGCTGGATGATCCCTCTGTGGCGGCCGAGATCATTGTCCTGGACGACGGCAGCGGCGATCCGGCCCTCATCGACCGGATGAGCCGCCAGATCGCGCGGATGCGGGTGCCGGCCCGGCTGATCGCCCTGTCCCCCAACGAAGGTCGGGCCCGGGGCCGCAACCGCCTCGCCGCCCATGCGCGGGCCGGCCATTTCCTGTTCCTGGACAGCGACATGCTGCCCGACCCGGCAGACTTCCTGGCGCGCTGGTGTGCCCTGGCGGAGGGTGAGAACGTGCCGATGGCGTTCGGCGGCTTCACCCTGGACCAGACCCCGCCGCGCCCTGAACACGCGCTGCACCGGGCCATGGCCCTGCAGAGCGACTGCACCCCGGCCCCGGACCGGGCCCGGGAACCGGAGAAGCACGTCTTCACCTCCAACCTCCTGGTCCGCCGTGACGTCTTCGAGACGGTTGGCTTCGACGAGGGGTTCACCGGCTGGGGCTGGGAAGACGTCGAATGGGCCATGCGGGTCGGTCGGCAGTTCCCGATCCGGCATGTCGACAATTCGGCCAGCCATCTCGGCCTCGATACCGCTCCGGCCATGGCGGCCAAGTACGAACAGTCAGCGGCCAATTTCGCCCGGGTGGTTGCCGCCCATGGCGACATTGTCCGCACCTATCCCAGCTACAGGGTCGCCAGACTGCTGAAGCCGCTGCCGCTTCGCGGGCTTTGGCGCCCCTGGCTGAAGGCCTTCGCCCTGCAGGAGCACGCACCACTCCGGCTGCGCGGCCTGGCCCTCCGACTTTACCGCGCCGCTCTCTATGCCGAGGCCGTCTGATGCAGGTTTCCCACGAGAAGGTTGACGCCTATGAGCCCGACCGCAGCCTGAAGGGCAAACTGCGTCGCCGGCTGATCCGGCTCGCCCACCGCCGTCCGGCCCGTGTCCGGCTGGAGCGTCCGATGGTGTCGTTCAGCTTCGATGATGCCCCGGCGACCGCCTGCGAGGCCGGTGCCCGGGTGCTTGAAACCCGGGGCCTGCGGGGCACCTACTATTTCGCAGCCGGCCTGACCGGCCGGGACGGCCCGATGGGCCGGTTTGCGACGGGCGAGGATGCAGCCCGGCTGCACGCCGCCGGCCACGAGATCGGCTGCCATACCTTCTCGCATCTGGACTGTGGTCAGGCCTCCCGCGCTGCAACCCTTGCGGACATAGAACAGAACGCCCGGGCCCTGTCGGACTGGGGTACTGGCACACCGGTCAGTTTCGCCTACCCCTACGGAGATGTCGGGGCTCCGGCCAAGACCCTGCTGGCCGGCCGATTCAAGACCGTCCGGGCCCTGCATCATGGGCTGATCGCCGATGGTGCCGATCTCAACCAGGCCCCGGCCGTCGGGATCGAGGGCGAGGACGGCGAGGCGGTCGCCCTGAAGTGGCTCGACCGGGCCCACGCCCGCAAGGCCTGGCTTATCCTCTACACCCACGACGTCTCTGACACCCCGTCACAATGGGGCTGCTCGACAGGCGCGCTCGAACGGCTGGTGGATGGGGCCCTGAATGCCGGCTTTGACGTCGTGACGGTCGCCGAAGGCGCGCGGCGCATCGGGCTATAGCGACCCGCTCTAGCGCATCAGTTCCCGGTCGGGAAAAGCCAGCTTGGCGGCAAAGGCCACGAACAGCACCCAGCGGAAGTCATTGTAGCCGACGGCAATGCTCTCGGTCAGCGAGACCAGGGTGAAGACGACCAGAAACGGAAAGACCAGAAGCGCGCCGCGATCGCGGAACACGGCGATGATCGCGAGAGTCATGGTCTGGATGTAGAACAGCCCCCAGGCCGCCAGGCCGAGCAGGCCCATGCCCAGCCACTGCTCGAGCCAGGAATTGTGCGCGTGCTGGGCCTGAAAGCCCGCTTCCTTGCTGATCCAGGCGAAGGGGCCCCAGCCGCTCTTGTCATCCCAGACGGCGGCATAGCCGAAGCCCAGCCACGGGCGCTCCTCGATCTGGTGCAGGGCAGCGCTCCAGATCTTGGTCCGGCCGGTCAGGGCGGCGTCCTTGCCCAGGATCGCGAAAAAGACGTCGGACGCCACCAGCAGAAAGCCGGCCAGCAGGATGACGCCCGTCACGCTGGTCCAGGTCACGGCGGCCCCGGCCGCCGGGCTGCGGCGCGCCACCAGCACGAAGCCCAGGGCCCCGACGCCCAGCATCAGGGACACCAGCGAGGTCTTGGAGGTCGACATCAGGACCAGCACGACCGCCAGACCGGCAAAGCCCCACCACAGCTTCGCCCGCTGCGGGTTCAGCAGGGCAGTCCCGGCCAGAATGCAGAACCCGAAAGACATGACGCCGCCGAGCGCGTTCTTCTCCATCCACAGACCGCGCCAGGCCCCGGGAAAGAGCTCGGTCATTACGCCGATCGACGGCACCGCCAGACAGACGGCGAAACAGGCCAGGATCAGGATCGCGAAGGTCACAGCCACCACCTCGGCCATCTGCGCCCAGCTGAATCGCGAGGCCAGGACGAGGCCCCCGAGGGTCGTGCAGATCACCGCAAATGATCGTCGCGTCGTCACATCCGGAGCGATGGACCACAGGACCGACCCGGCCACGACCATCATCAGAAAGATCAGAAAGGGCTGCCGCAGCGTGGCCCGGACCAGATTGCGCGGATCCAGGCCGATCAGGGCAAAGCCGGCGGCATAGGCCGGCAGATAGGCCACCCGCATGAGGCCAGAAGCCGAGACGTCGACCTTGTCGCCGAAGACCGGCATCTCCCAGCCCCGGCTATAGACCAGCAGCAGGAACACGGCGGCCGCAAAGGTCGCAAACTGCGGCAGGAGGACCAGCGCCCTCCCCGGACGCATCACGGCAGGATCGCTTTCAGGAAGGCCGGGGGCTGCACCGAGGCCTGGTTGAAAAACACACCGGCGCACCGGCCACCCGCGGACGCTATGGCATCACGAAGCTGGGCGGGCGGCTTGACGTCAGGCTGCTGGGCCGAGACCACCAGGATGGTCTGGTCCATGTGCTGGGCGATGGCCAGGCCTGCCTGCGAGCGGTCGGCCGAAGGACTGTCGATAATGACCACCTCGGCGTGACGCCGCAGCGCGGTCCAGTACTCGGCCCCGGGGATCACGTGGACCTTCTGCGGCCCCCTGAGGGCTTCGCGGTTGAAGCGTGTCACCCACAGGCGGGTACCGCCGACGCCATGTGCCGACAGATAGCGCGCATCGGGCCAGACCCCACCGTCAGGACGGGGTGCCGGCGGCTGGACGGTGAAAAACACCGAACCGTCAGGCGATGCGGCCACCGCAGGCCCCAGGGCCCCATAGCGCTCGGCTTCCATCGCCAGAGCCTGATACTGGGCCGCCGTGCCCAGATCCATGTCCACCAGCCAGGTCTTGCGACCGGCACGTCGGGCCGCGAAAAGCGCCAGCTCGCGGGCTACCGTTGAAGTGCCCTCACCCCGGCGGGCGGAAATGACCTGGAGCACGCAGGAGCGCCCGGGCGCGGGCGCGCCCAGGGATCCCCACAACTCCGCCATTTCGGCGTTCAAATCCACCATGCTTCGAATCGCCGCGCGTTCTGAACCGACAGGCTATCGTTATTCGCCCGAGGCGCGAAAGGTGACCAAAGCGCTCACCGCTTGATCCCTGCCGTTGCCAGCACCGGAAGGTTCAGGGTGCGGGCGGCCGAGGCCGGTGTCTGGAGGCCCGGACGCAGGAACATCCGGACGAGGCCCGCACAGGCGGCCGTAAAAGCCGCAAACAACAGGGTGAGCGCCAGGATGGGCTTCTTCAGGCTCTTGCCCTCGGAGGGAGCCACGGCCCGCTGAACGATGCGGATGTTGTCGCTGCCCTCGGAGGACATGCGGCGCTTGGCCTGATCCTGCTGTTCCTTGACGGTATAGTCCCGGACATTGGTCGACAGGACGTCCCGGTCGCGGGTCAGCTGGTTGAACTGTGGTTCCAGCTCGGCCAGGCGCAGCAGTCGCTGGTTCACGTCCATGACCTGCTGGCCATAGGCGCTGAGCGACTCGCGCAGGGCTGCCACCTCGGCCCGCAGATCGTTGCGCGAGGTCTGCAGGGTCTGCCAGATCGGGTTGGGACCACTGCGACGGGCCCCTTCAGCGACGGTTCGCCCCGACGCGACGCCCTGCTCCAGCTGGGCGATCTGGGCCTCGATGTCACGAACCGGTTGGGCGTCGGGACGATAGCGCGACAGCAGCCCCTCCCGCTCAAGCCGCATCTGGGCCAGACGGGACGACGCCGTCGTGTCGGTATCGCGATAGAGGACCGTCTCGGCGGGCGTCCGGGCCAGTTCGGCCTCGACGGCGGCCAGCCGGCCGAGACGGTCCTGAAGCTGGGCATCGACGGCATATTTCTGCTGCTCGGCCTGCGACTGCAGCTGGGTCAGGGTCGACTTCTGGGCCGCGAAATCACCGATGTCGTTCGATGACAGGAAGGCCTGATAGCTGGTGTCGGTTTCGGCAAGCTTTTGCTCAAACAGCGCGCGCTGCCGCTCGACGACCCGGTCGTCGCCGTCGATCAGCAGGCTGCGCCGGTAGACCAGATACTCCTCCAGAAGGGTGTTCAGGAGCTTCTCGGCCACATCGGGGTCTTCGTGCTGGTAGGCGAGCCGGATGATGGAATTGTCCGGAGCGGTCTCGATCTTCAGATTGCGGGCGATCGCATCGCGCCCCTTGGCGATCAGCCGCCGCTTCTCGTCCGGCGTCGCCGCTTGGTACCTGGCGGCCAGGGCCGGAAAGATCTTCTGGAACCCGACCTTGCGGATGACCCGCTCACGCAGCTCGCCACTGCCGAGGATCTCGGCCTCCGACTGGATCACCTGATCGCCGTCCGGAACGGCCCCGCGCCCGGCATCGCCGGCCAGGGGCTCATAGACATATTCCTGGCCCAGTCGGACAAACAGGCTGGACTGGGCCGTGTAGGACTTCTTGAGCGTCACCGAAAACGCCACGCCCAGGGCCAGGATCACGAGGAACACCACCAGCATCAGGTAGCGTTCACGCCAGAGAAGGGTCACGAAATCGGTCGGCGCATAGTGCGGCCGCGTCGCCCAGTCGCGGTGCGACGGCGGATCATGCGGCACACTGGTCCAGGCGCTCGACGTCGACATGCGAATCCGAAGGGTTAATTCTCAGCTCCAAACTGGCCATGCGGCCTTAAGGCTTCGTTACCCATTCCTGTTAAGACTTGGTCCATGCACAGGCGCACGCACATCCCGACGGCCCTCGCCCTCACGCTCCTCGCCACAGGCCTGAGCGCCTGTGGCCATGTGGACCAGGAGCCGCTGACCCCGGCCCCGCGCCAGACCGCGCAGTTTCCCAATATCGGCTATGCCGACTGGTCCGAGGCTGAGCCGGCCTACCGGTTCTATCCGGGAGATGAAGTGGAAGTGACGGTGCCATCCGCCACCGAGCTCAGCAAAACCGTGGTGGTTCAGCCTGATGGACGCATCGCCCTGCCCCTGATCGCGCCGGTTATGGCGGCCGACCGGACCATTGGCGAACTTCAGGGCACGATCAGCCAGGCCTATGCCGGGCAGTTGCTGCGCCCGCAGGTGCAGATTTCGGTCAAGGCCGTCGCACCGCTCAAGGTCTTTGTCGGCGGCGAGGTCGGCAATCCGGGCGTCTATGACATGGCCGGTGACGGCGATGCCCTGCGGGCCATCATCCAGGCCGGCGGCTTCAAGAGCACGTCACGGCGCAACCAGGTCATCATCATCCGGCGAGGCCCCGACGGTCGCGCCATGATGCGTACGGCGGATCTACTCAGGGGCCTGACCCGTCCGGGCGAAGCGGACCTGGTGCCGCTACGCCGGTTCGACGTCGTCTATGTTCCGCGCAGCGGCGTGGCCGAGGGCGGTCTCTTCATGCAGCAGTATTTCCGTGACCTGCTGCCGGTCAGCTTCAGCTACGCGATCAACGGCTTCGGCGGCTAGGCCGTCCGTCCTGCCTTGCGGAGGCGCTGAACCCGGAGACCGGGTTCAGCCGTGAGCCAGCCACTCGCGCGCGGCGCGCTGGGCTTCGGCGACGTCTTCGCTGGCCATCTCCTGCGAGATTTCCTTGCGATACAACTTGGCTTCGACCGAGCCGCGCATGGCAGCGAGATTGAACAGCATGTGGGCCGAGACATAGTCCAGCGGCGCGCCGCCCTGGCCAGTCGAATACAGCAGGCCCATGCGGAACAGTTCGTCGCCCGAAGACTCGGCCGAGGGCAGCGGCAGGGCATGGGCGGCGGGGGGTTCGATGCTCATCATCATGGCTTCATCTCCGTTTCAGGCCCCTCCAGCGTTCTGCCGGATCCCGGGTCTGAATGAAGAAAAGTCCATCGCCACTGAACATATAGTTAAGCTGAGAGACATCATGAATTCTTAAGACAATAAATATCGCATTTACCACGGTTACTGCCGATAAACTTCCATCTACAAGCCCTTAAAACAGAATATAGAAGAAAGAACTACAGCACTTTTACAGAGGTTTTGCAGCCTTCGATCCAACACAAAACCAATTAAACACTTCAATTGCGCGCTGATGATCGGAACCCTTATCCCGCCGGGGCCGGACTTAGATGGCCATCCATTCTGGCCTTTGAACTATCGCTGCGGCAAAGACATCCGGCAGCCAAGGTTACCGCAATCAAAAGTCCCGCTTCGCCTGCGGGAACCTGCGATCCCGCGACAAGAAAATCCGCAGATTGCGAACCTGACCGCGTCATTCAGACGCGGTTCAGGCGGGAAAATCGACCCTGTCTCCCGAGGGGCAAGGCTCGAGGCGGGTTCAGATCCGCCAATGGGCGATGGAGACGAGACTATGAAACGTCTTTTTCTGACCCTGGCGGCCGCCGCAACCCTGGCCGGGCCGATGGCCAGCATGGCCACGGCGGCGTCTGCGCAGGACCGGGGACACTGGGATCGCCATCAGGATCGTTGGGACCGGCGCGAGGATCGCCGCGACAGCCGTCATGATGGAGGCCGCTGGGACCGGCGCGAAGACCGCTGGGACCGCCGTGAAGACCGATGGGATGCCCGCCGGCGATGGGATGGTGGCCGTCACAACGGATACTATGTCAGGGACCGCTTCTACTACGGCGCGCCCCCCATCCACGCCTACGGGTATCGGGACTATCGCCCGGGCTATGAAGCCTGGCGACGCGGAGCCTACCTGCCCTCCTACTATCGCGACTACGAGTACGTCGTGCGGGACTATGGCTACTACCGGCTCAGGCCCCCGCCCCGCGGCTATCACTGGTACCGGACCGGAAATGACTATGTGCTGGCGGCCGTCGCCACGGGCCTGATCTTCGACGTGATTTCCGGCCGCTGACCGGCCGGCGCTGCGCCCTGGCTCTGGATGGATCCAGAGCCAGGGCGGACGAAGCTAAAGGCCCAGCTTGGACTTCAGCAGGTCATTGACCGTGGCAGGATTGGCCTTGCCGCCGGTTTCCTTCATCACCTGGCCGACGAACCAGCCGATGGCCTGGGGCTTTTCCTTCACCGCCGCGGCCTTGTCCGGATTGGCCGCGATCAGCGTGTCGATGGCCGCCTCGATGGCTCCGGTGTCGTTGATCTGGACGAGGCCGCGCTTCTCTACGATCTCGGCAGGACGGCCCTCGCCGGCCCACATGTGCTCGAAGACCTCCTTGGCGATCTTGGAGGAAATCGTGCCGTTCTCGATCAGCTCGACCAGCTGGGCGATATCCGACGACGGCAGCGGCGAGTTGGCAATCTCGTGGCCGCCCGAGGACAGCTTCGAGAGCAGCTCGTTGGTCACCCAGTTGGAGACCAGCTTGGCGTCACGTCCCTTGGCCGCCGCTTCGAAATAGTCGGCCCGATCGCTTTCAATGATCAGCACCCCGGCGTCATAGGCCGACAGACCATACTGGCTCTGCAGGCGCGCCTTCTTGGCGTCCGGCAGTTCCGGCAGGGTCGCTTCCAGGTCCTTGACCCAGTCGGGGTCGAGGATCAGCGGCAGCAGGTCGGGATCGGGGAAGTAGCGGTAGTCATGCGCCTCTTCCTTGGACCGCATCGAGCGGGTTTCCAGCTTGGTCGGGTCGAACAGGCGGGTTTCCTGATCGACCTTGCCGCCGTCTTCCAGGATCTCGATCTGGCGACGGGCCTCATACTCGATGGCCTGCTGGATGTAGCGGTAGCTGTTGACGTTCTTGATCTCGCAGCGCGTGCCCAGGTGGCTGAAGCTGCCGGTCTCGCGGAACTTCTCGTAGTCGCCGGGGCGGCAGACCGAGACGTTGACGTCGGCCCGCAGGTTACCCTTCTCCATGTCACCGTCACAGGTGCCCAGATAGACGAGGATGGTCCGCAGCTTCTTGACGTAGGCGGCGGCCTCTTCCGAAGTGCGCATGTCGGGCTTGGAGACGATCTCCATCAGCGCCGTGCCCGCCCGGTTCAGGTCGACATAGGTCGCGTTCGGATCCTGGTCGTGCAGCGACTTGCCGGCATCCTGTTCCAGGTGCAGGCGCTCGATGCGCACGTCGAAGGTCGTACCGTCATCGCGCTCGACGGTGACGACGCCCTCGCCGACGATCGGCTGATCGAACTGGCTGATCTGATAGCCCTGCGGCAGATCAGGATAGAAGTAGTTCTTGCGGTCAAAGCGGCTCTTCAGATTGATCTGGGCCTTGAGGCCGAGACCCGTCTTCACCGCCTGCTCGACGCAGAAGCCGTTCAGCACCGGCAGCATGCCGGGCATCGCGGCATCCACCAGGCTGACCTGCTCATTGGGGCCCGCGCCGAAGCCGACGGCCGCGCCGGAGAACAGCTTGGACTTGCTGGCGACCTGGGCGTGCACTTCGAGGCCCAGAACGATTTCCCAGGGACCGGTGCGGCCCTGAATGGTCTTGGAATGATCGGTCATCGCGCTCACCACCACTTTCCGGCCTTGGCCGTAAAGCCGGCCGCCTTCTCCAGCGCCCCGGCCACCGAGAACACCGTCCCCTCGTCCAGCGGCTTGCCGATGATCTGCAGACCCAGCGGCAGGCCGTTGGCGTCGAGACCGGCCGGCAGCGACAGGCCCGGCAGGCCCGCCAGGTTGGTCGTCACCGTGAAGACGTCGTTCAGGTACATGGCGATGGGGTCGTTGCTGTTCTCGCCCAGACCGAACGCCGCCGACGGCGCCGTCGGGGTCAGGATGGCGTCGCAGCGCTCCCAGGCCTTGTCGAAGTCCTCGGCGATGCGGCGACGCACCTTCAGGGCCTTCAGGTAGTAGGCGTCGTAATAGCCGGCCGACA
>Ga0187843_10002892_pt1 | contig 10202 bp, 9 predicted proteins | sample SpaLakP09_SKY_43_FD_134516 | JGI IMG/M metagenome (GOLD analysis project Ga0187843, IMG submission 134516) | Oligotrophic lake water microbial communities from Sparkling Lake, Wisconsin, USA - SP09_SKY_43 | ecosystem: Environmental > Aquatic > Freshwater > Lake | place: USA: Sparkling Lake...
CCCCCAACTGGTCAAATCTGAGTCTGCGATGACAGCTAAGACAACCGGGCAAGTCCAATTTGAGGCCCTAGCTGTTTACTGCGCCGTGGAAAGTCAACTGAGCGCCTTAATTCGTCATGTTCGTTTGCAGAAGTGTGATGAGTCGCTTGGTGGGGCAGGGCAGTGGTGCGCAGCAAAACTTTATATACATTGGCCAGATCCAACCAAAACTTCATACACATTGCGGGTGTTCGGTGAAAACTCCATACACTTTGGAGCAAGCCGACTCTTGTAGATGGCTTGGTTGAGAGTTCAAAACTCACAAGCGTAAAAAGTCTTTACGCTTGATGCGCTATAAGTTCAAACAAGACTTTTAAAATATTACTTTGTATGTATATGTGTATACTACAACTATACTACTTGAATGCATTCGAAAGCGGCTAAGTTGTTGTTTTTAAACGGGAAAATAGTGAAATGTAGGAGTTTTCACACTGCAGGGGTCACAAGTTCGAAACTTGTATCTCCCACCACTTTTGAAATTACTGAAATATATCAACCACTTAGGTTGTTTTCAGGATTTACTTTTTCAGATTTTTCATTATGCTTCCCTTGGAAGCATTTTTTTCGCCTATCAAAAGCTAAAACTTCCTGCTTCATGCATAGCGTTAAAGTGGATTGAATTAGCTTACAAAACGGCCTATGCTCACGCTTCGTGAGCTAGCTTTTCCGACCGAAAATCAAGTTTGCCATCACTGAACCAAGGGCCTGACGGTGGTGAAGCCTCCGTCCACCGGAATCCCCTAGCATCAGGGCCAGCAGGTGGGCCTGTGCCAGCGCGAGCCGCAGGCCTTCGCCAGAGAAAGAAAACGGGGTGTTGTAGCTCACTCTGGCTTTTTTATATGGACTTTTCAAAAATCAAACAAGAGATGGGCCCGCTGGCCTCCCGAGCGGGTGCCTTAATGCCCGGCCGGCTGCTCCTTGTAGTAGCCGATGACATCGCCCTGCGTGCTCACGCCCAGGCCATTGAGCAGCCGGTTGGAGTAGTTGAAATAGGCACAGACTTGGTTGACTTCCAGGATTTCTCCGTCGTCACAGCCAGCGGCGTGCAGCGCTTCTATGTCGGGCTTGACCATGTTAGCCACATCGGTGGTGAGCTTTCCCGCGTAGACCAGCAGCGCCAATTCTTTGCCGGTAAAGGCCTTGTGCGGCTGGCGCTCCTGCAAGGCCTGGTGCACTGCATCGGCGCGCATGGGGTCGGCCATCAGGCGCCTGGCATTGGCCCAGTGGTGGGTCAGGCTGTAGTCGCAGCGGTTGAGCATGCTCACGTAGGAGGCGACCACCTCCAGAAAGCCAAAGGGCAAGGTGTTGTCTGGGCTGTGCAGCACGCTGCGGTAGAGCGTGACATGACCCTCCATGGTGTGCGGCCGCAGGCTGTGGGCCTTCATGACATTGTCGACCGTGCCGTGCGGCGTTTTGACTTTTTCGTAAGCGCTGACCAAGGCGCCTTGCGCCTGCTCGAGGGGAATCATGCGTATCCAAGCGGACATGGGCTCTCCAGTTTTCAATCAAGGGGCAGGGGTTGTGGGGGGCGGGCAAACACACGCATGACCATGGGCTCGAAGTGCGACAGAGGCGCGCACTCGTACTCCGGATCAATGGCCGCCTGGTCGTAGCGCTCCACAAAGGAGGCTGCCCATTCAAAGTGGGGATGGCCGCGCCAGCGTTCACGGCCATGCGGGTCAGCATGCGGGTGGTGGGGGACGTGGACATCCTGAAAGATGGCGTGGCGCTGGAGCATCCAGCGGTTGCGCTCGGACACGTAGTTGCCCAGCAAGGCGGCGGCAAATTCGCCATGGCTGTTGGGGCAGGTGATGAAGCCGATGTCATGAAAGAGGCACACCACGATGTCCTCTTCGGCCAGGCCGCCACGCAGCGCCAGCGTGGCCGACTGCAGACAGTGCCTGTAGTTGTTGACGCGGTAGCCAAAGGTGCTGTCATGCGCGGAGTCGGCCAGCATGCGCAGTGCCTGGCGGGCTTGCTGCTCGCGCATGTAGGTTTCGCGCTGGCTTTGCAGGATTTGCCAATCCTGGGGGCTGAATTGCTCCAGGCTGTTTTTTTCGATGTACTGCCACCCTGCATGCAGTAATTCGCTGTTGTGGGTGTCGTGGGCTGGATTCATGATGAACTCCTTGCAGTGGCAAGCCAATTTTCGGTGGCCAAGCGCCAGGGCGCCAAGGCAGCTTGGACGGCCGGGTCTTCAGCCAAGGTCTCTTCCCAAGTCTGGAGCTTAGCAGGCAAGGCCAGTGGCCGGTCTAAGGCCTCAAGCAAGCGCCTGGCAAGGGGAAGGGTGACAGCAAAGCCGCAGTCGGCCAGGCTGGGCTGATTGCCGGCCATGAAGGGGCAGGCCTGCGCGAGCTGCGCCAGGCGCTCGAGCTTGTCGTGCAGTGCTGCGTGTAACTCGGGCAGACGCGGGTGTGGTGCTGGGTCCTTGATCAGGGGAAACAAGGCACGTACCCGCGGCTCGACGTGCAGGTCGTGCAAGCGGGCCAGCATGCGCACCTGGGCCCTTGGCTGGGCGCCGCTCGGCAGCAAAGGGCGCTCTGTAAAGGCGTCTTCCAGATATTCAAGAATGGCCTCGGATTCGGCCAAGAAAAAGCCATCGTGGGCCAGCGCTGGCAAGGTGCCCATGGGCACGCGCTCAGCCCAGGCCGCCGATCGGTATCCCCCCTCGGGTTCGCGCTCTTGGTAGCTCAGGCCCCGCCAGTGCAGGGCCACACGAACCTTGGCGGTGTAGCTGGACAACGGCAGACCATAGAGGGTGATCATGGCGCCTCAAAGAACATGGTCATGTCTTGGTGGGCATCGGCGACCGCCGCCTCCAGCAGTGCCTGACCATGCGCTGCCGTGGCCAGTGCCGAATGCGAGCCCACCCGTCCGTCCGGGAACTGCGCGCGGTGCGAGCGGGCGTCCAGGTGGTTGTCGCCCGCGTGTTGCCTGGCGTAGCCCTCGGGCAGCGCCTGCGGGGGTGCTTGCACCTGGGCCAGCGCTGCCTGATCACTGGGAAAGCTATCCCCGAGCAAGGCCATGCCAATGGCCAGCTCGCTGGGCGTGGCGTGCATGCCTTCCCAGTCGCCGTACCACTGCTTGCGCAGGCTGTCAGGGCCGGGGTAGTCCCACCACGAGCGCAGTCGGCAGCGCGGTACCTCGCCTGTGCGCTGACCAATGCTCCATTGGGCGTAAAAATCTTGGCAGGCGGCGTTGACCGCGGAGATGTTCGCGCCGTGACCGTTGAGAAAATAAAACCGCTTAAAGCCTTGAGTGGCCAGGCAGTTGAGCACGTCTTGCACCACGGCCATCAGGGTGCTGGCACGCAAGCCTATGGTGCCCGGAAAACCCAGGTTAAATTGCGCTGGACCTAGGTTCAAGGTGGGCGCCAGCAGCCAGTGGCCCTGCTCGGCTGCGCCTTCAGCAATGGCCTGGGCCACCAGCGCGTCCGTGCCTATGGGGCCTATGGGGCCGTGCTGCTCAGTGGATCCCAGGGCAATGATGATGCCCTGGCAGTGCCTGAGGTACTGTTCCACCTGAGGCCAAGTTGTATAGGCTAGATGCATGTTGTAGATCATAATAATCGACACCATCAATGTAGAAGGTGTTTTCCATGAGTCAATCGCCTGCGGAGTCCGCCCCGCTGATCCGTTTCCAGGGAGTGAGCAAATCCTTTGGCAGCTTCAAGGCCCTCAACGAGGTGAACTTGTCGGTGGCAGCAGGGGAAAAAATTGTCATTTGCGGCCCCTCAGGCTCGGGCAAGTCCACGCTGATTCGATGCCTGAGCCAGCTCGAGAGAAACGACGCCGGCCATATTTGGGTGGACGGCGTAGAGGTCGGCTCCCAGGCCTCGCAGCAATCGCAGGCGCGCAGCCAGATTGGCATGGTGTTCCAGCAGTTCAACCTATTTGGCCACTTGTCGGTGCTGGACAATCTCACGCTGGCGCCAATACGGGCGCGTGGCATGGTCCGCAAGGAAGCCCAAGACCTGGCCATGGAGTACTTGGCGCGGGTGGACATCGCCGAGCAGGCGCACAAGTTTCCCTCGCAGCTCTCGGGCGGCCAACAGCAGCGGGTGGCTATTGCTCGCTCGCTATGCATGCGCCCGCGCATCATGCTCTTTGACGAGCCCACCTCGGCGCTGGATCCTGAGATGATCCAAGAGGTGCTCGGCGTGATGGAAGGCTTGGCCTCCGACGGCATGACCATGCTTTGCGTTACCCATGAAATGGGTTTTGCTCGCCGGGTGGCCGACAGGGTGGTGTTCATGGACCAAGGGTGTCTGGTCGAAGACGCGCCGCCAGCGCAGTTTTTCAGTGCCCCGCGCAGCGAGCGCTGCCGCAGCTTTCTGGAGCGCATCCTGCACCACTGAGCCCAAGTCACTGAGGGCCGCGCGCTGGCGCAGCCCAAGCCTTCAGCGAGGCGCGCTGGACATGCGCTTTTCTAGTCTGCGCACGCCCCAAGTGGTTAGCAGAATCAAGAGCAGGTACTCCACCACCAGCGCGGTGTAGATCTCCAGGGGCCGGTACTCGGTGACGTTGAGTTCGTTGGCGCGCCGAGTAAGCTCCTGCAGACCAATCACCGAGACCAGCGAGCTCATTTTGAGCACGTACACAAACTGGTTGCCCAGGGCAGGCAAGATGGTGCGAATGGCCTGCGGAAAGATCACGAAGCGAAAGGCGTCGCGGCTGGACAGGCCCAGGGTCTGCGCGGCTTCACTTTGGCCCTTGGCCACGGACTGGATGCCGGCGCGAAAAATTTCGGACTCAAAAGCCGCATCAGACAACGCCAGAGAGATTACTCCAGCGGCAAAAGCGCCGAACTGCAGCCCCGTGACCATGGGCAGGCCGTAGTAGACCCACAGCAGCAGCACCAGCAGCGGAATTGAGCGGAACACCTCCACATAGGTGCGCGAGACCATGCGCAAGGCCCGGGAGTTGGACAGCGCCGACAGCGCCAGAGTCACCCCCAGTACCACTGACACCACGATGGCAGACAGCGACAGCCCGAGGGTCATCCAGATGCCAGCCAGCAAAAATTTCAGGTTGGCAGCGCCCTTGTCGGTGAAAGGACTGAGGGTGAACCAACCCCAGGTGTAGGCGGTGCCGTCGCCCGCACCGCCGCAACCTGCCAACATCCCAAGACCGGCCAGGGTGAGCAAGCCCGCCGTGCACGCACGCATTTCAGCCGCGCGAAAAGGTCACTGACCCAGCCACTTTTTCTCGAGCGACTCAAAATAGCCTTCGGATTTCTTCAGAGCCACCCAGTTGTTGACAAAGATGGTCCAGGTCGGGTCGCCCTGAGGTAACGGGTAGGCAAAGGGCCGCTTGTTGCGCAGCTCTGCCTTCGAGAGGGTGGTAAGGGTGGGATGGGTTTTGACCAGGGTGGAGGCTTCCACATTGCTGGTGATGGTAGCCACAGCCCGACCGGCCAGCACCTCTTGGTAGCCGGTAGCGGGTTTTTCAATCGATCGCACGCTGGCCTGCTGGAAGTGGGCCTTAGCCTGTTCTTCGAACACGGTACCCAAGGAGACGGCAATGTTGGTGCCGGCGCGGTTGAGGTCGGCCCAGCTGTTGAATTTGGCCGCGTCCGCCTTGCGGATGATGGGCACAGTGCCCGCTTCGGTATAGGGGTCGGAGAAGGCCACTGTTTTGGCCCGCGCCATGCTCAGTGAGGCGCCGGAAAAGATGTCATAGCGGTTGGCAGTGATGCCTGCGACCAAGGTGGCCCATTCCGCAGGCACCCACTCGATTTTTACGCCCATGTCCTTAGCTAACTGCTCCATGGCCTCAATGTCAAAGCCGCGGTAGCTGTTGGTAGCCGCGTCGCGCATGGACATGGGATTGAAGTCGCCCGTGGTGCCTACGCGCAGGCTACCTCGCTCCATAATTGTTTGCAGACGACTTTTTGCCGGTGCGCCCTGGGCAACCGCCGGGTTGTTCAGTGCAGCCAGCGCTACGATGGCAACAGTCAGAACGGCTTTGAAGAATTTCATCGAGGCACCTTTAAAAATAAAATAATTTAGCGTGCGTCCGCTTGGACTGTTAAGAGCGAACTTAACCAGAAAACAGATCGACATCAAAGCTCTTATCCTAGCCGACCGACGTACCCGCCTCATCATGGTTTTCCCTTGAGTGCAGGGGCTGCAGGCAAAGCTACATTAACACCTTTAATCAAGAGGCTGGTAGCGTTTGCCCAAGCCCTATTTTGGTTCCCTTGCGCTACAACACTTTTGAGCTTCTTCGTCAGGGCCTGCGCGGCCACAGCGGCTGGCCACGCGCCTGGCGCCTTGCCGAGCCTGCGCGCCTTTACGACGCGGTGATTGTGGGTGGCGGCGGACACGGCCTGGCCACCGCCTGGCACCTGGCGCGCGAAGAAGGCTTGAGCCGGGTGGCCGTGCTTGAGCGCGGCTGGCTCGGCGGCGGCAACACGGGCCGTAACACCACGGTGATCCGCTCAAATTACCTGCGCGAGCCGGGCATTCGCTTCCAGGACGAAAATTTGCGTCTTTGGGAAGACCTCAGTCAGCGCCTGGACTTCAACCTCATGGTCAGCGAGCGTGGGCAAATCGAGATCATTCAAACCTGGGGCAAGCTACGTGACGCGCGCCGTCGTCTGCACACCATGCGCCTGGCCGGCGCGGACTACGAGCTGCTGGACGCCGATGCAGTGCACCGCATGCTGCCGCTGCTGCGCCGCGATGCGAACCAGCGTCTGCCCGTGCTGGCCGGTGCCTGGCAGGGCCGCGCCGGCACCGTGCGCCACGACGCGGTGGCCTGGGCCTATGCACGTGCGGCCAGCGCAGCGGGCGTGGACATCATCGAAAACTGCGAGGTGACGGGCATCGATTGCCAGGGCGGCCGCGTGCAAGCCGTGCAGACCACGCGCGGGCGCATAGTCACCGGCCGGCTGGGCCTGGCCGTGGCGGGCGCGAGCAGCCGGCTGGCGGCCATGGCGGGCCTGCGCCTGCCGCTGGAGACGCTGACCCTGCAGGCCTTTGTCTCCGAGCCGCTCAAGCCCATGCTCGATGTGATCGTTTCTTGCCCGGCTTTGGGTATTTACTTCAGCCAGTCGGACAAGGGCGAGCTAGTGATAGGCGGCGGCCCGGACGCGGGCCTGTCGTGGACCCAACGCGGCCAGCACCACGTCATTGAGGACTGCGTTGCTGGCTTGCTGGAGCTGTTCCCGGCGCTCTCCCGCGTCAAGTTGCTGCGGACCTGGGGCGGGGCCATTGACTTGTCGGCCGACACCAGCCCCATACTCTCGCTCACTGAGGTGGAGGGACTGTGCGTGAGCACGGGCTGGGGCTCGGGCGGCTTCAAGTCGATTCCTGCGGGCGGGCGCAGCCTGGCGGGTCTGATGGCGCGCGGCCAGGCCGACCGCTTTTGCGCACCGTTTTCGCTGGAGCGTTTTGTCAGCGGGCGGCTGCATTTTGAGACAGCCAGCGCGTCCAACCGCTTTTAAGGCCTCATGCTGCAGCTGCCCTGTCCTTTTTGCGGTCCCCGCAGCGAGCATGAATTCGTCTGCACTGGGGAATTCAGCGAGCGGCCCACGCAGCCCGAGGCCATGGCAGACAAGGCTTGGACTGACCACCTTTACCAACGCCGCAACCCCGACGCCCCGGTGCGCGAGCTCTGGTGGCACCAGCACGGCTGCCGCAGCTGGTTGCAGGTGCGGCGCGACCCGCACAGCCAGGCCATCCTGGAGTGCCAAGCCTTGGAGGCCGCGCAATGAGCAGCTGGCGCCTGCCCAGTGGCGGCCGCCTCATCGAGCGCAGCCAGACGCTGGACTTCGCCTTCAACGGCCGGCCCCTGCAGGGCCTGCAGGGTGACACCCTGGCCTCGGCCCTGCTGGCAAACGGCCAAATGCTGATTTCGCGCAGCTTCAAGTACCACCGTCCGCGCGGTCTTTTAGGCGCGGGCTGGGAAGAGCCTAATGCTTTCCTGGGCCTGTCCGTGCCTCGGCAAGAACCCAATGTGCTGGCCACCACCGAGCCTTTGGTGCAAGGCCTGCACGCCCACAGCCAGCAGGGCTGGCCCAGCCTGCAATGGGATGTCATGGCCGTCGCCGACGCCTTGCACCGCTGGCTGCCTGCGGGCTTTTACTACAAAGCCTTCAAGTCACCGGCCTGGGCCTGGCCTTGGTTCGAGCGCGCGTTGCGCCATGCCGCAGGGATGGGGCAGGTGCCGCAGAACGCGCCCGCCGATGCCGGCCATGAGCGCCGCTTTGCCCATGCCGACGTGCTTGTGGTGGGCGCGGGTTTGAGCGGGCTGTGGGCCGCTTGGGCGCTGGCCGAAGCCGGCGCGCGGGTGGTGCTGGCCGATGACGCGCCGCAGCCTGGCGGGCGCTGGTTGGACCGTCCCGCCGGCCATGCCATGGATGGCTGGATCGCGCTGGCGCAGCAAGCCTTGGACGCCCACCCACTGGTCAGGCGCTGGTCCTGCACGCAGGTGGTGGCGCAGCACGACCATGGGCTCTTTGTGGCCGTGGACCGCAGCCAACCCGGGCGAGAACGCATCTGGAAACTGCGCGCTCGCCACGTCCTGCTGGCCACTGGCCAGATCGAACGGCCCCTGCTTTTTCCCGACAACGACCGCCCCGGCGTGATGCTGGCCGGCGCCGTCAGCAGCTACCTGCAGCGCTGGGGAGTGGCCCCGGGCCGGCGCATGGTGCTGGCCACCAACAACGACGCGGCTTGGACCACGGCCCTGGACGCGCACGATGCGGGCCTGCAGGTGTTGGCCGTGGCCGACCTGCGCCCCCAGGTCCACCCAGAGCTGCTTGCGCAGGCGCAGGCGCGGGGTCTTTCTGCGCACTTGGGCGCGCGGGTGGGCGGCGTGCGCGGTCGCGCTCAGTTGCGCGCCGTCTCCCTGGTGGACTCTGATGGGCGCGTCCAGTGGCACGAGGCCGACCTGTTGGCGGTCTCGGGCGGCTGGAGCAGCGCGCTGGCCTTGCATGCCCAGGCCGGCGGCGCCAACCGCTACGACGCGCAGCTCCATGGCATGGTGCCGGTTGGCGGCGGACTGGTCCGCTGCATTGGCACGGCCGCAGGTCCGCAAGATACGACCGCCTGCATGGACTCGGCCGTCCAAGGCGTGGCACAGGTGGCGCAGGCGCTGGGGCTGCGCCTGAAACCGCCGCCGCTGCCCCGGGCCCCCCCAGAGCTCGGGGGCTGCAGCGCCCTTGGCCTACACGTAGGCTGTCGCGGCAAGGTCTTTGTGGATTTGGCCAGCGACGTCACCCTGGACGACCTGGTGCTGGCCCATCGCGAGGGCTATGAGGCCACCGAGCACCTCAAGCGCTACACCGCCCTGGGCATGGGGCCGGACCAGGGGCGGACGTCTTCGGTCCACGGCGCGGTGCTGATGGCCGGGCTGCGCGGCCTGGACGCGGGCGCGCTGGGCCCCACCCGGCTGCGCCCACCCTACACCCCCGTGCCCTTTGCCGCCATCGCCGGCGCTGATCCGGGCCTGCTGATCCGCCCAATGCGCCGCACGCCGATCACGCCCTGGCACGAGCAGGCCGGTGCGGTGATGTACGAGTCCGGCCAGAACTGGCGCCGCCCCGGCTACTACCCTCGGCCTGGCGAGTCCATGGCGCAGGCCGTAGAACGCGAATGCCGGGCCTGCCGCGAGGCGGTGGGCTTGTACGATAGTTCGCCGCTTGGCAAGTTTGAAGTGACCGGCCCCGATGCGATCGCCCTGCTAGAGCAGGTCTACACCTGCCGGGTGTCCGACCTCAAGCCCGGGCGCGGGCGCTACGCCGTGATGCTGCGCGAGGATGGCCGGGTGTTCGACGACGGCACGGTGTTCCGGTTGGACGAACACCGCTGGTGGATCACCACCACCACTGGCCAGGCGCTGGCGGTACACGCCTGGCTGGAGTCGGTGCGGCAGGTGCATTTCCAGGGCCGTTTGCAGGTCTTCGTGACGCCGGTGAGCGAGCAGTGGGCGGCGCTGGTGGTGTGTGGCCCGCGCGCTCGTCAGCTGCTGGCGGCCTGCGGCTGCAGCGTGCCGCTGGAAAAAGTCGACTTTCCCTTTATGGCCTGGCGCGAAGGACAGCTGGCTGGCCAGGCGGTGCGCCTGTTTCGCGTGAGCTTTACGGGAGAGCTCAGCTTTGAGATCCACCTGCCAGCACGCCGCGCCCCTGCCTTGTGGCAGACGCTGGCGCAGGCGGGC
>Ga0187843_10002894_pt1 | contig 10196 bp, 17 predicted proteins | sample SpaLakP09_SKY_43_FD_134516 | JGI IMG/M metagenome (GOLD analysis project Ga0187843, IMG submission 134516) | Oligotrophic lake water microbial communities from Sparkling Lake, Wisconsin, USA - SP09_SKY_43 | ecosystem: Environmental > Aquatic > Freshwater > Lake | place: USA: Sparkling Lake...
AATATGGATTACTCTCACGAGGATATTGTTGAGCGTGTTTTCAAGATGAAACAAAAGGAGAAGAATATGGTGACATCGCGTCTTAGTAGCATGACAGATGAAGAGAGAAACGCAGACACAATACTGAAGGTAAACAAACTGGGTGTGTGGAACAAGGGGCTTCAAAAGGGTCTCACTCGTTATGACAAGAAAACATATGATGATGACAAGGTTCTTGCAAGCAATATGGAACGTGTCGAGAGAGAGCTAACGCGAAAAAATAAACTTAATAAGACGGATCAAGATGTTGATGATTATTTAGAAGAAAATGAACGCGGGGAGTTAGAGGAGAATGAAGCATTTGATATGTCTGCTTTGAATCAGGATTACGATAATGGTGGGACGGATGAGATTGAGAATTACGACGAGGATAATTGATTTTTTATTGTTCAATTGTATATAGAAACAGAATGATTCGAGATTTGATTCGTAAGAATATATTAAATACATCCGTGTTACTTTTTTTAGTGATCTTTTTTGGGATTCAATATATGAAACCGCCGTTCTTGTATAATTTGGATGGTAGTATACGTCAGTTTGGTGTTGGGTATAAAAATAAAACAATCTTACCTGTTTGGTTATTATCATTTATATTGGGTATTTTATGTTATCTAGGTGTTAATTTTTACGTGATACATCCTAGAATAGTTTTTTAATATTGCTTTGTCGGATAAATGCTCTTTGTATTCGTATTTGTATCTACTCCAAACAGCTTCTTGATCTCTCTGAATGCTATTTGCCTAGCGGATAGTGTTTTTGAAACAATATCTGACTTGGGTTCTTCTGTTGGTACATTTGAGTTGTGTATAACTCGCTTTCGGATTCTGATAAATGCACTATTGGGATGTTCAACAAATTCTTTCGGTTGTTCCATATTATTATATTTGTAATTTGATTTACAAATATAAATTATATTCATTTTTTTATTGTTTATTTGTATTAGAATTATATCACTCTATGTTATGAGCTATCCACAACAAAATTTAGTAGATTCTTTTTATGTATATGAAAAAAGTGCTCCCTATGTGTTAATGACAGGTATAGTAGCGATTGGTCTCGCAAACCAAAACCTAAGTTGGCTTTTCTACTTGATTTTTCTCGCAGTTACCATTTTTTTTAGGATGCTTGTTTACAAGGGTGTAGAAAATGGAAACAAACCTTATGCACTCGCAACTGAAAATGGTCTCAGATCTATCGGTATGTTTATAGGTGCGTTCACCTTCATGTACTTGACACTTCCGATGTTGCTGAACAAATCGGTTAATTTCTGGATTATGTGTGTTTTAGTATTGTATATGGTTTCTGATTTCTTTATTCGAAAGGTGAATAATCGTAGTAGTTTACCAGTAGATATATTCATAAACTTCATAGCCGGTGCAGGTACCGCAATTGGGGCTGTATTTTTTATGACTGGACTCAAGATAGACCAACATTTGATGTTCAATGAGACATCGAGTAATAAAGTTATGTGCTCTGTGCCCAAGAAACAGACATTCAAGTGTGCCGTTTACAAGAACGGCGAGCTGATTGGGTCTGCTTAAGCAAAGCGAAATGAAGTAAATTAATTCTTTACGAAAAAACGCCTATTTTCAAACAACCATTTTCCAAAATTGGCACGTATCATTTTTCGCTGATTTTCCTCTGCCATTAGTTTAAAATTACCTGTTGTATTATACGCTGATAAGAACGTTGTAAATACATTCAAGAGATCTTGTGTTGCATATTTGGTTTGTATTTCTGCATAATTCACCGGCATACGCTTATACTTCTTTTTGTTTACCATATTATGAAACACAAAGAGCAAATCTATGAAACCCTGTTTGGTTTTTATTTTATTTATATCGATTTGATTCAACATTATAGTGGCATCTTTTGAGCATTCCGGGCATGGTAAGAACATACATATTTGTTTTATATTGTTAAATAATTGTGGGATTATTGATTCGTCATTCATGTGTTCTGCAAGTGTATGAAATAATGTCCATGTAGCAGGACCCCAAATTTCAGGTGGAGACATATTATTACTTTATATTAAAATATAAAGGTTTTTTGAGTTTTTTAATCATGACGAAAAATTATATAATCGAGGGAGATATCGATTTTTATGCAGAATTGTATGGTTCGTTGGATAATAAAAATACAGAAAACCAAATTGATGAGAATGATAAGAATGTTTGCTTAATTACAGATGAGCCACTAGAAGCCAACTCTGTTACATTAATCTGCAATCATAAATTTAATTATATTCCATTGTACAAGGACTTGGTGAATCACAAGCGAAAATTCAATACCATGGAATCGTCAGGTGCTCTTACTCAAGGAGAGATACGATGCCCATACTGCCGACACAAACAGATGTTTGTTTTGCCGTATTATCCAGAACTTGGTCTGCCTAAGGTGTCTGGTGTAAATGAAGTTTATAAATATGAGCCACCAACTCCTTATCCTTATCCTTCTTACTACAATATCAAGAAATGTGATTTTGTTTCATCTTTTCCATTTTTACAAGATGTTTCTGCAGCCGATAATATAGTTACTCTCAGTTGCAAGAAATATGGTTATAAGTTTGCTGGATTTGAGGAGGGGGACGAACATTCCGAGAAGTATTATTGTTGTGAGCACAAACGTGTTATTACGAAGCAACATAATCAGGTTGTTCGTGATAAGCTGAAAGCTGCAAAGGAGGTGGAGAAGAAACTCAAGAAAGAAGAGGCTATCAAAGCAAAGGAGGAGGCAATGGAGCAGAAGAAGTTGCTCAAGGCTGAGAGTAAGACTAAGGCGAAGAGTAATGTCAAGATCTTAGAAAATGTTTATAGTGATGAAAACACGATTGTATGTGTTGGATGTCAGCAGTATTTAGTGTCTGGACCAAGGAAGGGTCTCCAGTGTAACTTAAGTGTATTCCAAGGTGACCGATGCAAAAGACATTATGATAAAAAAACCAGTTAAAATTTATTGGTTTATATGTATAGCATGGAATCAAAGGAACAATTGATCAGTAACGTCAAAGAGTGGGTTAAGATTGACACGGAAATAGCAAAGTTGAAGGCGGAAATAAAGGAACGAAATAATAAAAAGAAGGGACTCACGGAATCTCTTGTTTCTGTAATGAAAACAAATAAGATTGATTGTTTTGACATTACAGGAGGATCACTGGTCTATAAGAAAAATACATTGAAAAAGCCGTTGAACTCCAAGACCCTTTTGTCTGTGTTGCAGAAATATTATAAGAATGATGCGAAGGTGGCGGAAGAGTTGACGAAACATATAATGGATAGCCGAGAGGAGCACGTGAAGGAGACTATACAGATGAAGGGTTGTTAATCATATATTATTTCATATATTCTTATGAATCCGATCAACATCACTGCATATCCATGGTCAGTTTTGTTGAAGACTGAACGCATGACTCTCATGTTTGTAAGTGTTTGATAGCCTGTTAAAACTAGCATGTTTTCTAGGTGTAATACTCGTTTGCGAATTGTTCTGAAATTGAGAGTAAGATACTCCTTAAACAGCTCTGGAAGTAGGTGTCTGTTAGTTCGCCTGTTTTCTAGCATGCGTTCCATCTCGTTTGTCATGCGTCCGCTTCTTAGCTGCATGATGATAGTTTGTTTTTTATATTGGATTGCAATATAAAAATCATTTCATTTTTTTATTATATGGTATAATAATCAAAATCCAAGCATAGCAAATTTTGATTTATCAATATACATTTCTCTCGCAATCTTTTTGATAATCTTGTTCTCGTTATTCGTAATGTCTTGACCTTTACCACCTATCGACTCTGATACAATTTTTAAATAGTGATCCGAATGTACCGAATCACTCTTTACACAATCTGGATGTTTTTCCTTGAACAAATGAAAGTTGCGGCAGTTCTTGAAAGAGACCTCTTTGATACTTTTTCTAAGACGCTGATTCTCAGTATCCTCTTTTGTCCAAACATCGTTTTCTTTGATATATATGATTTCGCGTTTCGAATCTGCACATTGGATTGGTCGTGAATAAACATCCATTTCCTTCAGTTTATTGATTATTATATTTGATATTCCATCCACATAACCCAACTTCCCCACATTTTCAAGATCATCAATACTAAGCTCTATTGAGTTCATAAAGTCCGACAGATTTGATGCATTCTTGCACTTCTCATTCAAGAAAATGTGCAAATTAAATGATGTTTTATTGTTTGAGTTAATATTATTTATTACACTATTGTTTTGATTTACAATAACATTTGAAAAAGTATCAACCATCTTCGTCTGAAAATCACTATTTTGTTTTTGTAATTCCAAATTATGTTTTTGTAGTTCGTTATTGTTTTGTACAACCTCTAAAACCATAGTGGTTAACGTGTCAATATTATTGGCGACTTTTTTGTCGCGACATGTTTTTTCGTGATACCATAAACTATTACGAACCTTGTAAATTTTGTTACAATACTTGCAGTTAAAAATATTCAAGGACACATTATTATCTGTTTTTTTTTCAATATTTTGCTGTTCTAAAAGTTCCAATAAGTCGCCGTTTTGGTGTTTACGTGTGAGTAAATGTTTGTTAAAATCAGACTTTTTGCTACAACAATAGTCACAATTATCACAAATAAATTTATGGTAGTTTTTATTTGGCGACTTTGTTGGCATTTGTTCTAAAAGTCGCCGAGAAAAAAAAATGTCCAAACGTCCGAAATTTATTCAAAAAAAAAGTTATGCTCACAATTTTGAAAATTCTTTGAAAACTTTGTGACCTTAATTTTTTTTTCAGTAACAAATGTTAAAAATCTCCAAGACCTTTCTCGAAAAAAAAAAAATGGACAAATATTTGTCCATTTTTTGAAAAAACCAAAAACACTTTTGAAAAAACGTAATTATTTGATATCTCTCATTATCCAATAGTTGGCGAACATGTAGGTGTTTATTTGTTATGTGTTTGTGTTATTATGTGATCATATATCATGCGATAAATAACCAATGTATAAATCACTATATTTTGGCTGCTATTATGCTTACGATCATTGAAAAACGTATTGAAATTATTCGACACCATAATAACCTAGCATAACAGCATTCTAGTTTGACTGCTATTATGCTTACGATCATTGAAAAACATATTGAAATTATTCCACACCATAATAACCCGGCATAACAGCATTCTAGTTTGACTTCTATTATGCTTACAAACCTTGAAGATACCTTAAAAATATTCATACGTAAAAATAAAAAATGGCGACTTTTCTGTTCTATAATTTCCAAAAAGTCGCCGTTTTTTGGTTTACATGTGAATATTTTTTTATAAAAATAATATTTTCAATGCATTAATAGTGACAATTACAACAAACAAATTTATTGTAGTTTTTATTTGGCGACTTTATTGGAATTTGTTCTAAAAATCGCCGAGAAGAAAAATGTCCAATTGTCCGATTTTTTTTCGAAAAAAAAAGTTATGCTCACAAAATAAAAAATTCCCAGAATTTTTTGTTACGCTAATTTTTTTTTCAGTAACAAATGTTAAAAATCTCCAAGACCTTTCTCAAAAAAAAAAAAATGGACAAATATTTGTCCATTTTTTGAAAAAACCAAAAACACTTTTGAAAATCGTCAATTATTTGATATCTCTCTTATATCCAATAGTTTGCCGATACCTAGGTAATTTATATGTGGTTGTTTGACTAAATTCACATCATATCTCATAATATAAATTAACTTTTGTAAACAATTAATTTTTTGTTTTTTAAAATTAATAGTAAAATTACAATAATTTCATTATTATATAAAACAAAAACGTATTTTGTTATATGGACAACCTAAAATATAATATATATGACTTCGATGGAATCAAGAAAATGTGTGTTTGTGGATATAAAGTTGAAAACCATGAAGATCAAACATTTGCAAGTTATTTGTTGTTCCAAAATGAGGATCGATTGATTTTTTATGAAATTGATATTTCTGATTATTGCGAGATGAATATAAAAAAAATATACGCATTATCTAGAAATGTATTGTGTAAAAATATTAACATGATATCCAATGTTAATTATGAAGGGTGTTTGACAGATAGTAATACATTATATGTTTTTTATAAACTGAATGATGAATATATACCAGAACCAGTTAATACTTGTTTAGTTTTACTAGATGAAATCATCAATAGAAGGCATGTTTGTTTATCTCTCGTGGATCCAAGTGTTGTTGACTTTTTCTTGCGTAATATTAAAAATATTTTATATATCGAAAATTATCCAATTGTTGCATACAAACAAATAGATCCGTTGATTGCTGATTATACATGTAACATGGGCATTAGCTTATCAGAAATAGATGCGAGTCAAGGCCAGTTTTATTACTTTACGACATATGATAATGTGCAATCTTCCTCGTTTGTACGTGTAGTGTTATTTATGGGAAAGCAACTAACCAAACAGAACTTTAGTTCAGAAAAACTCGATGGTTCCTATATGAAACGAGAGAAATTATCAGATAGATCTAATGATACTAGATATGAATCACTTACCAATCGAATTACAGATTATGATGGTACATGGTCGGAACATTATGATAGTGTCTATTTAGGATATATCAAGTTAGATAATGGAGCTGTACTCAAAAACACACCTTGTATAGTTGTTAAGTCATTTACACAATATAAAATATTGTCTGTACATTTGTAATTTTATTCTGTTTGAAATATATGAACATTGTAACTATCATTGGAGTATCGATACTATTCTTTTATAGTTTGATCAATATTTTAAAGTTTTATGGAATTCAAGAAGACGTTTATGGGATATATATATCATTTTATCTGCTGCTTGTAGCATGTGTGGTTTTTCTACCGAATGAGTATTCGAATATGTAGAATATAAAAAAATGAATGAATATAATTAGATAAACGTAATTATATTCAAAATGGAACGCCGTGTAAACAAGCTTCTCGATACTTATGTTTCTGACCTTAAGAGTAATATCTTAGAGAAGTCGAAGGAACTTGGAATCGACGATGATGACAAAGTGCGAAGTCTATTGCAATATATTTATGACTACAACAAGCTTGTACTAGAGAAATCTGATTTCGTGAAACAGAAGCGAACAAGCAACTTTATCCCTGACGTTGAGCGTTGTGTTGCAAAACGTGCAAATGATGAGCAGTGCAGTCGTCGTAAGAAGGAGGGCTGTGACTATTGTGGAACGCATGAGAAGGGTGTGCCTAACGGGTCGGTAACAAAGAGCGATACGGGTGCAACTAATTCATCGCATAAGGTCGAGGTATGGTCGGAAGAGATTGTTGGTATTATTTACTATGTAGACAAGAATGAAAATGTATATGAGGCGGAGGATATCTTGCGGAAGGTTTCTAATCCGAAGGTAATTGGCTCGTTCAAGAAGGAGGGTAAGGTGCTTACGTTGTTTTCATAAACAAATGCGGAACATAACACAAAAAATAACTCAATATAACCATTATTTTTTATGATTATAAAAAACAATGTAAATAGAAGACAACTATTATATCAATTTGATGGATCGTGTTGAGCAGCTTAGACAGATACAGAGCGATGCATTGGAACTTTTCACGAAGAAGAACGCAGATTATGGGGATGCGTTTGCAAAATTTGGGCTTGTTGGAGTTTTAATGCGTATCGAAGATAAGATCCAGAGAGCTTTGTCTATCTCAAAGAGTGGAATAGTCTTGGTAGATGATGAGGGAATAAAGGATACTCTTCTCGATCTGCATAATTACGCTGCGATGGCTCTTATGTTGTTGTAATTTATTTCTTATTTTTCTTCGATTGTTTTCGTTTTTATTCGTTGTAAGATATAGTAATCTAATTTAAAGATAACTACTTTTATCTTTCTAAATGACAGGTACAATTTACTACAATGGTATTGGTTGTAAAGATGGATTTTTACATACAAACATCGAATTTCTTCGTATTATGAACGTAAACTTCCCCCATAAGGTTTATGTGCGAAGAAATGGTGATCCAAAGGGGTGTCCTATTGGAAAATTGAGGATAAATGATATTGAGGGTTGGATGTCGTTTGCAAATGCATATCGAACTAAAACAAAAAAATATAATGAAGAACATCATATATTGGCTGACCACCCATTAGTATTGGCAGACACGTAGATTTAACTTTTGGTGCGTTTTATTATTTATATAAGATATATGAAAGATTATTTGAATACAATCAGGTATTGTTGTATATATTTTAGAACAATAAACGATTCAAAGTCAAACCACTTTAGTTTGTTGTTATTTAAATATCTAGTAATTAAATTAAAAACGTGCAATATAGATTATCAGGATCTTCAGTCATCTGAGTGTGTTAATATGAGTGTGATTTATGAATATATAAAAAATAATAAAATTAAGTTAGTTGAACCAGCACATCTGCGTATTATTGATAAGAATGATGAATCTATTACTGAGCAATTTCTGTTGTCTTATATAGTGAATCATTTTCAATCTAGAAATGAATATTGTTTGTAATATTATAAAAAATGAATTATTATATTTATTGTCTTGGAATAAATATAATATTGGTATGAAAACCGAAATTGTTGTATTTGACCATATCGAGTCAGATGTTGTTTATTACATAGGCACAAATGCAAACGACAATCATAGTGTCATTGACAAGGGTGCTCCTGATGATTTGTGGTTTCATATAGCCAACGTCCCTTCTTGTCATGTTGTAGTCAGATTACCAGATGAATGCGATAAGAAGGAACTGCGTAGTATTATCAAGAAAGGTTCGTTGTTATGCAAACAAAATACAAAGCGTGTTGCAAGCCTTGATAATGTCGAAATAATGTATGCACCTATAAAAAATATAAGTAAAACTCATGTTGCTGGAGAAGTGATTGTTTCAAAGTATAAATCAATTGTTGTTTGAAGTAAAGTGTGCGTATTGGATATCGTATGAAACAAGTGGGTGTTTGGAGTGTACGTCGTCTAGTGCATATATGTAATCAGACATGTCGATGTGAGAGTGACCAACCTCACTAATAATTCCAAACTCAGTCATTATAATTAGTGCTCTCATTAGATCTGGTGTGATTTCATCATTAGGTTTAGTGAATGTAATATTATCATCGCGTGATATACAGCAAATACTATCGTCATTATTATCGTAGGTAAATGCGAAACCCCAGTCGTATACTTCGAGTTTGGTTTTTGGGTCGAGCATCTTGCGTATGATTTTAGCTGAATTCGCCCATGCAATGTCTGATGCGTTGTGCCTTCTCCAATTAAGCGTATATCCCATTTTATTGTTGTGTGATATAGGTAAATAATATATAACGAAATCAATTTTATTGTATTGATATTATATAATGGAAGCACCAACCCCAACCATAAGAGAACAACTTTTTAATAAAGTTTTTGTTAAAACACCAGATTGTTCTGAAAAATTAGCAGACGCACAATTGATTCCTGGTATGATTGATATGACAAGATTTAATGGTTTAACTGATAGAAAAGGAAGAGAAATACTTCAAGGTATGATAGTTTCATATAAATATATAAATGAAGCTGGTAAAACTATGCAAGTGATAAATTCAAGGGTTTTAAAACACATACCATGCATTGAATATCAATTACCTGCAGGTCACACATTAATTTTTCTCAGTGGTGTTGCTGAAAAACGAAATGATTGGGTAGAAGATAACCAAAAAGAAAAATTTTGTAATAATCAATTTGAGTCTTATAAGAATAAGGAAATACCTGTACCTGTGAATATTCCGTTTGATATTGACATAACTGGTTCGAGTATAGGTAAGCGAATGTTTGGATCTGTGAATGCAGGTTCACAAATAACAAGGAAATACAAGAAAAAACGTGTGCGTGGTTCGAAAAAGAGACGCGGATCAGTTAAACGTCGACCTCGAGTATCAAGTCGTAAACGAAAGTAACCGGTATAATTTATTCAAACCATTAAATACGTATAGGTTTAGGATATAGTACCTTTCCATCTCGGCTTATAATTTGCTTGCAGTTATATCCACCTACATATGACAAAATTTCTTCAGCCTGTGCCTTCCATGCACAATTGATCATTTCATCAACGACCTTGCAAACAAACTCGGTCTGTGACAGATCGTTTGGATGTGATCGTACAAAGTCTTTCTCTCTCTTTATCCTGTTCAAACAC
>Ga0187843_10002896_pt1 | contig 10194 bp, 11 predicted proteins | sample SpaLakP09_SKY_43_FD_134516 | JGI IMG/M metagenome (GOLD analysis project Ga0187843, IMG submission 134516) | Oligotrophic lake water microbial communities from Sparkling Lake, Wisconsin, USA - SP09_SKY_43 | ecosystem: Environmental > Aquatic > Freshwater > Lake | place: USA: Sparkling Lake...
CTTGAAAGCTTTACTCGCGCATCTGAAGCACTACATCTTTCTCAGCCTACCATCTCAACGCAGATTAAAAAACTATCAGAAACTCTAGGCTCCGTACTATTTGAGCAAATAGGTAAGAAAATATACCTTACGCCTGCCGGCCAAACTCTTTACTCGAGCTGTAATGAAATCTTTGGCGCCCTGTCAAAGCTCGAAGAAAACTTGGCAAACATGCGTAGTCTTGAAGCAGGAAAGCTTCGAATTGCCGTGAGCACTACTGGAAAGTATTTCATCCTAAGGCTCATCGCAAAATTTATTGAAAAATATCCCAACGTAGAAATATCTCTTCAGGGTCACAATCGCAGAAATTTGATTCAAAGACTAGAACACAACGATGATGATCTTTATTTATTTTCCAATCCGCCTACTGATATTGAACTAATTAAACAGGTTCTATTACCTAATCCCATGGTGCTGTTTGCGAGAGCGGATCATCCATTGGCATCTAAAAATACTTTGTCATTGAAGGATTTAGAATCAGAACCATTCATCATGCGTGAGATTGGATCTGGCACACGCATGATCTCAGAGGATCAGTTTGATAAAAGCGATATCAAACCAAAGATACGACTTGAGCTTTCTACCAACGAATCCATAAAGCAAGCAATTTTGGCTGGCCTTGGCATTGCTATTCTTTCACGCTATACGCTAGGGCTTGATGAGCATGAATCAGAAATAGTGGAATTAGATGTTTTAGACTTTCCAGTTGGATGTCAGTGGCAATTTGTTTACCCCGTTGGCAAAGTACTACCCCTAATCGCAATCGCTTTCTTAGAGTTCTGTCGTCAGGAGGCTGGCTCATTTCCAGTTCCAAAGGTTTCTAGGCTCCCGAGTAGCGCTCAATAAAAGAGATTTTGGCCTGCCCAGCACGATTCGAACGTGCGACCTGCGCCTTAGAAGAATTCGTGGCTGTTCAAAAGTCTAATGATGTCAATGACTTAGACGCTTAGATCGGGACTGTGTAATAAACTGCGCAATGCGGTTTAGAGGGTGTTTTAGCGCTTACAAGAATCAGTTTAGTAATAATGATCAAACCATGTGCTCGATACGAACCTTCTAAAGCGAGAGAATCTTGATACCAGTAGATACTATGCCATCGATAGCAAAGGCGGCTGTACATAAAACAGTAGTGAAAACTGCAATAGCAGTGGAAGACACGTAAAAGCATGGTTTGTGCTTAACATCCAGCTTGTCGTGCTTCTCAGGTTTGTGCTGCTTATTTGGCTTGTGTTGCATATTTATATCCTAAAGCGTATTGATCATTGGCTGGGTCTAATACTTCTATTAATTTGATGGTTATCTTACGACTTTTCGAGGGTCCTTCCAGTCAAGTTAGAACCAATATTGTGCATTCTGCACCAATTAAATGAAACTTCTGTGACACCCTTGATTTAACGTTCGAAATACAGAGTAAACCAAAGATGAGAACCCATTACAGTGGCAATTTTATAAAGATTTATCGTGTTTGAGCTCAATTAAGAACACTCCATGAGATGTGGAAATTATCAAGATCCTCTCTTTTGGAGCAATATTAGTGATTAGGTCAATTCAAAATAATAATGATAAATTGTTAATACATTACTTGACTTCACAATGAAGTAAATTTCCCACAAGTCCCACTCAAAGTATTTTTTTGTAGCAACACGCGCTCAGCCATAACTTCAAAGCGCCTGGTAGCGCTATTTTCTATAAAGAATTTAATTAAAAAAAATGGGATAGATGTTTCCAGCTCAAATGTTGCATGGTGTGTAAAACGAGTACCACTTTTATCAGGCTCAATGGTCCAGCTACCCTTGTAGGATTTTGCATCACCTTCAATCTGGATAAACTCCTGTCGTTTATCTGAAACTTCTGAAAACTCCAAGATTGAGCGCAAAATAATTGGATAAAATAACACCCTCTCTTCTGCAATCCTTTCAACCTGAACTTTATTACCAGTCCTAGAAAGTACTTTGGAATCTCTAATACCAGGGATATTCTTCGCGCCCTCGTAATCAGTTAAAAAAGCATAAGCTTGACACTCGTTAACCGGCGCCACATAAGAAGCCTGCACTTGAAAACCTGGTCCAGATCTTCCTACGAATACCTTTAAATCAAATGGCGACCCGTCATTGGCGGCAAAACAGCCTGAGGATATTAAAAAAAGCTGTAAATATAAAATTCTTGCTAAGCAAATGCCCATGTCACCCTTATATTTGAAATATCTTTTCATTCTTACTTTAATTTATGACTACTAATCCAAGAGGGCATTAATAAGCCAGATTTGCACGTTTAGGAATTAAGCTTAGTTAACTTTTTTGTATGGAAATAGAGTTTATTCATTTACGTACTTACTTAAGTCCCATACAGTTTGCATAGTAAGTAACAGTTGCAGGCCAGTCTGAAAATATCCCTTTAATACCAACTTGCTTAGCTAGTACATCTAAAACCTCATAAATTTGGCCATCGGTATAAATGGCAGATTTAATTGACTGGTGGTACCAGCCTCCCCCCTTATTCATCGGCCCATCACGCTCTAGAGACCATGTAATGATGTTTAATTTAGCCTCTTTTGCCGCTCTAGCATAAGCCGATGGAATGATTTCCCCATTGATGCCGGTAGTCAGCAGCACCCATATTGGAGGAGCAATATAGCGCACCCCTTTCGCATAGAGCTCTTGCATGGTGGGCTTTAATAATTCAGGCTGTTCAGCATTAAATCCTTTCTGCTCATATCTACCATCCAAATAAATTGCTTGCTTGCCGAACTCGGGTTCATTCTGAATCCAATAAATCACATCATTCAAATTAAATGATTGTGGAAAAACGTCTTTTGGAGAAACGCCGGCCTGCTTATAGTCATTAATGAGAGCTTGCGCATATTGCTCTTGGGTAAAGCCTAAATAAGGCATCGGCACAACCGCCTCTTTCAACTCAGGAGTAAATTTACCGCCAAGTTGTTTAAATAAAGCGATGGATTCTTGATGCGTTAATAAAGTGCCACCTGCCTCGGAATATAGCTCAGTTCTCCAAGGTGGAGTACCTGCCATGTATGACTGAATATCCTTAGCATTTTTATTAAACCCAGCCATCTTGCCGCGCAGGGTTTTAAATTCTTCTAAGGTGATATCGGTTGTGCGGCATTCCGCTAGCGCAGGCTCTGCACCATTTGCTGGAGTAAAGGGCTTGGCGCACTTTTCTTGTAAATTTGTTAGTAATATATTCGTTGTTGCCTGTAAATCATTTTGTGCATGGCGACAAACCAATTGTTTATCTTGAGTAAATGTGACATCGCATTCAAAAATACCAGCCCCCATCAATGCGGCGGCTTTGTTGGACTGCACGGTATGCTCAGGAAACTCTAAGGGTGCTCCACGGTGTGCTATGGAAAATGATGTGCGATGGGGAGTATTACCGGAACAGCTTTTTAGCTTCGTTTTTAATGGCCCCTCTTTCATGGCATCAATTAAATAAAAGGGCCTAACTCCGTATTGGGTGTTTTGAGCCAATACAGGGAGATTTATTAAAAATAGTAGTACCGAAATTAAATGAAGAGATTTGATGTGAAATTGCATTTTAATTTTTTGATGAATAATCGGTGCTGTAAGTTCAAAGCGATTTTTATAAAAGGGTTAATGATCTTTTTGAGCTCTGTGGACGACCCAATTGGATCAACCACCCTCGCACTTTGGCCGTCACCCACTCACTCACTAACACCGTGGCAAGAAGTAGCATGGTAACTTTGGGCTAGGCGTCACTTAAATCGATGTTCAATATCAAGCTTTAGTTTAATTTTTCAAATTCAATCTCAGGGCCATCATCTGCCTGATAAGAGACGAGCGAGGACTTCCGATAGATATCAAGTGCTTTGGACATAGCCTCTCTTAAGCTCTCCCCATGTATTCTGATCTTTGATGTGTGTGACCCACTTTTTTCAAAATGACGAACTTTTATAGTCCAGTATTTACTCAACCCATTTCCTCATTTGTAGATAAGAACTGATCCTCTGATAACCCAAGGTAACTTCCAATCCTCTTAGCCGCCTGTATCTTAATGGCCAATGTGTAAAAGGTCAAAAAATTATCCGTTTCTTCAAGCTCCTTGATATGCCACTTTCTTAGACAGACTAGCTCAGCAAGTTCTTCATGGGTTAAGCCCCGCTCCTCTCGAGCGGTTTTCAAAACATCTCTCAAGATGCGTTGTTTTATTTTAATTTTTTTGTCTAGCATCATTTATGACGAGAGTGTAATTTTTATATGTTAAGTTACGAATATGAACTTTTTATTACTTGGGGGTAAGATTAATGTTTTTTAAAAGCTCCCCACCTGATCAACCAACAGAACCAGATAAAACTCTGCTAGAAAATATCCCTATGGCCTCAATTTCAATTCCCCAAAACAATGCTGACTTTAATTCCGGAGAATTAGTAGTTGGAGAAGGCGTGGTGTTGAACGGCACTCTTGAAGTGCCAAATAAAGCTTTGGTCTTAGGCTCTATCAATGGTGACTTAAAAGTTCGCTCATTAACCATGGGAAGCACAGGCAAAATTGAGGGAAAAGTAGATTGCCTGATAGCCGATATAGCAGGCTATATAAAAGATGATCTTCATGTTCATGAATTGCTCGTAGTAAGGGCAAGCTCGACTATTTCTGGCAATATCTTTTACAAAGAAATTGACATAGAAAGAGGTGCCAAAATTACTGGTCAGCTATCTATATTGTAAGAATTGTCGTTTAAAACGACATCACAAATATTGACCCTTAATGATCCTCGCTTGAATAGATGATTAACCAGTACAGGAATATCTAGTTGAATTTGTCCTTTTAAAGAACATTCCTATATAGCGATATCAGAGGCTATTGAAAATACGTACTTAAACAACAGCCCTTTAGCATTAAGTTTTAACCTTATTCCTCAAGCTCTAACTCAAGACTCAAAGAAGATTCAGCATCAGCCAACTCTGCACATTCCATTGCTGTCATCTGATCTTCAAATGATAGCTGTGCAAAACGCTCTGACGCTTCAAAATTTTTTTCTCTGTAATTATCCAGGGCCAACAGTTGGTTCCATGCTGCCTTTTGATAATACTCAGCAGACATTCTTCTTAAGTTGATAATTTTGTCACTTAGGTTTTGATCTAGCATTTTTTATCTCCTTCAATTTATCTTTGAACTTGAATATAATGCTCAATCTTTCATATGACATCTCTATGAATTTTTAAATCTCTTTGTCATATTTGAATCCCATATATCAAGCCCATTTATGACAATTTCACCTCTTAAAATTTATCTGAAAATATTTTTGCTAGCGATAGATTTGTCACATTCATTCATACAGAATGGAGTCTACTTATGGGAGATGAAGAGCAATTCTGCTCCTTTCCGGTCTCCTCAGTTTGCTCTAACAGCCCATAGGTAACCATCTGATTAATTTAGGGAGAGCAATGATGACTACCTTTACCACTGAAGATCGTGAGCTTGTTGAAAAAGAGCCTATTCCCTTTTATGGCTACTGCTGTTTAACCGACCCATCCCCCAAAGATAAGAATGCGCTTTTGCATCCGGTGCTCAAAAAAATTAAATTGGAATATCGAGTTGATGACAGCAGTGAGGATTTAGAAGATTAGGCTTTAATGCTCTTTATGTTTCTTACCCAACTTTTCGGGTTTGCCGTTTCCGTATAGACACCATTGCTTGATTTCCTCAGTGAGGTGCTCAACATCTTTCATCTTGAGATTTCTAAAGTCTTCAAGCCCAATAGATCCAGCCTGCTTTAATTTCTCAATAGCCTCTTTTACAGCGCTCATTTGTTGCCTCTTTTTGGCAAAATAGGATGACTAATTCTAATTTATAGCGTTTTATTCTTGCCGATTGATCCGATTTGATTATTTTTGGGGTATTTTCCGAGTTTTATGACTAATTGACTACAAATAACTCTTTTAGGCATGAACTTAGTCCCTTTTAATCAAAAAAAGTTATTTTGTTGTCATGCAACATACTTAAAAGGGTGATAGTCTGACTAAGTATTAACCCTAATAAATTTACCAATATGCACCCTCATAGGACTTAAAGATTATGAAAACGATTAAATATGCTGTTCTAGATCTATTTAATGCCTGGATGGAAGCTAGAGCAGCGCAAGCAAAGTATTACAGCAAGCATAACCATATTGAGTAATAAAACATGCTGACTACTGAATTTCTGCCTAGAGATCAGTATTCAAAATATGGATCTTGGTTAAAAACCCAAGATCCACAGACTCTTCATGACTATTTTGGCTACACAATGGGTCAAGAGGCAATTGACCTGCTAATTAATCGGCTTGTAAGCGATCCAAAAAGTAATTATTTCCTTGTTGCCAAGATGAATGGTTAGTGGACTGGCACGATTCATATTGCCACTCACGAACAAGAAGTAGAGTTCGGCGTGATCGTAGACCTCCAATATCGCAAGCGAGGTATTGCGAATGTGATGATGGATGAAGCCATTACGTGGGCTCGCAATCGCTACTACCGAGACCTGTTCATGCATTGCATTAGCTGGAATAGACCTATAAAGCACCTATGTCAAAAGCATGGCTTGGTGCCTCGTAATATGATGGGTGATTCAGAGGCAAATTTGTCACTACATCCACCAACGCCAGCAACCTTTTTTAAAGAGCACTTGATTATTGCTACACGCAATTGGCTGATGATGTTTCCATTTTCGCAGTTTGCTCTAGCTTGGAGAGGATGGTGAGATGGACTACCTTGATTGCTTGATCAAGAGCCCCCTACTTTTACAAGTCGCTGTACTAATTACCGCCTCAGAGGATTCATTTAATTAATTTAGGACGATATCAAATGAAATTAACTGTCTTTCGTTACAAAGTCTGGGATCATCAAGACGATGATCATGTCCATATCGCTCCTTATTACGCTATTCGAGAATTTATTGAGCACCTAGAGGGTGCAACCGTGATTGAAGAGGATTATTTAGAGGTAGATGAGTCTGATTTGGATACTCATGGACGGATCGCTGTAAGAGCTGAGGGACAGTAAATGAGCTTAGCCTAAATCTACGCTTGACCAACACAAGGCTCATAAACCCCTGCGCGGCCTACACCTTTTAGAAGAAATTGCGGATGCTGGAAAGTCTATATTTTTCAATGACTTATATTTTAAAAACTGGATTGTGTAATAAACTGTGCAATGCGGTTTAGAGACTTAATAGTTTCTATTCATTAGTTATGCATGTCGAATAGCTTGGCTCTTCAGTGGCATCTAAAGGCGTCTGGATGGTCGGAGAGCAAATTCTTCAATCTGTCATATTCCACTACCACAATGAATAATATGAACAACCACTGATACACGACCATGAAAATTACCTCTTTACAGCAGCGCCGTTATTTGATGAAAATGATTTTGGGCGCCCCAATGCTACCCCTCGGGACAACTGGCTTGGCAGCTGCATTCAGCTCTAAATCACTGTTCGCAGCCCAAACTGATAGCCCCTATAAATCTGCTGAATTTATCCCTATGGATGCGCCATCTTTGAGTAATCCAGAGGCCATGGCAACTACCAGTGTTGGATCCCTACTAGAAATCACAACACAAAATAATCTCAAGAAAACTTACAAATTAGCTTACGAGCCTTTTTTTATTACAGGTGACATGGTTCCCGACGGAAGCGGTGGAAAGGTTTTGGCTGGTGGCTATGTTGATATTCATAACAGGCCTATTATGGATATGTCAGTGATTGGAAAAGAAAGACAGTTCTTTTCTGATTGCCCAGATGGCATGTCCTTATTAAAACTGACTAAGTCTAATGTTAAAGGGGTTTCGGGAAATACGGTATTTGCAGTCGTTCAATTTGAATATACCAACAGTAACCAAAACGGCGAAAAGATGTATGCGCAACTGCCCTCTCAAATTGCCGTTCTGACATTGAATCAAAATTCCAAGAATGGGAAGCTTTCTTTAGTCAAATATTCTCCAGTGAATAGCTCGAGCGCTCAAGGGCTATGGATTACATGTGGCTCCAGTTTATCCCCTTGGAATACGCACTTATCGAGTGAGGAGTATGAGCCTGATGCTCCATTTGCACATGAGAATTCTAGATTTAAGAGTTTTAGTAAACATCTCTACGGCAATGAAACTAGCGCTAATCCCTATAACTATGGCCATCTCCCCGAGGTTACTGTAAATGCCGATGGCACTGGAACATTAGTAAAACATTATTGTCTTGGAAGAATTTCACACGAATTAGTTGAAGTCATGCCTGATAGAAGAACCGTGATAATGGGTGATGATTACACCAATAGTGGTATGTTTCTCTTTATTGCAGATAAAGAAGCAGATCTTTCCTCTGGTACTTTATATGTTGCAAAGTTAAGCGAAGGTTTTTCAATTGACCCTAAAGATGTGGGTGCAAAACTTAACTGGATCAAGCTAGGTTACGCCACCAGCGATGAAATTAAAAAACTAGCCAACTCCTTAAAACCATCTGACATCATGACGGTTTTAAAGGCAGATCCAAACGACCCTTCATTTACTAAGATTTACTACGATGGAACAGCTAATTGGGTAAAACTCAATCCCGGCATGGAAAAGGCGGCGGCATTTCTAGAAACACATCGTTATGCCTATTTAATGGGTGGCAGCATGGGCTTTAGCAAAATGGAAGGAACGACAGCAAATACTAAAGATAAAGTTGCCTACTTCGCCTTGCAAAATATTCAGGACTCAATGACTAGAAGTGGTAAGGGCTGGAATGCACAAAGTAATATTGAGGTATCTAAGCCATTAATTGCCGGCGGTATCATGACTAGTAAACTTACTGGCGATCAAAAAGATCAATTCGGTAATTCCTTAAATAGCCAATGGGTACCTACTTCGATCTCAGCCTTGCTTGTTGGAGAAGATATTGAGCAGGACCCATTAGGTAATCTCGCTAATCCCAGTAAGATTTCTAATCCGGATAATTTAAAGTTTTCAGAAAAGCTAAGAACGCTCTTTATTGGAGAAGATAGCAGCACTCATGTGAATAACTTTATATGGGCCTATAACGTTGATACTAAGAAGCTCAGTCGCATAGCCTCAATGCCATCAGGCGCTGAAGCAACAGGACTTGGAGTAGTGGATGACCTTAATGGCTGGCTCTACATCACTGCAAATTTTCAACATCCAGGTGACTGGCTAGGAAAGCTGCATAACACTGTCAAACCAATCTTGGATCCACTGATTAAAAAGAATTATAAAGATCGCTTTGGTGCAGCCGTTGGGTACATCACAGCCGCTCCCCTAGGAATAAAAATAAGCTAAAAAATAACCCGCCGTAATATTGAGGCGGCTTCTGGACTGTGTGGACTTACCAATACAAGATATTTTCCAGAGTACAGTGGATTTGCAGAATAGGTTTTAAGCGTGGTGTAAGAGATTTTGGCCTGCCAAGCACGACTCGAAAGCACGACCTAGGGTTAAGATGTTTTAAAGATGTGCCTAATTGGTTGTTTAGTTAGCGACTAAAACATAGCGGGATCATTGATTGCCCCATTAAGATACCAGTATGAATACTTGGTTCAATTCTGTAGATATCTATTGTGAGCGCTTAGATGCAAGTTTTTGGGCTGAGCCCATTAATGCCACTAGCAACCTGTCATTCATCGTGGCAGGATTTTTCCTGTGGCGCCTAAGATCTTCCCGCTCCAGACTGATGGCTATTTTGATAATCGTCATTAGCCTAGGTAGTTTTAGCTTTCATACTTTTGCAAATCGTCTTACCGGTCTAATTGATGTCTTAGCAATAGCACTCTATTTACTAACCTTTGCATTTCTGATCCCTAAGCAATGGTCGAGAAACTCGATATTGATTCAGTTGGGGTCAATTATCCTACTCATCCTCAGCATTGTTTTAGCTCACTTATTAATAAGTTACTTAAAGCCCACTCTACCTTGGTTACCCCCTGCCATGTACCTAGGCGCTTGGTTGGCGCTGATTATGTATGCATTGGCCACCCAATACTCGAATCTGTCAGCGGCTCATTTCTTATGGATGGCGGTCATTGTTTTTCCAACCTCCCTACTGAGTCGTCAAATTGATATGCCCCTATGTGACTATATAGGTGGTTCGCATTGGTTATGGCATTTACTTAATGGGCTAACTTTGTATTTGAGTAGTTATGGTCTATGCCTAAAGC
>Ga0187843_10002899_pt1 | contig 10186 bp, 8 predicted proteins | sample SpaLakP09_SKY_43_FD_134516 | JGI IMG/M metagenome (GOLD analysis project Ga0187843, IMG submission 134516) | Oligotrophic lake water microbial communities from Sparkling Lake, Wisconsin, USA - SP09_SKY_43 | ecosystem: Environmental > Aquatic > Freshwater > Lake | place: USA: Sparkling Lake...
AACGATCCCCATCCATATCAGGAGAAATACCATGAAAGCAACGAAGAAGTTTCTGTCCGGTTTGAGCCTGTTGGCCATGCTGGGTTCGGCCAACGCTGCAACATTCAACACCCCTGACGGTGTTCTCAACAACTTTGGCGGTTTCGACTGGACTTCGTCCGCGTCGGTTCTGGTCAAGGGCTACGGCATCCAGGCTGGCACCGCTGCGTCACTTGGCAACTTTGCTGGCAAGCAAGACATCATCGACGTTTACTACAACTCGTTTGCCAACGCTGTGCTGGATGCCAATGGCGCCACTCTGTCTACGCCCAACTTGATCAAGGGTACCGGCGGCGCAGGCTATGAGATCACGGTCAGTGCTCATTTCCAAGAGGTCGTGACTTGCGTGACTGCGGATTGCAGCATCGTGACCATCACGCCCCTGACCGGCTCTTGGAACATCTACCTGGACAACATTGCCAATGCCAACCTGCTGAACCAAGACGGCTTCAGTGATGGCATCAACATTCTGAGCGGCACCTTCACCGGTGGTCAGACTGTCCTGACTTCGCAGGCTTCGATCAACCCGGGTACGGGCACGACTCTGGCTAGCGTCCAGGGCACCACGTCTTCGACCAACAACGCCTTCATCAACCCGAACCTGAACGGCACCACCGTGTCGTCGACGCTGTCCTTCGGTCCCAAGAATGCGTCCAATGGCCCGAACGGTACCTGGGTGCAGCCGACCAGCTGGCAAGGTAGCGGCATTGGTGTCGGTGGCAATGGCGTGCCTGCCATCACCCCGGGTGTCAACTCGCCCAACTTCGTGGGTCAAGCTGACGCCAGCCAGTCCTTCTTCTTCAGCGTTCCGGAGCCGACTTCGCTGGCTCTGACCGGCTTTGCTCTGCTGGGTCTGGGTCTGTCGGCTCGCCGTCGCAAGCAAGGCTGATCGTTCGGCTGAACGTGTAGCTTTCAAGCTGCGCGGTCTAAAAAGGGTGCTTCGGCACCCTTTTTCTTTTGGTATTTGCTTTTGATTCTTCGGTTGTCAACCCTTGTTTGCGGGTGTCGCCCGTTTTTCCATGTCCATCCCTAATTCTTGGGAATTGATGCTTTTTTGTTTGTAAGTGTATGTTTCTTTTGGGTTTTTTCTGTGTGGCACGCCTGTTGCTTCTTGAGGCTTGAGGCGAAAGTTTTCGCCTAAGTTTTTGGAGTGATAGTGAAATGAAAGCAAACAAGAAGACCTGGATCGCGTTGGCCCTGTCGGCGGCTCTTGGTACATCCCAAGTTGCCACGTTCGTGACCCCGGACGGCGTGCTCGACAACTTTGGCGGTTTCGATTGGACCTCGTCCGCCTCGGTCCTGGTCAAGGGCTATGACATTTACAAGGGGATGTCTGGTAGCAAGGTCGGTCTGAGCGATGTGATTGACGTTTACTACAACTCCTTTGCTTCCGCCATCTTGGCCGACGATGGTTCGACCTTCGTGACCCCGGGTCTGGTCAAGGGTACGGGCGCTGCTGGCTACGAAATCACGGTCAAGGCTCACTTCCAAGAAGTGGTGACCTGCCTGACCTTTGATTGCGGTGTGGTGTCGATCACCCCGGCCACCGGTAGCTGGGGCATCTTTCTGGACACCGCGCCCAACGCAAGCTTGGCCACGCAGAGTGGTTTTGGCGATGGTGTGAAGCTGCTCGGCGGTGCATTCACTGGCGGCCAAGCCACCATCTCGCAGCAGTCGGCAACCAACCCCGGTCAAGGCACGAGCTCGGCCAGCGTGGCGGGCACGACGTCCGTGACCAACAACGCCTACATCACCCCGAATCTCGGTGGTACGTCGGTGATTTCGACCCTATCTTTTGGTCGCGTCATTCAAGGTCAACCTGGTCCGAATGGCACCTGGGTGCGTCCGACTGCCTGGGAAGGTAGTGGCATCGGTGCCTCTGGCAACGGTGTGCCCTCGACCTCTGGCAATCAGAAAGACTTCGTCGGCCAAGCTGACGCCAGCCAGTCGTTCTTCTTCAGCGTGCCTGAGCCGACATCGCTGGCTCTGAGTGGCTTGGCGCTGCTGGGCTTGGGTCTGGTTTCGCGTCGTCGCAAATCGGCTTGAGCGGCTTGCTTGTCGGGGCTGTAGGACCCGGCAAGGAGCCAGAATGGAAAGGGGCGCTTGAGCGCCCCTTTTTTGTTCCGGCCTCGGCTTGATGTGTCTCCGGTTCGGGTGCGGATGCTGCTGTTTGTCAGGGGTGTTGCGATTGCTGCAAAAGCAGATCTTTCAAGGGGCGGCGCAAAGACCGTGATTTCGCAGCCTGGCCATGGCCGAGTCTGCCCATGAACACGCTCCGTTCCGCAGCTTCTTTGCCAAGCAGGTTTTCCAGATTGCGGCGCACCTGATCGGCCAGGCGCTGTACATGCGGCAGCTTGGAAAACTGGCGTTGCTCGCGCGCGTAGCGTGAAAAAACCAGGGGGGTGACCTCGGGTTGCATTTGCAAGCCCAGATGGTGGGCCATGAGCCACACGCGCTGCATGGCGCGCCCTGCCTTGACATAGTCTTGCAGGGACTGGGGTGGTCGTGGCGCCAAAAGTGTGTAGTGCGCGCCGCACATCAAGCTTGGCAGCCAATCCAGCTGGATTCGGGGTGCCCAGGTTCCAGCAAAAAAGCGGTTGAAAAACTGTACGCGCTCCCAACTGCCCATCACGAATTCCATCAGGCGAGTGGTCAGTGGGTCCGTGCCCAGGGCCTGCTCTGGGACTTTGTCTGCGCTGAACTGCTGGCGCCAATCAATGATGTCTCGGTGAACCTCGTAGGCTTCGGGTGACGTCAGTCGGATCTTGGCGGATCGGAACATGAGTTGTGCCGTGCGCCAGCGTGCTGCCCATCCTTCCAGCCAGAAGAGGCTGAACTCCGGGCCGCACGCGGAGAGCAGGGCGCTTTTCTGTGCTTCGGTCAGTGCTTGGGTGCTCAGAGGGCGCCGCTGAACGCTTCTGTTTTGGATGCTGTCGATCAAGGCGTCGCGAGGCAACTCGGGAGCATCCACAAAATGCCAGTCAAAGATCGGCCGTTCGGCGGCAGAGTTCGGTCGGTGGGTGCTCTCAAGTCGCCAGCCCTGGGCGCTGGCCGCAATGGCTGCCGTTTCAATCAGGGCGCCCAAGGCAATCTGGCTTGGGTGGCCATCCAGGTCGTACACGCAGTGATCGCGGGTGTCGAAGCCGTGAACCACCACATGCCGCGGCCCTGCAATCTCGAAGCGCCAAGGCTGGGTGTTGTCTCCACTGGGTGCCCAGCGCGCCAATTCAAGAATCTGAAGGATCGCTGTGGCTTCGCTCATGTTTCATCCTTGCTCGACAAGACTGCAAATCGGTATTTTGGCTGGATTGTCCGGTTTTCATCGGGCATCATGCGGTGATATCGAGATGGTATGTTCCATCTATGCAAGGTGCTTCCATGAATGCTCGCGCGAATTTTGATTACGGACGGGCGTTTTCCCGAAACATAGGTTGGTTGACAGAGGCGGAGCAGTCTCGTATCCGTGGTTCCCGGGTGGCTATCGCCGGGTTGGGGGGCGTTGGTGGGGCTCATTTGCTCACCTTGGCTCGTTTGGGGGTGGGCGGCTTTCACATTGCCGACTTTGATCAATTTGAGGTTCACAACTTCAATCGGCAGGTCGGGGCTCAGATGGCAACGCTGGGTCGACCCAAAGCCGAAGTGTTGGCAGAAATGGCCCGCGAAATTAATCCGGAAGCTCAGGTTGAGTCTTTTGGCGAAGGGGTCACGGCTGAGAATCTCGATGCCTTCTTGTCCGGTGTGGATGTGTATGTGGATGGCATCGATTTTTTTGCCATCGAAGCCCGGCGCATGCTGTTTCGCGCTTGTTACGAGCGGGGTATCCCTGCCTTGACCGCAGCGCCTTTGGGTATGGGGGTTGCTTTTCTGTATTTCAAACCCGGCGGCATGAGTTTTGAGGATTACTTCAAGGTCGAAGGGCGCAGTCAGCAAGAGCAGTACGCACGATTCATTGCGGGCTTGTCGCCGGCCATGTTGCAGCGTGGCTATTTGGTGGCGCCTGAGGCTGTGAATTTTCACGAAAAGCGCGGGCCGTCCACCATGATGTCCTGTGACTTGTGTGCCGGCGTGATGGGGGTGTCGGTGCTCAAGGTGCTGCTCAATCGCGGCGCCTTGAAGGCTGCGCCTTGGGTGATGCAGTTCGATGCCTACAAGCAAAAACTCAGCTTCACATGGCGGCCGTTCGGTAATGCCAATCCATTGCAGCGCCTGCTTTTGTTGTTGATTCGTCCGTTGTTGAAGGGGGCTGGGCGACCCGGTTCCTGAGCCATTGCAACTCAGGGTATGTCCCGGGTGCGGCAAATATTCGCTTCAATTCGTGCATCACTGCCGTTTTCAAGCGTGGGGGACGCTTATTTGCAGGGGCTGAGGCGTGGGTGCCCTGTGGCATGATGCCGGAGGTTTTTTCAGGCTGCTTTTTCGCGTGGCGTCCGTCGCAGCACTGGCAGTGTTTGCCGCAGCCGATGAATTTGAGAGGACATACCTTGAACAAGATTCTTGCTTCGACCCTGCGCCGTGTTGGCCTTGTTTTCGGTGTTGCGGCATCGATGCTGTTTTCCGGCTGTGCCAGCGTGGATGGCAAGTTCCCGCCGGCGCCCGCGAGTGCGACGGCCGGTGATTACAGCTACATCATTGGCGCTGGCGATTCGCTGAACATCATGGTGTGGCGCAATCCGGAACTGTCCATGGTCGTGCCGGTCCGCCCGGACGGAAAGATCGCCGCGCCGCTGATCGACGAGATGGTGGTACAGGGCAAGAACTCGGTGGCCGTGGCCCGCGAAATCGAGGCGCAGCTGGGCAAGTACGTGCGCGACCCTGTGGTCACCGTAATCGTCACCAGTTTTGTGGGTCCGTACAGCGAGCAGATTCGCGTGATCGGTGAAGCCGCCCGCCCGCAGGCCCTGCCTTTCAAGCAGAAGATGACCGTGCTGGATGTGATGATCGCCGTGGGCGGCCTCACGGATTTTGCCGCGGGCAATGAAGCCACCATCCTGCGTTCCTCCGAAGGTTCGGGCAAGCAGTATTCGGTGCGGCTGAAGGATCTGATCAAGCGCGGTGATGTCTCCGCCAATGTGGAAATGCGCCCCGGTGATGTGTTGATCATCCCGCAAAGCCTGTTCTGATCTCGCAGTGTGAACGCTCGCGCTGACTCCGCTGGCCGGTGTCTGGCGCGGGTTTGGCCCCGGTCGAGCCCGGTGCTTCTGTCCTAATTCTGGAACCCTAACTCGATGGACTTACTCATTGCGCAGCTGCAGGCAATTGCCCGGCGGGTGTGGAAATATCGTTGGACTGGTGTCGCGACCTCCTGGATCGTCGGCCTCATTTGCGCTGTGATCGTTTGGATTCTTCCGGATCGCTACGAGGCCAACGCCCGGATCTTTGTGGACACTCAGTCCATCTTGAAGCCGTTGATGTCGGGTCTGGCCGTTCAGCCCAATATCGAGCAGCAGGTCACCATGTTGAGCCGGACGCTGATCAGCCGTCCGAACGTGGAAAAGCTGGTCCGCATGGCCGATCTGGATTTGAAGAACCAGTCCAAGGCGCAGCAGGAAGCCACCATCGAAACGGTGACCAAGAATCTGTCGATCCAGAGTACGGCCCGGGACAACCTCTACACCCTGGCCTATCGCGACAACGATCCTGAAACCGCCAAGCGCGTGGTGCAGTCCCTGGTCTCGATTTTTGTGGAGTCCAGCCTCGGAGCCAGTCGCAAAGATGCGGCAACGGCCACCTCCTTCATCAATGAGCAGATCAAGTCCTACGAGGCCAAGCTCGAAGAAGCGGAAAGCCGTCTGAAAGAGTTCCGCCTGCGCAATATTCAGAACATGTCGGGCGATGGCAAGGATGCGGCAAGCCGGCTGGGTGAGCTGAGCGCACAACTGGAGCGTGCCCGGCTGGAGTACCGCGAGGCCGTCAATGCCCGCGATGCAGCCAAGGCGCAGCTGACCCAAGAACGTGCTGGCACGACGAGCTCGCCGGTCAAGGCGCTCTTGCAGGACGGCGATGCGGTGGTGGCGACCCCGGAGATTGATTCGCGCATTGATGCGCAGCGCCGCAATCTGGATGCCTTGCTCCAGCGCTACACCGACCAGCATCCCGATGTGATCGGCGCCCGCAAACTGATCAAGGACCTGGAATCTCAAAAGGCCAAGGAAGTGGCAGAGTTGCGCAAGGCAGCAGCCGCTGCAGCGGCTGCACCGGCTCCTTTGGGTGGCAACAGCGGCAGCCTGGCTTATCAGGAAATGAACCGTCTGCTGGCGACCAGCGAAGTTCAGGTAGCGGCCCTTAAGGCCCGTGTGGACGAGTATTCCTCGCGTTATGCGCAGGCGCTGTCGGCTGTGAAAACGGCGCCGCAGCTGGAGTCGGAAGCGGCTCAGCTGAACCGCGACTACGCCATTCACAAGAAGAATTACGAGGACCTGGTGGCCCGTCGCGAATCGGCTTCGATCACGGGTGAGTTGGATGTGGCATCGGGTGTGGCGGATTTCCGCTTGATCGATCCGCCGCGCGCCAATCCCAAGCCGGTGGCGCCGAACCGACTGCTCTTGCTCGTGGGTGCTTTGCTGGTGTCCCTGGTGGCAGGTTTGCTGGCCAGCTTTGCAGTCAGCCAGCTGCGCCCGGTGTTCCATGACACGCTGGAGATGCGTGCGCGCCTGGATGTGCCGATTCTGGGTGTGGTTACGCGTCTGGTGTCCGAGGCGGACAAACGCAATCAACGTTCTGACCTGATCCGCTTTGGCGCTGCGACCGGTGGCCTGGTGGGCCTCTACGTTCTCGGCCTGACGGCCATGGCAATCATGTTGAGCAGGCAGGTGGTCTGAGATGAGCAGTCTGATTGAACAAGCGGCGCAGCGGCTGGAGCAGCTTCGGCAAGCCGGTGTGGTCTTGCCGAATGATGCGCAGGCCATGCCGCATTCGAATCCGCCTGTATTCCTCGACGAGGGGTTGGATGCGGCAGAAGCCTCAGGCCTGGAGGCCGTCAAGCCCGAAGAGTTCCATGCCTCGTCCAAGCGTGTCGATCTGGACCTGGAAGCGCTGGCAGCCCAGGGTTTCCTGACGCCGAATGCCGCGCGCTCGCACATGGCCGATCAGTACCGCGTCATCAAGCGGCCTTTGATCAAGAACGCCATGGGCAAGGGTGTGGCCAGCCTCAATCACGCCAATCTGATCATGGTGACCAGCGCCTTGGCGGGCGAGGGCAAGAGCTTCACCTCTCTGAATCTGGCCTTGAGCATCGCGGCAGAGCTCGACAACACGGTGATGTTGGTGGATGCTGATGTGGCCCGCCCGTCGGTGCTGCGTATGCTGGGTTTGCCGCAGGGGCCGGGTTTGCTGGATGTGCTGGAAGAGTCGGTGGACATGTCCAGCGTCCTTTTGCGCACCAATGTCGACAAGCTGACCCTGCTGCCCAGCGGCACGCCCCATGCGCGCGCCACCGAGTTGTTGGCCAGCGATGCCATGAGCCATCTGCTGGACGATATGGCGCGGCGCTACCCGGATCGGATCATCATTTTCGATTCGCCGCCCTTGCTGTTGACCACGGAGTCGCGTGTGCTGGCTTCGCACATGGGACAGATCGTGGTGGTGGTTCATGCCGAGAAGACGGCGCAGAGCGCGGTGCAACAAGCCTTGGCGACCATTGAAAGCTGCCCCCTGAAGATGTTGCTGCTGAACCAGGCCAACGCCAACACGTCGGGCGGTTACGGCAGTGGCGGCTATGGCTATGGTTACGGCTATGGCACCGAAGACACGGCCAGCTGAACACATGCTGAGCCGTAATTTTCATGAGCAGACGAGGGGCTTGCGGCCTTGTGCCCTGGCGGCGGCTTGGCTGCTGAGCACTGGCGCGGCTTGGGCTCAGGATGACGCGTCTCAGGCGAACAAACTCGGTTCCAGCGGCCGGCCTTCGGTTCTGGTGGAGCCGAGGTTCGGCGTCATGCAGACCTGGACGGACAACAACCGCCTGAGCAGTACGAACAAGGACGCAGCCCTGCTGACGACCTTGACGCCCGGCATCTCGATCAGCACCACACGCGGTGCGATACGGGGTTCCCTGGACTACTCGCTAAACGGCATCGTCTACACCAAGAGCGACGAAAAGGCCCGTGTCCAGCACAGTCTGGCGGCCAAGGGTGTGGCAGAGCTCATCGACAACCTGTTCTTTGTCGACGCCAGCGCGAGTGTTTCGCAGCAGGCCGCATCGGCCTTCGGTGTGCAGACGGTGGATCCCTCGCTGGCGAATGCAAATCGCCGTGAGACCGCCACCGTGAGTGTGTCGCCTCGCATTCAGGGGCGCATTGGCAGCGTGGCCAATTTTGAGTTGCGCGCCAACACTTCAGCCACCAATGTTTCAGATGCAGTCATCGGTGACAGCCATGCCAACGGAGGGAACTTGCGCATCAGTCGCGCGGGCCGTGCGGCACTGACTTGGTCGCTCGATGCCTCGACCCAGAAGTCCAGCTTCAAGACCGGTGCGCAGAACCGGGTCAGCAGTGCGACCGCCAGCTTGGGCTACACGCCCGATGTTGATTGGAAGCTTGGCGTGCTGGCCGGTCGTGAGCGAAGCGACCTCAAGGATTTCGTGCTGCGCAACAGCTGGACCTACGGGGCCAATTTGAGCTGGACGCCGTCGCCCCGCACCAAGGTATCGGCTGATTTTCAGTCGCATGAGTACGGTGACTCGTTCAGCTACAACCTGGAGCATCGCTGGTCGCGATCGGCTTTGCGCTTCTCGGATTCGCAGTCGGTCAATGCGGCCAGCTTCCAGAATGCGGGCGCGCCGCGCAGCAACTACGACCTGTACTTCTTCCAGTTCGCCTCCCTGGTGCCAGATCCCGCGCAGCGCGATGTCTTCGTGCGCAACTTCCTGCGCGCGCAGGGCCTGAGTGCCGATGCCCTGGCCAGCAGCGCGGTGGTGGACACCGGCCCGACAGTGCTCCGCACGCAACTGCTCTCCTACTCCTTGCAAGGCGTGCGAACCACCTTGACGGCCACGGCCAGCCGAAACAACAACCGACGCCTGGCTTCGGCCAGTTCCAGCGCCGGAGATTTCGCAGCCAATGGTCGGGTGCTGCAGCGCAGCCTCAGTGTGAACATCTCGCACAACCTGACCCCGACCTCGAGCGCGGTGCTCACTGCCCTGCAGCAGGAAAGCGAGGGCGACACGGCCGCGCAGTCCAGCACGCTGCGATCAATCTCTGCGAGCTGGAATTGCCGCCTCGGCACACGGACCAACTTCACGCTGGGCGCGCGTGCCGCGCATTCGGGCGGGTTGATTTCCTATCGCGAAAACGCCATGTTCGCCAACCTCGTCCAGCAGTTCTGAGCCATGTATGAATCCTTCTATGGCTTGAGCAGCAAGCCCTTCCAGCTCAGCCCCGATCCCAATTTCTATTTCGGCAGCAAGCAGCACCGCCGCGCCAAGGCCTATTTGGACTATGGTGTGCTGCGCAACGACGGTTTCATCGTCATCACCGGAGAGATCGGCGCTGGCAAGACCACGCTCTTGCGCGGCCTGCTGGACAGCCTGAACCGCAGCAATGTGGTGATCGGCAACTTGGTGACCACCCAGCTGGACGCGGAAGACACCTTGCGCATGGTCGGCTCGGCCTTTGGCGTGCGTCTGAAGGACTTGCCGAAATCTGAGGTCTTGATGACCCTGGAGGCGTTTTTCGTCAGCCAAACCACCCAGGGCAAGCGCTGCCTGCTGATCGTGGACGAGGCGCAGAATTTGTCAGCGCGTGCGGTGGAAGAGCTGCGCATGCTGTCGAATTTCCAGTTCGGCTACCAGTCATTGCTGCAGACATTTTTGGTCGGCCAGCCGGAATTCCGAGGCATCCTGCAGCGGCCTGAGATGGAGCAATTCCGTCAGCGTGTTGCGGCCACCTGCCATATCGGGCCCTTGGATGAAGACGAAACCAAGGCCTATATCGAGCACCGCCTGAAATGTGCCGGTAGCACCGGCAAGCCGACCTTCGATGCCGATGTATTTCCGCTGATTTACAAAACCAGCCAGGGCATTCCGCGTCGTATCAATTCCCTGTGCGATCGTTTGTTGCTGCTGGGTTTCATGGGCAACAAGGTCAATTTGACCCTGCATGAACTCCATGATGTGCTCAAGGATATTGCGCAAGAAGCACAAACACCCACT
>Ga0187843_10002900_pt1 | contig 10184 bp, 8 predicted proteins | sample SpaLakP09_SKY_43_FD_134516 | JGI IMG/M metagenome (GOLD analysis project Ga0187843, IMG submission 134516) | Oligotrophic lake water microbial communities from Sparkling Lake, Wisconsin, USA - SP09_SKY_43 | ecosystem: Environmental > Aquatic > Freshwater > Lake | place: USA: Sparkling Lake...
ACCTGGCCCGCCGCAACGGCCGCCGCCTGATGATCCGCCTGGTCAAGGGCGCTTACTGGGACAGCGAAATCAAGCGCGCCCAGGTCGATGGCCTGGAAGGCTATCCGGTCTATACCCGCAAGGTGCATACCGACCTGTCCTACCTGACCTGCGCGCAAAAGCTGCTGGCGGCCACCGACGTCATCTATCCGCAATTCGCCACGCACAACGCCCACACGCTGGCGGCGATCTATCACTGGGCCAAGCAGCACCAGGTCGACAACTACGAATTCCAGTGCCTGCATGGCATGGGCGAGACCCTGTACGACCAGGTGGTCGGTGCCGAGAACCTGGGCAAGGCGTGCCGCATCTATGCCCCGGTCGGTTCGCACCAGACCCTGCTGGCCTACCTGGTGCGCCGCCTGCTGGAAAACGGTGCCAATTCCTCCTTCGTCAACCAGATCGTCGACGAGGCCGTGCCGCTGGACCGTCTGGTGGCCGATCCTATCGAGACCGTGCGCGCCCAGGGCGGCGTGCCGCATCCGGCCATCGCCTTGCCGCAGCAGCTGTATGGCCAGGAGCGCAAGAATTCTTCGGGTATCGATCTCTCCAATGAATCGCGTCTGCAGCAACTGGGTGAACTGTTCGTCTCCATGGCCCAGCGCCAGTGGCAGGCCGCACCGCTGATCGCGGGCGAATTGGCTGCGCAGCCCGCACAGGCCGTGCGCAATCCGGCTGACCATCGTGAAGTCGTTGGCCAGGTCAGCGAAGCCACCGTGGCCGATGTCGATACGGCGCTGACCGCCGCCACGGCCTACGCGCCGCAATGGCAATCGACCCCGGCCGCCGAGCGCGCCGCCATGCTCGAACGCGCGGCCGACCTGCTGGAAGAACATATCGCCGAACTGATGGCCCTGGCCGTGCGCGAAGCCGGCAAGTCGCTGCCCAATGCGATTGCGGAGGTGCGTGAGGCGGTCGACTTCCTGCGCTACTACGCCATCGCCTCGCGTCACGATGGCAATGTGCTGGCCTGGGGGCCGGTGGTGTGCATCAGCCCGTGGAATTTCCCGCTGGCGATCTTCATCGGCGAGGTCAGCGCTGCGCTGGCGGCCGGCAACGTGGTGCTGGCCAAACCGGCCGAGCAGACTGCGTTGATCGCCCATCGCGCCGTGCAACTGCTGCATGAGGCCGGTGTGCCGCGTGCCGCCCTGCAGCTGCTGCCGGGCCGGGGCGAGACCGTGGGTGCGGCACTGACCTCGGATGTGCGCGTCAAGGGCGTGATCTTCACCGGTTCCACCGAAGTGGCGCAGCTCATCAACCGCACCCTGGCCCAGCGCAAGCACGATGATGGCGACGGCAGCGGCGAACATGGCGATGTCCCGCTGATCGCCGAGACCGGCGGCCAGAATGCGCTCATCGTCGATTCCTCGGCGCTGGCCGAACAAGTCGTGCAGGACGTGCTGTCCTCCGCCTTCGACAGTGCCGGCCAGCGTTGCTCGGCCCTGCGCATCCTGTGCCTGCAGGAAGACATCGCCGACCGTACCCTGGAGATGCTCAAGGGCGCCATGGCCGAACTGCGCGTGGGCCGTCCGGACCGCCTCTCCACCGACATCGGCCCGGTCATCGATGCCGAGGCCCAGCAGAACCTGCTGGCCCACATCGAGCGCATGCGCAAGAGCGCCCGTGCCGTGCACCAGCTGCCGCTGGGCGAGGACTGCCGGCACGGCACCTTCGTGGCGCCGACCGTCATCGAGATCGACGACCTGGCACAACTGCAGCGCGAAGTCTTCGGCCCCGTGCTGCACGTGCTGCGCTATCGCCGCGATGCGCTGCCGCAGCTGATCGACGCCATCAACGCCACCGGCTATGGCCTGACCCTGGGCGTGCATTCGCGCATCGACGAGACCATCGATTTCGTGGCGCAGCGTGCGCACGTGGGCAACATCTACGTCAACCGCAACATCGTGGGCGCGGTGGTGGGGGTGCAGCCTTTCGGCGGTGAAGGCAAGTCCGGCACCGGTCCCAAGGCCGGTGGCCCGCTCTACCTCAAGCGCCTGCAGCGCCATGCGCAACTGCACGAGGAACTGACCCGCGCGCAACCGGCGCAAGTGCCCAACACCTTGCTGGACAGCCTGCTGGACTGGGCCCGCACCCATGGCCACGAGCGCCTGGCCGCCAGCGGTGAGCGCTATCACCGCGACAGCCTGCTGCAGCGCAGCCTGCTGCTGCCTGGCCCCACCGGCGAGCGCAACACCCTGGGCTTCGCCCCGCGTGGCCTGGTGCTGTGTGTGGCCGCCAGCGTCGGTACGTTGTTGAATCAACTGGCAGCGGCCTTCGCCACCGGCAATACGGTGGTGGTCGATGAGGCCACTGCGGCGCTGTTGCCGGCCGGCCTGCCCGCGCCGGTGCGTGCGGCCATCCGCCGTGCCAGCCAGCTGGAGGCCGAAGCGCTGCAGGCCGCCCTGGTGGACAGCCACCAGGCTGCCGCATGGCGCGTGCGCCTGGCCGAGCGCGAAGGTGCGCTGGTGCCGTTGATCCTGTGCAGCGAAGACGGTGCCATTCCCCTGTGGCGCTTGCTGGCTGAGCGCGCGCTGTGCGTCAACACCACGGCCGCCGGCGGCAATGCCAGCCTGATGACGATTTCGGTGTAATCGCTCCCGCCGCCTGAGACGGGCGCCCCGGCCTTGTGGCCAGGGCGCCCGTTTTGCTTGCGGGCGTACAATATCGGCCCGGATGGCGGCCCACCCGTTGGCATGACTTGCAATCCGGCCGGCCAGCCCCATCTCGACAGGAATGCGGAACCGGTACGTCCCTCCGCTGCTCCCCGGCACATATTGAACAGAGGCAAGCATGGAACAATTTCACGGCACCACCATCCTTTCCGTCCGTCGCGGCAACCAGGTCGCGCTCGGCGGTGACGGCCAGGTGACGCTTGGCAACATCGTCATGAAGGGCAGTGCGCGCAAGGTGCGCAAGCTCTATCACGGCAAGGTCCTGGTCGGTTTCGCCGGCGGCACGGCTGACGCGTTTACCCTGCTTGACCTGTTCGAAGCCAAGCTGGAAAAACACCAGGGCAACCTGATGCGCGCCTCGGTCGAGCTGGCCAAGGACTGGCGCACCGATCGCATGCTGCGCCGCCTGGAAGCCATGCTGCTGTGCGCGGACCGCGACACCACCCTGGTCATCACCGGCAATGGCGACGTACTCGAACCCAATGACGGTATCGGCGCCATCGGTTCCGGCGGCAGCTATGCCCAATCGGCCGCCAAGGCCTTGTATGAGAACACCGAGCTGACCCCGGCCGAGATCGTCAAGAAGTCGCTGACCATCGCCGGCGAGCTGTGCATCTACACCAACCTGAACCACATCATCGAGACGCTGGAATAAGCCGCGCAGCGCGCATTTCCTGCCTATTTCTCCGATGAATCGTCACAGCGTAAAGATCACCACCATGAATATGACTCCCAAGGAAATCGTCTCCGAACTCGACAAGCACGTGGTCGGCCAGGCTCGCGCCAAACGCGCGGTGGCCATCGCCCTGCGCAACCGCTGGCGCCGCCAGCAGATCGAGGAGCCGCTGCGCCACGAGATCACGCCCAAGAACATCCTCATGATTGGCCCCACCGGCGTGGGCAAGACCGAGATTGCGCGGCGCCTGGCCAAGCTGGCCGATGCGCCCTTCATCAAGATCGAAGCCACCAAGTTCACCGAAGTCGGTTACGTCGGCCGCGACGTGGACACCATCATCCGCGACCTGGTCGACATCGGCATCAAGCAGACCCGCGAGCTGGAAACGCGCAAGGTGCGCACCCGCGCCGAGGATGCGGCCGAGGATCGCATCCTGGACGTGCTGCTGCCCCCGGCCCGCGATTTCGGCTTTACGCCCGAGGGCGGTGCCAGCGGCGAGAAGGACGACAAGAACACCACCCGCCAGACCTTCCGCAAGCGCCTGCGCGAAGGGGCGCTGGATGATCGCGAGATCGAGCTGGAATTGAATGACGCTGCACCGTCGATGGAAATCATGGCGCCGCCGGGCATGGAAGAAATGACCGAGCAGATCAAGTCCATGTTCTCGGGCCTGGGCAACCAGCGCAAGAAGGCGCGCAAGATCAAGATCAAGGAAGCCATGAAGCTGCTGATCGAGGAAGAAGCCGCCAAGCTGGTCAACGACGAAGAGCTCAAGCAGAAGGCCATCGCCAATGTCGAGCAGAACGGCATCGTCTTCCTCGATGAGATCGACAAGATCGCCACCCGCTCGCAGAACGGCAATGCCGACGTCTCGCGCGCCGGCGTGCAGCGCGACCTGCTGCCGCTGGTAGAGGGCACGACCGTCAACACCAAGTACGGCATGGTCAAGACCGATCACATTCTCTTCATCGCCTCCGGTGCCTTCCACCTGTCCAAGCCTTCCGACCTGATTCCGGAGCTGCAGGGTCGTTTCCCGATCCGCGTGGAGCTGGATTCGCTGTCGATCGCCGATTTCGAGCGCATCCTGACCGGCACCGATGCCTGCCTCACCAGGCAGTACGAAGCGCTGCTGGCCACCGAAGGCGTGAAGATCGAATTCGCCGACAGCGGCATCAAGCGCCTGGCCGAGATCGCGCATACGGTCAATGAGAAGACCGAGAACATCGGTGCGCGCCGTCTCTATACCGTGATGGAAAAACTGCTGGAAGAGATTTCTTTCACCGCAGGCGAAGCCGGTGTGGACGGCCTGCTCATCGATGCCGGGTATGTCGACGAGCGCCTGGGCGAGCTGGCCGTGGATGAGGACATGTCGCGCTACGTGCTGTAACGCGATGCTGGCATGACGCCCGCTGAGGCAAGGAGAATGCGATGGCCAACAAGACCTTGGGAACACGGCAGAAGCTGAGTTTTCGCATCGAGCCATCGCAATCCAGGCCACGCAATCCGGTGGCGCTGGCCGCGCAGCAGCGTGCCGGTGGCGCGGGTGCGCATCGCAAGAATGCCTCAGCACAGCGCCAGCAATTGAAGTCGGACCTGTTGAAGAAGCTCGTCGGTGATCCTGAAAAGGAATGAAAATGCAGGCAAGCTCTGCCGGCAAAGATGTATCAAAATGTTAGAAATGACGCAAAGCGCCGGTAGCGATACCGGCGCTTTTTCCTTGATGGCGGCCGATGTTGAAGCGGGGCTGCAAACGTGGAAGCGAAACTGGCGATAAAAAAATACAACAATTGCCATTTCAATCTTTGGCTCCCGTCTAAAAAATGACTTCTATCGACCAAGGTGCAGTCATGCGCGGCGAGAAGCATTAATGTTTGCCCATCCGACTGCAAGTGCGGATCCTCAAGACTATTTTTAGAGAAGGACGTCACATGAAAAAATCTCTGCTGGCACTCGCCGTTCTGGGCGCGTTCGCAGGCGCAGCCAATGCGCAAAGCTCCGTCACGATCTACGGTATCGTCGATACCGGTGTTGTCTACCAAAGCAAGGTTGCTACCGCCGCCGGCGGCACTGGCACCAAGTTTGGCCTGAACTCGGGCATCATCCAGGGTTCGCGTATCGGCTTCAAGGGTGTTGAAGATCTGGGCGGCGGTCTGTCGGCTGTGTTCCAACTGGAAACCGGCTTCACCAACGACAACGGCGGCCTGCAAGGCTCCGACGCTTCCACCGGTTCCAACCTGTTCCGCCGCAAGTCCGTGGTCGGTCTGGCTGGCAACTTCGGTACCGTGCTGGTCGGCCGTCAAACCGACTTCGCAGACACCATCTCGGCTTACACCGCCGTGCAAGACTTCGGTGGCTGGATCAACAACTCCGGTTCGAGCCTGGATCGCCTGCAAGGCACCCGCACCAACAACTCCATCAGCTACACCACGGCCAACCTGAGCGGCTTCACTGGTAACCTGATGTACGGCTTCGGCGAAACCGCTGGCCAGACCTCCGCCGGTCAATCCTTCGGCGTTGGCGGCAAGTACGACAACGGTCCGCTGGGTCTGGGCATCAACTACTACCAGTCCAAGGCCGGTGCAACTCCGTCTGACGTCTCGCTGATCCCTGTAACCTCGACCACCGCCAGCGTCAACACCCTGGCCGCCAACTCGGGCAGCACCGCGCAGAAGGTCCTCAACGTGGCAGCGTCCTACCAGTTCGGTCCGGCACGTGTGTACGCTAACTGGTCGCGCGTCAAGCAAGACCTGAACAACCAGGCCAACCTGACCGCCGTGGGCGTCGGTTCGCTGACCTCGGTGACCAACCGCACCCTGGCCCGTTCCAACAAGGCTGACATCTACGAAATCGGTACCGCTTACTCGCTGACCCCGTCGCTGAAGCTGCTGGCCGCTGTGGACCACACCCGTGCCAACTTCGACGGCGTGTCCAACAAGACCAAGCTGACCCAAGTCAGCCTGGGTACCGACTACTGGCTGTCCAAGCGCACCGACCTGTACGCCTTCCTGGCTTACACCAAGGCTAGCGACATGGTCAACCCGGGCGTCTCCGACAGCACCGGCACCGATGGCAACCAAGGCGCCGTCGCCGTGGGTATCCGTCACAAGTTCTAATGTGAGTTGAGCTGCGTCGTCTTCCCGGCGGCGCAGTGTGATGCACAAGTGAGCAAAAAAAGCGCCGCATGAGGTTCATGCGGCGCTTTTTTCATGTGCGATTCATGTACTTCCGTTACTGTCATTTTGTTAGATTTTGTAACTGACTTTCTCGCCCTGCGCATGAATGCAGCCATTTTTTCGCTGGCCCATTTTTCTCTTCGCATTGCACTCGGATTTGGTGTATCGGCATTGCCCATGCCGTGTGGTAAAGCTCATTTTCGGCACTGCAAAAAGCTCGCTTTCGGATCGCAATAGGCTGACAAAAGCCTTACTGGAGGCCGATCTTGATGACTGTAAAGAAAGCGTAATAAGCTCTCGCCAGCGCGCACTTTTTTGCGGCGCACTGCTCTAATGAGAGCACTAATTCGATGCGTGACGAGCTCATCCTCTTCCATGGCCCACGCATCGCACCGCCCCACAACGCAGTGGCGGCCCCGCATTCAAATACTTAGTTTTTGATGCACACCGGACTGACGCAGCTTGCTGCGCCAGCGGGGACGTTTTCGTCCGCAGTTTCGTGACTGCGGATTTGCTGAGAAAGGAAAAGAACATGGCAACGAGAGAAGAGCTGGCCGTCATCAAGGCCGCGCGTGCAGGTGAGTCCCGTGCGCAGTTGGCCCTGGGTCGTCGCTACCTCAACGGCGGCAGCGGCCTGCCGCGCAGCAAGGGCACCGCTTTCTACTGGCTGCGTCGCGCTGCGCAACAGGGCGTGGACGATGCATGGATGATCATCGGCCGCAACATCACCTACGATCAGGTCAAGGAATTGTCTTCGCCGCAGGAAGCGGCCATCTGGTACGAGAAGGCTTTCGAAGCCGGCGTACCGCAGGCCGGCATCATCTTTGCCCGCCTGGTGCTGGAACACACCGAACAGTTCGACAGCAATGCGCATGCACGTGCGATTGCGGCACTGTCGCTGCTGGCCAGCCGCGATGATCATGAGGCGCAATGGTTGCTGGCTCAGCAGATGCAGCGTCACGGCCAGCCCATGGTCCCCGGCCTGCCGACCTCGGCCGTGGAGGAAAGGCTGGTGCGGGAAGCCGCACGCGCCGGCATCGAGCAGGCGCAATACGCGCTGCTGGACAAAGCCTGGAACCAGGGCCAGGGCGAGGCCTTTGCGCGCGGCGCCGTGGTGCTCGTCAAGCGCCTCATGGAACGCAACAGCGCAGCCTTGGCGCAACTGGAGAAGGATGGCGATGCCGCCGGCCTGGTGCAGCTCAACGCAGAGGAAGCCACGCTGCTGCTGCGCTATGGCCAGTGGCACGCACGCGCGGCCACGCCGGACCTGTCGCAACTGATGCGTCTGTTCGAACTGGCGGCGGTGGCGGGCGATGTCGAAGCGCGCCTGGAACTGGGACTGCTGTGCGCCAAGATCGACCGCGCCGGCAACCGTGTGTTCATGGAGCAGGGCCTGGCCAATTTCAAGAAGGCGCTGCACTGGCTGCTGCTGGCCGGCGAGGGCGGTTCGGCCCAAGCCTGGCATGCGCTGGCACGCATCTATTCGCGCTCAATCTATTCACAGCGCAACCTGCAGGTAGCCCAGCAGTATCTGGAGAAGGCCGCCGAGGCAGGGCTGGTGGAGGCCCAGTGCGAACTGGCGCAGATTTTCTGGCGCAATCGCCGCGATGACCCCATGCACGACGTGAAGGCGCTCTACTGGTGGCAGCAGGCGGCTGCGCAGGGAGAAACGAGTGCGCTTGAAGCGCTGCAGCCGTTCATGGCCGAGGAAACTGCCCAGCCCTGGGCGCAGCAGGCGCTGGCGCAGCTCAGCGACAAGCTGCGCAACAGCAATCCCTTCCTCAGCGCCCGTATCGAACTGGCGGCGACGTTCGGACTGACCAAGCCGGAAGCGCTGCTCATCGACATCAAGCAGGCCGATTACGGCCATTGTCTGGTGGTTGACATCTGTGCCCATCACGCCCGCAGCAAGCGCCGCCTGATTGCCGTGCAGACCGAAGCCCAGCGCGCGGCCATCAATCGCGTAAGCCGTTTGTTTGGTGACGTGGACTGTGGTTTCAGCGGGCCGGAAGGCAATTACCGGCAGCGCCAGTACCGGTTGCGCACGGCCTTCCCTGATGTGGTGTAAGGCCGGATAGCCGGGATGAAACAAAACGGGGCGGCCTGAGCCGCCCCGTTGCACAAGTGAGGGTGATGGACCGCTTCAGTGCTGGCGGATGACCTGCTCGCCGTCGGCACCGCCTTCCGGTCCGGCCTGGCCGAAGGAATAGAGCTCGTAGGCGCTGCCGTCATCCTCGGCACCGTACTGGTAGGAATTGCCCCAGGGGTCGCGCGGCAGGCGCTCGACGTAGCCGCCGATGGGCCAGTTCGCCGGAACCGGCGCGCGGGTAGGCTTGATCACCAAGGCCAGCAGGCCTTGGGCGGCACTGGGATAGCGGCCGTTGTCCTGGCGATAGCGTTCCAGCCCGGCGGCGATGGCTTGCATGTCTTTCTCGGCGGCCTGGGCCTGGGGGCTGTGGTCGTGGTTGAAGCGTGTCACCAGCGGCGGCAGCAGCAGGGCCGCGGCCACGGCCAGGACGGTCAGCACCAGGATCCAGCGCAGGCGCGCCAGGCCGCGCTGCAGGAACAGGAAGGCAGGATGTCGGAGGGATCGACGCATGGATGCTGCGGATTTATTCACGTGGACGGGTGAAGCCGGAACAGCGCCCGCTCTACTGCACCCCCGCGGATGCGGCAGGACACAGGCGGGCGCCGCACCGCTTCAGGGCTTGATGGTGACCGGTACGCCGGCCTGGCTGCTGACCACTTCCGACAGCGTGGCGTAAAGCTCGCTGCCGTCGCGGGTGTTGAGCCAGTGGCTGCCGTCGAACTTGTAGTGGAAGCCCCCGGAACGCGCGGCCAGCCACATTTCCTGCATGGGGGCCTGGCTGTTGATGATGATCTTGGAGCCATTGTCCACGCACTCGATTTCCAGCACGTTGCCGCTGCGGCTGCATTCCACATCCAGGTCGCTGGCGTCGCAGGCATCTTCCAGGGCCGTCTCGATGGCGTTGAGGGTGGCGTCAGCCAGGTCCAGGAATTCCGATTCGGTCATGCTACACTCCAAGTCATTCTAAGATTTCGATGTAATCCGCCATTTTATCGTGAAGTCACACTATTCTCCCGCTCGTTGTGCAGCTTCCCTGGCGCTGTGCGCCGCCGTCCTGATGCTGGCCGGCTGTGGCCAGAAAGGCCCGCTGTACATGCCCAAGGTGCCGCCGGATCCGTTCGTGCGCACCCAGCCGGCCGCCCCGGCAGCGGCGAAGGACCAGGCGGGAGCCGCAGCTGGCGCCGACGACACGCCGGCCGCCGAGGCCCCCAAACGATGATGCCGGGCTGAAACATCACGCTGCAACGCGGCCGGTCCCCCCTAATGAGGGCGGGGACTGCGCCAGGCGACTCCACCGAACTGCCTTTTTCCGCTGACTTTTCCGGATCCCCATGTCCCACTTTTCCTACCGCAACGGCGCGCTGCACGCCGAAGACGTCTCCCTGCAAGCCCTGGCCGACCAGTTCGGTACCCCGCTCTACGTCTATTCCAAGGCGGCGCTGGTGCAGAATTTCTCGGCCTATGCCGATGCCTGCCGTGCGGCCGGCCGTGACCAGGGCGGCAAGGGCGGCCGCACGGCAGGCATCGGCATAGGC
>Ga0187843_10002902_pt1 | contig 10180 bp, 7 predicted proteins | sample SpaLakP09_SKY_43_FD_134516 | JGI IMG/M metagenome (GOLD analysis project Ga0187843, IMG submission 134516) | Oligotrophic lake water microbial communities from Sparkling Lake, Wisconsin, USA - SP09_SKY_43 | ecosystem: Environmental > Aquatic > Freshwater > Lake | place: USA: Sparkling Lake...
AGGTGCGTGGCCAGATGTAGTCCGAGCCGAGCAGATAGAAGGTCTTCGCGCCCTTGGTCTTGTTGACCCAGTCGAGGCCGGCGATGATCTGCTGGGTCGCTTCCTGGCCGGTGTAGATGACGTTCTTGGACTGCTCGAGGCCTTCATAGAAGGTCGGGTAATAGAGCATGCCGTTGTACTGCTCGAACACCGGCAGCACCGCCTTGCGCGAGGCCGAGGTCCAGCAGCCGAAGACGGCAGCCACGCGGTCGTTTTCCAGCAGCTTCTTTGCCTTTTCGGCGAAGGTTGGCCAGTCGCTGGCACCGTCTTCCTGGATGATCTTGATCTTGCGGCCGAGAATGCCGCCCATGGCATTGATCTGGTCGATGGCCAGGCGCTCGGCCTGGATCGAACCGGTCTCGCTGATGGCCATGGTGCCGGTGGCCGAGTGCAGCTGGCCGACCGTGACTTCGGTATCGGTGATGGCCAGCTTGGTGGTGTTGACCTTGGCGGTCGGATACTGCTGGGCCGAGGCCATGCCCGGCAGGGTCGCTGCTGCCGCCCCGGCGGCCAGGCCCATGAGGATCTTGCGGCGCGGGAGCGAGGGAGGATTGGAAGACGAGGAATGCGACATGCGGTACTCCTTTCGGGCGTTGTTGTTGGACTCGGTCTGGGCCATCGTGGCGTCATGCAAGCGGTGAAACGAAGACCGGACAAGTCACTGCCCCGGCAGCGGCGCAGCCCGGGAAACCCCTTCCATCACACGGCTCCGGCGCTTCGTTCTGAGGCGCAGAATAGGTTCGCAGGTGCAGCGCAACAATACGTTGTTTGACGTAAGCCCCCTGCTGGTGCGCCCTTGCGGCCTGCACAGCTTTCGCCCACGGCTTGCCTGCTGTTGGTGCGCACTTTTCATGTGGGGCGTCAGGATGCGGCGAGGGCGTCCATGCCGCCTGCCTTTTCTTGGTGAATTCTCATGTCATGCAGACAGGCATCTACGTCATTTGACGTATGCCCTCCTGCTTCGAATGGTTTGAAAATTGCTTGGACATAAACACGAGCCAGGCCGCCCGTCTGCACTGCAGCACACTGACGAGGCGCTGACGGACTAGACCGACGGCATCCCCCCGACCCTACCAAGAGCCAACGTGACCCATCCCGCCACACAACGCATCGTCAAGGTCAGGCGCGACTACAACACCTGGGTCGCCAACGAGACGCTGGAAGACTACGCGCTGCGCTACACGCCGCTGTCCTTTCGCCGCTGGTCCGAATTCCGGCTGGCCAACACGGCGCTGGGGGCCACCTCCTTCCTGGCGCTGGAAGCCATCAGCGGTGCCATCACCCTGAGCTATGGCTTCACCAATGCCTTCTGGGCCATCATCTGCGTGATGGTGCTGTTCTTCGCCACCGGCCTGCCCATCAGCTATTACGCGGCGCGCTACGGGGTGGACATGGACCTGCTCACGCGCGGCGCCGGCTTCGGCTACATCGGCTCGACCATCACCTCGCTGATCTACGCCAGCTTCACCTTCATCTTCTTCGCGCTGGAAGCGGCCATCATGGCGCAGGCCATCGAGATTTATTTCGGCCTGCCGCTGGTGTATGGCTATGTGCTCTGTTCGCTCATCATCATTCCCATGGTGGCCTACGGCATCACCCTCATCAACCGGCTGCAGATGTGGACCCAGCCTCTGTGGCTGGTGCTGCTGGTGCTGCCCTATGCCTGCGTGCTGTACAAGGAACCGGAGGCGCTCTCCAACCTGATGAGCTTCGCCGGCCGCGCCGAAGAAGGCAGCTCCTTCAACCTCACGCTCTTCGGCGCGGCCGCCACGGTGGCCTTCTCGCTCATTGCGCAAGTGGGGGAACAGGTGGACTTCCTGCGCTTCCTGCCGCAGAAGACTGCCGCCAATCGCGGCCGCTGGTGGAGCGCCCTGCTGCTGGCCGGGCCCGGCTGGATCCTGCTGGGCGGGGCCAAGATGCTGGGCGGCACGCTGCTGGCATTCCTCGCCATCCAGCATGAAGTGCCGATGGCACGTGCCGTGGAACCGACCCAGATGTACCTGATCGGCTATCAGTACGTGTTCGGCAATCCGGCCTTTGCGCTGGGAGCGGTGGTGCTGTTCGTGGTGGTGTCGCAGATCAAGATCAATGTCACCAATGCCTATGCCGGCTCGCTGGCCTGGTCCAACTTCTTTGCCCGCCTCACGCACAGCCATCCGGGGCGCGTGGTGTGGCTGGTCTTCAATGTGCTGATCGCGGTGCTGCTCATGGAGCTGGGGGTGTTCAATGCGCTGGAACACGTGCTGGCCCTCTACAGCCTGGTGGCCATCTCCTGGATCGGGGCCGTGGTGGCCGACCTGGTCATCAACAAGCCGTTGCGGCTGAGCCCCCCGCATATTGAATTCAAGCGCGCTCACCTGTATGACGTGAACCCCGTCGGCGTCGGTTCGATGGTCATTGCCACCCTGCTCTCCACACTGGCCATGTCGGGCGTGATGGGCAAGACCATCGCCGCGATGGCCCCCTTCATCGCATTGGGGTCGGCGATGGTGACGGCGCCCCTGATCGCGCTGGCCACCGGCAGCCGTTACTACATCGCTCGGCGCGATACGCTGTCCGAGCAGAACTATCGGCCCGTCACGCCGGGCCAAGCGCACTCGGTATTGGATTGCGTGATCTGCGGCAATGCGTTCGAGACGCCGGACATGGCCCATTGTCCCGCCTACCAGGGGGCCATCTGTTCGCTGTGCTGTTCACTCGATGCCCGCTGCAAGGACCGCTGCAAGACGCCTCGCGCACGCCTGCCCAACCAGATCCTGCATACGCTGCATCAACTGATCCCGGCGCGCTTCGCACTCAAGCTCAATACGCGCATCGGGCATTACCTGAGTGTCTTCGGGCTGTTGGCCGGCGGGCTGGCCATCGTGCTGTGGATGCTGTATTTCCAGCAAATGGCCGATCTTTCCGGGCTGAGCTTGTCCGCACCGGATTCATTGCGGGGCGTCTTCATCAAGCTGTTCTGCCTGCTGCTGGTGGTGGTTGGCGTCGGCGCCTGGTGGCTGGTGCTGACCAACGAGAGCCGCGCCGTCGCCCAGGAAGAATCGGAGCGCCAGACCAACCTGCTGCTGCAGGAAATCGAGGCCCACAAGCAGACCGATGCCGAACTGCAGCGTGCCAAGGAAGCCGCCGAATCAGCCAACCTGGCCAAGAGCCGCTTCGTGGCCGGCATGAGCCACGAATTGCGCACGCCCTTGAACAGCATCCTCGGCTATGCCCAGATCCTGCACGTCGACGCCACCATCCCGCCGGCCCGCAAGGAAGCCATCGCCATCATCCGCCGCAGTGGCGAACACCTGTTGAGTCTGATCGATGGCCTGCTCGATATCGCCAAGATCGAAGCCGGCAAGATGCGCCTGGCCTCGGACGAGCTGGCGCTGGAAGCTTTCCTGGAACAGATCGTGGGCATGTTCGCGCCGCAGGCCGAACAGAAGGGACTGCACTTCCGCTTCGAGAAATCCGGACGCCTGCCGCAGATCGTGCACGCGGACCAGAAACGGCTGCGCCAGATCCTCATCAACCTGCTGGGCAATGCGGTGAAGTTCACCGATCACGGCGGCGTCACGCTCAAGCTGCGCTACGCCCGAGAGATCGCGTATTTCGATGTGATCGACAGCGGCATCGGCATCGCCGACGAGGACCTGGAACGCATCTTCCTGCCCTTCGAGCGCAGCAGCGCAGCCAATCTGCGCGAAGACATCGGCACCGGCCTGGGCCTGGCCATCAGCCGCATGCTGGTGCACATCATGGGTGGCGAACTGAGCGTGCAGAGCCGGGTCGGCCAGGGCAGCAGTTTCCATCTCAAGATCTACCTGCCTGAAGTGCACGTACCGCGTCCGCGCATCAAGCTGGAAGACCAGATGTCGGGCTACGCCGGCCCTTCGCGCCACATCCTGGTGGTGGACGACCAGGCCTCGCAGCGACGGCTGCTCAGGGACATGCTCATGCCCCTGGGATTCGTGGTGAGCGAAGCCGACAGCGGCCTGGCCTGCATGGAGCGGTTGGGACGCGAAGTGCCGGACCTGATCCTGCTGGACATCGCCATGCCGCAGATGGATGGCTGGACGGTGGCGCGCGCCATCCGTGCACGCGGGCTCACGCAATTGCCGATCCTGCTGGTCTCGGCCAATGCCTTCGAGAACCTGCATGAGCGCAACGAGCCGCCGCTGGTCAATGACTTCGTGGTCAAGCCGGTCTCGTACAACGAATTGCTGGCAAAGATCCGGCAGCACCTGAAACTGGACTGGGTAGCACCGGCGACACCGGAGGCGCAGCCAACGCTTGCGCCCGCGAGCGCGCAAGCGACGGCGCAACCGCTGATGCTGGTGCCGCCCCATGACAAGCTGGCCGCCCTGCTGGAACTGGGCAGCATCGGCTACGCCAAGGAAATCCTGCGCCAGCTCGACGCCATGGAGCGCCAGCAGCCGGCCTACCTGCCCTTCACCACCGAGCTGCGGCAGCTGGTCAAGCAATTCCGATTGAATGAATACGTCACCCGCATCAAGGAGCTGATCCGACATGATCTCAACGACGTTCGATAGACACGTGGTGCTGATCGTCGATGACATGCCCGACAACCTGGCCATGTTGTCCGACGCGCTCGATGAGAGCGGCCACATCGTGCTGGTCGCCACCGACGGCCTGGCGGCACTGGAGCGGCTGGACCACATCACGCCCGACCTGATCCTGCTCGATGCGATGATGCCCGGCATCGACGGCTTCGAGACCTGTCGCCGCATCAAGCAGGTCAAGCGGGTGGCGCATGTGCCGGTGGTGTTCATGACGGGCTTGTCGGAGACCGAACATGTGGTGCGCGGCTTCGAGGTTGGCGGGATCGACTACGTGACCAAGCCGATCCGTCCGCAGGAGGTGGTGGCGCGCATCGGCGCGCATATCCGCACTGCGCGCATGATGACGCAGACGCGCGGGATGCTGGAACATGCGGCCCATGCGGTGATCGTGCTGGGTGGCAATGGCCTGCCGATGTGGCAGACCACCAAGGCCTCACAATGGCTGGAAAAATACTATGGCCCGGCGGCACCGGCCACTCACAAGCTGCCGGGGCCCTTGCAGGTCTGGCTCAACGAGCAGCTGGTACGGCAGCGCCAGGGCCAGAGCCTGGATCATGTGCCGCCGTTGATCGTGCGCCAGCAGCAAGATGAGCTGCACATCACGCTATCGGGCCCGGGCCAGGGGCATGGCGTGAGCCTGGTGCTGGAGGAAAAGATCGCGGGCGCGGCACATCGTGGTGATGAGCTCACGGCCCTGCCGGCCACGCTCGAAAGCGCGCGCCTGACACCGCGCGAAAGCGACGTCCTGCTGTGGCTGGGCAAGGGCAAGACCAACCGCGACATTGCCGAGATCCTCGGCATGAGCCCGCGTACGGTCAACAAGCACCTGGAACATATCTTCGTGAAGCTGGGGGTGGAGACGCGTTCGGCAGCGGCGGTGCTGGCCAGCAGCCTGGCGGCGGCCACCAGCGGCAGCCAGTTGCTGCAATGAACCCGACCCAATAAAAGCGCGCACGCAGGGCCGGTTTGGCCTATCCTTGCACAGGGCACTCACGCCCATCATTACCGAAGCAAAGGAGTCAACATGCCCAAGAAAGAGAAACTGGACCCGGAAACCGAAGCCCTGATCCAATGGTGTACCGAAGTCGAGCAGTTCCTTGTCAAGGGCGGTGCCACGCTGGACCAGGCACAAGAGCACATCGAGGAACAGGTCGAATGGTTCACTGACCTCTACTACGATGGCCTCACCCCGGAAGAAGCCGCCAAGGAAGCCCTGGCCTGATTCTCCTCCGCCACTCCCCCAACCGCATCCCGGCCTGCACGGCCGGGATTTTCTTTGGCCTGACGAAATATTACTTGCGCGCAAACCGCGTCGGCACCCGCTGCAAGGCCTCATACATGGGCCGGCAGGATTCGGCCAGCCGCTCCAGGCTGGCCTCGCGCAGCGCATCCAGGTCAACCGGCGCCGTTCCCGCCAGTCCGGCCCAGCCCAGCAGCGCGTCAAAGGCTTGCGGCGTATCGAACATGCCGTGCAGGTAGCTGCCCAGGATCTGCCCGTCCTCCGATTGCGCGCCCTCGCCGCGCCCCTCGATCACGAACGCAGGATGCGCCAGCGCCGGGCCGGAAGATACGCCCATGTGGATTTCGTAGCCGCTCACCGTTGCAGCTGTCTCACCGAAGGCACACTGGCCGCTGACCTGCAGCAGTGTCTTCTCACGCGTCAGTTCGGTACGCATCGGCAGCAAGCCCAGGCCGGCACTGCTGCCGGGCGCACCTTCCACGCCATGCGGATCGTCCACGCTCTCCCCCAGCATCTGGAAGCCGCCACAGATGCCAATGAGCTTGCCGCCATAGCGCAGGTGCCGCGCTATGGCCGTGTCCCAGCCGTGTTCCCGCAGCCAGCGCAGGTCCCCGCGCGTGTTCTTGCTGCCGGGCAGGATGATGAGATCGGCGGGCGGCACCGGTTGCCCCGGTCCGATGAAACGCAGGTCCACGCCGGGATGGGCGCGCAGCGCGTCGAAGTCGGTGTGATTGCTGATGCGCGGGAAGACCGGCACCACGATGCGGAAATCGCCCTTGCTCTCCTGCGTGGCCGCCACCGCATCCTCGGCATCCAGGTGCAGTCCGTGCAGATAAGGCAGCACCGCCAGCACGGGCTTGCCGGTGCGGTCTTCGAGCCAATCAAGACCGCCCTGCAAGAGCCCGATGTCGCCCCGAAAACGATTGATGACGAAGCCGATCACGCGCGCGCGCTCACTCTCCGAAAGACAATCGAGGGTGCCGGTCAGATGGGCGAAGACGCCGCCCCGGTCGATGTCGGCCACGATGATGACCGGGCAATCGACCGCCTCCGCAAAACCCATGTTGGCGATGTCACGCGCGCGCAGGTTGATCTCGGCCGGACTGCCCGCCCCTTCCACGATGACGCAGGCATATTGCGTGCGCAGACGCTCGTAGGATTGCAGCACAGCCTGCATGGCCTCGGTCTTGTAGCGGTGGTAGTCGCGGGCGTTCATGTCGGCGCGCACCTTGCCATGCACGATGACCTGGGCGCCGGTATCGCTGGAGGGTTTCAGCAGGACCGGGTTCATATCGGTGTGAGGCGCGATGCCGGCGGCCTGGGCCTGCAGGGCCTGCGCCCGTCCGATCTCGCCGCCGTCGCTGGTGACGGCGCTGTTCAAGGCCATGTTCTGTGGCTTGAAGGGGGCGACGCCGATGCCATCCTTTTTCAGCAGGCGGCACAGCGCAGCGGCCAGCGTACTTTTGCCGGCATCCGATGTGGTGCCCTGGATCATCAGGGTGTGGAAGGGAAAATCAGCCACGTTGGCTCCATGTGTTCAAGGCGTCTTGCAGACGCGACCAGCCCGCTTCATCCGGTGGCAGGCCGAGCCGGATGCCACCGGCGCCGCGCGTGAAGAGGCGCACCCAGATGCCTGCACGCGCCATCGCTTCATGAAACGCCTGCGCCTCGGGCTCGGGCCACCACTGGAACAGCGCCGTGCCACTGGCGCGAATGCCATGCTGCGCCAGCAGCGCATGCAGGCGTTCGCCTTCGGCCAGCAAGGTCCGCAGCGTGGCCGCCTGCCACGGTCGATCACACAGCGCGGCGCTGCCGATCTGTTGTGCCGGGCCGCTGATGGACCAGGGCCCGAGCCAGTCGGCCAGCGCCTCCAGCACGGCGGGCGCAGCCCCCACGAAACCCAGCCGCAAACCGGCCAGGCCAAAAAACTTGCCGACCGACCGCAGTACGATCAGGCCCGGCTGATCGCTGTGGGCGGCCACGCTGTGGCCCTGCACGGTATCGCCAAAGGCCTCATCCACCACCAGCCAGCCACCGCGTGCGGCCAGCAGTGCCGACCAAAGTAATACATCCTCCGGTGCCACCATCGCACCGGTCGGGTTGTTGGGATTGCACAGCACCAGCACCTCGCAGTGCGACTCGCGGACCGCCGCATCCAGGTCGTCATACGGCACTTCCCGCACGGTATGCCCTGTACGCCGCCAGCAGTGGGCGTGTTCAGCGTAGATAGGGGCCGCGACTACCACCTGTGCCGGACGGCCTTGCTGTTGCAGGCGCAGTTGCGGCAAGGCCTGGATCGCCGCCTGCGTCCCCGCCACGGCCAGCAGGCGGGGTGCGCCGTAATACGTGCAGGCGGCCTGTTCCAGCGCGTGGGAGGGCTCGGGCAGGCGATGCCACGCATCGGGCGCAGGTGCGGGGGTCGGGTAAGGACGCGGATTGATGCCGGTGGAGAGATCCAGCCAGTCACTGCGCGGCCGGCCGTAATGGCGCGCCGCGTCGTTGAGATTGCCGCCGTGTTCAAGCATGCTGCGCTCCCGTTCCGATTGCCAGACTCAGCAACGCCAGCGCGCAGACCACAGCCACCCACAGCGCCGTGCTCATCGCCACCAGACGCCAGGCACGCACGATGTCCGGCCCTTGCGGCGGCAGGCCGCGTCCCAGCGGCGGGCGCTCTTCGACTTCACCGTCGTAGATGGCAGGTCCGCCCAGGGCCAAGCCCAGTGCGCCTGCACCGGCCGCCATCACCGGGCCGGCGTTGGGGCTGCTCCATGCGGGTGCCTGCGCCTTCCAGCAATCCAGAGCCTGGCGGCGCTGGCCCAGCCACGCATAAGAGAACGCGGTCAGGCGGGCGGGCAGCCAGTTGAGGCCATCGTCGATGCGGGCGGCAGACCAGCCGAAATGGAGGAAACGCGCATTGCGATAGCCCCACATGGCGTCCAGCGTATTGGCCAGCCGGAACAGCAACGCCCCGGGACCGCCTGCCACCAGAAACCAGAACAAGGTGCCGAAGACGGCATCGTTGCCGTTCTCCAGCAGGGATTCGACGCCCGCCTTGGCCAGCTCCCCCTCCCCGGACTCACGCGTATCCCGGCTGACGATGTACGAGGTCAGCCGCCGCGCCAGTGGCAGATCGCCTTGCGCCAGCGCCTGCGCAATCGGCAGCGTATGTTCGCGCAGGCTGCGCAGGCCGATGCAGAAATACAGCAGCGCCGCGTGCGCCAACGCGGCCAGCCATCCCGGCAATACGGCAATGAGCCAGGCGCACGCCAGCACCGGCGGCAACACCGCCAGGCACCAGGCCAGCACGCCGCGCAGACGCAGCGCGGGAGCCCGATTGAGTGCGCCCTCGATGCGCTTGGCCAAGTTGCCGAAGCCGACCAGCGGATGCCAGCGCCGCGCCTCGCCCAGCAGCAGGTCCAGCGCGATGCCCAGCGCCATCAGTGCGGCCAGCGCGGGCCACGACAGCCCGCTCAGCATGGATTGTCCTTGAAGGTCAGCGGCAGGCCGGCCGCCACCCATTGCACGCGTTCGCACAGCGCCGCCACTGCCTGGTTCAGGCGTCCTGCCTCATCGACGAACCAGCGCGAGATCGCCCCCTGCGGCACGATGCCCATGCCGACTTCATTGGAGACCAGGATCACGGTGCCCTGCACTTCCTGCAAGGCGCGCAGGAAGTCCACGCGTTGCTGCGTGAAGGCCAGCGGCGGCGTGATCGGTCCGACCTCCGGATAGTCCACGCCCTCGGCGAAGAGCAGGTTGGCCAGCCAAACGGTGAGGCAGTCCACCAGCACCACGGACTCGGGGCGACTCAGGCTGCGCAGCGCCTGCCCCAGTGCCAGCGGTTCTTCCACGGTGCTCCAGTGGCCACCGAGCGCACGGCGGCGCTGCTGGTGATGGGCGATGCGTTCCTGCATCTCGGCATCGTCGCGGCTGGCCGCACGATTGGCGGTGGCCAGATAGACGATCTCCTGCGCACCGGACTGCGCCGCCGCCAAGGCCAGGCGTTCCGCGTGCGCACTCTTGCCGCTGCGGGCGCCGCCGAAGATGAGGCTGCGATGTCGGGTCGGGATTGGCGAAGTCATGTTTGTGATGCTCCTTGCGCGGGCCAGCGGTCTTCAAAGACCAGGTCTTGCAGACGTTGGCGGGTGGCCCATTGCTCCTGCTCCAGCATGGGCTTGTCATAGAAAGCGGGCACGTGGCCCAGGCACAGCACCGCCACCGGTTCGGCGCCTTCCGGCAGATGCAGCAATTGCGCCAGTGCCACCGGATCGAAGAGCGACACCCAGCCCATCCCGAGCCCCTCGGCACGGGCGACCAGCCACATGTTCTGCAG
>Ga0187843_10002903_pt1 | contig 10179 bp, 10 predicted proteins | sample SpaLakP09_SKY_43_FD_134516 | JGI IMG/M metagenome (GOLD analysis project Ga0187843, IMG submission 134516) | Oligotrophic lake water microbial communities from Sparkling Lake, Wisconsin, USA - SP09_SKY_43 | ecosystem: Environmental > Aquatic > Freshwater > Lake | place: USA: Sparkling Lake...
CGAAGAGATGAAGGTGGCCGTGATGGGCTGCATCGTCAACGGCCCGGGCGAGAGCAAGCATGCCGATATCGGCATCAGCCTGCCGGGTACCGGCGAGGCGCCTGCTGCGCCGGTGTTCATTGACGGTGAAAAGGCCATGACGTTGCGCGGTGATGGCATCGCCCAGGAATTCCAGACGGTGGTCGAGAACTACATCGAACGCCGTTACGGGGCTGCCACGGCCGCCCACTGATCCGCCTGCGAGGCCGGTGCGTGAAGGCACCGCCTGTCCTGTGGCCGCCGACCGTGCGGCCGCAATTTTTTCTGACATTCCTGCTGACTGGGCCTCGTGCCCGTCCCTCTGACATGAGTGAACAAGTGAAGGCCGTCAAAGGCATGAACGACATCCTGCCGCCGGTGTCGGCGCGCTGGGAGTGGTTCGAAGACGTGGTGCGCGCACTGATGCGCCGCTACGCCTACCAGAACATCCGCACCCCGATCGTCGAGCACACGCCCTTGTTCGTGCGCGGCCTGGGCGAGGTGACGGACATCGTCGAGAAAGAGATGTACTCCTTCGAGGACAAGCTCAACGGCGATCCGCTGACGCTGCGCCCGGAAGGCACCGCGGGTGTGGTGCGTGCCGTGGCTGAACACTCGATGCTGTATGACGGCGGCAAGCGCCTCTACTACATCGGCCAGATGTTCCGCCACGAGCGCCCGCAGAAGGGCCGCTACCGCCAGTTCCACCAGGTGGGCGTTGAAGCGCTGGGCTTCGCCGGCCCCGATGTGGACGCGGAAGTCATCCTGATGGCGCGCAGCCTGCTGCGTGACCTCGGCCTGACCGATGTGCGCCTGGAGCTGAACAGCCTGGGCCAGCCGGCTGAGCGCCAGGCCCACCGCGCGGCCTTGATCAGCTATTTTGAGGCGCACCAGGACCAGCTCGACGAAGAGGCCCGTCGCCGTCTGCACAGCAACCCGCTGCGCATTCTGGATACCAAGAACCCGGCGATGCAAGCGTTGGTGGAAGCCGCGCCCAAGCTGATGGACTACCTCGGTGAGGCGTCGCTGGCTCACCTGGCTGCGGTGCGTGCTGCGCTGGATGCCGTGGGCCAGCCCTACACGCTGAACCCGCGCCTGGTGCGCGGCATGGACTACTACAACCTCACGGTGTTCGAGTGGGTGACTGACCGACTCGGCTCGCAAGGCACCGTGTGCGGCGGTGGCCGCTACGACGGCCTGATCGAGCAGATCGGTGGCAAGGCTGCACCGGCCGTGGGCTGGGGCCTGGGCATCGAGCGCGTGCTGGCCCTGATCGACGATGCCGGCATCGAAGTGCCGCTGCCGGTGCCTGATGTGTACGCCGTGCTGCCCGATGCGTCAGCCCTGGGTACCGCCATCGCCGTGATCGAGGCCTTGCGCGCCACAGGCGTGTCGGTGCAGATGAACGCCGGCGGCAAGGACGGGCAGGGCAGCTTCAAATCACAGTTCAAGAAGGCAGACGCCAGTGGCGCCCGCTTTGCACTGGTATTTGGTGGTGACGAGCTGGCGCAAGGCATGGTGGCCGTGAAGTCGCTGCGTGACGCGGCCATCGGCCAACGGCTGGAGCCCCTGGCCGATGTAACCGGCTGGGCACAGAGCCTGCGCGGCAACGCATAATCCTCGCTTCACCCGGCAGCTGGCCGGGCCCGCATTTTTTTCTCGCCCGCGCCTGCGGGCCATGTTTCATGGCAACCAATCTCGATCTTCAGGAACAAGAGCAACTGGATGAGCTGAAGGCTTTCTGGCAGCAATATGGCAACCTGATCACCTGGACGCTGACGCTGGTCCTGGCCGCTTTTGCTGCCTGGAATGGTTGGAATTGGTACCAGCGCGAGCAGGGCGCCAAGGCCAGCGCCATGTTCGAGGAACTCGACAACGCCGTTGCCGCCGGTGATGCCGACCGCGCTGGTCGCGTCTTCGGTGACCTGAAGGAGCGCTTTGCCCGCACCACCTACACCCAGCAAGCCGGCCTGATCGCCGCCAAGCTGCAGTCGGACAAGGGCCAGGCCGACGCGGCAGCCGCCAGCCTCGGCTGGGTGGCCGACAACGCCGCCAATGACGACTACAAGGCGCTGGCGCGTCTTCGCCTGGCTGGTTTGCTGATCGACAAGAAGGCCTATGACGAGGCACTGAAGCAACTCGCCGGCGTGACCCAGCCGGCCTTCGCTGCCTTGGCCGACGACCGCCGCGGCGACGTGCTGCTGGCCCAGGGCAAGGCGGCCGAGGCCGTGACGGCCTGGCAGGCGGCCTACAAGGCCATGGACGAGAAGCAGGACTATCGCCGGGTGATTGAAGCCAAGCTCACCGCCCGCGCCGCTGCACCAGAAGCCGCCGCGTCGGCTGGAGCCCAATGATGAACAGCACGCGTTCCCGATTCCCCGGCTGGCTCGTCCTGGGCGTGACCGCCGCCACCCTGTGGCTGGGCGGCTGTGCCGCAGACAAGGCCAAGCCCGCCCCGCTGGAAACCGTGACGGCCCAGATCGCCGGCAAGCAGGTCTGGCAATTGAACATCGGCAACGTCAGCTTCCCGCTGAACGTGGCCGCGCGGCAGGGCCAGTTCTTTGCTGCTTCTGATGCCGGCACCGTGGTGGCCGTGGACGCTGCAACCGGCCGCGAAATCTGGCGTGCCGACATCGGCGCCCGTTTGAGCGCCGGCGTGGGCAGCGACGGCCGTTATGCGGCTGTCGTGACCCGCGACGGCGAGGTCGTGGTGCTGGACAAGGGCGCCGAAGTTTGGCGCGCCCGCGTCGACAGCCGTGTCGTGACCGCCCCGCTGGTGGCGGGTGAGCGCGTGTTCGTGCTGGGCGTCGACCGTGTCGTTCACGCCTTCGACGTGCTGGACGGCCGACGCCTGTGGACGCTCAAGCGCCCCGGCGACGCCCTGACGCTGGCCCAGGCGGGCGTGCTGACGGCATACAAAGACACCTTGGTCGCTGGTCAGGGCAATCGCCTGGTTGGTGTTGACCCGCTCAAGGGCACGGTGCGCTGGGAAGTGCCGGTGGTGACGCCGCGCGGCAGCAACGAAGTGGAGCGCCTGGCCGACCTGGTCGGCCCGGTGACCCGCGCTGGCTCAGTGCTGTGCATGCGCGCCTTCCAGAACGCACTGGGTTGCGTGGACGCCGAGCGCGGCCAGCTGAAGTGGTCCGTCAATGGCGGTGGTTTGCAGGCCGTGGGCGGTGACGCCGACTTCGTCTTCAGCGCCGACGCCAGCGACCGCCTGAGCGGCCGCCGCCGCAGCACCGGTGAAGTGCTCTGGACGACCGAGCGCTTCCTCAACCGCGGCCTGAGCGGCCCCGTCGCACTGGGCAAGACCCTGGTGGTCGGTGACTTTGAAGGCGAAGTGCATTTCCTGGGCCGCGATGCGGGCCAGACGCAATTGCGCCTGCCTACCGATGGCTCGGCCGTCGTGGGAACGCCTGTGGTGCTTGACACCACCTTGTTGGTGGTCACGGCCAAGGGCGGTCTGTTCGCCTTCCGGCCTGAGTGATCGCCCGTTTTTGATTCTGCAGATTTCCAAGGCCCTTCTTTGAAACCCGTCATTGCCCTCGTCGGCCGTCCCAATGTGGGCAAGTCGACCCTGTTCAACCGGCTGACCAAAAGCCGCGATGCCATCGTGGCTGACTATGCCGGCCTGACCCGCGATCGCCACTACGGCGATGGTCGGCTGGGCACCCGGGAGTTCATCGTCATTGACACCGGCGGTTTCGAGCCCGACAGCTCGACCGGCATCGTCAAGGAAATGGCCAAGCAGACCAAGCAGGCCGTGGCCGAAGCCGACATCGTCGTGTTCGTCACGGACGTGCGCAGCGGTTTGTCTGCCCAGGACGCCGACATCGCGCGTTTCCTGCGCCAGGCCAACAAGCGCGTCATCCTGACCGTGAACAAGGCCGAAGGCATGGTCGATTCGCCCCTTCTGGGCGAGTTCTGGGAACTGGGCCTCGGCAATCCGCACCCGATTTCGTCGGCGCACGGGCAGGGCATCCGCAGCCTGCTGGAAGCGGCGCTGGAAGATTTCCCGGAAGACGAAGAGGAAGAGATCTCGGCCGAAGACAAGCCCATCCGTCTGGCCGTTGCTGGCCGGCCGAACGTGGGCAAGTCGACCCTGATCAACACCTGGCTGGGTGAAGAGCGCCTGATCGCCTTCGACATGCCCGGCACCACCCGCGACGCCATCACGGTGCCGCTGGAGCGCAACGGCCAGAAGTTCGAGCTGATCGACACCGCTGGTTTGCGCCGCAAGGGCAAGGTCTTCGAGGCGATCGAGAAGTTCTCGGTGGTCAAGACCCTGCAGGCCGTGGCCGACGCCAACGTGGTGGTGCTGCTGGTGGACGCCACCATCGGCGTGAGCGACCAGGACGCGCACATCGCCGGCTACGTGCTCGACTCGGGGCGTGCGGTGGTGATCGCCATCAACAAGTGGGACGTGATCGACAGCTACCAGCGCCAGATGCTGGAGCGCTCGATCGAGCAACGTCTGGCCTTCCTGAAGTTCGCACCGGTGCTGCACATCTCGGCCCTGAAGCGCCAGGGCCTGGGCCCGCTGTGGGACGCCATCGCGGCTGCCCATGCATCCGCCACCTGCAAGATGCCCACCCCGGTGCTGACGCGTCTGCTGCATGAGGCCGTGGAACACCAGGCGCCCAAGCGGGGCGGCACGTCGCGCCCCAAGCTGCGCTACGCCCACCAAGGCGGCATGAACCCACCGATCATCATCATCCACGGCAACGCCCTGGAGCATGTGACCGAGGTCTACAAGCGATACCTTGAAGCCCGATTCCGCGAGCATTTCCGACTGGTCGGAACGCCTCTGCGAATTGAATTCAAGAGTGCGCGGAACCCTTTCCTCGAAAACTGACACATAACCCTGTCCCTGCGAATTTGCAGGCATCAGGCGTGTGTTAACGTGCCAATCTTCTCCTCTTCCAACACGGAGCATATCGTGAGCAACAAAGGGCAACTCCTACAAGACCCCTTCCTGAACCTCCTTCGCAAGGAGCATGTGCCGGTGTCGATTTACCTCGTCAACGGCATCAAACTTCAGGGTCATATCGAGTCGTTCGACCAGTACGTCGTGCTGCTGCGCAATACCGTCACCCAGATGGTTTACAAGCACGCGATTTCCACCGTGGTCCCTGGCCGCGCGGTCAATTTCCATCCGGCTGAAACAGCCGACGGCGCCTGAACGCGCCCCATGACGCCGGCCTTCCTGGCCGGTCAGCCTGGCTGAACCCCCTTTGAGCGCTGTGAATCAAACCAACGTGCCGTCGGACCAACAGGCGGCACGAGCAGTGCTGGTCGGTGTGGATCTCGGTCCAGGTTCCTCTTTTGATCCCACCCTGGATGAGTTGTCGCTGCTGGCTGAATCAGCCGGTGATGTGACGGTGGCCAAGGTGGTCTGCAAGCGCAAGGCGCCCGACGCCGCCTTGTTTGTGGGCTCTGGCAAGGCCGACGAGATCAAGATGCTGGTGCAGGCCCATGGCGCGCACGGCGTGATCTTCGATCAGGCGCTGTCGCCGGCCCAGCAGCGCAATCTTGAGCAGCACATCGGTGTGGCAGTGTCTGACCGCACCGCGCTCATCCTCGAAATCTTCGCTGCCCGGGCCCAGAGCCATGAGGGCAAGCTGCAGGTTGAGCTGGCTCGCCTGCAGTACCTCTCCACCCGCCTCGTGCGCCGCTGGAGCCACCTGGAGCGCCAGCAGGGCGGCACCGGTGTGCGGGGCGGCCCTGGCGAAGCCCAGATCGAGCTGGACCGCCGAATGATCGGCGACCGCATCAAGGCGGTGAAGATCCGTCTCGACAAGGTCAAGCGCCAGCGCGGCACCCAGCGCAAGGCGCGTGAGCGCAGCGGCACCTTCCGCGTGTCGCTGGTGGGCTATACCAATGCCGGCAAGTCGACCCTGTTCAATGCGCTGGTGAAGGCCCGTGCCTACGCCGCGAATCAGTTGTTCGCCACGCTCGACACCACCACGCGCTCGCTTTACCTGGGTGAAGCGGGCAGGGCGGTGTCGCTGTCGGACACCGTGGGTTTCATCCGCGATCTGCCGCACAAGCTGGTGGAGGCGTTTCGCGCCACGCTGCAGGAAGCGGCGGATGCCGACCTGCTGCTGCATGTGGTCGACAGCGCGAGCCCATTGCTGCTGGAGCAGCGCGCCGAAGTTGAGCGCGTGCTTGAGGAAATCGGTGCGGACACCGTGCCTCAGGTGCTGGTGTTCAACAAGCTCGACATGCTCGATCCATCGCAGCGTCCGCACACCCTGCGCGACGAGATCGAAATCGGCCCGAACCTGCGTGTCACGCGGGTGTTTGTGTCGGCTTTGACCGGCGAAGGCCTGGACGTGCTTCGGCAGGTGATCGCCGAGCATGCGTCGCGGCTGGACTTGATAAATAGTGGGGTTGTCTCCACATTACCTGATGGCAGTCCCGTTCCCTTTCGGGCGGACTGACTTGAATCCTCCCTGAACACTTTCCGGTTTGACCATGCCCTCTACATCCTCACGGTCTGCGCCTATCCCGGTTCGTATGAGTGAACTGGGTACCGCTGCAGCGGCCCTCCTGCAGGGATCCTGGGCACGCGTCCGCGGCGCCACGGTGGTTCTGAACAATGGCCGCAATGACGGTCCCCCTGACCTCGACGAACTCTGGCGCGACTTCAATCGCAAGCTGTCGGGGTTACTGGGCGGCGGCGGCAACAGTGGCAAGGACGGTGGCACACCGCCACGCGGCCCTGACAACTTCCAGCCCGACATGAAGAGTGCCGGTGTGGGCGTTGGCCTGATCGCCGGCGTGGTGGCCCTGATCTGGGCCGGCAGCGGCGTGTTCATCGTGCAGGAAGGCCACCAGGCCGTCATCACCACCTTCGGCAAGTATTCCGCCACGGTGGATGCCGGCATCCAGTGGCGCATGCCGTACCCGATCCAGCAGCACGAAACCGTGGCCGTGACGCAGTTGCGCTCGGTCGAGGTGGGTCGCAACACCATCGGCCAGGCCACCGGCCTGCGCGATTCGTCGATGCTGACCCAGGACGAGAACATCGTCGACATCCGCTTCACGGTGCAGTACCGCCTGAAGGATGCGCGCGCGTTCCTCTTCGAGAACCGTGGCACCGATGACGCCGTGGTGCAGGCCAGTGAATCGGCCGTGCGCGAAATCGTCGGTCGCAGCAAGGTGGATTCGGTGCTCTATGAGCGCCGCGACGCCATCGCCGCTGACCTGGTCAAGTCGATCCAGACGCAGCTCGACCGCCTGAAGGCCGGCGTGACGATCTCGAACGTCAATCTGCAGAACGTGCAGGTGCCCGAGCAGGTGCAGGCCTCGTTTGACGATGCCGTGAAGGCCGGCGCCGACCGCGACCGTTTCAAGAACGAAGGCCAGGCCTATGCCAGCGACGTGATTCCGAAGGCCCAGGGCACGGCGTCACGCCTGCGCGAAGAGGCTGAGGGCCACAAGTCGCGTGTGGTGTCGGTGGCTGAAGGTGATGCCCAGCGCTTCACCTCGGTTTACAACGAGTACCAGAAGGCCCCGGGCGTGACCCGTGACCGCCTCTACATCGACACGATGCGTGAGGTGTATTCGAACGTCAGCAAGGTGATGGTGGACAGCCGCAGCGGCTCGAACCTGTTGTACCTGCCGCTCGACAAGCTGATGCAGCAAACCGGCGCCAACTCTGGCGTGGCCATGCCGGCGACAGCATCGCCCACGCCAGCCGCCCCCGCAGCCGCCGAGCCCGCAGCCGCCGACCCTCGCTCACGCGACGGTGCGCGCAGCCGCGATCGCGAGAGCCGTTGAACAGCCGCCAGGAGTTTTCATCATGAATCGAATTGCATTGGTGCTGGGCGGCGTGATTGCGGCCCTGCTGGTGGCCGCGTCCACCTTGTTCGTGGTTGACCAGCGCCAGGTGGCGGTGGTCTACGCCCTGGGCGAAATCAAGGAAGTCATTACCGAGCCGGGCCTGAAGTTCAAGCTGCCCCCGCCGTTCCAGAACGTCGTGTTCCTGGACCGTCGCATCCAGACGATGGACAGCCCGGAGACGCGTCCGGTCTTCACAGCCGAGAAGAAGAGCCTGGTGATCGACTGGCTGGTGAAGTGGCGCATCACGGAGCCGCGCCAGTTCATCCGCAACAACGGCACCGACATGCGCAACCTCGAGAACCGCCTGAGTCCCGTGGTTCAGGCTGCGTTCAACGAGGCAATCACCAAACGCACGGTGGGCGGCGTGCTGTAGGCCGAGCGCGAGAAGGTGATGCACGACGTGCAGGTGCGCCTGGCCGAAGAAGCCAAGTCGTTCGGTATCGAAATCATCGACGTGCGCATCAAGCGTGTCGACTTCGTCGCCAGCATCACCGATGCCGTGTACCGTCGCATGAAGTCCGAGCGTGAGCAGGTGGCCAATGAGCTGCGCTCGACCGGTCAGGCCGAGGGCGAAAAGATTCGCGCCGATGCTGACCGCCAGCGCGAAGTCATCATGGCTGAGGCCTACCGCGACGCCCAGAAGGTCAAGGGCGAAGGCGATGCCAAGGCGTCTGCGCTGTACGCCGAAGCGTTCGGCCGTGACCCGCAGTTCGCACAGTTCTACCGCAGCCTGGAAGCCTATCGCACGAGCTTCAGCAAGAAGAGCGACGTGATGGTGGTGGACCCGAGCTCCGACTTCTTCAAGGCCATGCGCGGTGGCAGCTCGGCGGGCTCACCCGCCGGCAAGAAGTAAGTCCTGATGCGGCGCCATGTGCGCCGCACTGTCTCTGTGAGCCAGCAAGCGACATGGCCTGTACAATGCCCGTTTTAACCGCGGTTCATTTTCATGTCGTCTGCTTGGCTGCTGCCAGAGCACATTGCCGATGTCCTGCCCGCCGAGGCACGACGCATCGAAGAACTTCGCCGCCAATGGCTTGATCTGGCGCGTGGTTACGGCTTTGAGCTGGTCATGCCCCCGTTGCTGGAACACCTGGAGTCTCTGCTCTCGGGTACCGGTCGGGAGCTGGATCTCAAGACCTTCAAACTGGTTGATCAACTCAGTGGTCGCACGCTGGGTGTTCGTGCCGACACCACGCCACAAGCTGCCCGCATCGACGCCCACCTGCTGAACCGCACGGGTGTGACGCGGCTCTGCTACTGCGGCCCGGTGCTGCATACCCGCCCGTCCGGCCTGCACGCCACCCGTGAGCCACTCCAGTTCGGCGCCGAAATCTTCGGTCATGCCGGCCTGGAAGCGGAACTCGAAATCCAGACGCTCGCGCTGGATGGTCTGCAAGCGGCTGGTGTGCGTCAGCTCACCCTCGACCTCGGCGATGCGCGCATCGTCCGGTCGGTGCTGGGCGGTGTGCCGCTGGACGCTGCTGCACTGACCGATCTGGTCGCTGCGCTCACGGCCAAGGACGGCAGCACGGTGCGCGACATCGCCGCCAAGTGCCCGGCCGATACCCGCGACGGCTTGAGCGCGCTGCTCGACCTGTACGGCGGCGAAGAAGTGCTGGCGGAAGCCCGCCGCCGCTTGCCGGCACGTGCCCCCATCGCTGCCGCACTCGACGACCTGCAGTGGCTGGCCACGCATCTGCGCGTGTCGCACCCCGAAGTGCGGCTGGGTTTTGACCTCTCGGACATGAGCGGTTATGCCTACTACAGCGGCGTGCGCTTCGCCATCTACGGCGAAGGCAGTACCGACACCCTCGCGCGCGGTGGCCGGTACGACGAAGTGGGTGCGGTGTTCGGTCGCAACCGTCCTGCCGTCGGCTTCAGCCTTGACTTGAAGGGCCTGACCGGCTCCGTGGCCATCGGCGCCCAGCGCACGGCCGTGCGGGCGCCGTGGTCTGAAGATGCTGGCCTGCGTGCTGCCATTCGTCGCCTGCGCGACGCTGGTGAGACCGTGGTCTGCATCCTGCCGGGCCATGAGCAGGAAACCCAGGAATTTGCCTGCGACCGTGAACTGGTCGCCATTGACGGGCAATGGGTGTTGCACGCCCTCTGAGCGTGCCCCTCCCGTCGCCAACCCATTACTTTCGAAAACTCGAGAACGACATGCAAGAAGGCAACAACATCGCGCGTGGGCGCAACGTCGTGGTCGTCGGCACCCAATGGGGTGACGAAGGCAAAGGCAAGGTCGTCGACTGGCTGACCGACCACGCCGCTGCTGTCGTGCGTTTCCAAGGCGGTCACAACGCCGGCCACACC
>Ga0187843_10002904_pt1 | contig 10177 bp, 11 predicted proteins | sample SpaLakP09_SKY_43_FD_134516 | JGI IMG/M metagenome (GOLD analysis project Ga0187843, IMG submission 134516) | Oligotrophic lake water microbial communities from Sparkling Lake, Wisconsin, USA - SP09_SKY_43 | ecosystem: Environmental > Aquatic > Freshwater > Lake | place: USA: Sparkling Lake...
CTATTGATAAATGTAGCTTTTCAAGATCACTCCGACAGACTACCAAATCTGGCTCTTTCTCTTCAGGCCAAAACCAAGAGAGCTTAGTAACACCTGCAATAAACTCATATTTTTTTGTTTCAGGATCAATTTCAATATCGTTCAATGGGAGTAAGTATGGTGAACTGCCAAACTGGATTGATTCTAATGGTTTAAGGTGCTTTTCTAAATCATTTAACAAGTCATGTCTTAGTGCCTCATCAATCGAATCTAAGGCACCAGAATATATAAAGCTTAAATTGCAGTCCTGAGTCGGTACTTGGATACGCAGCTCTATAGCCATGGTTTCGTGCCAATGATAAATATCTTCCTCTTCGCACTCCAACATTCTTGCTGCTCTAGCTACACTGCAATATTGCAATGGCAAGAGGGGCGGCAGTTGACGCCCTTTGTTTTTTGCACTCATATAAACTCCGTTAAGATAACCAAGTTTCTTGAAACACACTGGCTCAATCAAAACTTAATCTAGTTGCACCGGAGGCCAAAGCTTCTACCTGTTCAGTTGCCATTTCCAGCAGGCTAAAAATATTGTTGTTTTTGAGAGTCTCAAAATTGCTATCAGACAGCAGTGATAGAATTATTGATTGAGCTCTAAGCACTCGATGTTCAAAATCAAATCCTGCTAATTGATCGGTATTTTCATTTGCTTCAGCACAAACTTTAAACAGACTTTCGCCCATAATATCTAAGTTTTCGGATGCAACTTGAAGTAGCGACCCTACAGCGTTATTGCCAAAGCCAGCTGAGTTCCCACCAAATTCATCAGTCTTAAAATTTGATAGCAATGCCGTCATTACACCGTTTACTTTTGCCGCAGCATCATTAAAAGTGTCGATAATTTCCAAGTTACTCATGGCATTTCCTTACTGGGGTTAATTGCTTAATTTGCCATCCGTGAAGGATGATCCTTTACGAATTGGTTAATCGTGGTTTTCAACTCTCTTAATTTCAATGCTTTTGAAAGTGTATCAGGCATAGAATTTACTCTTTCAAATTCATAGATTAGGTTGAGAGCCATTTTTTCTTTGGTTTGGTTCACAAATTGGTTAAAAGCCACCAATTGAATAGATGAGGTAGGTTTATTTGCTTGTGCCATTGGTTATCGTCCTTGTTAGAGTTATCTAAATGTTGCTTGAACTACATTAGATCCACTTGCTACAAACTTCAGTGAGTCTAAGTAATCCGCCCATTTCTGCATCATTTCAATTCGTTGCGGTAAGTGTTTCGTGCGGTTATAAGCTCGTCCATTAGCGTCTTTAACGGCATGCGCCAGCTGTTGCTCAATCCACTCAACTCTGAACCCCAGAACTTCATCTAATAGCGTTCTTGCCATGGCTCTAAATCCATGTGGGGTCAGTGTTTCATTGTCATAACCAAGAGCCCTAAGCGCAGTTCTTACACCATTTTCTGATAATGGTCTTGATGCGCCACGTGGAGAAGGGAAGACGTATTTGAATTGGCCAGTCAGTGGAGCGATATCACTCAGGATTTCTTTAGCTTGTTCACTTAACGGAATAATATGAGATTCGCGCATTTTCATTTTGTCAGCTGGTATCTCAATTCGTGATTGTTCGAGATCAATCTCAGACCATTCCAGATGACGCAATTCGCCAGGTCTACAAAATAAAAGGGGTGATAATTTCAAAGCGGCTTTAACGATATTTGTTCCGGTATAGCCATCGATTGCATTTAATAATTTTCCGACTTCAGCAGGGGATGTGATTGAGGGAAAGTGTTTCTGAATAGGGTTTTTTAATGCGCCTTTGAGATCTGCACTTACGTCCCGATCGGCTCTGCCAGTCGCGATTGCATATCTGAGTACTTGGCCGGCTGTTTGCTTAGCCCTGTGAGCTGTTTCAATTGCCCCGCGGCTTTCAATTCTGCGTAAAGTATTAAGCAGTTCAACTGGGGTTAGTTCTGAAATCGCTTTATGGCCTATGTATGGGAATAGATCTTTCTCAAGGGCGCTTTTTGTCCGGTCTTGATGGCTTGCACTTTTATCAGACATTTTTACAAGCATCCATTCTCGAGCGATAGCTTCAAAGCTATTAGATGCGGCTAAACCTTTGGATTGCTTTTTCGCCTGTTTCTGGGCGCTAGGGTCGATACCTTGGGCAAGTGAGCGTTTTGCATCATCCTTGAGTGTTCGAGCATCCTTTAGTGTTACTGCTGGATAAACGCCCAAAGCAAGCAAACGTTCTTTACCTGCATAACGATATTTGAGGCGCCAGTATTTAGAGCCATTTGGTTTTACGAGAAGGTATAAGCCATTACCGTCAGGAAGTTTGTAATCTTTTTCCTGTGGCTTTGCTTTATCAACTTGAGTTGCAGATAACGGCATTTGAGCACTCCATATTCTATCGATTTGGGGGTATTAGTTTCAGAAGAACTGAACATACCCCCAAAGATACCCCCAATAAATGGCGGTTTCTGTTGGTCAATACTAGACTGATATGGAATACAAGACAATAAAAAACCCAGCAGTTACGCTGGGTTAGTGGCCTTTTAAAGACTGGCTTAGTCTGTCATGTGGTGGAGCTGGGGGGATTTGAACCCCCGTCCGAAAAACCTACGTCTTCAGTACTACATGCTTATCCATTCGTTTAGTTAACCCTTGGAGCGCCGAATGGCAGGCTATCGTTGGGCGAGTCCGATTGGTTTTAGCATCTTGGCTCCGGACAAAGCCGCCATGCGATCCTATTAGGGGTGATCTTCCAGAGTCTCAGCTTATAGGCATGCGTGAGGGGAAGAGCATCTACTGCTTATTAGGCAGCGATTGCGTATGTTTCGTCGTTTGCGACTACTTTTTTGCGGCTTTTTACGAGGCCAACCGCCCCTCGGCATGCACTTAGGAGTTCGTGAATCCCGTCGAATCCAGTATCAGCCCCGAATTCTTCGTGAAGCGAACGCTTCAGTAACCAGTTCATTGTACGCGTTGCAAGCCAGTGCAGCAAGTCATGGTTTCTGTTCGCTGGCTTTATGTTGTATTGTTTGCTGATGAAATGACCAATTGCTATTAAATATCTGAATCTTAGCGTTTGGTGTGTTTCATCATGCGTTCTTTTTCGCGTGACCAATCTCTATCTTTGATGTCGTCGCGCTTGTCGAATTCGCGTTTACCTTTGGCAAGATAAAACTCAAGCTTGACCCAAGGCCCTTTCCAATACATTGCCGTGGCAATCATAGTGAAACCGTCGCGTTCTTTCGCGCCGATAAGCTTGTTAATTTCGCGTTTATTCAATAACAGCTTCCGTGAACGCTCAGGATCACAGATGACGTGGGTCGAGGCACTATTGAGAGGTTGGATAACCGCACCAAATAAATAGGCTTCGCCGTCTTTAATTATCACGTAGGAGTCAGCGATATTTGCTTTCCCCTGACGGATGCTTTTGATTTCCCAACCTTGCAATGCCATACCGCCTTCGAAACGGTCTTGAAGGAAATAGTCGTGGCGAGCCTTACGGTTGAGGGCGATTGTTCCGCCCTGATTAGTTTGATTGTTTTTCTTACTCATGCTTACTCAATGGTGGCATTCTTGCGCCGAACAAGGCGCTTTCACTAGAAACTTGTGACAGGGGCTGGATCTGCTACAATCGCCGTCCTGATTCAGGGGAGTGAGTATGCCACAAATCGAACGTAGCGCGCTGGTTTTTTATAGTTGCAAACAGATGTTTGAGTTGGTTAATGACGTTCCGTCATATCCGCAGTTTTTGCCAGGTTGCAGTGCATCTGAGGTATTATCAGTCGAAGGAAACGTGCAAACCGCTCGATTAGAAGTAAGTAAAGCGGGGATCCGACAACACTTTACCACGCGCAACACATTGACGCCGCCTACTCACGTTGCATTACAATTAGTGGACGGTCCATTTCGGTTCTTACGAGGTGGCTGGACTTTTCAGCCTCTTAATGAACAAGCGTGCAAAGTTATCTTGTCGTTGGAATTTGAGTTTTCAAGTAAATTGATTGAATTTGCCTTCGGCAAGGTTTTTACCGAATTAACCGGAGTAATGGTGCAAGCCTTTACTGAACGCGCCAAACAGGTTTACGGAGCACAACATGGCTGAGCAGATGAATGTTGAGGTGGTATATGCCTTACCAAAGCGCCAATCCTTACTTTCCGTGAATGTTGCCGTTGGCAGCACAGTGCGTCAGGCAATTGAACGTTCTGGTATTTTAGCTTCATATGCTGAAATAGATTTAGCAGTGAACAAAGTGGGTATCTGGAGTCGCACTGCCAAGCTTGATGAAGTTTTAGTGGCGGGCGATCGGGTCGAAATCTATCGGCCTTTGATTGCCGATCCAAAAGATATGCGAAAAAGGCGTGCAGAAAAAGCTAAAGAAGAAGGCCGCGCCGACAAAGTGACTGGTGGGCGGGTTCAAGAAAAGCACGAAGCGGAATAAGCTAGACTGCAGTTTTTTGCGCTGCTAGCAATTACTGATTATCAGTTAAAAAAACGGAGCGATTTTTGAAAATCGCTCCGTTTTTATTTGATGCTAACACTGCCTAAGAAAAGTTCTGAGGTAGCGGTTATTGCTCTAGAGGGATATTAAAATTCTTCGGCATTTCAAAGTCACCGGTCATTTTTGTCAATTTACCTGCGGTGAAATTTAATACTAATTTTTTCTCAAAATTTTCGCCGCGACCGCCCTTTAATGCATAAAAATAATGCCAGACATTGTCGTCAAAGCTATTTTCCGCAACAGGGTTACCCAAAACGTACTGCACCTGTTCTTTGGTCATACTGATACGAAGTTTATCAATATCTTTTTGCTCCAAGAAGTTTCCTTGTGGAACGTCGATGCGATAAATCCAGTTAGAACAAGCGGTTACTGACAAAGTGCAGCAAATTGCGATGCACCAATTGCGCAGTGATTTTAAAGTTACAGCAGCCATAATTCTCTTCAATGTTCTGGTAATGCCTGCATCATACCGCAAGCGAAGGATAAGATTAAACCCTTCGTCTGACCTAAGGTGTACATAAAAGTTCGCGAGCATTGGCAATTGCATGCGCACTTACATTTTCGCCCGCTAAAAGCCTTGCGATTTCGTGTACTCTTTCATCATCTGCTAACGCGCGCATGCGAGTTTCGGTGTGTTGGCCATCGGTATATTTTTCCACAAACATTTGTTGATGCCCTTGGCTGGCGACCTGTGGTAGATGGGTCACACAAATTAATTGCGTAGTGCTTCCAAGTTGCCGCAGCAGACGACCAACGCCAGCAGCAACAGGGCCGCTGATCCCGACATCTACCTCATCAAAGATTAAGGTCGGTGTGGTAACTTTATCTGCCAAAATCACTTGTACAGCTAAACTAATGCGCGAAAGCTCGCCACCCGAGGCAACTTTGTACATTGCTTGTAACGGCTGACCAGGGTTAGTGCTTACCATAAATTCAACATGATCAGCACCAAGCGCGTTGGCTTTTTCCAGAGGCACTGTATGGACCTCAATAAAGAACCGCGCATTATGCATACTAAGCTCAGCCATACTGGCAACAATTTTCTGGCCAAGTTCTAATGCCGCCTGCTGCCGACAAGCACTGAGCTCTGCCGCAGCTTCACTGTAAAGCCGCGCGCACTGCTGGATATTTAATTCAAGCGCCACCAATCTTTCATCGTCACCAGCTAATTGCTCAAGTTGTCTGGATAAATTTTGATGGTGCAATGCCAGTTGATCATAAGGCACTTGATGCTTACGACTGAGAGCGACCCATTGCCCAAGACGAGAATCAATCTCTGCCAAACGCTCGGGATCAACTTCAATTCGCTCGGCGTAACGACGTAGCTCGCGCGAGGCTTCTTCAACTTGAACCAAGGCTTCCTGTAACATTTGTTCGATGGGCTGCAGTTTTGCATCAAGCGTTATATTTTCACTGATTTCATAACAAGCTTGCCGCAACAAACCAAAGGCATTGCCATCTTCTTGTTCGTACAACAATTGCAGGCTGAGTTGACTGCTGGCGATGAGTCCAGAACTATGGCTCAATCGCTGATGTTCGGCTTCAAGCTCGGGATATTCATCCACACCTGGTGAAAACTGATCTAATTCAGCAACTTGATATTCGAGTAGTTGGCGCTGCGCTTCCCGTTGTTGCTGATTTTGCTGCAGGCTTTGATATTCTTGGCGCAGTGCTTGCCAATTTTTCCAACTCGTTTTGGTCTGAAGTAGTAATTCAGGCGCAGCAGCATACGCGTCTAGTAGCTGGCGCTGATAGTCTGGCTTTAACAGTTGTTGATGGGCGTGTTGGCCATGAATGCTCAGTAAGTGTTGGCCAATTGCTTTGAGTTGTTGTGCCGGCACTTGCACGCCATTAATGTAACCCCGCGAGCGGCCTTCAGCACCAATCACGCGGCGAATGATACATTCATTGCCCATGGCTAAGTCTTGATCATGGAGCCACTGCTGAGCACCGGCTAAACGGCTGATATCGAAGGTTGCGACTAAATCGGCTTTGTCAGCGCCTGGTCGCACCGCCATGCCATCTGCCCGCTCGCCTAGGCATAACGATAACGCGTCCAACGAGATAGACTTACCCGCACCAGTTTCGCCAGTGATGGTGGTCATACCCGGTTGCCATTCGATTTCTAGGGCGCGGACAATTGCAAAATTACTGATGTGAAGATGAGTGAGCATCATGACTCCTTGGTCGCTAATGAATTACTGTTAATTTATACAGTGATCCGTAAACTAGCAAGATGTCGTAGAAAAAATATTCGAAGTGATGGCTAAGTGGTCGCGATTGTTTGGCGTAGCGAAATGCTACGCCCTTGAAACTAATAAAGTTTTGAACCCCAGCCGAGTTTGTTGCGTAATACGTGGTAATAGCTATAGCCTGGCGGATGCACCAACTTTAACGGTTTTGGATGTTTTCTAATCACAATATCATCCCCGGGCATCACCGCTAAGATGACATGACTATCACAACTTATTTGTAAATGCGCATCGTTACTCGGCGCTACTTTTAATAGAATTTCGCTATTGCCAGACACGACTAAAGGTCGAGAACTTAGAGTATGCGGGAACATGGGGACTAAACACATGGCATCGAGCTCAGGCGTTAAGATTGGACCTCCACCTGATAATGAGTAGGCAGTGGAACCTGTCGGTGTACTGACAATTAAGCCATCAGATCTTTGGCTGTAAACAAATTCGCCATTGATATAAGCTTCAAATTCAATCATGTGCGCGACTTTGTCTGCGTGCAGCACTGCTTCGTTGACCGCGCTGTTACTGCTTTTTATTTGGTTATTGCGCAGTACTTCGATTTCTAACAGGTTACGCTGCTCAGGCACGAAATTGCCGGTGAGTACTTCTGCAAGCGGGATTTGGAAACTTTCTGGCGATAAGTCGGTAAGAAAGCCTAAATTGCCCCGGTTGACACCAAGTACCGCAACGCCAAATCTAGCCAAAACTCGCGCGGCGCCAAGCATATTGCCGTCACCGCCGACCACGATGGCTAAATCACAATTTTTACCTAAATCGACTAAATCGACTGCTTGCACGCCCTCAACGCCGAGCGACGCGGCAACTCGCTCTTCAACAAGAATTTCTACTGGATATTTTTTAAGGAAATGATAAAGACTCACCAGGGTGTGATTGGCCCCTTGATGGTTGGGTTTGCCGATAAGACCAATGGTCCGGAAACTGGGCGTCATATATGCGGATCCAGAGATAAGATGTTGATGAGTATACAAACTGAAAGCCCGCAGCACCAGCACCATGCCGAACAGACTTTGCATTAAAACTGCTGAGCAGTTGATTTTTTTAACAAAGACCCCACTATAGGCAAGTGCATAACAAGAGGTAGTGGCATGACCACAGCATTAAGCCGTTCCGATGTCATTTTGAAAATCATTGTGGAGCAATACTTGGCCGATGGCGCGCCAGTGTCTTCGAAATTTATTTCGGAGCTTGGATGCTTACAAGTCAGTTCGGCGACAGTGCGAAATACCATGGTGCAACTTGAACAAATGGGGCTTATTAAGTCCCCACACACCTCGGCTGGTCGCATTCCAACCACTCAAGGCATCCGGTTTTTTATTGATAAAATGCTACAGCTTGAACCGATCCCCGCGCGTTGGCAGAGCGAAATTAACGACAATTTAGTGCCACAGTTGCCGCCATCCGTGTTGTGTCAACGGGCTGGCCAGTTACTCGCCAACTTAACGGGTCTTGTCAGTTTATTAAGTCCACCCAAAGCGGCAGGGCGGGTGATTCGGCAGACCGATTTAGTTCGGCTTGGCAGTGATCGCTTGTTATTAGTGGTGATTGACGAAGAAGGCGATATTTTACATCGGGTTTTAGCCATCGCAGTCGATGCGAGTATTTTAAGCCGTGCTTTGTGCTTACTCAACGCAGCCTTGTGCGGCCAACAATGGTTAGATGGTATTAGTCGGTTAGCCTTAATGTTAAAATCGGAAGCGGGTGCAACATCGCAATTATTGCATGAAGTGATGGCACAGCTCAGTTTGGATGAACTTCAGCAAAACCGGCCCTTGGTATTTGGCCAGCATCATTTATTGCAAGCGGCTGAAAGTCAAAAAGATCCGGCACTACAGCAAGTCATTCAACTATTGGAATATCCATCCTGTTTGATGCAGTTATTGGCACCAGTCACACAGGATGACAATACAAAACTGATCCTCGGTCGAGAGTCTGGGATCGCCGAATTACATAACGTCAGTGTGATTGCGGTGCGTTATCAAGCTTATCCGCATCGGTTCTTAGCTTTGCTTGGACCGAGACGGATGAACTATGCGCATTTAATCCCGCTGGTGGAAGCTTGTGGCCAACAATTGTCAAAGCACTTGAATCAGCCGCGACAATCCCCATAATAGCTGCACTTAGTTTGGAGTATGAAAGTAATGAGCGAACAAGAAAAGGTACAAAACGGCCAAGAGCCAGTGGTAGATGCAACTTCAACAGCTGACGAAACAGTGCAACTGTCTGATGAGCAAACAATTATTGCTAGGTTAGAAGCGGAATTAGCCTCAGCCAAAACCCATGCAACTGAACAACAAGACTTAGCGTTACGAGTTCGTGCGGATGCTGAAAACAGTAAACGCCGTGCCGCGCAAGATGTCGAAAAAGCGCATAAATTTGCTTTAGAAAAATTTTCTTCAGATTTATTAGCGGTAATCGACAATCTAGAACGTTCAATCGGCTTTATCGATCGCGACAACGAAGCGGTCAAAGCTTTGGCTGAAGGGGTTGATTTAACACTCAAAGGTTTGTTAGATACCGTAGCGAAATACGGCGTTGAGCAATTAAATCCGCAGGATCAGCCTTTTAACCCAGATTTCCACCAAGCGATTTCAATGCAACCGCATCCGGATTTAGCACCAAATACGGTGATGTTCGTGATGCAAAAAGGTTACGCGCTAAATGGCCGCTTGTTACGTCCAGCGATGGTTGGCGTCTCGAAAAAGCCAGACTAATTGAGTAGTCACCGTAAAGGCCAGACGCATGTCTGGCTTTTTTTTTGATAATCAGCACCTATTGTTGCTGTTTGCCTTACTGGGTGAGTTGGCTAAGACTGTCTGTTACAACTGTAATTTCTTTTGTTTTTTTGCCCGAGGTTCTTTATGCAATTGGCAAACCCTGAATTATTGCGAACCGATAGTTTTATCGCTGGACAGTGGCAAAGTGCCAACAGCCGTTTTGCCGTCTTCAATCCCGCAACGAGACAAGTGATTGCCGAGGTTGCTCAAGCCGATGTGCATGCGGCTATCGCGGCTGCAGCAGCGGCTCAACCCGAATACGCTCGAACTACGGCGGCTGAACGCGCTGCATTTTTAGCGCGCTGGCACCAGTTAGTTTTAGCCAATATCACTGATCTGGCGACAATTCTTACCGCAGAGCAGGGCAAACCCTTCGCGGAAGCCCAAGCAGAAATTCGTTATGCCGCTTCTTTTATTGAATGGTTTGCCGGCGAAGCGATGCGAGTGAACGGGGATGTGTTGGCAACAGCAGTCAGAGGCCAACGTTTACTGAATTTAAAACAACCGGTGGGCGTGGTTGCGGCCATTACTCCATGGAATTTCCCCGCGGCGATGGTCACAAGAAAACTTGCAGCAGCTTTTGCCGCCGGTTGTGCTGTGGTGTTAAAACCGTCTGAGCTAACGCCGCTAACGGCA
>Ga0187843_10002905_pt1 | contig 10175 bp, 8 predicted proteins | sample SpaLakP09_SKY_43_FD_134516 | JGI IMG/M metagenome (GOLD analysis project Ga0187843, IMG submission 134516) | Oligotrophic lake water microbial communities from Sparkling Lake, Wisconsin, USA - SP09_SKY_43 | ecosystem: Environmental > Aquatic > Freshwater > Lake | place: USA: Sparkling Lake...
ATCTCACAGCGCCCAGGGACTCTACATCCGCCTCAATGTTGCTCGCTCGACCCGGGGAGAGGAGCACCTTGATCTGGTCTCACAGTGGCGCCCGCCAATCCCTGCGCTCGACGAATAGGCCGCAGCGACTTACCTACAAGCAGTCCCGCTATCCCCGTCGAGCCAAGACCAAAAAAATGAAGAAGCTTGTGCCCCAAGTGTCCGCCGTCAGCGGCTTTGAGACAAATTGAGGGTTCCGTTTACAGGAGGGTTTTGGCCTCGTCGTAGTGACGAAGGAACGAAGATGAGACCAAAACCCTTGGCCGCGAAGGCGACGCCCAGTGGCGGGTGGTGAAGGAAATTTGGCGTGCGACGCGCCGGCATTTCTCGGCGGAAGACAAGATCCGGATCGTGCTGGACGGGCTGCGCGGGGAGGACAGCATCGTTGAGGTCTGCCGCAAAGAAGGCATTGCCCAGAGCCTGTACGATGTGTAGGCGCTTGCAATCGGAGCGGTCTACTCACGCTTGGCGACAACAGCAAAAAGTGCCGGTGTTCTAGCTGGCGGGGTCTTCAGGCGAGGAAGCGACCACCCACTTGCCGAACAAGGCCAGACCACACGCATTTGCCAATGCAACGGAAGCATGATTTTCGAGCTGGCAGCGGTATTGCGGTTCGTAACCTTGGTGGCGCGAATGCTGATTTATTGCTTGCACGACCGCACGGGCATGGCCCTTTCCTCGGGCGTCAGCGAGCGTCAACACGCCAAGGTCTGCAAGCGGACCGTTTTCCCACAGATACATGCTGGCCGCGCTGACCAATCGATCGCCATCAAAGCAACCGAACACAGCCCAATGGTCCAGTTCGACCCAAGAATCTTCCAAGTCCTGCTCCGATGCGCAGGCCTGAAAAGCATCGAATGCAGTGCGGTCGTCATTTGTGAGTTGGCGGGGCCTGTTTGACTGGTGTGCGGCCGGCACCCGCGGCCCATCAGCCGGAAGATAGAACAGAAAATCGGGATCATGCAGAGAGACGCCGGCCTCCGTCAGCAACTCTCGTAAGCCGTCGATCGATATGTCGCTTGCCTTGCCGGCCCCAATCCGGTCGGCCAGTTCGGGCATGAGTGCGGCACGCGTCAAACCATCCGCCCCTTCCAGCATCATTGCTGGGCGTTTACCGTTGAGCGTTTCACTCACGACCAGCGACAGATTGCTGCCGGTGCCGACGCTGCGACCGGCGAACGCTTCGTGCCAATAATTCAAGATGGGGCGGGGGAAGTCGGTCATGGCGTCGCCAATAGCATTAGCCCATCCGACCTCAAGCATGTTGAAGCGCCGCTGTGGATCGAGCAGGGGCGCAGCAAACCGACGCTGATGCTGTTCTCGGTCGTCGATGACCGTTCGGGCGTGGTCTATCAGGAATATCGCTGCGTCTATGGCGAGGACGCGGAATCGGCGTTGCGCTTCCTGTTCAACGCCTTTGCGGCCAAGCCGGAGCCGGAACTTCCTTTCCAGGGTCTGCCGGTGACGATCTACATGGACAACGGTCCGGTCAGCCGCTCGCGTGTGTTCCAGTCGGTGATGGGCAGCCTCGGCGTGCGCGTCCTCACCCACCTGCCGCCCAAGTCTGACGGCCGACACACCGCAGCCCGCGCGAAGGGCAGGGTCGAGCGGCCGTTCCGTACGATCAAGGAGGTGCACGAGTGATCCTCCCTCGTTTCAGTGGACACCCATGCTAGCTTTTCGGAGCTGGAGAGGAGTGTCTGATGAGCGTGAAGCGTCGGGTCTTTCCGGAGACCTTCAAACGAGAAGCAGTTGACCGTGTCGCCAGCAGCGGCCTTTCGGCCGGTGCGGTGGCCCGGGAACTGGGCCTACACGAGACGGTCCTGCGACGATGGATGATCCTGTACAGGACGCAGGCGACGGGGCCGGCGAGGCGCCCCCACACGCAAGCGCCGGCCCCGTCGCCGTCTAATTTGGCCGCCGAGAACGCCCGGCTGCGTCGCGAGAACGACCATCTGCGGATGGAGCGCGACATCCTAAAAAAAGTCGCGCTCATCTTCGGAGCGGTCTCCCGATGAAGTTCGGGTTCGTCGATGAGCACCGCAGCGTCTGGCCGGTTCGGATGATGTGTCGGGTCCTGGGCCTGTCGGCTAGCGGCTAGCGGCTACTATGCCTGGTGCGTCAGGCCCGAGAGCCGGCGGGCGGCGGCCAACCGCGCCCTGATCGAGGACATCCGCCTGATCCATGCCGAGAGTTGCGGGACCTATGGATCACCGCGCGTCCACGCCATGTTGCGTGGCCATGGTCGCCGCGTCGGGCGCTCGCGGGTCGAGCGGCTGATGCGACGCGCCGGCCTGCGTTGCCTGGCCGCGCTGCCGCGCCGAACCCGCACGACCGATAGCCGCCATGGCTATCCAATCGCGCCCAATAGGCTCGCCCGCAACTTCCAGGCGGCGGCTCCAGGCCAGGTCTGGCTCGCCGATCTCACCTATATCCCGACCGGCGAAGGCTGGCTCTATCTGGCCGGCATCCTCGACATGCACACCCGTAAGCTTGTCGGCTGGTCGATGCGCGACACCTTGCACGCCCAGATCGCCCTCGAGGCCCTGACCATGGCCATCGAGCGCCAAAAACCCGCGCCCGGACTCATCCACCATTCGGATCGCGGTATTCAATACGCCGCCGAGACCTACCGCTCGGCCCTGGCCCAGTCAGGGATCACCCCATCCATGAGCCGCAAGGGCGACTGCTGGGACAACGCGCCGATGGAAAGCTTCTTCCACACCCTCAAAACCGAGCGGGTCCATCATCGGGTCTACGCCACCCGCGCCGAGGCCCGGCGCGATCTGTTCGGCTATATCGAGGGCTTCTACAATTCACGTCGCCTGCATTCGGCTCTGGGCTATATCAGTCCCGCCGAGATGGAACGCAGAGCGGCTTAACCCCGTCCACTTTCTCGGGGGAATATCACTCACAAATCGCACTTAAAAATGGAATCCGCCAGTTGCCCGCTCAATGTCGGCTGCGTCGTGTGCCGCGAGCGCGCCGCCGCCGACATGCTACCTGCTTCTGCAATTCGCACGAAGGATCTGAGCAGGTTGATGTCGTCGAGGGTGGCTATACGCGCTTCGCATACCAAACATTCGCAAGAGCCGTCTGCACAAACCATGCTGGCCGGTGCTCAACGAATCCATAGACAGCTTGACACTGCCGAAGGTGGGTGAAGCATTTCCGTTGTCAGAAGTTTTGGCACAGCCCTGCTGTCCCGAAACTTCTGACAACGGAAATGCTTCGTTGACCGTCTGCGCTGCGGGTGTCGCCCACTAAACGAGCAGGGTGAGATTATGCGTGGTTCGGTATCAACCAAGTTGCTTGTCGCGGCGGGGGCCTCGATTGCGGCGCTGTTGATCGGAGCCGCGCTCCTGCTCGGCCACCAGAGCGAAGTAACGGTGCAGACGCTTTCGAACCGCTACCAGGAGGCGGCGGGCGAGGCCGCGGCCGCCGAGATCGGCATTCGTCTGGGCCGGGTGGAATCCGCAGCGCGGAGCATGGTCTCGGCCATTAGCACGAATCACAAGCTCGGCGCTCGTGACCGCTCGGCGGTGATCGAGCTGCTGAAGCCGAACGCCCTGTCGTCCGATCTGGTGATGGGCAGCTGGTTCTTCGCCGCGCCGAACGCCTGGGACGGCCAAGACGGCGCTAACATCGGCCGCAAAGATCTTGGATCAAACAGCACCGGAAACTTCATGCCCTATCTCGCCCGACACGGCGAGACCCTGAACATGGAGCCGCCCGAGAATGCCGATGTCTATCCCCTGGAGTTCTACGCCGGCGCCGCCAAGGCGGGCCGAGCGATCATCACCGAGCCCTATTCCTATGAGGTCGGTGGCAAGAGCGTCCTGATGACATCGGTCGCCTTTCCTGTGATCTCGAACGGACAGTTCTTGGGCGTGGCGGGGCTGGACATCGCGCTTGATGACCTAGCCAAGAGCCTGGAAGTGATCCGGCCCCATGGCGACGGACGGGTGATGCTCCTGTCCTCGAGCGGCAAATGGGTGGCCCACCCAGACCCGGCGCAGCGCATGCAGACCTACCATGACGCCGGGCTTGAGGACGTCAAACGCGCGCTCGCCGAGGGCAAGAGCGCCAAGATCGCCGGTGTGACCATCGACAAGGTCTCCACGGAGCGCCACGTGACGCCCGTGCGCCTCGCCGGACTCGGTTCGACCTGGGGCGTGGTGGTGGATGCGCCGACCAAGACCGTCGAGGCGCCGGCCCGGAACCTGCTGATGATGTTCGCCGTGGGAGGCTTGCTGATCCTCGGGGCCGTGCTTGTGACATTGTTCCTGGCGGTGCGCGCCTTCGTCCAGCGCCCGCTGGCCAAGGCAACGCAATCCGTCACTCGCCTGAGCCAGGGCGACTACGACCATGCGGTCACCGGCACGCAAGCCGCCGACGAACTGGGCGCCATCGCCCGCGCGCTGGAGACTCTGCGCCACGAGTTGCGGGGCGGTCGGTTGGCCCGTCGGGAGCAGGAGGACCTACGCACCAGCAGTGAAGCCGACCGCAACGCCAATACCGAAATCCAAGCACAAGCCGCCAAGGATGTCGCGCTGGTGGTCGAGAGCCTAGCCCAGGGGCTGGCCAGCCTGTCCCAGGGCGACCTGACGGCGCGCGTGCGCGCGGATGTTCCCCCCGCTTACAAGCAGTTGAAGTCGGACTTCAACGACGCCATGGCGAAACTGCAGAAGACAATGACCCACGTGGTCGCCAACGCCAGCAGTATCGGCTCGGGCGCCGGCGAGGTCAGCCACGCCGCCGACGACCTGTCCAAGCGCACGGAACAGCAGGCTGCGAGCCTGGAGGAGACGGCGGCCGCGCTTGACCAGATCACGGCCACCGTCAAGCGGACAGCCGCGGGCTCCACCCAGGTCAGGGCGACCGTGGCGGAGGCCAAGACAGCTGCCGAGCTCAGTGGCGAAGTCGTCACCAAGGCCGTCGCCGCGATGGGACGGATCGAAGCCGCGGCATCCGAGATCGGCAAGATCATTAGCGTCATCGACGAGATCGCCTTCCAGACCAACCTGTTGGCGCTCAATGCCGGCGTCGAGGCGGCTCGGGCCGGCGACGCGGGCCGCGGTTTCGCGGTAGTCGCCCAGGAAGTGCGCGCCCTGGCCCAGCGCTCGGCCGAGGCGGCCAAAGAGATCAAGGTGCTGATCAGCGCCTCCTCGGAGCAGGTTGGAACCGGGGTGAAGCTCGTCGGCGAGGCCGGGCGCTCACTCAGCCAGATTGTGGCCCAGGTTGCGGAGATCACCGGCGTGATCGGTGAGATCGCGGCCGCCGCTCAGGAGCAGGCTCTCGGCCTCGATCAGGTCAATCTAGCGTTCAGCCAGATGGACCAAGTCACGCAACAGAACGCCGCCATGGTGGAGCAGTCCACGGCGGCGAGTCATGCCCTTGCCCAGGAAAGTCGGGAGCTTTCGCGGCTGATGGGGCAGTTCAAGATCTCAGAACCGTCACAGGCTTCACCGGCGCGGGCCCAGCAGGGGTGCCTTGCCCCTGCCTTCCGTGGCGCGGCCTGAGGACAGCGCCAATGCGGTCGGGCCGCCGACATCCTGCGCCGCCGCGCCAGCGTCAAGAGACAGACCGTCGAACATCGGCGCTTGCAGCACCGCAAAATCGCCGCCTAGATATCAACCCCAGACGAGGCCAGCCCTCCGCTAAATCCGCAGACGGGCTGTCTCAAAACTTCTGACGACGTCCAGTGGAGGCCCAACGCTCGGCCGACGCTGCCCAAGAGATTAAGACCCTGATTTCGACCTCCACCCAGCAGGTCGGGGCAGGGGTGGCCCTGGTGGGCCAAACGGGCGAGGCGCTGCAGCGGATTGTCTTCCAGGTCGCCTCGATCGATACCCTCGTCAGCCAAATCGCCGCGCGAGCTCCTACGCCGCGCCCGCGACCCAACACCGGCGTTCGCCGGGGAGGCAGCTCGGCGGCTCTGGCGGTCAAGGAAGACTGGAATGAGTTCTGACTAATCCCCCAATTATCGGGACAGAGCGCATTAGGTTTTTAGCCTCGGCGCAAATAAAGAAGTCTAATCCATGATACATCCGTATCTATCCGTAGCCATCATACGGCAAAATATACACGGTAAATTCTGCCGCAGACTTGTTTGGCAGGCCAGACGATATGATAGACAATTGAATTAATTGACGAAATAATATGTTACGGTTGCACGAAAATTGCGAGGAGCTTTATAATCAATTTACTTGGGATTTCCGATGCAATTTTCCGGTTCCGGCGGCCTTCTGGCGTCATCTAGCAACTTAGCATTGGCCAAGAACAGAGCCACGACCGCGAATGACACTACGACCGGCTCTGCTGCTGGCTCCAGTACTGTAGGCTCCAAGTCGGCCAAGGACGAGTTTCTCGACTATGCCAAGCTGAGCCCCGCACAGAAGATGCGAGCGGCAATGCTCAGCAAGCTCAAAGTCACCGAGGAAGAACTGAGGGCGATGCCCGACAAGGAGCGCCAAAAGATCGAGGATCAGATAAAGGAGCTGATCAAACAGCAGGTCCTGGGTGCCGAAAATGGCAAGATCCAGAGGGGCGCCCTAGTCGACCTTAGGGCCTAGAACAGGCCCGCTAGCGACGAGCCATGGTCGCCTACGGCCGAAGCCGCCGTACGCCTGGCGTCAGAGTCTGGATCGGGCCAGCCGCCCACCTTATCGCGCACCCCTTGTTCGTCGGTGCCTTTCTAGCCTGACCCAGCAGGTGCTGATTTCCCAAGATTTCAAACCGAGACGGGCCTGCCCATGACGATAATCGGATCTTCGCCCTATGTAGCGGGTTATGCCAATGCCAGTCCGGCCACAGGCAGAAGCACATCCACGGCGACCGATAGCGCCGCGTCCAGCACAGCCGGCAAGGCGACGGCTGCGGTCAATGTCACCTTGTCGGCCGAAGCCCAAGCCGCCCTAAAGACCCAGACCGATTCCCGATCGGCCGACGGGGTCGTCGCCAATGCCCGGACGACCGTAGACAGCCTGCTGAGGGCGGCACGAACCAGTAGCGCCCTAGCCGACGGCAAGCCGACGATCAATCTGACAGATCTTGATCGCCGCGAACTCTTTGCTATTGCCAGCGGCAGGAGTGGCAAGTTTGCGCTCGATGAGCAAGTTGTCGCAGCCTTAGAGCTAAAGGCCCGCCAGGCAGACGCCTTCTCCAGCCCTGCCGCCTCAGCCCGAACCACGGGCGATTATGCCGGCCTCTATCAGGCGGCCCTCGACCGGCTCGATTCAGCCGGGGCGGAGGAGAAGGCTACGGGGCAATGGGCCAAGGATCGGGCGGCCCTCGTTGAGGGGCGTAAACAGGCCATCGCAAAACCTGGTGTCGCCCCGGTGGGCATCGAGGGCGATCCCGTCTCGGCCTATCTCAAGGATATTGGCTCTGTCGTCGCCAACGCCAAAACCCGCGATTTCGGCAAGGTCGCCGTCGACGTACGGGCCGTACTCGACCGGCAATACAGCTTGGCCACGGCCGATGGCGCGGCGAAGGGTCCAGACAGCGGCGACATTAACTTTGCCCGGTTCGACACGCGCTCGCTCGCGGCGATTTCGCTCAATCGTGACGGGTTGTTCTCGGACCACGAGGTCACCCAGGCCACCAGCGAGATACGCGCCCGGGATCATTCGTCGGTCATGATTAGCTACGGAGAAAACGGCGCCTCGACCGACGCGTCGAGCTTTGGCAAGGCCATAATCACCCGCTATGCCACGATGAGCACCGAAGAGCGCGAGGCCACAGGCTGGACGCCGGAGCTCTATGACAAAATGGTCGCCCTGCAGGATACTCGCGAAAAGCTGGCCTCGCTGTTCAGCTCTAATGGTGGCATTGCTACGGTAGGCACCATGACCCTGCTGGACTATCTCGACTAGGCAAGCCAGCCATCCGACCGTTCTACGCCAACATCACCAACGACAAGTGGGCTATTACGGCCGGGACCCACAACTATCGGCCTAGCTTTCGACGAGGCCTGCACTGAGGCCGCGATCACGGCGGTGGGACGCGAGGGAACCGGCACGTGCGGCTCGCGCGCCGTCAACGGCTCGTTCTCGGACCATTTAGCGCTAGGGCCAATCGACATTAATCGTATTCAGATCATGGCAGCGGCCAAGGCAAATGCCCTTTGGTCGCTGGACTTCGTGCACGACCAGAGCTCACGTCAAGCTTCGCGCGCCAAACCTCGGTTAAAAGTACATGAAGTGAACATCATGCAGCCTGCAGACGGTTTCCAGCAACGGACCCGATGTTCTAAGTGGGATGGAAAGGAGGACTTTTGACCTCCATGTAGGCGATAAGTGGATTTAGGATTCGACGCATCAGTTAGGAAAACAGATGGAATTTGATGTAAGGCCTGTCCGTCCAAAGGACGCCTTCGAACTCGCCGATCTGCTCAACCAGATAGTCGAGCATGGCGGGACGACGGCGCTTGAGGAGGGGTTTACACCCGAAGCTCTGGCCGAAACTTATCTCACGGGAACCAACGTCATCTGCTGCTTCGTCGCCGTCGACCGGGTCTCCGGCCGTCTCGAAGGTTTTCAGACTCTGGGCCGCTATCCAGGCCTTCCAATGGACGTCGGCGATATTGGCACCTTCGCCCGCATTGGAGGCGTCCAACGCGGTGTCGGCTCGGCGCTCTTCGCCGCCACACGCGTCGAGGCGCGCCGGCAGGAACTCGCAGCCATCAACGCCACGATCCGAGCCGATAATGCGGGTGGCCTAGCTTTTTACAGCCGCATGGGGTTCGTGGACCACACTGTCCGCCCGGCTGTGCCGCTTAAAGACGGTGTCCTGGTCGATCGCATCAGTAAGCGCTATCAACTGAACTCCACCTCCTGAACTCGCTGCGGTTCACCCAGGCGCCAAGCACAGAGACCGTGTTCACACTCGGCAAGCTAAGAACTCCTCCCGCCGTGGCCCCCTCGTCGGCCTGACGCTGGATGAACCCCACCCGCGCCTCACTGAATCTCGACCTGTTGGCTTCGCCGGCCTTCTGCTCATGGTCGCTCCTCGCTCCGTGGCCCAAGCCGCAAAACGAGAAAACTCAAGCTCAACCCGGTCCAGTTTTTCTGGAGCAGGTCATGCTGCGGCGTGACCGCCCCACAAACCCTCATGGTCCCCAACCAGCGATCCAGGCAAACGAATTGGGTCCGTGGACAGCTTTACTGCCTTCAGGACTTAGACCGCGATCTGCGTCCAGCGAACCACAGTTTCAAGCAGGCGGGCCGGCTGGAAAGGCTTGCCGATGTGATCGTTCATACCGGCAGCCAGACACTTCGCGATTTGCTCTGGCAGGATATTGGCGGTCAAAGCCACAATTGGGGCGGTGTTGTTGTTGGCGCGAATGAGCCGCGTGGCGGTCAGACCGTCCATCACCGGCATCTGCACGTCCATCAGGATCAGGTCGTAGCCTCCGCGTTCGGCGGCCGCCAAACCTTCGGCCCCGTCGCACGCTGTATCGATGGCGATGTCGAAGGGGGCCAGCAGCGTGCAGACCAGTTCACGGTTTACGGCATTGTCCTCGACCACGAGGACGCGCAGCGGCGCGGTGAGGCTGGAGACGCCTTCATTGAGGGCCGCCTGGACGGTGTCCAGGCTCACAGCTGGCGTGGAAACCTCGAACCAGAAGGTCGAACCTCGGCCCTGCGTACTGACGACCCCGATCTGGCCGTCCATGCGCTCGATGATCCGTTTCGAGATCGCCAGGCCCAGGCCCGTACCGCCAAACTGTCGTGAAATCCCTCCGTCGGCCTGAGCGAAGCGTTCGAATACGTTGGCGATCTGATTTTCGGCTATGCCGATACCAGTGTCGGTCACTTCGATCCGCAGGCGTGCGGTCTCCGCCTCGACAAACTGGCGCAACGACACCGTGACATGGCCTGCACCCGTGAATTTCGCAGCGTTGGACAGCAAGTTCAGCAGCACCTGCGACAGACGCGGCCCATCGCCGACCATGCCGCAAAGGCCCGGCGCGATGTCCAGGGTCAGGGTCAGGCCCTTGTCTCGGGCTTGGTCCTCGATGAGGGCGCAGGCCCCGGCAACCAACTGACCCGGGTCGAAGGGCTGGGGCTCCAGGTCCAGATAGCCGGCCTCAAGCCGCGAAAATTCCAGCACATCATTGATCACCCCCAGCA
>Ga0187843_10002906_pt1 | contig 10175 bp, 7 predicted proteins | sample SpaLakP09_SKY_43_FD_134516 | JGI IMG/M metagenome (GOLD analysis project Ga0187843, IMG submission 134516) | Oligotrophic lake water microbial communities from Sparkling Lake, Wisconsin, USA - SP09_SKY_43 | ecosystem: Environmental > Aquatic > Freshwater > Lake | place: USA: Sparkling Lake...
CATCACGCTGCCCGATGTCCGCCACCTGGACGGCAACAACCACGCGCCGCCACCGGCACGGCCGGCACCGCCACCCGCACCGGCCACCGCGCCTGGGGACACGACCGCACTGATGAATGCGCTGATGACCGGCCTGGGCCTGTCGACCGCCCCCTTGCAGACGCTGACGCCGGCCACGATGCAGCTCCTCGGCGAACTGCTGCGCGAGTCGACGCGCGGCGCCGTCGAGCTGCTGCGCGCCCGTGCCACGCTGAAGCAGGAAGTACGAGCCCAGGTAACGATGATCGTCACGCAGGGCAACAACCCGCTGAAGTTCTCGCCCAACGTCGACGCCGCGCTGACCCACCTGCTGGGCCCCGTCGCCACCGGTTTCATGCCGCCCGCCCGCGCAATGCGCGATGCGTTCGACGACCTGCGTGCCCACGAGATCGGCGTCATGGCCGGCATGCGCGCGGCGTTGGACGGCGTGCTGGCCCGCTTCGACCCGGCCGTGCTCGACAGCGCCATCACCAAGCGCGGCGCGCTCGCGTCGCTGCTGCCTGGCTCGCGCAAGGCGCAGCTGTGGGAGCAGTTCCAGCAGCTGTACACACAGCTGTCGCGCGAGGCCGCCGATGACTTCCACACGCTGTTCGGCAAGGCCTTCCTGCAGGCCTACGAGGCCCAGCTCGACGCGCTGGAGGCCGAGCCGGGCCCCGGCACGTCGGGCCGCTGAGGAGACCGCCATGCTGGCCATGGAAGTCGCCATCCTGTCCGAACGCGGTGGCCGCCCGTACAACGAAGACGCCTGCGGCCACTGGCATTCCAAGCGTCATCTCGCCTGCGTGCTGGCCGACGGCGCAGGCGGCCACGGTGGCGGCGATCTCGCGTCGCGCCTGGCCGTGCAGAACCTGCTCACTGCCGTCCAGGCCCACCCCGAAGACTGCGGCGAACAGCTCGCCGGCCTCGTGCGGCAGACCAACCAGGCCATCCTCGACCAGCGCCGGCCCGGCACGCGCAGCGCCGACATGCACAGCACCGTCGTCTGCCTGGTCGTGGACTTCATCGAGCACCGCGCCTACTGGGCGCACGCTGGCGACTCGCGGCTGTACTGGTTCCGCAACGGCCGGCTTCACAGCCGCACGCTGGACCACAGCCTCGTGCAAGGCCTCGTCGAAGCGGGCATCGTCGAAGCCGACGCGCTGCGCCACCACCCACGCCGCAGCGAACTGCGCTCGGCGCTCGGCACTCAGCCGGACGAACTGGACGTCAGCGCCCATCCGATCCCGGCCGACATCGCCGCCGGCGACTGCTTCCTGCTGTGCAGCGACGGCCTGTGGGAGAACCTCGACGACCGCGACCTCGAAGCCACGCTGGCCACGGCGCACGCCCCCGGCGACTGGCTGGACGCGCTACGCCGCCTCGTCACCACGGCCACGGCCGGCAAACCCGGCTACGACAACTTCAGCGCGATGGCGCTGTGGTTGAGCCAACCCCATCTCTGAGGAGGCTGCAATGCCGTTTCAATGTTGCCTGGGCTCTCAGATGAAGTGCAGCATGGGCGCCTCGCCCAGCGCGCTGATCCCGACGCCGAAACCGATCATGACCAACAACAAGATCGCGGCGAACATCATGGATCACATCCCGATCGCCAACATCCCGCCGTTCGGCGTGTGCAAGAGCCTGGCCAACCCGACCGTGGCCGCCGCGACCGCCGCCGCGATGGGCACGCTGACACCCATGCCCTGCGTCCCCGTCACGCCGGCGCCCTGGATCACCGGGGCGCCCACCGTGCTGGTGGCCAACTTCCCGGCGCTGGACAACACCCACAAGCTCATGTGCATCTGGGGCGGTGTCATTGAATTCAGCGACGCCGGCCAGACGAATCACCAGATCCCGTGACGTGCGCCCCTCGCCCAGACTCGCCCCGCCGAACGCGGGCGGGATTGGGCAGTCTTGCAGACCGCGCTGCGGCAGTGCCGCAGCCCTTCGGCAGGCACATGCCGCCCACTGGGCGCCATGTGTCCAGCCTCAGCCCCCGAGGGGCCGGCGATGCTTGGGGCGGCGCGGCGCCAGTCCGTGGATATCAACGGCCCAGGTGAAACGGCGGTGGCGCAAACGACAAAGCCGCCCGAAGGCGGCTGTGTTGTGGGAGCCTGTGAGGCTCAGGGAGGCGTGGCGCGGCCGATCTCGACGCGGCGGTTCTCGGCGGCGAACGGGTCCTTGACCTTGGGTTCGCTGGCACCGAGACCGACGGCCGTCAGCATGCCGTCCTCGGCGCCGTGGGCGACCAGGTAGCGCTTGACCTCTTCGGCACGCTTCTGCGACAGCGCCTGGTTGCTGTCGGCGCTGCCGGAGGCGTCTGCATGGCCTTCGATACGCACCGTCTTGCCGCTGCCGCGCTTGGTGGCCAGCGCCTCGGCGAACACGTCCAGCTGCTTGCGCAGGCCGTCGGGGATCTCGGCGGAACCGACCTTGAAGGCCAGCGCCGGCAGCGAGAAACGCACGGCGGGCTTGAAGCCCATGCACTTGAAACCGGCAGCCACGAGTTGTTCGCAGGCGTCCTCCGGGAACAGGCCTTCCTTGACGGCGCTGACGGTCGGCACCCCGTTGCCGACCTCGACAGTCTCTTGCGCCTGGGCAGCGCCACCGGCCAGCAAAGCGGCCGTCACGAAAAACAGGGGCAGGGAACGACGAACAAACATGGCGAACTCCCAATCAATCACAGCCAGGTAACACAGAATCGAGCCACCCGGTACCGCAACGCTCGCTGCAGCAAGCGAAAGGTGTGAACAAATCATAGCGTTCGGCGCCCGCCGACGACACCCTTAAATATGCGGAACCGGGTTGCGCCCCCTGTCCTGGTGACACGACCGCCGTGTATCGTTCGCGCCGGACGCCTACCGCCGAGTTGCGCTGCAGTGCCTCTATGCAAACCCACAATTTCCCTTTGCTTTCAACGACATGACCCGGCATAACAGAGTGATGTGGACGGAGGGCATGTTTCTGCAGCCCCAGCACTTCCAGCAGCAGGAGCGGTACTTTTCACGCCAGCTGGATGCCCGCCTGGCCAGCGCCAGTCTGCATCCGGAAGGCTTCACGACGCTGCTGATCGACCAGCCGGCCCTGCTGCAGGGCCAGTTGGCGCTGACCAGCGCCACCGGCGTCATGCGCGACGGCCTCGCGTTCGCGATGCCCGACGACGAGCCGGCACCGCCCGCGCTGGACATCCCCGCCGACACCCGCGACGAACTGGTGCTGCTCGCCATCGCGCGCTCGGAGCCCGGCGTCGTCGAAAGCGACGTCGAGGGCGAGCAGGCCGGGATGCCGCCGCGCTATCACGCTCTGGAGCTGTCGGTCGCCGACGGCCATGCGCGCAAGCTCAGCGAGGCGCCGATCCAGATCGGCCGGCTCAACCTGCGGCTGGTGCTGGAACGCCGCGCCGGCAACGGCTTCGTGGGCCTGGGCGTGGCGCGCATCGTCGAGCGCCGCGCTGATGGCCGCGTCGTGCTGGACCCGCGCTACATCCCGCCGTCGCTGCACGTCGCCGAGCAGGTCACGCTTGAAGGCTGGCTGCGCGAGGTGCTGGGCATGCTGCACCAGCGGGGCGAGGCGCTGGCCGCTCGGCTGGCGCAACCGGGCCGCGCGGGCGTCGGCGAGATCGCCGACTTCCTGCTGCTCCAGACCGTCAACCGCCACGAGCCGCTGTTCGACCACGCCCGCCAGTTGCGCCCGCTGCATCCCGAGCGGCTGTATTCGATGTGCCTGGCGCTGGCGGGCGAGCTAGCCTGCTTCCGCGACAAGCGCCGCCCGCCGAGCTTCCCCGTCTACGCCCACCACGACCTGGCGGGTTGTTTCGAGCCGGTGCTGGCCGACATCCGCCAGTCGCTGTCGATGGTGATGGAGCAATCGGCCATCCCGATCGAACTGCAGGACCGCAAGTACGGCGTGCGCGTGGCCATCATTGCCGACGCCGAGCTGCGCCGCAGCGCCAGCTTCGTGCTGGCCGTCAATGCACAGATGCCGGGCGACGCCGTGCGCGCGCGCTTTCCCACGCAGGTCAAGATCGGCCCGGCCGAGAAGATCCGCGACCTCGTCAACCTGCAGCTGCCCGGCGTCACGCTGAGGCCGATGCCGGTGGCGCCGCGCCAGATCCCCTACCACGCCGGCTTCAACTATTTCGAGCTGGAGACGCGCGGCAACGAGATGTGGAAGCAGCTCGAAACCTCGGGCGGCCTGGCGATGCACATCGCCGGCGAGTTCCCCGGTCTGGAGCTGGAACTCTGGGCGATCAGATGATGACGCCCCTCGCCCAGTCATGCCCCGCTGAACGCGGGCAAGCCCGGTCGGTCCCCCAAGGGGACGGCGATGCAAGCGGCGTCGAGCCGCTTGCACATCGCCAAGCGGGCCGGGTCGGGAGCGGCCCAGCGCTCGGCCCGAAATACCTCGCCTGGACAACTGAGAGATCTGGCCAATGAACGAGAACGACCCCTTCTCGGCCTTCGAGCAGGAACGCACCATCATCAAGCCCGGCGCCGGCCGTGCCGCACCGACGACGACGCAGGTGCAAGGCCCCGCGTCGACGGCGCCGGCCGCTGCCGCGCTGCCCGATGACCTGCCGCTGCCGCAAGGCCTGAACCCGCTGCTGCAACTGGCCGCGCCGTTGCTGTCGACGGCGAGCCAGTTGCGCGCCATGCCGCAGCACCCCAATCCGGCCGGGCTGCGTGCGGCGCTGATCGAGTCGGTCAAGCGCTTCGAGCGCCAGGCACAGGCCAAGGGCCTACCGGCCGAGCATGTCGTCGCGGCGCGCTACATTCTGTGCAGCTTCATCGACGAGTGCGCGTCCAGCACTCCGTGGGGCGGCTCGGGTGCCTGGTCCAGCCAGAGCCTGCTGGTGCACTTCCACAACGAGAGCTGGGGTGGCGAGAAGGTGTTCCAGCTGCTCGGCAAGCTGGCCGAGAACGTCGCCGGCCAGCGCCCGCTGCTGGAGCTGCTGCAGGTCGTGCTGGCGCTGGGCTTCGAGGGCCGCTACCGCGTGCTCGACAACGGCCGCGCCCAGCTCGACAGCGTCAACGAACGCCTCGCCAGCCTGCTGCGCGAGCAGGCCGGGCCGCCGCTGCGCGAGCTGTCGCCCCAGTGGCGCGGTGTCGCTCTGCGGCCGCACAAGCTCTCCGACGGCCTGCCGCTGTGGGTGCTGGCCGCGCTGACGGCCGGCCTGCTGCTGCTGGTGTTCATCGCGCTGCGACTGTCGCTGCATGCGCGCACCGACGCCACGTTTGACACGCTGCAGGCCATGGACGTGCGCGCTGCGACGCTGGCGCCGCCCCCACCACCGCCCGCAGCAGCACCGCGCCTGGCCACACTGCTGCGCGACGCCATCTCGCGTGGCTCGCTTCAGGTGCAGGACCTGGCCGACAAGTCCATCGTGACCATCGCCGGTGACGGCTTCTTCGAGCCAGGCAGCGCCGAGGTCTCAAGCAACGTGAAGCCGCTGCTGGCCGAGATCGCGGCGGCGCTGGTGCAGTTACCGGGCCAGGTCACCGTGACCGGCCACACCGACAACCAGCCCATCCGCTCGCTGCGCTTCCCGTCCAACTTCGACCTGTCGCGCGAGCGTGCCGAGGCCGTGCGCCAGTTGCTGCTGCCGACGGTGGGCGGCCAGCGCATCCGCGCCGAGGGCGTCGCAGACAGCCGCCCCGTCGCCGACAACGGCACCCCCGCGGGACGCGCGCGCAACCGCCGCGTCGAGATCACGTTGACCGTCCAAGGCAACTGAAGCCATGAATCGATTCCTCTCCAAGCTGCTCAGCCCCGTCGTGCTGGGCACGTTGGCCGTGCTGGTGCTGTCGGCCGTCATCTGGTGGGTGGGGCCGCTGATCGGCATCGGCGACCGCCGCCCGCTCGACCCGACCTGGATGCGCGTGCTGATCCTGGCGCTGCTGTGGCTGGGCTGGATCGGCCGCCTCATCTGGAAGGCCTGGCGGCGCAAGCGCACGAATGCCGCGCTGATCCAGGGCATGAGCGGCAGCGCGACCGCTGGCGACCGCGAGGCCCAGGTGCTGGCCGAGCGCTTCGGCGAGGCGATGACGCGGCTCAAGGGCGCATCCGGCCGCTCACTGCTGCAGCCGGGCGCCTATCTGTACGAGCTGCCCTGGTACATGTTCATCGGCGCGCCGGGCTCGGGCAAGACAACGGCGCTGATGAACGCCGGCCTGCAGTTCCTGCTCGGCGACGGCAAGTCGGGCGCCGAGCTGCGCGGCGTCGGCGGCACGCGGAACTGCGACTGGTGGTTCACGCGCGAGGCCGTGCTCATCGACACCGCCGGCCGCTACACGCTGCAGGAATCCGACGAGAAGGTCGACGCCCAGGCCTGGGACAGCTTCCTCGGCCTGCTGAAAAAGACCCGCCCGCGCCAGCCCATCAACGGCGTGATGCTCACCGTCAACGTGCAGGACCTGCTGCAGCAGGGCGCCCCTGAGCGCGCCCAGCACGCGGCCAAGCTGCGCGAGCGCCTGCACGAGCTGCAGACCAAGCTGGGCGTGCGTGCGCCGGTCTACGTGCTGGTGACCAAGGTCGACCTGATCGCCGGCTTCAACGAGAACTTCGCCGACCTGCCCAAGGAGGAGCGCGACCAGGTCTGGGGCTTCACGCTGCCCTGGCAGGACGGTGCGGCGGCCGACGTGACCGCCGCTTTCGACAGCGGCTACGCCGGCCTGGAGCAGCGCCTGGGCGAACGCATGCCAGAGCGCATGCTGGCCACGCGCGACCCGCAGCGCCGCGCCGCGGCCTTCGGCTTCCACCAGGAGTTCGCCGCGCTGCGCGGGCCGCTGCGCGAGTTCCTCGCCACCGTGTTCGCGTCCGGCGGCAGCCTGCAGGCGACGCCGCCGGTGCGCGGCGTCTACTTCACCAGCGGCACGCAGGAAGGCACGCCCATCGACCGCGTCATGGGCGCATTGGGCCGCAGCTTCGGCCTGACCCGCCGCGCGTCGGCCAGCCTGGCCGGCCAGGGCCGCAGCTTCTTCCTGTCGCAGCTGCTGCACGAACTGGTGTTCGCCGAGCGCGGCCTGGGCGTCTGGAACGCCGGTGCCGAGCGCCGCCGCCGCGTGCTGTACTGGTCCGGCGTGGCCGGGCTGGCGACGCTGTCGGTCGCGTTGCTGGTCGGCTGGGCCGTCAGCTACACGCGCAACGGCAGCTACGCCGAAGAGGTCGCCGCCGGCCTGCCCCGCGTGCAGCAGGAACTGGCCGCCGTGCCGCCGGCGCCGCAGGGCGACGTGTCGGTGGCTCTGAATGCGCTGACCGCCGCCCGCAACGCGGCCGTGCCGGCGGACTTCCCCGTCGACCAGCCGCCTGTGCTGTCCACCCTCGGCCTCTACCAGGGCAACAAGCTCGACGCCGGCGCCCGCCTGGGCTACGAGCGCGCGCTGCCGCATGCGCTGGCACCGCGCATCGCCGCGCGGCTGCAGGAACGGCTGCGTGCCGCCAGCAAGGACAACCTCGAGAACGCGTATGAGGCGCTGAAGTCGTACCTGATGCTGTACTCGCCGAACCACTTCGACGCGGACAGCCTGCGCGCATGGATCGGCAGCGACTGGGACCAGCAGTACGCCCGCAGCCTGACGGCCGAGCAGCGCCAGCAGCTCGACGCCCACCTCGACGCGCTGCTCGCGCTGGGTGCGCCGCCCGCCATCGCACCGATGGACCAGGCCCTGGTGAGCAGCGTGCGCGAGATGCTGGTGGCCTACCCGCTGGAGTACCGCGTGTTCAGCCGCCTGAAGCGCCAAAGCCGCGGCAGCGACGCGCCGGAGTTCTCGGTGGCATCTGCCGCCGGGCCGGACGCGGCCAAGGTGTTCACGCGGGCCAGCGGCGAGCCGCTGACGCGCGGCATCCCGGGCCTGTACACGCGCGACGGCTACCGCCGCAGCTTTCAGTCGTCGCTGGCGCTGGTCGCGAGCAAGCTGGCCGCCGAGGAGAGCTGGGTGCTGGGCGTGCCTGCCGACCCGCAGCGCCAGAAGGACGCGCTGCTGGGCGACCAGCTCAACAACCGCGTGCGCCGGCTGTTCCTGGAGGAGTACATCAAGGTCTGGGACAAGTACCTGGCCGACGTGAAGCTGGTGCAGCTGGGCGGCCTGGCCGGCAGCATCGAGGCCTCGCGCCTGCTCGCCTCGCCTGATTCGCCGCTGACCAAGCTGACCCGCCGCATCGCCGAGGAAACGACGCTCGTGCCGCCGCCGGCCGCTGCAGCGGGTGGGCTGGCCGGGGCCGCAGCGGCGCTGAGTGACAAGGTCAAGCAGGCCAAGGCCGACGCGGCCGCGCTGTCCGACGGCGGTGCCGCCCCGGCGGCCGGTGGCGGTGTCGCGGTGGAGCAGATGGTCGACGACCACTTTGCCAACTACCGGCGCTTGGTCACCGGCAACCCGGCACCTATCGACGACACACGCAAGCTGTTCGAGGAGCTGAACCTGCAGCTCGTGGCCATCGACGCCGCGCAGAAGAGCAAGGCCCCGCCGCCCGCCGGCGGGGGCGGCGGCGCGAAGCTGAAGGCAGCGGCCGGCCAGCAGCCGGACATGATCCGCGGCGTGCTGGAGACGCTGGCCGATGCCGGCGACCGCCAGGGCCGCAGCGCCGAACGCGACCTGCTGACGGCCGAGCTGCGTCCCATCACCGAGTTCTGCCAGCGCGCCATCGCCAACCGCTACCCGTTCGCGCCCAGCTCGCGCGCCGACGTACTGCCCGAGGACTTCGGCCAGCTGTTCGGCAACGGCGGCATGCTGGACGACTTCTTCCAGCGCCGCCTGCAGCCGCTGGTGGACACCGGCACGGCGAGCTGGACGTACAAGCCGCTGCCCGACGGCACACGCCCGCCGGCGCCCGCCGCGCTGGCCGAGTTCCAGCGCGCGGCACGCATCCGCGAGGTGTTCTTCCGCAGCGGCGGCAAGGCGGCGGGCTTCCGCGTCGACATTCGCGCCGGTGAGCTGGCCGACGGCCTGAAGGACCTGAGCCTGGACATCGACGGCCAGCACCTCGTCTTCACGCCCGGCGGCACGGCGCAGACCATCACCTGGCCCAGCACCCGCGTGGCCTCGCAGATCAAGCTCAACACGGCGCCGGCGCTGGCCACGCCGCTGATGTTCGAAGGCCCGTGGGCGCTGTTCCGGCTGTTCGAACGCTTCGAGGTCCAGCCCGGCGCCCAGCCCGAGAAGTTCAGCGTGCTGCTGAACCTGGAAGGCCGCAAGGCCCGCCTGGACGTGACGGCCGCCAGCGTGTTCAACCCGTTCCGGCTGCGCGAGATCTCGCAGTTCCGTTGCCCGGGGGCGATGTGAGCGACGTCATCGCCGGCTGGCACGGCAAGCTGCCCAGCCTGGGTGACTTCGCCTCGCGCCGCCTGGAGCCCGACTTCGTCGCGTTCTGGGATGGCTGGCTGGCTGCCGGCCTGGCCGGCCTGCAGCAGCGCTCGCCGGCCGATTGGCTGCAGCACTACCTGGCCTGCCCGGCCTGGCGCTTCGTGCTGATGCCGGGCCTGCTGCCCGCGCCGTTCGGCGACCGCGCCTGGGCCGGCGTGCTGATGCCGTCGGTCGACCGCATCGGTCGCTACTTCCCGCTGACGCTGATCGCGCCGCTCGTCGAACCGCCGCACGGCGACGACGAGCTGCGCACGCTGCTGAGCTGGCTTCACGACCTCGACGACCTCGCCGCCGATGCGCTGCAGGACGACTGGCCCATCGACCGCCTCGAAGCCGAGCTGGCCCAATGCCCCCGCCCCGGCTGGGACGTGCCGGCCACGCTGGCCGAGTTGCTGCCCGGCGGCGCTCCGTTCACCATCCACACGGCGGCCGGCGCCGAAGCCATCATCGCGCTGGTTGCCGACGGCCAGTCGCAGGCCTGGCGCCGCGCGGCGGCCGGCCACGCCTTCTGGTGGGCCGATGGCCAGTCGGGCGAGCCCCGCCTGCTGGTCACGCGCGGCCTGCCCACCCCTGACGACGACATGCGGCTGCTGTTCGGCGCCGCGACCGCTGCCTCATGACCGCCAACGACGACGATCTGCCGACGCAGATCCAGCCCAGCCCCGCGCCCTTCAACAAGACGCAGCAGGCCGCGGCACCGACGCCCCAGCCCAGCAGCGCCGCCGCACTGAGCGACGGCAACTCGCTGCCCGTCGGCACGCGGCTGGCCGAGTTCGAGCTGACGCGCACGCTGGGCGA
>Ga0187843_10002908_pt1 | contig 10170 bp, 10 predicted proteins | sample SpaLakP09_SKY_43_FD_134516 | JGI IMG/M metagenome (GOLD analysis project Ga0187843, IMG submission 134516) | Oligotrophic lake water microbial communities from Sparkling Lake, Wisconsin, USA - SP09_SKY_43 | ecosystem: Environmental > Aquatic > Freshwater > Lake | place: USA: Sparkling Lake...
ACCAATGTGGTGCCTGGCCGCGTCACCTTCAAGCTGGACCGTCGCATGATTCCCGAGGAAGACCCGGTTCATGTGGAGGCCAGCTTGCGCCAGCTGATCCGCACTGCGGCCGCCGATTTCCCCGCCATCCAGGTGGAGATCAAGCGCCTCTTGCTCGCCCATGCCCTGCAGCCGCAGAGCGGCAACAAGGCCTTGGTGGCGGCCTTGCAAAAACATGGCAAGGCGGTGTTTGGCGAGCCCATCCCCAGCTCCGGCACGCCGCTCTACACCGATGTGCGGCTCTACGGCGCGCACGGCATCCCGGCCGCCATCTACGGCGCCGGGCCGCGCACGGTGCTGGAGAGCCATGCCAAGCGCGCCGACGAACGCCTGAACCTGGTCGATCTGCGCCGCGCCACCCAGGTGGTGGCGCGCAGCTTGCTGGAATTGCTGAGCGCACCCGAAGCCGCAAAAGTTTGACCTGGCGCATGGAAACCGCATCGAACGATCTATGCAACAAGACAGGCCACACAAGCGGGCGTAGGCTGAAACCCTCCAAGATTTCCAAAGGAGGATCTGATGACCGTGATGCCCCATGTCGGCGCCGATCAAAGCAAGGCCCTGGAGACGCTCGCGGCCCAAGCCCACCGGGACTTGGACGATGTGCGGCAACTCTACGAAGTTGAGCGCGAAGCGCTGGCGGCGCAAGCCCGTATCACAGGCTTTTTGTCCATCTTCGCCTTGCGCAATGTGCGCGCTCGCCTGCTGGAGGCCGACGATGTTTTGGCCCTGCACTGAGGCGCGGGCCGCCAATCGCGGCCGAGCAATATTTTGCTAAGCTGCGCCGTCGCCACTGACCTATACAAGCGCAGCCATGAAATCCAAGTCCAAACTTTCTCTCGCCCTGCTCGCCTCCTTTTTGCTCTGCGCGGCCTCGGCCCAAGCGCAGGTGGAAGTGAGCCAGCCCTGGGTACGCGCGACCGTGGCCCAGCAAAAAGCCACCGGCGCCTTCTTCCAGCTCAAGGCCAAGACGGACAGCCGTCTGGTCGAGGTGCGCTCACCCGCCGCCGATGTGGTCGAGGTGCACGAGATGGCCATGGAGGGCACGACCATGAAGATGCGCCCCGTGCCCGCCCTGGACCTGCCCGCTGGCAAAACGGTGGAACTCAAGCCCGGCAGCTATCACGTCATGCTGATCGGCCTCAAGGCCCCGGTGAACGCGGGCGATAGCGTGCCCCTGACCCTGGTGTTCGAGGGCGCCGACAAGAAGCGCGAGACGGTCGAAATCAAGGCCGAGGCCCGCCAACTCGGCGGCATGGCCAAGCCAGCGCCCAAGGCCGAAGGCGCAGACGAGCACAAGCACTGATCGGCATCGGCCGGGCTTGCCCGAGCTCGGCCTAAAATGCACGCCGTGCGCATCTCGTCCCTCCACTCCCCGCGCCGCAGCGCCCGCTGGCTGGTCCTCCTGACCCTGGCCCTGGCCCTGCTCGCACCCACGCTGAGCCAGGCCCTGGCCTTGGCACGGGGTGAGGTGGTGGTGTGGAGCCAGATTTGCCGCAGCAGCCAGGTATCGCCCCGCGCGAGCGAATTGGTTCTGGCCAAGCTGGTCAGGTCCGAGCCGCGTGATATTGGCAAACATGGCCTGCTCGAACATTGCCCGTTTTGCGCCCAGGCTGGCCTGGGGCAAGACCTGGCCCCACCACCGGCCAAATTGCAAGACCCGCAGCTGCTGAGTGGTCTGAGTTTTGCCATGCCCGCGCGCTTTTACAGCGCACCGGGCCGCAGCAGCGTCTGGGCGCCCGCCCAGTCGCGTGCCCCGCCCCTGAGTCTTTGAACGTTTGCGCCCCTGCGCAGCCGGCCCTTGATAGGTTCTAAGGCTGTGCTGCCGATCGCGTGGCCCCGCAACCGCGCGAGCCCCGAGCCGTCCAAAGATTTTTCCGCCCATGAAAACAAAGAATTTCCGCGCCGCGCGGGGCCGCCTGGCCCTGGCCTGCGCGCAAGCCTGCCTTTTGCTAGCCCTCCCCCATCTCGCCCGGGCTTGTGAGGATTGCGGTGATGAGCCGCCTCCCCCTGCGCCCCTCCCCGTCGCCACCAAGCCCTCGCTGGCCCAGACCACGCCCACGGCCCCGGGCAATGCGGCCAAGCACCAGAATCTGGGTCTGGTGGTCGTCAACGGCAACTCCTTGAGCTCCTTGCCCAGCCAACTGCCCACCACCATGGAAGGCATCACGGCCGAGGAGATCGCGCGCGGCATCAATGCCACCGATGCCGAGGATGCCTTGAAATACCTGCCCAGCCTGCTGGTGCGCAAGCGCTATATCGGCGACTACAACCACGCCGTCTTGTCCACCCGCGCCTCGGGCACGGGCAATAGCGCCCGCTCCCTGGTGTATGCCGACGGCATCCCGCTGGCCAACCTGCTGGGCAATGGCGCCACCTTCACCCCGCGTTGGGGCATGGTCACACCGGCCGAGATCGCCCGCGTCGATGTGCTCTACGGCCCCTTCTCCGCCGCCTACTCCGGCAATGCGGTGGGCGCGGTGGTGGACTACCAAACCCGCATGCCCAGCGATTTTGAGGCCCATGCCAAGCTCGGCCTGTTTCAACAGCCTTTTGAGCTGTATGGCAGCGACAAAACCTATGGCGGCTACCAAGCTTCGGCCTCGGTCGGTGACCGTGCCGGTCGCCTGTCCTGGTGGTTGCATCTGAGCCGACTGGACAGCGACGGGCAGCCGCTCACCTTTGTCACCAAGCCCCTATCCAACACGGCCGCTGGGGCCACTGCCACGGTTTTGACCGGCGCCGTTCCCGGCCTGGACAAGAGCAACAACCCCTGGCTGATTCTCGGTGCCGGCACCCAGTACAACACCCGTCAGGATCAGGCCAAGCTCAAGCTGAGGCTGGACCTCACGCCCACCCTGAGCGCCAGCTACACCCTGGGCTGGTGGGGCAATCGCACGGCGGGCAATAGCGAAAGCTATCTGCGCGACAGTGCCGGCAATCCCTTCTACGCCGCGCCCGCCGCCAGCGGCACCCTGGCCAGCAGCCCCATCAGCCTGGACGGCAAGGCCTATACCCTGGCCTCGGCGGACTTCGGTCAAAACCGCGACCTGCTGAACCACCGCATGCAAGGCCTGGTCGTCAAGAGCGCCAGCAAGGGTGTCTTTGACTTTGAGCTGGCGGCCAGCCGCTATGACTATGACCAGGATCAGTCACGTTCGCCCCTGGTGGCCAAGCCTGGTGCGGACGCAGCGGGTGCAGGACGCCTGAGCGACCAATCGGGCAGCGGCTGGAACACCTTGGCGGCCAAGGGCGTGCTGCGCCCCACCGGCAGCGCCCATGTGATCGACTTCGGCGCCCAACAGGAAAACTACCACTGGCAGCAAACCGTCTCCAATCTAAGCGACTGGCTGAACGGCGCCGCGAGCTCCTTGTTCACAGGCTTTGGCGGGCGCACGCGACTGAACAGCATCTATGCCCAGGACGCCTGGACGCTCGGCCCCAAACTCAAAACCGTGATCGGCCTGCGGCTGGAAGAATGGAGCGCCTCCGATGGTTTCAAGACGGCAGCCACCGACAGCCAGGGTCGCCCCGGTAAAACGGTCAGCTTCGCACACCGGGACGAGCAGTACGCCTCGCCCAAGGCGGCGCTGGGCTATGAGTTGAACCAGGACTGGTCCTTGCGTGTCTCCACCGGCCGCGCGGTGCGCATGCCCACGGTGACCGAGTTGTACCAGGGCGGGGTCAATAGCAACGGCGTCTATGTGCCCAATGACCCCGTCACCAACCCCGGACTCAAACCCGAAAAAAGCTGGACCTCGGAGCTGAGTGCCCAATGGATGCAGGGCCAGCAGCAGGTTCGCATCACCGGCTTCCACGAGGACACCAGGGATGCCCTGTACTCGCAGCTGGCTGCGGTCACGGGCAGCAATGGCGCGCCCGGCACCGTCAGCAGCACGCAGAACATTGAGCATATGCGTACGCTGGGCTTGGAGCTGGCCTATCAGGCGCTGGATCTCGGGCTCAAAGGCCTGGATGTGCAAGCCAGCCTGACCTATACCGACTCCAAGATCCTGGCCAATAGCGGCTTTGTCAGCACAGCCGGCGACACCCTGGGCAAACAGCAGCCGCGCGTGCCTCGGTGGCGAGCCAGCAGCTTGATCAGCTACCAGTTCAGCCCCAGCCTGTCGGCCAGCTACGGCCTGCGCTACTCCGGCCCGCAGTACGGCACGCTGAACAACAGCGACCCTAACGGTTTTGCCTATCAGGGCTTTTCCAAATTCTTCACCACCGACCTGCGCGCGCAATGGAAGCTGGCCAAGCAATGGACCTTGGCCGGTGGCATCGACAACCTGAACAACTACCAATACTGGAACTTCCACCCCTATCCGCAGCGGACATTCCATGCGGAACTGAGCTTTGATTTGTGAACCCCGGCCCTAACAAGGACTTCAGATGAAGATCAGCAAGACATTGCGGCGCCTGACGCTGCTAAGCCTGTGCAGCCTCGGCACCCACGCCTTCGCCCACATCACCCTGGATCAGCCCGAAGCGCTGGCCGGCAAGCCCTACAAGGCCGTGCTCAAGGTCGGCCATGGCTGCGAGGGCTCGGCCACCACCAAGATCAGCCTCAGGCTGCCGGCGGGCTTTCGCGGCGCCAAACCCACACCCAAGGCCGGCTGGCGCCTAGACCTCAAGCGTGCGCCGCTGGCCACACCCTATGAGAGCCACGGCAAGGTGATAGCCGACGAATTGGTCGAGGTGACCTGGACCGCCCAGGGCGAAGAGAATTATTTGCAAGACGCCTGGTACGACGAGTTCATCGTCCGCGGCAGCCTGCCCGAGAAGCCCGGCGCGCTCTGGTTCAAGGTCAAGCAAAGCTGCGTCAAGGGTGAGTGGGATTGGGCGGAGATCCCCGCCAGCGGCGAGTCCACCCAGGGCCTGAAGGCACCGGCGGCCCGGCTGATCGTCAAGTAAGGCAGGCCCAGCCTGAGAGTCTGAGCGGCCGGGAATCTAGCCCCCATTCCCGGCCCTGCAAATTGCTTTGTTTCGCCCACCTTCTTCCGGGCTTTGCTTGAGCCCATTCGCGTCGATGATTCATCCATGCCGCAGCACAAGGCTGCGACAAGAAACGACGGATGGAACGGAGGAGTTTCCCCATGCACGCCAAGCCTCTCAACAGCGCATTGATCGGCAAGCCGAGAACCACGCCGCAGCAATGCTCGCCGCGGCTCTCGCCCGGCGCCGCCGATCGGGGGTTCAAGCCCCGCGCCAAAAGGCAAGACCTGCATCAGTTGACTTCAGTGCCATCGCCGACCGCCCAGCTCAGCGGCACGACGCTTAGGCCCAGCCCAGCAACTCACGGCTGAACTCACACCCGCCCTCCCTCACGCCTTCAGCAAGAAACAACACACAGCGCCCAGGCTCTGTGCGCTGCTTGAGCACGCCTCAAAAACGCACGCTGGCCCGCGCATATCGCGCTCTTTCTACGCCTGCCTAGGCCTCAAACCTTGGCAGCTGTCCCACACCGCAGCCCCATACCGCTCAAATGAATCGTCATGAGCGGCGTCCCGGGCGGTGTCCAGCGCTTCGCACCTGCCCCGCAGCCCTTGTCACGACTCGGACTGCGGGGCTTTTTTGCGTCGGGTGCTGCTGTTAAGCAAGGTAAAGCTGGCGCCCGACCCCAGCCGGGTCACGGGCTTGCCACAAATGATTCCTAGGCTGCAGGCCTTCTCAGCAGTTTCTGGTCGAATCCCTATGCAAATCTGCAAACTCACATCAGCCTTGTTTTCTTTGGGGCTGCTGGCCGCCTTGAGCGCCTGCGGCAACTCTGACAACAACGCGAACAGTGGCAACGCCATCTCCCATGTCTTGATTCTGAGCGTCGATGGCCTGCATCAGCAGGACCTGGCCAACTGCCTGGCTAGCAATACCTGCCCCAATATTGCCGCCCTGAGCAAGACGGGGGTCAACTACAGCGCCGCGAGCACCCCCGGTCTGTCCGACTCCTTTCCCGGCCTGGCCGCGCTGACCACCGGCGCTTCGCCCAAGACCGCCGGTCTCTTCTACGACGTGAGCTATGACCGCACGCTGTATGCGCCCAGCGACACGACTTGCAGCGGCAAAGCGGGCTGGAATGTGGTGTTTGATGAGACCACGGGCATCGACGGCGTCAATGGCGGTGCCCTCGTGCACCTGGACGGCGGCGGTGCCTTCAACCCGCAAGCCATTCCCCATGCCTTGATCAACAAGAACTGCGTGCCGGTTTATCCGCACAACTACATCAAGACCAATACCTTGTTCGAGGTGGTCAAGGAAAACATCGCCGATGCGCGCACCGCCTGGGCCGATAAACATGCCTGGGCCTATGACTGGCTGAACGGCCCATCGGGCAAGGGCGTGGACGATCTGGCCCGCACCGAGATCAATGCCACCGACGCCAGCACCGGCACGGACTACACCGACATCTACACCCACACCCAGGTCTTTGACGACTTGCACGTGCAGATCATCCTGAACCAGATCGATGGCAAGGACTCCACCGGCAGCACGCTGGCCAATGTGCCCACCGTCTTCGGCACCAACTTCCAGACCCTCAGCGTCGCGCAGAAGGCGCCGAACGCCAAAGGCGGCGGCTACACCGACGCCAAGTTCAGCCCCGGCGTGCAGGTCAAGGCGGCGATTGCCTATGTGGATGCGGCCGTGGGCAAGATCGTGGCCGAGTTGCAGGCCAAGAACCTCGGTACCAGCACCCTGGTCGTGCTGACGGCCAAGCATGGTCAATCGCCCTCGGACCACAGCAAGCTGGTCAAGAACGGGGATACCTTGACGGCGCTACTGCAGGCCAATGGTTTTCTCGACGCCAACGGCCTGTGGGGTCAGGCCAGCACCCAGTCCGGCAGCCTCAATGACGGCACCGGCTTGTCCGGCACCGGCATGGTGCAGACCGACGATGTGGGCCTGATCTGGCTCAAAGATCAGAGCCAGTTGAACGCGGTCGTCAACACCTTGAACGCCAATCTGGGCTGCAGCAGCAGCGGCATCTGCGCCGATGGCGCTCAAGCCTCCATCCTGTTCGGCGCGGCCCTGGCGGCCAAGTTCGGTGACCCGGCCGCCGGCCGCACGCCCGACATCATTGTGCAGCCCAATCCCGGCGTCATCTACACCTCCAGCAGCAAAAAGGATGCCGAGCATGGTGGCAATGCGCCGGACGACAGCCAGGTCGCCCTGCTGCTCGCCAATCCCTCCTTCACGGCCCAGACCATTGCCACGCCGGTGGGCCTGACCCAGTTGGCGCCCACCGTCCTGAAGGCTCTCAAGCTGGACCCTAACCTGCTCAATGGGGTCAAGGCCGAAGGCACTCAGGTCTTGCCGGGTCTGAACTTCTAAGAGCCTGTTGACGATCCCGATGGGCTCGCCTTGAGACCGTAGAGCTTCTCTAAGGACTGTCGCAAGCCCAGGGCAGCCCTTTATTCTTGGCGCTTGGCTTTTGCGCGCTGGCCAGGCTCAGGCGGCCAGCAGCGTTTCCAGGCAATGCTCGCGCAGGCCATAAAAGCGCTTGATTTCGGCGATCTGGGCCAGCAGCTGGGGCCTTTGCGCCGCATGCGCGGCCAGGGCCGCGCCGCTCTTCTTGACGGCCAGAATCATCTTGTTCTTGCTGGTGTGCTCCAGGGCGATGAACTCGAACACCTGGGTCTCGTAGCCCTCGGCCTCCAGCAGCAAGGCACGCAGGGAGTCGGTCACCATCTCGGCCTCCTGGCCCAGATGGATGCCATGTTGCAGCATCGGCCGCAGCTGGGCGGGCATCTTCATCTGCGGGCGGATCTGCTTGTGGCAGCAGGGCGAGCACATGATGATTTGCGCGCCGGCCCGCAGGCCCAGATGGATGGCGTAGTCGGTGGCGATATCGCAGGCATGCAGGGCAATCATCACGTCCAGCCGCGCCGGGGTGTAGGCCCGCACATCGCCTTGCTGGAAATGCAGGCCACTCAAGCCATGGCGGGCGGCGGCCGCGCTACAGAGCTTGACCATGTCCTCGCGCAACTCCACACCGGTGACCTGGGCCTGCTTGCCCTGCCCGCTGATCCAGTCATACATGGCAAAGGTCAGATAGCCCTTGCCCGAGCCGAAGTCGTTCACATAAACATCGGGGCTGGTGCTCAAGCTGGAGGCCTTCATCGCGGCGCCAAACACCTCGATGAACTTGTTGATCTGCTTCCATTTGCGCGCCATGGCGGGTACCAAGACGGGCTCGCCCTTAGCCTCATGCGTCAGGCCCAGATCCACCCAGAAGGCTTGGTTCAGGGAGAGATAACGCTGTTTTTCCTTGTCATGCGAGGTCGTGGCGGGCGGTGGCTCGGCGCCCTCGGCTGCGGCCAAACGGCTCACCCGCAGGCTGGGCTTGCCCTTGCGGCTGAAGGCCAGCTGCACCTCCTCGCTAGACGTGTGCAGATGGGCATTCTGGAATTGCGTGCCCAAAAGTTGCGCGATCAAGAGCTGAGCCTCGGCAAGACCCAGGTTCTTGGTGACGTCCTTGGTTTGGTAACGCCACAAAAAAGAGAGCTGACGCTCACCGCGCAGCAGCACCTCCCGCACCGTCAGGCGCTGCAGTTTTTCTTCCTCCCCGCTGTACTTGGACAGCAGCAACTTGTGCAGCCGACCAGCGGCCAGGGCCGTGGCCAGCAGGCGCAGAAAGCGCTGCACCGCATCGGCCTGCGTGACGGGGGCTTGGGGCGGGGAGATCAGATGGGTAAACATGGGGCGCAGGGCTGGCAAAACCCGATTTTCCGCTATCTGCCCGAACTCGCCCGCCGCCCGGGTCCGCCGCTGCTGCGCCCCGGCGCTTGCTGCCCGGCGAGCCAGCGGCCTGCCTGGGCGCATGCCGCCCCGCGTCGCACCAGCGCACAAGCCTGAATAAAAGGCGCGCCAAAGCGCCAAAGCGGCAGACGCACATCGCACAGAACCCCTGCGAATCGGGGGGATTGGCGAAAACCGCGATGAAAAAATGACTGTCTAAATTCGAGGCCACAAGGCCCACATCTCGCGGACTCGCCTTACTGTCATGAAAAAACTTCTGCTCAGCACCCTGCTCACCGCCCCTTTGCTGGCTCAAGCCGGCCCCATCAATCTGGTTCAGAACGGTAGCTTTGAAAGCATTTCCGGCAGCCAGTCCAACTATCTCGCCCTCAGCGGCGGCAGCAAGCGACTGAGCGGCTGGACCCTGGGCCAGGGCGGGGCTGAATTGCGCAGCAACTATGTGGGCCAAGCGTCTGAGGGCAAGTACTTCCTGGAACTGGACGTTTCCAAGAACAGCAGCATCAGCCAGGTGCTGAACACCGTCGCCGGCCAGTGGTACACCCTGAGCTTCGACTATTCCAACCGCCTCGACACCCAGGTCGATAGCAATGGTCTGGCCTGGTCGGTCGGTGGTGGCTTCGAAGTCGCCCCCCAGCTGGCATTCAACAACAGCAAGGGCAATGTCTGGTCGCATCATGAGTGGACCTGGCAAGCGAGCAGCGACAAGACCACCCTGAGCTTCAAGGCCCTGGGCAAGAGCGATGGATATGGCAGCTCGCTGGACAATATCGCCGTCACCTCGGCCGTGCCCGAGCCACAAAGCCTGGCCCTGGCGGCCCTGGGCCTGCTCTTCGTCGGCCTGCTCGGCCGCCGCCGCAAATCGGCCTGAGCTCGCTGCCGGCCCCGCGTCGGCACAATCAGCATGAACCCATCAAAGGCGCCTTCGGCGCCTTTTTTCATTGCCCCATCAGCAAAGCTGGGCCCGCAAAAATGCCAATCAGGCGCGCTAGGAATCTGCGCGGCAGAAGAGGCGTCGGCTGCGCAGACTCCTAGTCGGCCCAAAACAGGCCCGCACAAAGCGCGGCCCCCAGCAGATAAAGCAGCAGGGTGCTGGAGACCAGATAGGGATAGAGCATCAAGGCCAGGCCCAAGCACAGGCGACGAGCTTGTTTCTGACGCCTGCCATGCCTGAACGCCAGCAGGCCGATCAGGCCGAACATCAGGGCGCCAAACAGATAGGCCGGGCTTGGCAGTTCCAAACCCAGGGCCTGCAATTGCTGAAGCGAGTCCATCAGCGATTTCGCTTTAGAGAGGGGGAGAAGCCTGGATTGTGGGGCTGAAGCCGGGCTTTTGGCCGCCACGGACTTGATACGGCCGGGCTCCACTTCATTTCAA
>Ga0187843_10002909_pt1 | contig 10167 bp, 8 predicted proteins | sample SpaLakP09_SKY_43_FD_134516 | JGI IMG/M metagenome (GOLD analysis project Ga0187843, IMG submission 134516) | Oligotrophic lake water microbial communities from Sparkling Lake, Wisconsin, USA - SP09_SKY_43 | ecosystem: Environmental > Aquatic > Freshwater > Lake | place: USA: Sparkling Lake...
CCGATTGCAGAACCCGACCGCCATCACCATGCCGGCAGGCCGGCGCAAGGAACTCGCCAGCATCGCGGCGCGCTGCCATGTCCGCATCGTCGAAGACGACCCCTACTGGCTGCTTGCCGAGGCGCCGCCAGCACCGATTGCCACGCTGGCGCCGGAACAGGTGTACTACATCTCCACCCTGTCGAAATGCCTGACACCCGGCTTGCGAGTTGCCTTTGTGCTGATCCGCGACCCGCACGAACGCGCACGTTTCCTGGCCGCGCTCAGATCATTTGCGCTGATGACCACGCCGCTGACGGCCGCTCTCTCCACCCAGTGGATACTCGACGGTTCAGCTGACGGCTTGATCGCGGGCGTACGCAACGAGGCGCGCCTGCGCCACCGGATGGCGCGCGATATTCTGGCGGGGCGTTACAGCGGCGCCGGAGACGGTCTGCATGTCTGGCTCGAGTTGCCGGCGTACTGGACTCCCTCGCAGCTTGCGCGTGCAGCCGACAGCGAGGGCATCGCCGTCACGCCGGCGGAGGCATTCGCCACTGGCGGCGCATCCGTGAACGCCATTCGCATCTCCCTGGGGAGCATCCGGGACCGCGGACGTTTGCAGGCGGGCCTGCAACGGCTGTCTCACCTGCTTGCGCGGCGGCCGGAGTCATTTGGCGCGACGGTGGTTTAACCGTTCAAGAAGCCCCGTGCTTAAGTGCAGACCGCTCGCGGAGCGCCACCTCAACATAGTCTGTGACACTCCGTACGCGGGACGAAACAAAGCGGCGATTCGGCCAAATCAGACTGACATCCAGGGTCTCTTCCAGACAGTCATCTAACACGGAGACAATATCGGGATGTCTCAGGTCGTCGGCAAGCGACAGGTCGGTGAACAAGCCGATACCGACGCCAGCCAATACACCCGCGCGGATGGTTTCAACGCTGTTCGATCTGAGATTGCCAGATACTGAAACGTTGTATTTCCCGTGCGGGCCAACGAATGGCCACATGCCGCCAATACCTCCGCCTTCATACACCAGGCAGTTATGATGGGCCAGATCCGCAGGCGTAGCGGGAATGCCATGCAGATTGAAATAGCGTCGTGCGCCGACACATGTCAGCCGCGTTGTCGTTACCCGCCGCACCACGGAATCCAGTTCGCTGACAGCCCCAACGCGGATAGCGAGGTCAATACGGTCATCGACCATATCGCGCACGGAGTCTGACAGTACCAGATCCACTTCCAGTCCCGGATACTGCGCGAGCAGTCCAGGTATCAATGGCAGGATGTGGAGACGGCCAAAGGTGGCTGCCACGGCGACGCGGACCAGGCCAGCAAGGTTCATTGTCCGGCTGCTCATGTCATTATCCACCGTATCGATTTCGTCGAGCAGCGGTTTGGCACGCTGGTAGTAACGTTGGCCGTCATCGGTGAGCGTGACGCTGCGGGTACTGCGCCTGAATAGCATCACCCCCAGCCGTTTTTCCAGCGCACTGATGGCTTTGCTGATGGAGGATTGCGTATCGCCGGTCCTGCGCGCGGCAGCGGAAAAACCGCCAGTCTCCACCACGGCTATAAAAGCAGCCAACTCCTGAAAGCGGTCCATGATCTTCCTAGAACAATAGCGTAGGTCTTATCTTAACTTATTCCGTAACGGAATTAGTTTCATCCAAAATCTCTGGATTATCAATATTTAACTCCGTAATTATGATGTTTCCTGATCAGATCAGCAGGCCCCCGGACCGCTGCCATCACGGCTGATCGCCGTGCCGGCAGCGGCTCGGGTAATCATGAAACGACAACATAAAGTGAACAAGACTATGAACGCGAACACAAGTAACCTCGAACAACCGGCGCCATCCCCGCGCAGCGTGGTCGGCAAACGGGTGGTGGTGGTCGGCGGAAAAACCGGCATCGGCCTGGGCATTGCACGTGCAGCACATGATGCGGGAGCATCCGTGATCGTGGCCAGTCGGCGAGCATCCGCAGCAGGCCAACATCCGGAACTGGACGATTTCGAACAACTGACATTGGATATCACCGACGAGGCAGCGGTGCGCAACACATTTGACCGCATTGGTCCGTTTGACCACCTGATTGTTACTTCAGGCCCAGGCTTTGGCAGCTGGGGGACGTTTATGGCCGACGATATGCGTGGTGTGCGAAGCTATATGGATGCAAAATTCATGGGCAGCTGGGCCTGCGCACGCTACGCCGCCCCCCATCTGAAAGCCGGCGGTTCAATTACGTTCCTCACCGGCGGCACGGCGGCACGGCCAAAGCTGGGCCTGACGGCCGTGGTTGCCGCATTTGCCGCAGTGGAGTCCTTGTCTGGCTCACTTGCGCTGGAAATGGCACCGATCCGCGTCAACACCATACGTCCGGGCTACATCGAGACCGAGTTGTGGAACGTGCTGTCGGAAGATGAGCGCATGGCGTTGAAAGAACGCGTACGCACCACTTTCCCGGCACGTCATGCTGGAACGACAGAGGACGTCGCGCACGCGGCGCTATTCCTGATGACCAATCCCTATGTCAGCGGAACAGTCATTGAAGTATCCGGCGGCGAAAACCTGGTACCCAGCGTTTTCTGAGGATATGTCACCTTGACTGCTTGAGTTCAGCCGGCGGCAGCGGCTCATGCAGTCGGCGCGACCAATCCTCCAGTTGCAATTGCTGGACGCGGCGGGTGAAGGTGTTTTGCCAGCAGACGGTCAGTTCTTTGAGCGCCGCCGCCTGACGCCACTCCGCCACCAGCGACGGCGTCACCGCGCTCTCCGGGAACAATGCCTGAATCAGGCGCTGCATCGGCCAGGCCGGATTGGGCCGCTCCACCAGCAGTAGCTGGTCGCCCGCCGCCACTAGGCCTTCGCGCAGCACCCGGTAGTACCAGCCTGTCGCTCCCGAGCGCTGCATATTGCTGGCGGCGTCTTCGCGTTGCAGCAGGCGGTTCAGCTTCCAGCACGGCTGGCGTCCTTGCGAGACTTGCAGCAAGGACGCGCCCACTGCGTACACATCGCCAATGCAGACCGTGGACTCGGTCATGCCCAAGGTAGAAAAATTTTCTCCAAACACGCCAGGCAGCATCTGCACCGGACTGTGCGAATACTGCCCGCGCCAGAAAGCGTAATGCTCCGCCGCATAGTGATGCACGGCTTTCTCTGGTCCGCCGTGGAACACCCGGTCGCCCTGCTCATCGCCCTCCAGTCCGTGGACCGTCACGCGCAGCGCGCCGGACTGCGGCAGCTTGACGCTCCCGCTGGGCACATCCGCATACCCGGCCCGCGCCAGCGGACGTGCGCGGCCGACAAACAGCGATGCCAGCACGCTCATCTCAGCGCTCCAGCCCAGCCAGCCATTCCCGCATCAGCACCGGTCCCGCTTGCGTGAGTCCTGCGCCGTAGCGCTGGGTATCCGCCCGCAACTGCGCCAGGTCCACACCCGCGTGCGACAACTCCACCGCATGCCCGGTCATCCAATGCTCCAGCGCCGCCGGCTCAAACTCGACATGGAACTGGATGCCCAGCGCATGGCGGCCCACCTGAAACGCCTGGCATGGCGTCCCCGGCGTCGAGGCCGTCACCGCCACCGCCGCAGGCACATGGATATTATCGCCATGCCAGTGCAGCACCGGCACCCCGCGCAGATGCGCAAGCGGTCCGGCATCCGCTGCGACCTCCACCGGCGACCAGCCGATTTCCTTGCCCGCTTCGCGGCCACGCACCTCGCCACCCAGCGCAACGGCCATCAGCTGCGCGCCCAGACAAATGCCCAGCAGCGGCCGCTCCAACTGCAAGCGCAACTTTATACCTGCGATCTCATCGGCCAGCCAGGGATACAGCGCCGTATCGTTGACGCCGATCGGCCCGCCCAGCACCACGATCAGCGCCGTCTCGCGCCACTGCGTTTCCGACAGCGGCGTTCCCGCATGCTGGTACGTGATGCTGTAGCCGGCTGCCTGCAACGGCCCGGCAAATTCCCCCAGATCCTCAAACCCAACGTGATACAGCGCGATGCAGTTCATGATTCATCATAGAATAGGAGTCCTAATGAATTCATGATAGCACAATTTTAAAACTCAGTTGGGCTGGCTGTATTTGCGCAGTTGCTCACGCATATACTTCACTTTGGCGGCCAGATGCGGGTCCGTCATCACATACAAATCCAGCCGTGCGGCGTAGTCCGGCGTCATCATCCAGCCGAAGGTTTCGGCCTTGTCCTCCTCCTGGCCATAGCTGGAATACGCGCTCACCAAGCCATCCCGCACGTGGCCCAGATCCTGCAGGTTCTTGCCATAGAAAGTGGCGCCGCCCTTGCCGTATTGCAGACCATCCGGATTCAGCGCCAGCCACGACGGGTCCAGATGATAGTAGTCATCAAACTCGCGATGATCGATGAAGTGATAGAACTCGTGATGCACCCGCATCTCCATCCCCGCCGGACACAAGGTGCCGGCATTGTTGTCGGCATACGCCACGCTATCCGACTCCGCCATCGGCATGGCCAGACGGCGCTGCCCACCGACCGCCAGTTCCTTGACCAGCACGATATTTTTCAAGCGCACATTTGCAAAGAACGCCGATGGATAGCGCTCCAGCCCTGGCAGCACCACACTCAGCAAACGCTGCAGGCGTGCGCGGTCTTCCGGGCTGTCCGTGAATGCCTCGCCGCTGACGCCCTCCTGCTCCAGCGTCCACACAGCATTCAGCCGCAGCGCCGCCAGACGCCGTGTCGCCACCGCGCGTAGCACCTCCACGCTGGCATCGGCTGGCGCAACGGCCGGGTACTGCAAGTCCCAGTGGCACTCCAGCCGTAGCGCATCGTTGTTGTGATCGATCGGCGCCATCGTGCTGCAGGCAGACAGCGCGGCGGCGCCCAGGCAAACCAGAATACGTTGCAGCATGGTCATTTGAATTTATAGGTAGCGGACAGTTGGAAGTAGCGGCCGAGCTGGCTGTGGTACGTCGGCGAGTAGCCCTGCAGATAAGCGATCTTGCTCGCGTCAAACGGCGCTTCCTTGTTGGCGAGGTTGCGTACCGACAGCGACAGCTCCAGGTTGCGGAAGCCCTTGTAGCTCACATACGCGTCGGCCGTCAGCGACGAGTGCACATCGCAATACCACGGCGTCGCCGCCTGGAACGAGCACACCGAATCCGGCGAGGTCTTCAGCAGGTAGCCGCCCACATAGTTCCAATTGACGCTGGCGTCCCACGGACCACGGTCCCAGGCCAGACCGAAGCGGGCGCGGTTCTTGGGCAGCTCGTAATAGCCGGCGTATTCCGCCAGCGGATCATCCGGCGTATTCGAGCTCTTGTAGCTGTTCATGCGGTTGTAGCTGGCGGTCATGGTCAGCCGGCCCCAGTTGCCCAGCGGCGTCACGCCGCGCGCATCCACGTCCACCCCGCGCGTCTGCGTTTCCGACAGGTTGGCCGTAATCAGGCTGATGTGATCGAGCTTGCCGCTGACCGGATTACGCACGATACGGTCGGCAAATTTCGCCTCGTTCTCGAGCAGGTAGCTGGCGTTGATGGTGGACAGCTCGTTGCGGCGCTTGATGTTGTACACGTCGACCGACAGCGACCAGCGCGGGATCGGCTCCACCACAACGCCCACCGTAAAGCTCTTCGATTTCTCGGCCTTGATGTCCGGGTTGGCGCCGGTGGTGTAAGCGACATAGATATCGCAGTTGGCATTGGCTGCATCGTAGACCGGGCACAGCTTGGGATCGAGCACCTTGATGTAGCCGTTGGTATTGCCCGCATGCAGCTCCGGCAACGACGGCGCGCGGAAGCCTTCCGCATAGGTGCCACGGAACGCCAGCTGTGGCAGCGGACTCCACTTCACTCCCGCCTTGGGCGTAAAGGCCGAGCCGAAATCACTGTAATGGTCGCTCCGCGCAGCCAGGCTCAGCTCCACCGTTTTCAGTACCGGCGCATTCAGCTCGCCATAGGCGGCCGAGACGCTGCGTGAGCCATTCGAGCCCGTCATGCCGATCAGCTGGATCGAGCCGTCCGTGAACAGCGTATCCGGCACCGCGTCAAACTTCTCGCGGCGGAATTCCGCGCCCAGCGAGATCGCCAGCGGACCGCCCGGCAGCGTGAACAGTTCGCGGTTGCCATGCAGGTCGATGCTGCTGGTGCTGGTATCCGCGCGGTTGTTCAGTTGCGGGTACAGCCGCGCCATCAATGCCGGATCATTGGCGCCCGGATTGCTCAGCGTGAAGCTGTTGCGCACCAGGCCATCGGCATCCAGCACATCGTTCATCAGCACGCTGTCCTGCAGGTAGCCGCGATAGCGCGTGTCCGTCAGCGAGCGCGAGAACATGCCCGCTGCTTCCACATCCCACTTGCCCAGCGTGCCGCGCGCACCAAAGGTGTAGCGCATATTGCGGCTTTCACTGGCGATGGTGGTTGGAATGTCGTTGAACAGGTAGCGCACGGCCACCGTCTTGCCCCAGCGGTTCTGCGGGTGGCTGGCAGGCAGCAGCAGGTAGCTGATGGTGGTGCCCGGCGCGTTGCCGTACAGGCCGTACTTGTCCACCAGATCGTTGGTGTAGGCGCCGTAGGAATTGGTGGCGTAGCTGTACATGGTCGATGCCTGGCGGCTGCGGCTCAGCGAGGCATCGCCAAACAGCTCCCAGCCACCGGACAGCGCATAGGTCAGCGCACTGTAGACGTTATCGCGCTGCGCCTTCGATTGCAGCGTGACGGCATTGGTGCTGTCGGCAATGCAGCGGCCATTCAGCGTCGGGCTGGCGGGATCGTTGAGCGGCGCGCAGTCGCCGATGATGCCAAGGAAGGTGCCGCCCGTGGTGCCGGACGCCGTGTAGGCGTTGCTGGAGAACGTCGAGCGGCGGTCGGCCAGGCCAACGCGGCGGAAGTCGCCATCCTTGGTGCGCTCGCGCGCGTTGACCAGCACCGGGCTGATATCGCTATGCGACAAGCTGAGCAGCCAGTTGTAGCCATCCTGCTCCAGCTTGCCCTGGCCGTAGGTGATACTGGCATTGCCCATATTGCCGTCGTGGTAGGCCGACGTACCGCCGCTCACTGTGGCCGACAAGCCCTCATAATTCTTGCGCAGGATAATGTTGATGACACCGCCAATCGCATCCGCGCCATAGATCGCCGAGGCGCCATCCAGCAGCACCTCAACGCGTTCAATCGCGTTGACCGGAATCGCGTTGGTATCCACAAACGAGGCTGAACCAAAGCCGAACGGCGCCACGCGGCGGCCATTAATCAAGGTCAGCGTCGAACCCGCGCCCAGCCCGCGCAGCGACACGCCAGCCGAGCCGAATGCCTGCGACGGCGTACCTTCCGTGACATAGCCGCCGGTATTCCCGGCGGGCAGATTGCGCAGCACGTCGGTCACCGTGGTGGCGCCAGAACGGGCGATGTCTTCGGCGGTAATGACCTGCACTGCGGAGGCCGTCTCCGCATCGACACGCTTGATGCGGGAACCGGTAATTTCTACGCGTGGCGGCGGCTCGCTGTGTTCCTGGGCTTGCGCATACAGCGGCGCAGCGCCAGCGCACAGCAGCGCAACGGCGCGGACGATGGGACGAATCTCAAACATGCAGTCTCCGTTTTTATGACAGTTTTATGAAATGAAAGTAACTGTCTGGAGTGTGTTTTGTCTGAGAAGTCAGGTCACGGATGGAAATGCTGTTTTTGTACAAAACTGCTGGCTTCGTTACGCCAACTGGCTAGCTGTATGCTAGACGCCACGCTGCTGGCGGAAACGCGCGGGCGGCGAGCCGAAGTGGCGCGTAAAGGTGCGCGACAAATGGCTGGCGTCATGGAAACCGCAGGTATCGGCGATATCCGCCATGGCGTGGCCGCCGGCAGCCAGCATGGCGCGTGCCTTCTCCAGGCGCATCTTCATCAGGTAGCGGTGCGGCGGCAGGCCCAGCGCCGCATGGAACTCGCGCGAGAAGTGCGCCGGGCTCATGGCGCACAGTCCGGCCAGTTGCTGATTAGTGACGTCCTCGCACAGATGCTGTTCCATGTAGCTCAGCACGCGCCGCAAGCGGGCGCCGCCCAGCGTGCTGGCTTGCACAGCGTCCTGCGGCCGGCTGTAGTGTTCCAGCAGATAGCTGAGCAATGCGACCATCAGGCCATCGCAGTACTGGGATTGCAGCGGCCCGGCCATCACGTCCGCATTCAGCATGCGCCTGACGGTTTCCATCACATAGCGATCAGAAGTAAATTGATTGGCGCCCAGTGCCAGCGGCACGCCGGTCTGGCGCAGGTCGCTGAGACTGTCCACGAGCGAAGCCGGCACGAACAGGTTGACGATATCGCAGCTGCTCAGGCGGCTCCACTGGCTGGCGGAACTCGGTGGACAGATGCGGAAGCGCTCCGCCGCAATCACGCCGCCCCACACCGGCCTGCCCTGCTGCCAGATGCGCGCATCGACCGGCTCCATCATGATCGCAATGCGGTAATCGTTCAGGTGCGGGCTGACGGTCTGGATCATCGCGTCCGGATGATCGCTGGTCCAGCGCACGATGGAAGCCTTGGAATTCGGCAGCGGACCGATGCAAGTGCGCAAGGGATCATGCACGCCACTGCGGTGGAACCAGTCTTTCAGGACTTCCGGGGTATCGATGGCGGCATCCATGGATTCAGCAATGGCGGATCAGGGAATTAAATTATATGTCAAAAACTTAACGTTCCTGATTCCGGATATTTTGCTTGCGGAACTGCTTGGGCGAGCTGCCAAACCAGCGTTGGCAGGCGCGGCAGAAAGTGCTTTGATCGGCAAAGCCCACCAGAAAGGCCACCTGCCCCAGCGCCATCTGTTCTTTCGCCAGATACTCACGCGCCAGGTCGCGCCGCGTTTCGTCGAGCAGATCGTTGTACGACGTGCCCTCGTCTTCCAGCCGGCGCTGCAACGTGCGCTCGCTGATGCACAGCGCCGCCGCTGCCACGCTGCGCGGCGGCGAACCATCCGGCAGGCAGCGCACGATGACCTCGCGCACGCGCGGAGCAAAGCGCGCCAGGTCCATCTTGTCGAGGAATTCCACCGCAAAGCGCTCGTGCATCTCCGACAGCGCCGCATTCGATGCCGGCAATGGCGCATTCAAATCCTCGGCTGCCAGCAACAGGCCGTTGCGCGCGACGCCAAAGCGCACCGGCCCGCCAAACACGCGCGCATGCATTTGCGTGCTGCCCGGCTCCACATGCGCCAGTTCGATGGCCAAGGGATTGATATGCTTGCTCGCGATCCAGCGGCAGATATTGAGAATCGTGATCATCACGAACTCGCTGCGCTGGCGCGGCACGGGCAGTTCGCCGCCATTGATGGTCAGGCGCAGCCATTGCGCGCCTTGCGCATCCGGCTCCAGCGAAAAAATCGCCGCATCGCTGATGATGCGGATGTAGCGGATAAAACGCTGCAGTGCCACTTCCATGGTCGGCGCGGTAATCATGGTATAGGTCAGCAGATCCAGCGTGGCGGGACGCGGATTTTCCGACGCCGCCAGCGACACCGCCTCATCGCCGGACACTTCGGTAATCACATTCCACAGGTGGCTCAGCGCATCGCTGGCAATGCGGTGATGGGGACTGCGCAAGCTCTCATCTTCCAGGCCGGCCCGTGCAAAAATCGGCTGCGGATCGAGGCCTATCGTCAGCAGCATATCCCAGATACCAAGCAGCCAGGACCCGGCCGTGGTGGGTTGTTCCATACACTTCGTCTCCCAATTCGTCTTTTCCCCTGCTTTTGCAAGGTTGTCTTTGTCGGTCAAAAACTTGGCTCTCAAGAGCAAGACGGCCCGTGCTTACGCCTCTACAGTCATGCTCAACGGACGGGCAACAAGTCTGTACCTAAATAAATACTAATCGAAAACGCGCCGCGCGGTGCGGAAGAATCGGACATTCTTGCAGACGCGCGTGCCGGGAGACACGCATGCCTGAAACAAACCGCAGTCCATTGCCGGGCCAGATGATGCGCCGGCCTTTGCTGATCTCCTCCCTGCTGCGCCACGCCGACCGCTACTTCGGCGACCGTGACATCGTCTCGTACGGCGACGACGGCAGCCTGCACCGCTACACCTACAGCGACTGCCACACGCGCACGCAACGGCTGGCGCGGGCGCTGGAGCAGCGCAATGTCCGCATGGGCGACCGCATCACCACGCTGGCGTGGAATGGCTACCGCCACCTGGAGCTGTACTACGG
>Ga0187843_10002910_pt1 | contig 10167 bp, 12 predicted proteins | sample SpaLakP09_SKY_43_FD_134516 | JGI IMG/M metagenome (GOLD analysis project Ga0187843, IMG submission 134516) | Oligotrophic lake water microbial communities from Sparkling Lake, Wisconsin, USA - SP09_SKY_43 | ecosystem: Environmental > Aquatic > Freshwater > Lake | place: USA: Sparkling Lake...
CCTGCGCCGCGAGGCCATCGAACAGCTGGAGCAGGCCAGACTGGCCGGCTGGCTGCGGCCGCAGCGCAAGGCGGCGGTGGAGCCGCCAGTGGAATACCCGGAAAAGACGCTGAGCTATCTGGCCAATGTCTACAACCAGCTGGCCTGGCAGTTCTATCGCAAGCACGGGGTGGAGGTGATCGAGGCGGCTTACGAGGCGCATCAGGAAGAGGGCGAAGTCAGCCTGATGATTACCAAGCACTGCCTGCGCTTTTCCTACAATCTCTGTCCCAAGCAGGCCAAGGGTGTGAAGGGGGTGATGGGCCAGGTGCGTGCCGAGCCGATGACGCTGAAGTCCGGCAATGAAACCTACACCCTCAAATTTGAATGCCGTCCCTGTGAAATGCATGTGATGGGCAAGATGAAAAAGCACATCCTGAAAGCACCGGCACCCAGCGAGATTCCCTACACCGCGCCGATGACCTTCTTCAAGCAACGTCCGCAATAAGGTCGCAGCCATGGCGGATATCGAACGACTGGAAACCTGGGTCAAGTACAAGAACGGCCTGTGCAGCGACTGCATGGGCAGCTGCTGTTCCATGCCGGTGGAAGTGCGCCTGCCCGATCTGGTGCGCATGGGTGTGGTGGACGAATTCGAGCTGGAAGAACCGATCAAGAACATTGCCAAGCGGCTGGAAAAGCAGCGGGTGATCCAGCATTTCAATTTCAAGCATGGCATCTTCACCCTGATGCGCCGCGCCAATGGCGACTGCCACTATCTGGACCAGCAGAGCAGGCTGTGTACCATTTACGAGCGCCGGCCCAATACCTGCCGCAACCATCCCAAGGTTGGTCCCAAACCCGGTTTTTGCGCCTATACCCGCAACCCCAAGGCTGCCCGCCCGGTGGTGGCGGTCAAGCTGACTGGCTGAAGCCGGCTGCGCTTGCCCGTGCAGCAGCTGACAATGCCTAGCGAAAGACAAAGATGAATTCAGTTCTTGCCCTGATGGCCTTTGCCATCGGTGTGGTGGTGCCGCTGCAGGCGGCGATCAATAATCAGCTCAAGCTGCTGCTGGACGGCAGTACCGTGCTGGCGGCGATGATTTCTTTTGCCGTGGGAACCATCAGTCTGGCCTTGCTGGCCGTGTGCAGCGGGCAGAAGTTCAGCGGCCTCGGCCAACTGGCGCGTGGCGAATGGTGGATGTTCCTGGGTGGCCTGCTGGGTGCGTTTTTCGTGTTCGGCACCACCTTGCTGGCCCCGCGGCTGGGGGTGGCCACCATGCTGTCGCTGATCATCGCTGGCCAGGTGTGCACGTCCTTGCTGTTTGATCGCTTTGGCTGGTTGTCCATGCCGCTGCGCGAGCTCAATCTGCCACGACTGGCCGGGGCCTTGCTGGTGGTGGCCGGTGTGTTGCTGGTGAATTTTGGCGACAAGTGGTTTGGCCGTTGATGGGTTGAGCCTGAAGCAAGATGACAAAGGGGCTGGTCTGCAAGACCAGCCCCTTTGTCTTTTACCGCCAGATCACGGCAGACGCGGCGGCGGATAGTAAGGCGCGCTGTAGCGCTGCTGGCCGGGTAATTGATTCCCCTTGGCATACATGCACTGCTCGTAGGCAATATTGTAGCGGTACTGGGCATCGCGCCCGCTGTAGCCCGCCTGACCGCTACCGGTGGCGGTACCGGCAATCAGGCCCATGCCAGCGCCCACGCCGGCGCCCTGATGGCCACCCATCAAGGCACCTGCTGCTGCCCCGACCACCGTTCCCAGTGCCATATTGCCAGCCATGGCATTGGTGGAGGCATCGGCGCTGCTGCCGCCGCTGTTGGCTTCAGCATACTGGCGGCATTGCTGTTCTTCCTGGGCAAATACCTCAAACGGTTTGCCCGCTGCCGGCATGACCGCCACCGTCGGACCGAGTGGTACGGTGCTGCAAGCGCTCAGGCCGATAGCTGCCAGTGGCAACCACAACAGTTTGTTCATGATGGCGCGTCCTGTGTTATCTGGGTGGCTGTGCCGGCACGGTTTTCCAGCCGCCAGGGCATTCGCTGACATAGGGGTAATACTGTTTCACCGCCTTGCAGTAGTACCAGACCTGGGCCGCTTCCGGGCTGGCCACGGTGGCTGGCGGTGGCGGTACTGCCGGAGCCGGTGACACGGCCGGTGTGCTCACGACTACCGGGGGCACGTAGGGATCGGGATAGGGGTAGACCGGTGCGCTATACCAGTACCAGACGCCACCGGTAATCCACCACCAGCCAAGGCGGCCACGGTAATAGCCGTGGTTCCAGTAACCATCGTGCCAGTGTGCAAAATGGGGTGGCCCATAGTAAACGCCATGGTATGCCTGGGCGGCAGGGGCGCTGGCCAGCATGGTGCCGGCAAGCAAGGCAAGGCCGGCAAAGCGTGTCAGAGAGTTCATGGTACTTTCCTGCTCTCACCACAGGGCCACCGGCATGGCCGGTGCTGCCGTGGGGTGATGGCTGCAGATGTCAGGCTTAGTTGTTCGGCAGCGGGGCGGAAGCCTGACGATGGTGTTGCATGTGCTGCTGCATGCGGTTGTGCATGTGCTGGCCTTCCTGGTCAAACAGCTTTTGCTGTTCCGGGCTCAGTTGCTGGTACAGCGCCTTGGTGGCAGCCACATGCTTCTGCATCATGTCCAGATGCTGTTGCATCATCTGCAGCCGGCCATCCAGCTGTTCCGGCAGCTTGGCATCCGCTTTGCTGGCCGGCTTGTCTTGTCCCGGCAGCGGCTTGATGGCGGCAATATAGGTTTTCCAGGCAGACTCTTGCGCCGGCTGGATCTTCAGCTTGTCATGCAGCATCTGCAGGTGCTTTTCCATCATGGCCTGGCGCTTGGCCGGGTCTATCTGCCACATGTGTGACTTCATGTCATCGCCACCCATGGCACAATCACCCTTGCCCATGGCGTGAACGGTGGTGGCAGCTGCGCTGCCCAGCAGACCGACAATCAACAGCGATTTGATCAGTTTCATGGTGCTTGTCCTTGTGCAGGTGAAAGTGGATGGGAGCAGTATCTGCCGCAGTTGTCAGCCAAGTATTGCGGGGTAGCCGTCAAATGTTAGCAATCATGAATCGCCGGGCCGGGTTTGCCCGGCATCAGGCTGGCCGTTTGTCCGTGGCGGGGCTACACTGCGTCGTTTTTGCATGTGGCGCTGACGCCGGCGCTTAGCAACAGGATGATTCACATGAGCGACACTCCGCCCAATGACCCGCTGCACGGCATGACGCTGGAAAAGATCCTGCTGGCGCTGGTAGAGCGTTTTGGCTGGCCCGAGCTGGGCCGGCGCATTGCCATCCGCTGCTTCAACCAGGACCCCAGCATCAAGTCCAGCCTGGTGTTTTTGCGCCGCACGCCCTGGGCCCGTGCCCAGGTGGAGGCCCTGTTCATTGAAATGAAAAACCGACCATCCAGCCCACCCGGCAAGGATGGCCGCCCCCGGCTGTTTTCGCCGAAACAAGGTTGAATCGGCCTTGTCGGCTTGAAATTGCCCGTGTGTTGCCCCAGCTAAACCGGATGAATCCGGCGCTACTCTGCTGCCGGTGTGCTGCCGTTGCTGTTTTTTTCGCACAGGAGATGTGATGAAACTCTACTACTCGCCGGGAGCCTGCTCCCTGTCGCCGCATATCGTGTTGCATGCTGCGGGGCTGCCGTTCAGCGTGGAAAAGGTCAATTTGCGCGCACAACCGCATGTGACTGCCAGTGGCGTGGAATTCAGCAGCATCAACCCCAAAGGCTATGTGCCGGCCCTGCAACTGGACGATGGCACGGTGCTGAGCGAAGGCGTGGCCATCGTGCAGTATCTGGCCGACCAGGTGCCGGAGCGCAAGCTGGCACCGGCCAATGGCACGCTGGCGCGCTACCGGCTGCAAGAGTGGCTTAATTACATTGCCACCGAGATTCACAAGAGTTTCTCGCCGCTGTTTTATCCCGGCAGTGACGAGGTGAAGAATGCCGCCTGGGACAAGCTCACCGCACGCTTCGCCATCGTGGAAGCGCAGCTGGCCAGCTCTCCCTATCTGCTGGGCGAGGATTTCAGCGTGGCCGATGCCTATTTGTTTACCTGCCTGAACTGGGTACACATGGTGCACCGTTCGCTGGCCGAATTTCCGGCCATCAGCGCGTTCATGCAGCGGGTGCAGGCGCTGCCGGCAGTGCAGGCGGCGCTGCAGGACGAAGGCTTGTTGCGCTGAGGCGCCTGGCCTTGCCCACAGCCTGACGCCCGCTTGCGGGCGTTTTGTTTTGCATGTGTTCTGTGGTTTCACGTGAAACCGCAAACTGGAGATAAGCGTGATGAGCGAGCAGCGCTTGATTGACACCACCGCCCTGGAAACAGTACTGCAACAGTTTGCCGATGCACGCGACTGGCAGCGCTTTCATACGCCACGCAATCTGATGCTGGCCCTGGTGGGTGAAGTGGGTGAGCTGGCGGAAATCTTCCAGTGGCTGACCGACGAGGAAGTCACCCAATTGGCAGACGACCCGGCGCGCTTTAGCCATCTGCAGGAAGAGGTGGCCGATGTGCTGCTCTATCTGGTGCGGCTGGCCAGTGTGCTGAAGCTGGATATCAATGCGGCGGTCTGCGACAAATTGCAGAAAAACGCCGTCAAATATCCGGCTCCCGCCGTGCTGCCACCCGCTGCTTGATGTCGGGCAAGCTTGCTGCATTGGTTTTTTGCGCGGCGAGCCTGCGCTCGACTAAGCTTGGCAACCATCACAAGCAGGTGCAGGAGACCGCCGATGCAGCAGGACATTGTGCAGCTGGCCACCGCCATTCGGCAGGCTGGCCATATCGTGGTATTGAGCGGTGCCGGGATGAGTACCGAATCCGGCATTCCGGATTTTCGCTCGGCCAAGGGCTTGTGGCAGCAGGGCATGCAGCTGGAAGAGCTGGTGTCCATCAATTACTTCCGTGCCGACCCCGAGGCCTTCTGGCATAGCTTCAAGCAGCTGTTCCATACCAAGTTGCTGGGCAATTACCAGCCTAATGCCGGCCATCGCTTTCTGGCCGGGCTGGAAGCCACAGGCAAACAGGTGACGGTGCTGACGCAGAATATTGACGGCCTGCATGGCGTGGCTGGCAGCCAGCATGTACTGGAACTGCATGGCACGCTGCGTAGCGCCAGTTGCCCTGGCTGTAGCCGGCAACAGGGGCTGGACTATATCAATCATCATGTCCTGCCGCTGTGTCCCCATTGCATGGACGTATTGAAGCCGGACGTGGTGTTGTACGGCGAGCCGGTACCGCTGATCGAGCATGCTTTCGACGTGGCCGTGTCGGCCGATCTGCTGCTGGTGCTGGGCTCTTCGCTGGAAGTGTCGCCAGTCAACCTGATTCCACTGGAGGCGGCGCGCGCGGGTGTGCCGACGGCGCTGATCAATTACACGCCCACCCGCATGGATGCGGTATTCGATATCCGCATCGAGGCCGGTATTGGCGAGACCTGCCAGCAGCTACAGGCCCTGACAGGCTGAGCTTGCGGCGAGCCTGACCGTGCTGGCTGGATTTTTCACCAAGGACATTCTATTTTTCAATGGTTTCTACCAACTGAATAAATAGGATGACCATGACAGACATCAATTGGACGCACTGGGTGGATCTGGCGATCCAGGCCGGCATCAATATTGTTTCCGCCATTGTGCTGTGGGTGGTGGGGCGCTGGTTCATCGCGCTGGCCGGACGGCTGATGGAAGAGCAGTTGGTGGCCAGAAAGCTCGATCCTACGTTACGGCGCTATGCTCACTCGTTTCTGTCGGTCAGCCTGACCGTGGTACTGGTGATCGCCATGCTGGGTTTCTTCGGCGTGCAAACCGCCAGCTTCGCCGCCATCATCGGTGCTGCCGGGGTGGCGATTGGCCTGGCCTGGAGCGGCCTGCTGGCCAATTTTGCTGCCGGTATCTTCCTGGTGGTGCTGCGGCCCTTCAAGGTGGGCGATGTGGTCAGCGTGGCCGGCATTACCGGTACGGTGAAGGAAGTGGGCTTGTTTTCCACCATCATCGATACGCCGGACAATGTGATGACACTGATCGGCAACAACAAGATTTTCTCCGACAATATCCAGAACTACAGCGCCAACGGTCATCGCCGGGTTGACCTGAAAGCCCAGCTGGCAGCCAGTGCCGATCATGCGCTGGCCATCAGCCTGCTGCGCGAGAAGATTGCCGCCATTCCCAATGTGCTGGCCGAGCCGGCCGTCAGTGTGGAACTGCTGGAGTTCACCGCGCTGGGGCCGGTGCTGGCAGTGCGTCCCAGCTGCCAGCCGGAACACTACTGGCAGGTGTATTTCGATACTAACCGGCTGATTCGCGAAACCCTCGCCGCCGCCGGCTTCCCCGGCCCGGAACAGGCCATGGTGGTGCGCCAGAGCTGAGCTGGTTTGCGGTAAACAGGAAAAAAAACCAGACAAAGCCCGCCAATGGCGGGCTTTGTCTGTTACAGAAAGCGCAGCGGATCCAGCCGCCACTTGCTGGGGGATTCGTGGCTGATGATCTTGTCGCCGCCACCGGCTCCCATGCTGCGCGACAGGTCGACGACTTCTGGCGGGATATAGGTATTGCTCTTGCTGCTGAAAAACACCTTCACCTTGGGCGAAACCAGATTATTGTCGTTTTGCTCGATCACCACCCCCAGCCGACCACTTTCCAGCCGTACCAGCGTGCCAATGGGATAGATGCCGATACAGCGCATGAAGGCCTGCACCAGTACCGGATTGAAGTGGAATTTCGACCATTCGAAAATCTTGCGCAGGGCATCGGTGGGCGCCATGCCCTTGTGATAGCAGCGGTCGGAGGTCAGCGCATCGTAGACATCGACAATCGCCGCCATCTGTCCCAGCTGGGAGATTTCCTCACCTTTCAGCCCTTCCGGATAGCCACTGCCATCGTGGCGCTCGTGGTGCTGGGCGGCTACTTTGACGGCGGTATCGGAAATGCCCTTGGTGGCCAGCAGAATCTGCTTGCTCTCCACCACATGGCATTTCATCACGGCGAATTCCTGTTCGGTCAGTTTGCCCGGCTTGTTGAGGATGCTGTCCGGCACCTTCATCTTGCCGATATCGTGCAGCATGCCGCCAATGCCGGCATGATGGATCACCTCGCGGCTCATGTTCATGGCGTTACAGAAGCTGACCATCAGCGCACCCACGCTGACCGAATGCTGGAAGGTATAGTCGTCCTTGTCCTTGATGCGGCACAGCGATAGCAGGGCTCCGCCATTGCGCAGAATGGAGGTGGTCATCTTTTCGATGGAAGGCTCCACCATCTCCAGCTCTACCTGCTTGCCCAGCCGCACATCCTGCAAAATGCCGCGCACGATGAGGTTGGCCTCATTGTGAATCAGCTGGGCACGGCCGAATTCTGCCGCCGCCTCCACCCGCCGTTCCACCGGGGCTTCGTGGCTGGCCAGCTCGATGATTTCCTGTTCCAGCTTGTGCTTGACTTCGGTGACCGTGGGCGCGTGTGCGACATCCAGCCCCTTGCGGATATCGATATACACCTGGTGGATGCCGGCATCGGCAATCTTGTGGATGGCGCTTTCATCACTGACCAGAAAACGTTTCAACAAAAACGGATGCGACATCCAGTCACAGTTCAGGTCGTGAATGTACATGCCAACCTTGAGATCGGACACATCGATGCACTTGATCATTGCTTGTGCTCTAACTTGATGGCTGCAAAAGGCGCGGCGCTGGTCTTGGGATAAAAAATAAAACAGTTACCGATATTGTAAATTATCTGCAGCAAAAGAGGAGCCAGCCGCATCGGTAGCCGGTGGACTTTGTGATATGGTGGCCGGCCCTTGTTGCCGGTCGTGGGAGAAAGCCAGTCATGGATTGCCGTCTGCATTGCGCTGCCTGTTGCATCGCGCCCTCCATTTCCTCGCCCATCCCGGGCATGCCGCAGGGCAAGCCGGCCGGGGTGCGCTGTGTCCAGCTCAGCGCTGACAATCTGTGCCTGCTGTTTGGCCGACCAGAGCGGCCGGCAGTGTGTTCCGGCCTGCAGCCTTCTGCCTAAATGTGCGGCGAAAGCAACAGTCATGCGCTGGCCTGGCTGACCCTGCTGGAAGAAAAAACCGCTCCTGAAGCCTGAACTGTCATGCCGCTATGTGAATGACATTACTGGATTGCGTCGCCGATTTCTTTGCGCCCGCTCATGTATTGTGCTCACGCAACTCGTCAGTGCCGAGGGTATACCCCAATATGTTAAAGAGTTTGTATTGAAACGCCGTATATTAGGCTTACAGTTAAAAAAGCAGCTTATCGGGGGATAAATGCATGGCGACAGCAAAATGGGGTCACCTGAGTACGCGCATCATCGTGGTAGCGGCAGCCGCCATTGCAGTCGGCTTTGCCGTGATGATCAGTCTGATTGCCTGGCAAAGCTACTCTGCGGCAGTCGATGTGGGTTACAAGCTGGCGTCCGAACAGGCCAGCAGTTATGCCAAGGACGCTGAAAGCGATTTCGACAAGGGCTTCACCCTGCCACGCCATCTGGCGGACTCCATTCTGGGCATCAAGCGTGTTGCGCCGCTGGATCGCAAGCTGGCGGACAACATGATCCAGCAGATGCTGGACGATGCGCCGCAATCGGTGGGGCTGTGGATGTTGTGGGAACCCAATGCCTTCGATGGCAATGACAACGGCTTCCGCCTGGACTGGCCACGGCATGACCCAACTGGCCGTTACCAGCCCTACATCACCAAAAATGCCCAGGGCAAGGCACAGATGGACACCATGATGTCACCGGACCGCGTCAAGGATTTCCCCAAGTTCAAGGATCATCCGGAAAGCTATCAGCCCGACTACGAAAAACCCGGCTGGGGCGATTTCTACTATGTACCCAAGCAGCGTGGCCGCGACACCATTACCGAGCCTTATCCGTACGAGGTGCAGGACAAGAAGATTCTGGAAAGCTCGCTGGCGGTGGTGATGAAGGATGCCGCCGGCAAGATGCTGGGGGTGTCGGCCACCGACGTGGCGCTGGACCAGCTGCAAAAACGCTTCGGTGCCATCCATCTGTATGAAACCGGCTTTATCCGCATGGTGTCCGAAGGCGGCCTGTATGTGGTGACGGCCAAGCCGGAACTGCTGGGCAAGCCGGTGCCCAAGGATGATGCGCTGGCCGGGCATCTGGAGCAGATCAAGAAAGGCGAAGACTTCGTCTATGAAGATGGTGGTTTCACCCATTTCTTTCATCCGGTGAAAGTGGGCGATACCGGCCAGTTCTGGACGCTGGGCGTATCCATCCCGACGGCAGCGATTACTGCCGATGCCAGAAAACAGTGCCTGACCGCCATCCTGATCGGCGTGGTGGCTCTGGTGGTGATTCTGCTGGTGCTGACCGCCGTGGTACGCGCGCTGACCCGGCCGCTCAACCAGCTGGCCGACACCATGGATCAGCTGGCTTCCGGCCGTGGCGATCTCACCATTCGCATGCAGATTGCCAATCGCGATGAAATCGGCCGCACCGCCGATGCCTTCAACCGCTTTATCGGCAGCCTGCGCGACATGTTTGTCGAGGTGCGCCAGCAAAGCCACGAGGTGAGCGTGGCCGCCGCCAGTCTGGCCGATTCTGCCAGCCAGGTGCAGCAGGCATCGGCCAGCCAGTCTGATGCGGCCAGCGCCACGGCGGCCGGGGTGGAGCAGGTGACGGTGAGCGTGCATCACATTGCCGATACCGCACAGGCGGCCGAAGTCACCGCCCGCGAAACCGGCGAGCTGACCGAGCAGAGCGTGGCCACGGTCAACCGCATCACCGCAGAAATCCAGCGCATGACCAGCAGCATGCAGGCGCTGGCCGAGCGGATGAACGGCCTGGGCGAGCGCTCGGAAGAAGTCAGCACCATCGTGCGGGTGATCAAGGACATTGCCGACCAGACCAATCTGCTGGCGCTGAACGCGGCCATCGAGGCGGCCCGCGCCGGTGAAATGGGCCGTGGTTTTGCCGTGGTGGCCGACGAAGTGCGCAATCTGGCAGGGCGTACGGCCGAGGCGACGGTGCAGATTACCCGTATCGTCAATGCCATTGGCAGCGAAACCCGCGAGGCGGTGGATGACGTGAGAAACAGCCGCGAGCAGGTGACGCTGAGCGTGGCCGTGGCCGATGAAGCCAACGAGGCGATGAGCACGGTACTGGGTCGCAGCCAGGGTCTGGTGGCCAGCATTGTCGA
>Ga0187843_10002911_pt1 | contig 10166 bp, 10 predicted proteins | sample SpaLakP09_SKY_43_FD_134516 | JGI IMG/M metagenome (GOLD analysis project Ga0187843, IMG submission 134516) | Oligotrophic lake water microbial communities from Sparkling Lake, Wisconsin, USA - SP09_SKY_43 | ecosystem: Environmental > Aquatic > Freshwater > Lake | place: USA: Sparkling Lake...
AGCGCCTGCAGGCGCTCAATGAGCAGCTCTTCCACGCCCTCGCTCAGGGCTGGGATGCCGGTGGCTTCATCCTGGTGGCGCGCTCCCTGGGCGGGGCGGCGCTGGAGAGCCTGCTCTGGATCTGCCTGCTCCTGCTGCTGCCCGTGGTGGCGGTGGGCCTGCTCAGCGAGTTTCTGCAGGTGGGCGCGATCTGGGCCATGGACAAGGTCACGCCCAAGATGGAGCACCTGAACCCGGCGGCCGGCATCAAGCGCATGTTCTCGATGGACAGCCTGATCGAGCTGCTCAAGAACATCATCAAGGCCAGCCTGCTGCTGTTTCTCGCCTGGCTGCTGGTGCGCTCACGCCTGCCGCAGTGGCTGGGCCTGGCACGCCAGGGCGGCGAAGACCCGCGGCCCCTGGCGGCCCTGCTCTGGGATGCCAGCTGGCGGCTGTGCGCCTGGGCCTTGTGCGCCTTTTTGATCGTGGCCTTGCTGGACCTGCTGTGGCAGCGCCACTCCTTCACCAAAAAGATGCGCATGAGCCTGCGCGACATCAAGCAGGAGTACAAGGACAACGAGGGCGATCCCATGATCAAGGCCCAGCGGCGCCAGGCCCATGCCGAGTGGGCGCAGCAGAACTCGAACCAGGCCGCCCGCACGGCCAATGCGCTGATCGTCAACCCCACCCATGTGGCCATCGCCATCGACTACGAGCGCGAGCGCTGTCCCGTGCCCCTGATCAGCGCCAAGGGCGAGGGCGATGTGGCGGCGGGCATGCGCGCCGCGGCCGAGCAGGCGGGGGTGCCCATCGTGCGCAATGTGCCCCTGGCCCGCGATCTGCTGGCCCGCGCCGAAGTGGGCGAAGCCATCCCGCCCGATCTGTTCGACATCATCGCCGAGGTCATCCTCTGGGCCGCCGAGGTGCGTGAGGACCTGGCGCGGGCTTCGGAGCCGGCCGCAGGCGCACAGACCGGGCCGGGCGCCGAGGCCGACGCCACCGCGAGGCGCAGCCCGGTCCCCGGTGAAGACCTGACGCCCTATGCCGCACTGCGTGGGCGTTATCGACCCGAGCCTGCTGCCGTGGCTTCGAATGCGGACAACCCTAGTTGGGGCCGTTCCTGACTGCCGATGGTCCTGACTTACGAAAGCGAGTTGAAAGGCGTGAAATTCATTCCGTCGGCACTGCAAGCCAAGCCCGCGAATCACCAACCCGTGATCCACGGACTCAAGGCAGCGGCCCTCAAGCAGCTCGCTTCCGACAGGAAGTGAACCTTTGTTTTCAAACCCGGCCTTGCCACCAGGTCTTCTTAAGCAAACGACCGGCCAAGGCCCCCTCAGGAGAATTGCAATGTCTGGAGCTTTGAACAGCGTGGTGGGTGGCGGTGGTGGTCTGCTGAGCAGCATCGGCAGCGTCATCGGTGGTGCGTTTGGCGGCCCGCTGGGCGCCATGATCGGCCAAGCCGTGGGCAACCTGGTCCAGTCGGCCATCGGCGATGCCATCAAGGACGGCATCAACCAGCTGCAACAGCAGCATGGCATGCCCAAGTTCCTGGGCGACCTGATCAAGGACCGTGCCGACAACGTCCTCGGCGGCTTGCGCAACAACGCCGTGCCGGCCGATGTGCAGAGCTTGGCTCAGCAGCAGTTCGGCGGCGCCATCGCCAAATTCAAGACCGACTTCCAGCAAGACTTCGTGCAGTCCGTGCTGGGCAACCGCAAGGCCCAGGGCAGTGGCGAAGAGTCCGATGGCGCCGGTGGCTGGCTGCAAGCCATTGCCAAGGCCATGGGCCAAGCCCTGGGCGACAAGGCCAAGCACTTGGTGGAGCTGTCGTCCAAGATGACCGATCTGCAGCAAGCCAAGTCCACGGCCACCGACCCCAAGGTCAAGCAGGAAGAAGACGGCAAGAACGCCCAAGAGTTCAACAAGACCATGACCGAGTTCCAGGCCACCGGCCAGGAATACAGCATGTTGAACAGCGTGTTCTCGACCGCGATCAAGTCGCTGGGCGAAGCCCTGTCTTCGATGGCTCGCAAGCAGTAAGTCTGCGAGCAAGCCCGGGGCTCTTGGCCCCGGGTGTGGGCGCCCGCGAGGGGGCCCTGCGGCGGAGGGAGCTTTGGCTCTCTTCGCCGTTGGTGTTTGTGGTGCGCGTGTGGCCGCGGCTTCATGTGTGTGCTGTGGTTCAGTTTCAATCCAGAGTGAGGGAGTTTTGTCATGCAAGTCCAAGCCTTCGGTTCAGCCCCAGCGCCCAGGCCGGCCACCTCGATGCCCAACAAGCCGGGTTCGCGGCTGCTGGTCGTCGCCCTGCTCGCGGCCCTGAGCGCCTGTGGAGGCGGCGGTGGCGGCGAGGCCCCAGCTCCAGCTCCAGCTCCAGCTCCAGCTCCAGCTCCAGCTCCCGCGCCTGCACCCGCACCCGCGCCTGCACCTGCACCTGCACCTGCACCTGCGCCTGCGCCCGATCCAGCTTCGCCCAGCGCGCTGGGCCTGCTGGTGCGTGACCCGGCGGACACGCGTGTCGATGCGCAGGTGCTGGATCTGGCGACGGGGCAACAGATCGACCTGCCGCGCAGCGCGCGAGCGCAGGCGCTCGGCGTGTCAGATGCCTGGGCGGTCAGTCGGCCCACACGGGAACTGATCCGTGAAGACGGGGCCGAGACTGTGGACATCTTCAACTGGCCTGCGCTCACACTCGGTGCCAGTTTCAAGCTCGCGACGCAGACCAGCCCTGACGAAAAAGCCAAGCTCTTGCGCCTGCGCATGTCGCACGATGGCAAATACCTGGCGGCCTATGAATTTGCCACCAACTCTTCTCGCAAGACGCGGGCGCTGGTCTTCAATCGTCAGGGCCAAATTCTGTTGACGGGCTCCTATCAAGAGGCGGATGGCGGCGGTGGTTTTGACTGGTTGCCGGATGGGCGTCTCGCGTACTTCGAGAAGGGTCAGGTTCTGATCTACGACCCGGTTCAGAATCAGTCCGCCGCTGTGGCCATTCAGTTCCCGTCGGAGGCCCGTGCCGGCAATGAGAACCTGGCGGTCAGCCCGGACGGCAAGACCCTGGCCATCGTCAAATGGGCGGGTCTGCGCAACAGCAAGGGTGAGACCCGTGAGGTGCCGGTGCTCTATCGTGCGCCGGTGTTGGGAGGTGCCGTGAGCGTGGTCGCGCAAGCCAGCCCGGAGCGGATGGACGACCCGGTGCGTCTGTCCATGCTCGACCTGTCCTGGTCGGCGGACGGTCAATGGCTGAGCTTTGTCGCGCAGGTGGGCGATGACCGCTACGGCGGCGGCCTGGGCGTCAGCGGATGCCCCTTGGCCTATGCCGTGTCTGCCACGGCCTCCACGCCCACCTTGATCGATGGCGTTCGTGACAGCGACAAGGCTTTGCGTGCCGCCAACACGGGGGGCGGGCGCGAGGCGGTGTACAGCTGTGGCCTGTTGAGCTGGTTCTGATCCCTGCGCTTGAATCGGCTGCGTCTCGGGAGCCAGGGTTTGAGCCTGGATGCCGAGCCCAGCCGTGCTGCGGCCGACGCGGCGTACCGCAGAGCGTCGGCACCCTGCAGACGCCCACGAATTGAACAAGCCCGCCAGCGCGAGAGGGAAGCCCCATCATGTTGTCCATGCGTTTTCTGAAGCCTTCCGGCAGTCCAAGGTCTCGGCAAGTCAGGCCTCTTCGTCTCCAGCTCCGAGCCCCCGCCTTGATTTGGCGCCTGGCCCTCGCGCTGCCGGTGCTGCTGGCACCGCAGGCCCAGGCCCAGGTCTTGATTCCCGTGCCGCCCGCCGAGGCAGGCGCGGATTCGCGCACGCCCATCGCCGGTTTCTCGATCTCCTCGGGCCTGCGCCTGGCGGCCGATGGTGCCGAGCAGTGGCACAGCAATGCCGAGCAGCTGTCCAAGGTGTTCCCGGCCGCCCACCAGGACCGCATGCGCAAAGCCTATCTGCAGAGCAAGGAGGTGTTCGTGCAGATCGAGCAGCGCCTGGGCTGGCCGCGCAACGATGTGGCCGGGGCGATGGCGGCGTTCATCGTGGGCAACTACATGGTGATGCGTGGCGTCGAGGTCAGCGATGCCCACACCCAGGCCCTGGCTGAGCAGCTGGCGGCCAAGCCGGACATGCTGGCCCGCCTGGGCGCCCAGACGCCGCAAGCCCTGCGCGGCCTCTACGAGCAATGCGCCATGGTCGGCACCTTCATGGCCTTGGCCCAGCTGAGCCAGAAGACCACACCTCAGCCCGCCACCCAGCAACAGCATCTGCGCGATGCCGCCCGTGCCAATCTGCAGCGGGTGTTGGGCCGCGACCCTGAGCGCCTGGGCCTGGGGCCGAACGGTTTGGTGTGGCAGTGACTGTTGGGCGGGGCGGCTCGTCAACGAGCCGCTGAACTGCGACGGTAGCGAAACGCAAAGCTGCCGCCGTTGCCGCACAGCGAATCGGCCGCGGCTTGGGTGGCCGCGTCGTTGGCGATCTCCAGCGTGCCATCAGCCTGGAGGCTGGCGGCCACCGGCTTGGCGCCGGGCATGAGCAGCTGCAGCCGGGCAGGCTGCGTGGCGCTGGCAGGCAGCAGATCGGCCTCGCCCTGCCATTCGCAAGTCCAGCGCGCGGTCTTGGGCTCGGCCGTCTGCAGGCTGACGCGGTAGCGCGTTGCAGCCGCCGGCCCGGTTGGCGTGGCCAGCACCGGGTAGAGGGCCAGGCTGCCCGTGCCGGGCAGCTCGAACACCCCCGCCCAGGGCAGCGAGCCGCCGCCCTGCAGCTGGCCCAGGCGCCCCTGGTAGGCCTCGGTGATGCAGGCCGCATCGGCCGCGCAGCGATCGCGCGCCTTCAGCCAGGCCAGCTGGTCCTGTTTGAGCGCGCCATGCTGCGGATGCTCCTGCAGCGCGCTGTTCATGGCCTTCCAGGCCTTCTGCTGCTGCCGGTCCAGCCGACTCAGCTCGGCGCTGGCGCAGATGGCCTTCTCGGTCGCGCTGCTGGCCTTGCGGCAGTCGAAGGCCGGGCCTGAGCTCGCGCTTGACTCTGCAGCAGCCCCCACGGCCGAAGCCGAGAAGGCGGCGGCATTCGCGAGCAGCAGCAAACTCAGTGGCTTTTGGCGCCAGCCCCGGCTGAGCGGTGATCCCCAGCGACACGATCGGGCCGAGGTGGAGGCAGAAGGACGGGCGGCAGCGAGAGGCATGGGTGGGAAGCGGCGATCGCCGGGGTCAAGGACGATGCGGCGCCGCCGGGAAAGGCGACAGCATCTGCAAGGCCTGCTTGCGCTCCTGCTCGAAGCGATGGCGCACGCCGGCCTGCACATCATCCGTGGATTTGGAGAAGTACTTCAGCACCGTCTTGCCGGACTTGTCCAGCTTCTCGGCACCACGCTCATCGTAAATGGCATTGATGATGTCGGCATCTTTGAGCTGGCTGACATCACGTCCCGCCAGCGCCTTGGCGATGACCGAGGAGCCCGAACCATGCTGCACCGCCACTGACCAGACCACATCGCGCAGCGCTGCTGAGCGCTGCGACAGGTCCAGGCCCTGCTCGGCCTTGAGTCGGGCCGCCAGTGGCTCGTAGTGCCGGCTGGCAATGAAGCTGTGCTGCAGGGCTGCGAAGCGCGGGTCCGCGGCCAAGCTCACCCAGGCCTTCTTGAACTCTGCCGTGCCCGCACGAGCGGCCTCCAGGCCGCCTGCCGCTGTCAGCGCCTGATGCATCTCGGGCGCGTGCGTGGCGGCGTGGTCGAGGAACTTGGCCATGGTGCCGCGCTGGGTTTCGATCTGGTACTTGCCGTAGGACCAGCCGCCCGTGTTGTCGTAGCCAATGGCGGCGCTGCCACGGCGACCCGATTCGTAGCGAGCGCTGAGCTTGCCCAGCTCGGTATCGGCGTTGAGGCCGCCGCTGTTGTTGTTTGCCGCGGGTCGGTCGGCAGACGGCGCTGCTGCTGCGGGTGCCGAGGCAGCCGGGGCCTCCAGCCGTGCCAGCAGGGACTTGACGGCTTCGACCAAGGGGTTGGCCAGCAGCAGCTTCTTGAGATCCACACCCCAGTGCTCGGCAATGCCGGGCAAGGTTTCTCCGGGCACGACGCGGTGCTCACGCTCCAGCCCTGGCGTGGCCACCGGGATGCGCAAGACCTGGCCGACGCGCAGGCGGTCCGGGTCGCGGGGGCTGCTGCCCACGCGGCCGTCGGCCAGCTTCGGATCCATGCCGTTGGCTTGCATCAAAGCCTCGGCACTGATGCCATGGTTTTTGGCAATGCGGCTGAGGGTGTCGCCGCTGTGTACGCGGTAGCTCGGGTTCGTGAGGTTCATGTCTGGGCTCCTTGGCTTTGGCTCTTGGGGCGGTGCCCCGATGCCATGCATTGGAGAAGAAGCACGCTGCCGGCGAAAGACGGGACCGTCCGCAATCGTGCACGGAACTGTTTCCGCCGATTAGGGGCGTTACTAGCTGGGAGCGGCCCCGGCTATCGCGAGTCAGCGAGACGGGCTGCAATCGCGGCCATGCGAGCTGACTTCGGTCAGTGACACGCCAACACACACGCACACGCAAGAAGGGCCCATCACCATGAGCACCACCATCGACACCGCCCGCAGCGCTGGCAGGTCCGGCAGCGCCGCGTCGGCAACCGGCTCCGCCGGTGAACTGCTGAGCCTGGCCCGCGACCCTGCCAGCGGTCAGCTGGACACGCGGCGCCTGGCCGGCTGGGTGGCGCAGGCCAGCCAGCAGGACTTTGGCAAGGCCTCGGCCGCCCATGCCGCGATCGAGAACGAACTGGCCGGCCGCGATGCCGGCGAGCTCGCGCGCTTCAACCAGGACGTGGTGGCCGCGGTGGCGGGCCTGGCTGAGGCCACGCCGAACGGTCTGGCGGCCGCAGGCCATGCCTGGGCCAGCGAGGGCCGACGCTTGTTGGTCGACAACCCCATCCTGGTCAAGCAGTGGGTGTCTACGACCAGTGCCTGGACGGGCAAGAGCGGCTTCACCGATGGCCTGCGCGCCATGCTCGAGGGTCATGGCATCACGGTGGAGCGCCTGGCCAATCCGGTACCGCCGGGCTCGCTGGGCAAGAGCTCCGGGGTCCCGGCCGCCCTTGCCAACAACCGCAACGGGGATCTGGCACGCGATGCGATTGCGGACCGCTGGCGTGCCCAGGGCTTGCAGGTCGGGATCGAGCAGCCGCGCCAGGGCGGCGCGCGGGTGGTCGATGTGGTGGTGGATCGCCCGGCAGCGGATCCGCGCCAGAGCCAGCGTCTGGAGATCGAATCCAAGGTCGGCCGCAACAGCATGGACTCCGACCTGGCCCGCCAGGCCGCGCTGGACGGCCAAGCTCTGCGCGAGAACCGCATGCTGCGCGGAGCAGGGCGCTTGCTTGAGGGCGTTGGCAAGGTGGCGCGACCGCTTGGCCTGGTGATGGACGCCGTCGAGGTCGGCAGCGCCTTCCGCAAGGACGGCGACCGCGTCGGGCTCCACACCGGCCGCGCCGCTTCCGGCCTGGCCGGCGGGGCCGCTGGCGGCTGGGGCGGAGCCGTCGGCGGCGCAGCCCTGGGCACCGCCATCTTCCCCGGCGTGGGCACGGTGATCGGCGGCCTTGTCGGCGGCATCGCCGGCGCCGTGGTCGGCGACCAAGCCGGCCGTGGGCTGTTCGACACGCTCAAGTCCTGATTCTGATGCCGCGACGCGCTTGCATCGGAGCCGGCTCCAGCGCCGCGCACCCCATGGCATGATGCCTCCCATGTGGTTCTGGCTCACACGAAAAACCGAGCGTTCCGAGGGCCAGGCGCTGCTGCAGCGCCTGCGTGAGTGCTACCCCGTCTATGCGGCACCCCATGCCTACCGTCGAGATGGGCAGTTGCTGAGCCTGGCTCAGGCTCAGGAGAACCTCGAATATCTGCGGACTCAGCGCCCATTGCGGCTGCGCATCATCAGCGACTTCCTGCACACCGAGGCCGAGGTGGATGTGGTTGCGGCCTTGGCGGGCGGAGATCCGAGCGTCTTGCTCGATGGCCTGCACCGCTGGAGCTTGCGCACCTTTCCTGCGCTTCAAAAGGCTGCGCCCGAACTTGCGCGCGACGAGGTCTGGCTGGCCAGCGACCGGCGCGGCCCGGAGATCGTGTATTCCCTGCTGATGGACCTGGCGCTGCTGTTGGGCGAGCTGATCCTGATCCGCCGCCCGGCCTTTCAGTGGGCGCTGGATCTGGACGAGGGCAATCTGCTGGACGGCATGGACAGCGTGCGCCGGCCGGTGCTGCAGTTCCTGCCGGCTCCGGCCGCTGCCGGTGAGGTGCCGATGCCCCCGGTGCAGCTGGATGTCGAGGCCCTCGTCGTCCATCGCTACCGCGAGCCCGACAGCCCCAGCCTGCAGTGGATGAATGGCTGGGCCCAACTCGTCCATGAGGCGCGCAGCGGGGCCTACGAGCGCGTGCTCTAAGTGAACGGGCTGCCCGCCGCCAAGTCTTGCGGGAGCGCCTCTCCAAACGCCACAGCCCGCTCCCCATCGCGGTGAGCGGGCTGCGAGCCCCGTGAATACCGCCGATGAAGGCCGCCGACGAAGGCCGGCGGCCGCGGGGCCGGTGTGGCGGCTCAGGCCTGCCAGCGGGTCAGCGTCAGGTTCAAGCTCAGCTGGGCGCTCAGGGCCCAGCCCTGCGGGTTGGCGGCTTCGTTGAAGTTGACCGTGCCACCAGTCCAGGCGCGGCCGCCGCCGGCCACGCCGGTGTTGGTGCGCGAGCCTTCGCTGTCCTGGCCCAGCAGATTGCGCAGCAGGGCACCGCTGAGGCTGATGCTGAGGATGCTGCTCATGGCCTGGAAGGCGCCCTGGAAGATCTGGGCCAGCTGCTGCAATTGCTGCTGTTGCTGGGCCGCAGCTGCGGCGGCGGCGCCGCCTTTTTGCAGGTCGGTGCCGTTGATGTAGCTCTGGTTCACCTGCACCAGCTTGCCATTGCCGTCCACGGCGACAAAGCCCTTGCCGTTGGCGTTCTCGAGCAGCACATTGCCGTCGTCGGTGACGCCGTCCAGGGTCTGGCCCCAGCCCTTGGCTTCGTCGATCTTGAGGTCGCCGCGCTGGTTGGTGTCGATGCCGCTGATGCGCACGCCGTAGTCGCCATTGGTGATGGTCAGCTTGCTGGGCAGGGTCATGTCGTTGCCGGCCGGCACGGTTTCGAAGGTCAGCTTGGTGCCGTCATCGAGCTTGAAGGTGGTGGTGCCCCAGAAGTCAAAGGCATGCTGGCCATCGACATTGACATGCGGGTCACCCCACACCACATAGTTCTCACCGGTCTTCTTGTTGGTGATCTCCACGCGGTTGGCATCGGCCGCGGTGATGCGGTAGTTGTCGTTCTCGAACACGGCCTGGCCGCCTTGCATCGAGGTGCTGGCGTGGCTGGGGTTGCTGCGGTCGACGGGGCCGCAGCCACCGATGGCGATGCCGGCGCTGGTCGAGGAAACGTTGTTGGTGAACATGGTCGGGCTCTCCTTGCCAAAGATTCAGTGGGTGGATGAATGAATGAGTGTGAAAAGACTCATGGGTGTTAGAACTTCGCCCGTTTCGCATCCGTCGGGATGCGAGGTTTGGGCGTCGCGGTGACACCAGGGGCCGCCCGCGATCAACTGCCTGGCCATTGAAACGATTTGCAAGCCGGCGCGTAAGTTGGGGGCGTTCGCAATGCGGATGACCGCAACTAGGGCTGTCCGCAATCGGGCCGAAGCGCTGCCGCAGCGGCGCGGGATTAGGAATGGCCGCAATTCCCAAACCCCTTGCCGCGGCTTAGGCTTCAGGCCTCGAACGATGCACCCAGCCCCTCTTCATTCATGAACACGCTTGCCAGCTCCGCATTTGCCTTCAGCCTCCCCCATGGGGTGGCGGCTGGGTCCGCGCCCGCGGCGGGTTTGGCGGCGTTGGTGCCGGTTTCGGCCAGGGCTGTGGCGGACGGTGCGCCGCTGCTGCGCGCCGAGGTCGAGCCGCAGGCGCGCGGGCTCTCGGTGCAAGCCCATGCTGAGCGGGTGCTGGCGGCCATGCGGCCTCAGGGCTGAGCCGACATGGCCGATGCGCGCCGCGAGCCCGATTGGACGGCCGCGGCCCAGGCCTTGCTGTCCGGATGTGTGGATCTGCCCGGCGAGGAGCCGCGTCTGGCCATGTTGGAGCAGGTCTGCCGCAGCCTCGGTGACGCGCTTTACCCCGACTTTTTGAACCTGCTGGCCGTGGTGGGGGAGCGCGGCGATGCGCAGGCCTGCGC
>Ga0187843_10002912_pt1 | contig 10165 bp, 8 predicted proteins | sample SpaLakP09_SKY_43_FD_134516 | JGI IMG/M metagenome (GOLD analysis project Ga0187843, IMG submission 134516) | Oligotrophic lake water microbial communities from Sparkling Lake, Wisconsin, USA - SP09_SKY_43 | ecosystem: Environmental > Aquatic > Freshwater > Lake | place: USA: Sparkling Lake...
CGAGGATGGCGGCGCCGGTGGGGGTGGTAAGTTCGTGGGGTACATCGAGCTGGAGGATAGGAATGCCGCGAAGGATTTCGGCAGTGGCGGGAGCGGGGAGAGGGAAGGTGCCGTGAGCGCATTGGATTGAGCCGGTACCGTCGACGGGTACGGAGGCGGTAATGTTTTCGAGTTTGAGGTGGTGGATGCCGACGGCGGCGCAGACGAGATCAACGATGGAATCTACGGCACCCACTTCATGGAAGTGGACGGTTTCGACAGGAACGCCGTGAAGTTTGGCCTCGGCCTCGGCCACTCGCAGAAACATGGCGAGGGCAGAGTCGCGAACCGCTGGAAGGAGCTTCGATTTTTTTAAAAGGTCACGAATATCCGTCCAAGAACGACCGTGATGATGATGTTCTTGATGATGATGATCATGATGGGGGGGGTGGGGATGGGCCGTTTCTTGAACGAGAAAACGAGTGCCCGAGAGACCACCGTTTATGGCGCGCTCTGTTTGTAAGGAAACTTTTTCGGGTAGGTTTAGGTTCTGAATCGATTCTTGAAGGAGGGTTAAGGGAACGCCGAGATCCAGGAGGGCAGCAGTAAACATATCTCCACTGATTCCAGAGGGGCAATCGAGATGAAGATGGGCGGGATGGGACATTGAAGATAGATTGACGCAACCGTGAGGAAATCCCAGAAAAGAAGAGTGGATTTAATTTCGCTGAAACGAGCGGCGGCGGAGGCGGCTTTAGCTTATGTGCCGAAGGGTTGTCTCTTGGGGGTAGGAACGGGCTCGACAGTGATTTATTTTATTCGGGGATTTAAGAAAGGTTGGGTGAGGGGGGCGGTGCCGAGTTCTAAGGGAACGGAGCAGGCGTTGCGAAAGAGGGGAATCCGGGTGTTGAATTTGAATCAGGCGAAGAGAGTGGGCTTGTATGTGGATGGGGCAGATGAGGTAGATGCAAAGTTGAGGCTGACGAAGGGAGGTGGGGGTGCGTTAACCAGGGAGAAGATTATAGCCACGGCGGCAAAAAAGTTCATCTGCATCGTGGATGAGTCGAAGTTGGTCAAGAGATTGGGAAAATTTCCGATTCCGCTGGAGGTGGTTCCGATGGCACGGGATCAGGTGGCCCGCGAGGTTCGGAAAATGGGGGGGAGGCCGGTTTGGAGGAGGGGATTTGTGACGGACAATGGGGGAGAGATTTTAGATGTGCACGGATGGAAAGTTACCGATCCAGTAAAAAAAGAGAATGAACTGGAGAGGATTCCTGGGGTGATCTGTGCAGGGGTGTTTGGCAAGCGGAGAGCGGATCTCGTTCTGGTGGGGACTCCTGCGGGAGTGAAGACGATTCGCCCTAAGGTTTAGGTAGCGGTCGATAAGCCGAGTTTTTCCTTAAGCTCTTTAGGGTTTTGGGCGTACTCGACCGCTTCTTCGGGCTCTACTTTTCCTTCGCGCACCAATTGAGCCAAGTGAGCATCGAGTTGAATCATGCCTGATTTCCCTCCCGTCTGGATCTCGGATTCGAGGAGGTAAATTTTGTTTTCCCGGATGAGGTTGGCGATGGATGGGGTTGTTACCATAATTTCAAAGCCGGCGACTCTTCCGCCACCCACTTTGCGCATGAGGACTTGGGAGATGACGGCGACGATGGAGGTGGAAAGCTGGGCACGGATCATCTCCTTGGTATTGGCGGGAAAGGCATCGACGATCCGGGTGATGGTACGAGCCGCGCCGGTGGTGTGGAGGGTTCCGAAAACCAAGTGGCCTGTTTCAGCCGCGGTGATGGCGGCCTCGATCGTCTCCAGATCCCGCATTTCACCGACGAGGATGACATCGGGATCTTGGCGGAGGGCACCACGGATGGCTTCGGCAAAGCTGGTCACATCGACATTCACTTCCCGCTGGGTGATGACGCTCTTTTTGTGTTGGTGGTAGTACTCGATAGGATCTTCGATGGTAATGATGTGGGTTTGGCGCTGTTCGTTGATCCAGTTGACCATGGAGGCGAGGGTGGTGGATTTTCCTGAGCCGGTGGGACCTGTGACAAGAATGAGGCCCCGAGGGCGGGTGAGCAGGTCTTTGATCATCGGAGGGAGACCGATATCGTCCATTTGTAGAAGGCGACTGGGGATCAGACGGAAGACCACCCCATAGTTTCCTTTGGCGCGAAGGACACTGACGCGGAAGCGGGCCTCGGTGCCGTGAGAAATGGCGAAGTCCGCCCCGCCGGTTTTTTCGGCGCGTTCGAGATCGTGGGGTGGGATGATGGTGCCGATGAGGTGGCGAGTATCTTCGGCGGTGAGGGGGGTGCCTTCGGTTGGTTCCATCTCACCCGAAACGCGGAGGACGGGCGTCTGCCCGACCTGCAGATGGAGGTCAGAGGCTTTTCGCCCGATTACCAGATCTAGCAACTCCCTTAAGTCATAACCGGATGGGGAGACGGAGTTCACCATCGGAGAATAAGTTTTCCAATGGGAAAGAGAAAGTGTTTAATTCTTAATTCAATGACTACGGATGCAATAAGGCCGTCCCTCGTCGAGACCAAAGTAGTAGAAATAGTTGGTGGTTTTCTAATTGGTGGAGTGGCTTGGTTTTCACGGGATATTTTCTTTGGTGGAGGCCAAGGCCCTTTTCTCGATCCCATGGTGGGGGTAGTGATTGGGCTGGCGTGGCGAAACTGGATTCTGGGTGCCTGTGTTGCTTCTTTATTCCCGTTTTTTGGGTCATCCACGAATCAGCTCGGTGAAGTAGGGGGTCTCTGGATTTGTGTTTTTATAACGGTGGCTCTGCTTCGTTCTGTTGGAGAGGGGGGTGGAATTGGGCTCCGGGGAATGATCCTCCTTCCTTTGGCGACGGGAGTTACCCTTGCGGGAATTCTTTTCACTCAATTGCTCGGAGGAACTGTTCCTTTTGCCACTGGTTTCGGAAGTCGTTGGGCTGAGGAGGCCTTGGGGGTGATGGCCCTTTCCCCTTTGGTAGCAAAGATAGGATCGGATTTTCTTTCCCAGCTGAATCGCCGCCTCTTTATGACCTGGGTTGTCTTGACCGTTCTTTTGATGGCGGTGGGAAGTGTTGCCTCGGATCCCTCCTTGGATCCAGGCACAGCTTTAGCTTTGGAGCTTTTGCCTGTGGTGATTCTTTTCTGGCAAGCGATGCGTTTTGGCTGTGTTGGTGCGACGACGGCCTGTTTTCTATTGGCGATCTTGTCAGGACTCGCGTGGTCGGATGGGAATCGCATTCTCCTAGCTTTTCCGGAAGGAATCTTTAGCACCATTTTGACTGCAGTTTTTGGAACGGCGCATGGGATCGGGGCACTGCGAGATGAACGACTCGAAACGCAGGTGTGGACGAGCCAAGCAGCCCAAGCTTATCAGGTTGTTTTTTGGAGATGGCAAAAGGGTAGGGGAGTGGAATGGGGGGATGCGGAGCGTGCAACATCCGTTGGATTAGAACGGGCAGGTTTAGGCTGGCGTCTTTGCCAAGGCTGGTCGACGGATCATAAGCTACCCGATCCCACGAGAATCGAGGGGACTACTACGATTAAGGTGGAAAGGCCAAAGGGGCCATGCCGTTGGCTGGAGTTTTCTGGATCGGCCCATACGGAGGATTCGAATCAAGATCCCACTACCTGTCTTGGAGTGGTCGTGGATGTAACGTCTTCCCACGAGGCACAAGAGCAGAGAGCAAAAACATTGCGTCGGGAGGGGGAGTTGCGGGCGATTCGGGCTCAACTCCAACCTCATGTGGTATTCAATGCATTGAATCGAATTGCCTCGTTGACCATGTCCAAGCCGGAATCTGCTCGAGACCTGATTGTCCGGCTTAGCCGACTGCTCCGAGCTTCTCTGCTGGCGGGAGAAAAAGATTTTGTGTCCTTGAGCGAGGAGATTTCCCTGATTGAGGACTGCGTTGCCTTGGAGGGGGCTGGCTATGGCGAGCGGCTGAAATTCCATAATGAGATTCCGTCTGACGTTGAGGAAAAGGAGCTTCCACCCCTGGCCCTGCTGAGCTTAGTCAACGGAGCGATTCGGCGTGGTGTAGGGATGAGGAAAAAAGGTGCTTCGATTGTTTTAAGTATGCCCAAGCGAGGGACATTTCGAGTTACAGTCACTCCGCCAGTTTCAGCGACCGAGCAGTCGGAATTTGCGCCCTGGCCAGACCCAGTTTGGGTGGAGCGTTTGGGCGTCGAAACCACCCGGCGAGCCAGAATCGTGGTTCAGCGCCAGGGGGAAGCGGTGGCTTCGGCAGATTTAGTGATGAAGAGGTGATTGCATGAACCGAAAAATTCGAGTTTTGATTGCGGATGATGAGGCGTTGGGCAGAAGGGAAATGCGCCGACTTTTAAAAGCCCATGCCGATTTAGAAATCGTGGCGGAAGCGGAAGATGGGGATCAAGCAGTCGAACTGATTCAAAAGCATAGTCCAGATCTGGTCTTTCTGGATATTCGGATGCCTGGTCGGGATGGATTCGGGGTGCTGGATGCCTTGGAACCCCCTTTACCTGAAATCGTATTTTCTACTGCGTATGACCAGTTTGCGGTGGACGCGATTCATCGGGGGGCCTTGGACTACCTGTTGAAGCCAGTGGCTCCAGAGGAGCTTGCGCGGGCGATGGAGAAGGCTCGGGAGCGAATCGGAGCGAAAGGACCTAAGTTGCGCAGGAATGGGCGGTTGCAGGGTTCCGATCGGATCTTTGTCAAAGATGGGAAGAAGGCGATGTTTCTGGAGGTAGGGAAGATATTCTACTTGGAAGCACAGGGAAACTACACGAGAGTCATAGCCCCTGAGGGACAAATTCTTGTGCGCCGCCCCATCCACTATTTCGAAAAGAGGTTTGACCCTAAAGTTTTTCTCCGTGCGAATCGGTCCCTGATACTGAATCTCGAACTGGTGAGTCGCTGGGAGGCTATTGCAGGAGGGCGGTTCAAAGCGTCTTTTGACGGGGGCGCATCTTTTGAGATATCCCGAAGGCAAAGCCGTTCCCTTCAAGAAAGGATGAAGCTTTGAAGTGTTCTTTACGTTGTACCTACTACTCGCCTGCATTTGGATCGGTCTGGTTGCTCTGCGGTTTGGCTTTCGTGCTTATCTTAGGGATCTTGGCCTGGCCAAAGATTCAGCAGGCTTCAGAAAAGGCAAAAATCGATACGGTCAGCTCGATCGTTCGAAACTATCGTTTGGCCTGCCTATCCTATTACAGCCGTAAGGGAACTTATCCCTTGGATGGGGAGGAAGGGGTGTCAAATGAGACTGGGGGATTTGTTCGATTGGATGACGGGCGCGTCCTGGATCCGCTCCATACCACGCTGGGCGATATCCTTATTCATGAAGGTTATCTGACAGATCTCGCACTCCCTCTGCAAACCGAAGGGGAACCGATATCGATTCGAGCCCTTTCCGCTGGGGTCCTGATCAAAAAAGTGGGGGCTGGTGCGATGTTTGAATCAGCTCCCACGCTGACCAAGGCAGTTGTTTTGATTCTACCCAATATTTCAACTGAACAGGCACATCAGCTCGAAGAGATCTTTCAACGTCAGAAAAGTCACGGCCCTGCGGCTGACAAGTCAACGCCTCATCCTGTGGGGGATTGTCGCCTTTTTTTTCATCAAGGTGAGGAAAAGGTGGATGCTTATATTTACCTAGCTCACGAATAGCCGCCCCCAAGTTTGGTGATCCTAATCATCAGAAGATAGAGCCGACCTGCTGGCTCAAAGGTTACTTTTTTTGCGGAATCTAGCCGTTCATCCCGTTTTTTGACCGCTTAACCCTGATTTTGTGGAGACCATCACAAAGCAGGAAAAAAGCTTGTTAATTCATGCAAAATATAGAGAATTTAATCTATGAAATTAAAAATCAACCGCAAATCAAGTTCAGGATTCACCTTAATCGAAATGATCGGCGTTCTCGCCATCATTGGAATTCTGGCGTCCGTGGTCGCCCCGAAAGTAATCGAAGCGATCCGTGATGCAAAGGTGACCTCCTCCCTAGCCAACCTCAATACTGTTAAATCTGCGTCGATTAATTACTACGCTAGATACAATGCCTATCCGCCTGATTCGACCAAAATGGCCGTCGTTCCTGGCACAAGTGTCGGATACAGTCGCCCTTATGGTGCATTAGGCACTGTGACGGCAGGAACAACTACCTTTGGTGATGTCTTGCTATCGGAAGGTTTACTAGAAAAAATTGCAAGTACCGTTGGCGAGAATGGTAGTACTCAAGGGGTCAATGACGCTTCGGCAGCAACAGTCGTAGGTTCCTGCGTATCTACATATCCCAGTGTTTTGTGTAAAACGATTACCACCCAAAATCAGTTCACGGCTGCACAGAATGCTACTCGGATAATTTTCTTACGCATCCCTGCCGTGTCACTTTTGGAAGCGGCTGCGATCAAGACCAAAGTTGACGGTCCGTTTACCGCCACACAAGTCAGCGGAGCTTCGGACCTTGTCAAACAAACAGTCACACCTTCTGGAGGGACCTCAGAGGCAATCAAAGTGGGAAATTGCCGACTTGAAACGGCCGCCGGCACTTTGGGTGAACCTGGATCCACCTACAACGTCTATCTCTACGCAGCACACGATTAAACTGTTCTCGAACTTAAAGTGAAGTCAAGAGGGGCGACCTACACTGGGTCGCCCCTTTTGCTTGGCCTTTCTCCTTAATCATAGGAAAATGACTAGTAATGACGATGTTGATCGATGCCCAAGGTTTAGTGAATGGGGTGGATCCTGCCGAAGACCCCACACGCTTTAGCGCGCGAAGTCTTTCCCTAGCCGACTGGTTGACCGTCTGGGGCCACGCAACCCCAGCTCAGGTCGACTTAGCGGAAAGGGAAGCGAAGAGAAAAAACCGTACCCTCGCCGAAACTCTGCAAGAGCTGCAGTTTGTTGATCCCCGAGTTCTCGGCTCCTACATCGCCCAGCGCTCTGAAAGTGAAAACGTCGATATTCGCAAGTTGGTTGTCCCGTCCGAAATCCTTGGCCTGATTCCCCGCGATCTCGCGCTCCGCTGCTTAGCCTTCCCCCTGAAGATAGAAGGGGGGATTTTGATCGTCGCTTTGGGCAACTCCCTCGATATGCGGGCGGCCGATACGATCGAGGAGCATGTGCGCCGTCCTATTCGTTTCGTCACCTCGACGGAAGGGGATGTTCGAGAGGCGATCGAGCGCTCTTATATTATCGAGGGACATCTGGAAAACACCATCGACTCCATTCTGGCCATGGACACCGCCACCTTGGCGGCAACCAGCGAACAGGACGCCCCGATGATCAAGCTGGTGGATGATCTGCTGCTTTACGCTATTTCCAACGGAGTCAGCGATGTCCACATCCAACCGGAAGAGAAGATTGTGCGGATTCGGATGCGGAAAGATGGTCTTCTCAACGAGGGGGTGCTGGTTCCCAAGGAGATTCAGAACGCTCTCACCGCCCGTCTTAAAATCTTGGGGGGAATGGATATTACGGAGATGCGACTCCCGCAGGCAGGACGTTATAACTTCAACGCTGGATCGAAACCGGTCGACTTTCGGTTTTCCTCCCTTCCCAGCTCTTTTGGCGAGTCCCTAGTCCTTCGACTCCTCGATCGCTCCAACCTTCAACTGGAACTTTCTTCGCTGGGCTTTGATGGTGAGATGGAAGCAAAGTTCACCACGCTTCTCAATCGACCCCACGGGGTGATCTTGGTCACCGGACCTACTGGATCGGGTAAGACCACCACCCTCTATGCGGCCCTCTCTAAACTTCCCGCCAATGAGCGTAGCATTTTTACCTTGGAGGATCCGGTAGAGTTTCATCTTCCACTGGTTCGCCAAACCCAAGTCACCGAACGGATCGGGCTGACCTTCGCCGTCGGACTTCGCACCCTCTTGCGGCAGGATCCGGACATTATCTTGGTGGGAGAGACCCGAGACCAAGAGACGGCCGAGTTGATGGTCCGAGCGGCACTCACAGGGCATTTGGTGATGAGCACCCTGCACACCAACGATGCATTGGGGGCCATCCCACGTTTGGTCGATCTGGGGATTCCGCCCTACCTGCTTCCCGCCTGTCTGCTGGGGGTCCTGAGTCAGCGCCTGGTTCGTTTGCTCTGTGATAACTGCAAGCAACCGGTGGAGGATCCTGAACCGATCCTCACCAGCCTCCCCGTCCAGATCCCAGAGGATTGGCCACGAACCCTTTGGAAACCCGTGGGATGCGAGCGGTGCCGCAAAACAGGCTACCGAGGGCGCCTTTCGATTCTGGAACTGCTAATTCTGGACGATGATTTCTTTAAAGTGATTCTGCAAGGTCAGGACCCGGTTCTCCTTAAGCAGGTAGCTCACGAAAAGGGTTTCCGCACTATGTTCCTCGACGGCCTTCTGAAAGCGGTCCAAGGCCGCACCACCTTGGAAGAGGTTCACCGCGTCACTAGCCACTGAACTACTTTCCTATGCCCACCATCACCTACACCGCTATGCGGTTGGACGGAAAAATCTTTAAAGCCAAGGTGGAAGCTCTTTCGGTGGCGGCGTTGGAGGAGGAGCTTGCTCGAGAGGAGTTGGAGCTGATCGAGGTTAAAGAGGAGGCTACCTCCGCTGGCAGTAAAATGGTGCTGGAGGCGAGTGGGAAGGAAAAGGTTTCCCGTCGCGAGCTGGTCGATTTCTTTTTTCAACTGGGCATCTTGTTAAAGGCGGGAGTTCCCCTCATCCAGACGCTCGAGCTGATTGCCAATGATATGCCTTCCCGAGAGTTTAAGGCCGTCTTGCGAAATCTTTCGGCACAGGTTGCCTCCGGAGCCACCCTGAATGAGGCGATGTCGCAGTTTCCCAAGGCTTTTCCCGTCTTGGTCTTGTCTCTGATTCGAGTCGCGGAGAAGAGCGGAAGCCTGACGCAGATTTGCGACGAACTACGCGCTTACATTTCTTGGCTGGATAAGTTGAGCGGGGAAATTAAGCAGGCCCTAGTCTACCCTTCGTTGCTCATCGTTGCGACGATCCTCTTTATTTTCATCATCTTCACCTTTGTCATGCCCAAGTTTATTAAAATCTTAGAGGAGATCAAAGTACCCCTGCCTTGGTTGACCAAGCAGATCATTCTACTCACTCAACTTTTCACAAGCTACTGGCACATCGCTTTCGGAGTCATCCTGGCCACGGTTATGACCCTGATTTACCTGCCCAAATACTACCCGGCCTTCGGCGTTTGGTTGGACAAGGTAAAGCTGCGCTTACCGCTCTTTGGACCGGTGATTATGATGCTCTGTCTGTCTCGTTTCGGGCAAAACTTAGCGACCATGTACCGATCGGGTATCTTGATTCTGGAATCCCTTCAGCTTTGTAAAGCTCTGGTGGGGAATCGGGCGATGGCTTCGGTGATGGATCGAATTCACGACGGGGTGGCGGGGGGACGTAAGATTCATGAGATGATGAAGCAGTCGGGACTCTTCCCGCCGCTGGTCATTCAGATGGTGACCACGGGAGAAAACACCGGCAAACTGGTGGAAGCCCTCCAAAATATGACCGATTACTATAACGAACAGATTCCACGGAGTATTAAGAAAATCTTCGGAATTCTTGAGCCGACGATCATTCTGGCCATGATCATTATGATCGGGACAATTGCCCTTTCGATCTTCCTGCCGATCACCTCAATGTTGAACTTAAATAAATGAGAAAAAAATTCGAATTAAGAGCCGGGGCAAATTCTTTCACCTTGCTGGAGATGCTGGGGGTGTTGGCGGTGGCGTCGATTTTAGCATCGGTGGCGGTTCCTCCGATGCTGCGAAGTATGCAGAACGCGCAGAGCGGGAATGAGGATAAGAATCTGGAGGAGATTGGGCGGGCCTTGTGCGAAGCGATTAAAGCGGAGGGGCAGGTACCGGATCCGGGCGCCCTGGCCACTGCTACGACTTCGGGTAACAAGGGCTGGGTGGCAATGGCGGCTCCCTACTGCTCAATGGCCAGCGACGCAATTCAGTACGTGTATCCAGGCCGAACAGAAACGGAGCGTAGATTTTACATTTTAACACTTTTCGGAAGCAGTCTAACGCCGACGCTATCGAAACCGGCGTCCTACGCGGTCCCAGCAACAGGATGGATTGATGATCCTGCCGTTGGCCTTGAGTATTGGGACGGAATTAAGACATCATTCCTTGTGCTGATCAGCAGTTCAAAGCCGGACTATCTCTTAGCCTGTCCTGCAA
>Ga0187843_10002914_pt1 | contig 10158 bp, 8 predicted proteins | sample SpaLakP09_SKY_43_FD_134516 | JGI IMG/M metagenome (GOLD analysis project Ga0187843, IMG submission 134516) | Oligotrophic lake water microbial communities from Sparkling Lake, Wisconsin, USA - SP09_SKY_43 | ecosystem: Environmental > Aquatic > Freshwater > Lake | place: USA: Sparkling Lake...
CTCCTGGGCAGCCCCGGCGTGGGCAAGACGCTCATGGGGCTGCACTTCATCGAACAGGGTTTGAAGGACGGCCAGCAATGCCTGATCCTGGGCTTCTACGAATCCCCCGAACGCCTGCTGGCCAAGGCCCGCAAGGCCGGCATGCAGCTCGATGAACATATCGACAGCGGCGCCCTGCAGATGATGTGGCAACTGCCGCTGGAAATGCTGTGCGACGACCTGGCCAAGCGCATGCTGGACAATATCACCCGCCGTGGCGTGACGCGCCTCTTGATCGATGGCGTGGACGGCCTGCGCAGCATCGTGGTGCAGCAGCAGCGCATGCGGCCCTTCCTGGTGGCGCTGACCAATGAGTTGCGCGCGCGCGGCGTAACCACCTTCATCACCGAACAACTGCCTTATTTCCGCGAATCCCAGCCCCAGGTGGATCCCAATTCCTCGCAGCTGTACGAAAACATGATGCTGCTGGAATACGTGGTGAAGGACAACGTCAACCGCCGCCAGATTTCGGTCATGAAACTGCGCGAGAACGGCTATGACGGCGCCAGCCGCCTGATGAACATTTCGGATGCCGGCATCGAGATCGATGGCCTGGTCACCCCACTTGCCGCGCCGGTTGCGGATGGACGTTGACCATGTCCGGCGTGTCACCCCCACAGCAGGCGGCACTGCCCCTGCTCCTGATCGTCGACGATGAGATCGATATCATCGACACCTATTCCATGCTGCTGGAGCTGCACGGCTATCGGGTGATGACGGCTTCGCACGGCGCCGATGCCCTGGCCAAGGCGCAGCAGCAATGGCCTGACCTGGTCATCTCGGACTGCATGATGCCGGTGATGAACGGGCTGGAGTTGTGTGCGGCGCTGCGTGCGCTGCCCGGCGGCGCCACGCTGCCCATCATCCTCTGCAGCGGCGCCCCGGAGCGCCATAATCTGTCGCAATCCAGTCACAACCTGTTCCTGCGCAAGCCGGTTTTCTTCGAGCAATTGCTGACCGATATCGCGCGCCTGCTGCCGCCGCGTTCCTGATTCCTGACGCTTCCTGACATGGCGCCCGGCCAAGCTCAGCCTTGGCCGGGCGCGGCCTTGTGCCGCCTTCCTCTTCGCTGTTGATCGCGTGCGCCCTGTGTTGCGCGCAGAGCGCGCCAGCCTTGCGCCAGCGCAATGTTGTCCAACTTTCAGGAATTTCCTGATATCGCGTTTCGTCGCCAACCATCACCATCAATCACGACAAGTCACCGTGACATCAGGTACGGGATAGAGGGCAGGAGGAGATGTGATGGGAACTACCAATAATGCGCCGACCGTGCTGGTCGTGGAAGATCATGCCGAGTCGCGCGAGATGCTGTGCGGGATATTGCAGCAGGGCGGGCTGCAGGCCAAGGGGGCGGCCGATGGCGTGGATGCCATTGCGCAGATGCAGGAGCACGCCCCCAGCCTGGTGCTGACCGACCTGCGCATGCCGCGCATGGATGGCATGGAGCTGGCGCGCTACATCAAGTCGCATGAACGCTTCTCCCAGATCCCGGTGGTGCTGATCAGCGCCCACCTTCCTGCCGCCAGTGCGCGCATTCCCACGATTGCCGCTTTCCTGCTCAAACCTTGTTCGGTCGACCACCTGCTCGGGACGGTCGCCGGCCTCTTGCGCCAACACGCGCAAAGCCAGGCCCAGTGGAGTTTTCAGGTGTAAGGCATCTGCGAGTTTTTATGATTTTATCCGCAGATATTTTCTGTATAACGTTGTGATTATGGAAAGCATTTCCGCGCCTGCAGATGGTTCCGGGGTCACGTCCCGGTGGAGGAGCGGGGGTGCTCCGGCAATCATAAAAACAGGTTTCGTCCGGAACATAAGAGTGATGAAAGTACTTATCGTAGAAAGCGATCTCGACTGGCGTAACACGTTGAGCGCACATGTGGGGGAATTGGGTTACGAAATCTCGGTCTGCTCGGCACTGGGCCAGGCCAGGGATATCCTCAAGAGTCGTCAGCCCGACATCCTGTTATCCGACATCGGCTTGCCAGACGGCAGCCTGCTGCCCGAACTGGCGTCGTTGCGGCAGAACTTCCCGTCCATGGGGATCATCATCCTCACTGCGGCCACGCGCAGCGAGGAGCGGGTGCGCTGCATGAGCGACGGCGCCGATTATTACCTGGTCAAGCCGGTCAAGCTGGAAGAAGTCTCGGCCACGCTGACCGCCCTGGCGCGCCGCATGAAGACCGCGCCGCACCAGAGTTCGCCGCAGTCGGAGAAATGGGCCTTCAACCGCCGCTCGGGACGTCTGTCCGGCAATGGGTCGGTGGCGCTGCAATTCACCGACAAGGAAAGCACCGCCCTGGCCGCGCTGCTGCAAAGCCCCAACTATCCGGTCTCGCACGCGCAACTGTTTGACCTGCTGCGTTCCGGTGGCGAAGAATATGACGCCCATCGCATCGATGCCCTGATCTACCGCGTGCGCCAGAAATTGCGTTCGCTGGAGGAAGCGCCCATGCAAATCCGCAACATCTATGGCGAAGGCTTCCTGATGCTGCGCCGCTCTTCAGCGGTCGACATCGTGCTGGAGTCCTGAAACGCAGCGGCTGGCCCGTCTCGCAGCGGCGAGCGGGCAGGGTGCTCGCGGCGTTGGATCAATCGTTTCACCTTCTCTTGAAGCTCGCCTTGCAGCAGTGGCTGCCCGGCGGGCTTCTGTGCTTTTGCAGGTCAGGAAACTTCATACCTGCCGCAACCGGCATCGATGCTGCCACCCTGCGTGAAGACAGCAAGAAATGCTGCGTTGCGGAAGCTTTACCGCTTTTGGGGTATCATTAAGCAAGTTTCGACGCTAAATCGTATTTCTTCGCTTTACGTTTTCCGCTGAATCTGTCCTTCGCAGACATGCCCCGATGTTCCCGGCATGCCCTCTGCGGCCACCCGACCGAACAAGTTGAAGCAGGCCAGCCGGCCCGCTGCGGCATTGCCATGGACCTGCTGGTCCCGGTGATGCTGGCAGCGGACTGCCGTGCCGCTTTGCCGTTAGTGAACCATCATGACCACTTCCGCTGAATCTGCTGAATTTACCGGGGCTCTGAACGAGTCCCAGCACCGACCGCTCACTTCCTCCGACTACCGCACCCTGGGCCTGTCCGCCCTGGGCGGCACGCTGGAGTTTTACGACTTCGTCATCTACGTGTTCTTCGCGGCGGTGGTCGGCAAGCTGTTCTTCCCGGCCGACATGCCGGAATGGCTGCGCATGCTGCAGACCTTCGGCATCTTCGCCGCCGGTTACCTGGCGCGTCCGGTGGGCGGCATCATCATCGCCCACTACGGCGACGTGATCGGCCGCAAGCGCATGTTCACGCTTTCCATCTTCCTGATGGCCGTGCCCACGCTGGTCATCGGCCTCTTGCCGACCTACGCCAGCATCGGCGTGGCCGCGCCCATCCTGCTGCTGTTGATGCGCACCCTGCAGGGCGCGGCCATCGGCGGTGAAATGCCCGGCGCCTGGGTCTTCGTGGCCGAACACGTGCCGGCCAACCGCTACAGCTTCGGCGTCGGTTCGCTGACCGCCGGCATCACCGGCGGCATCCTGCTGGGTTCGCTGATGGGCATCTTCATCAACAGCGTCTACGCACCGGCCGAAGTGGCGGGCTACGCCTGGCGCATTCCCTTCATCCTGGGCGGCGTGTTCGGACTGGTGTCGGTCTACCTGCGCCGCTATCTGGAAGAAACCCCGGTCTTCCGCGAACTGGCCGCACGCCGCAAAGAATCCAACGAACTGCCGCTCAAGACCGTGCTGCGCGAACACCGCGCCGCCAGCGTCCTGACCGCCGGCATGACCTGGTGCCTGTCGGGCGCGGTGGTGGTGGTGATCCTGATGACGCCGTCCTACCTGCAGACCGTGCACCACCTGCCGGCCAAGCTGGTGATGCAGGCCAACTGCGCCGGCACCCTGCTGCTGACCATCGGCTGCCTGGCCATCGGCTGGCTGTGCGACCGCATCGGTACCCGCGCCAGCATGATCATCGGCTGGGGTGGCCTGGGCCTGTCGACCTGGTGGTTCTACGGCCAGCTGCCGGGTTCGCCCGAGTCGCTGATCTGGGGCTATGCACTGGTGGGCCTGTTCGTGGGCAGCATCTCGCTGACTCCCATCGTCTCCACCCGCGCCTTCCCGCCGGCGGTGCGCTTTACCGGCTTGTCCTTCGCCTACAACATGGCCTATGCCGTCTTCGGCGGACTGACGCCGGTGCTGATCTCGCTGTGGATCAAGGCCGACCCGCAAGGGCCGGCGCTGTACGTGATCGGCCTGTCCATCCTGGGCGTGCTGCTGGCCTTCGTGCCGATGAGCAGCAAGGGCTACCAGGCCTGATCGCTCCCCTCCTGCAAGGCTGACCAAGGCCCGGTGACCGCAAGGTACCGGGCCTTGGTTTTTTGTGCGTCGCCTCGCGTACAATGCCGGCCAACCGGAACTCCCCCTCAGCGTCGACCATGCCCCTCGCTTTCCTGCCCGCGCGCTTTGCCAGGCGCAGTTGCCTGTGTCTGATCTGGATGCTGCTGGCCGTGCTGCTGGCGGCGTGTTCCCGCCATCCCCTCCCTGCCGAGAAGCTCTCCCAGGACGTCTACATCTGGCAGCGCCAGTGGACCCCGTCCCTGCGCACGGCGCTTTCCGCGTCCAATGCCCAGGTCGCGCGCTGGCACGTGCTGGCCGCCGAACTGGGGGCCTCCGGCCGCTGGATCGACATCACGCCTGACGCCGAGACGCTGGCCAATACCGGCCGCCCGCTGCTGATGACGGTGCGCATCAACGGCCAGCTGGCGCGCTTCGATGCGGCCGCGATCCAGGATCATCTGCTTGACCTGCTGGCCGCCTGGCGCCAGCGCGGCCTGCAACCGGCGGCGCTGGAAATCGATTACGACTGCGCCACGGCGCGCCTGCCTGAATACACCGCTTTCCTGCGCAGCCTCAAGGCCCGCATCGCACCGACCGACCTGACGGTGACTGCCTTGCCGACCTGGCTGGCCAGCCCGCAGCTGGCGCCGCTGCTGGCGGTCGCCGATGCCTCCACGCTGCAGGTCCACGCGGTGCTCGATCCGCGCCTGGGCCTCTTCGATGGCGAGCGCGCCCACGACTGGATGCGCCAGTACGCCGCGCAGACGCGCCGCCCCTGGCATGTGGCGCTGCCGGCCTACGGCTCACGCGTGAGCTGGGACAGCCAGGGGCGCATCGCCGCAGTCGAAAGCGAACGTGCGCTCCTGGCCGGTGGCCTGGGGCGCGAACTGATGGCCGAACCGCAGGTGATGGCGCGCTTCGTGGCCGAGGTGGAAGCGGCCCCGCCGCCGGGACTGGCCGGGCTGGTCTGGTTCCGCCTGCCGACCGGCGATGACCGCCGCGCCTGGAGTCTCTCGACCTGGCTGGCCGTGCTGGAACGCAAGCCCCTCAAGGGCGGCCTGGCCGTGCAATTGGTCGCCGGGCAGGGCAACGACGCGAGCGCCGATATCCGCATCGACAATGCCGGCAACGCCGACGCGCCCTTGCCGCTGCGCGTGCGGGTGAACCTCGCGCCAAGTGATGCAGCGTCTTCAGGGAACGTCTGCAGTGGTGACGGCATCAATGGCTACACGCTGGAAAACGATGCCCGGGGACGCTACCTGCGCCTGGGCCAGGCCGGCCTGCTGCGCGCCGGCTCCAGCCGCACCATCGGCTGGCTGCGCTGCGCCGACGGCACACCGGCACCCGAACTCACACTGGAAATGGGATCCTGATGACCAACATGAAGTTTTCTGCCGCTGCCCCCCGCGCCACGGGTCAGCGCAGCCTGCCCCGCCTGGGCCGCATGACCAACATCGTCTGCGCCGCCAGCAGCCTGCTGGTGCTGGGTGCGGCCACGGTGGTGGCCTGCGGGCCGGACTTCCCGCTGCAATTGCTGGATGACCGCGCCGGTACCCTCAGCAATACGCCCGCCAATGCCTTCGCCTGGGAAGCCGCGCATCTGGTGACCCCGGCCGACAAGCTGCAAGCCGATGAACGCAGCGGCTACGAACAGGCCGCCGGCCAGCCCGACGATCCGCGCTCGCTGCGCATGATCGAGAAGGGGCAGCTGGAGGGCGCGCAGTGGGCCGCGCTGCAGGCCATGCGTGCCGCGCCCGATGGCCAGTCCGCCTATGCGGCCGGTGCGGCCTTGCCACCGGCCATTCGTCTCTACACGGCAGGGGCGCAGGACTTCCGCGCCAATGCCCTGGCAGCGGCCCGCCAGCGTTTTGAAGCGGTACTGGCACTGCCGCCACCACAGGCGAGCGAACGCGCAGTGTGGGCGGCCTTCATGCTGGGCCGTCTGCACGCCATCGAGGGGCGGCGTGCCGAGGCAATTTCCAGTTTCACCAAGGCGCGCGCGCTGGCCGTGGGCGGCGCACCCGATCCGCTGGGACTGGCCGTGGCCAGCTACGGCGAGCAGGCGCGGCTGATGCTGGCGGGGCAGGACGGTCCCTGCAACTGGTCCGATTTCAATGAAGGGCGGGATTGCGGCGAGACCATCCCGCCGGCCGATTTCAAGCAGGCGATCCGCTTGTATGCAGAGCAGGCCGCACGCGGGTCAACCAACGCGCAGGATTCGCTGACGGCACTGGCCTCATGGAGCCTGGGACACGCCGACATCAGCGCGGCGCTGATCGATGATCCGGTCGCACAGCGGCTGCTGGTGGCCTATGCGCTGGCACGGGTGGGCGACATGGCCGAAGGCAGCGGCAACGGCGACGGCTACTACGACCCATCCGCGCCCGGCAGCGGTTCGTCCGGTTATCCCGATGCGGCGCGCAGTGCCAAGGTCAAGCCCAACAGCGTCCTGGTGACATTGATCGATGCCCTCAAGCGGCGCGGCCTGGAAAAGATCGACGGGGCCGACCGCGTGGCTGCGCTGGCCTATCGCACCGGCCGCTACGACCTCGCTGCCACGCTGGCGAACCGGCAGGAGACCGCCTTGTCCTGGTGGGTGCGCGCCAAGCTGGCCTTGCGCCGTGGAGACACAGCCGCCGCCGTACAAGCCTACGCGCGCGCTGCGCAGGCCTTCCCGCGCAACGATGCCAGCCTGGACCCGTCCAATGGCAGTCTGCTCATGGGCGAACAGGGCGTGCTCACGCTCTCGCGCGGACAGTATGTGGAAGCGCTGGCGCAGTTCCACCAGGCCGCCAGCGAGAGCGCGCGACAGTCACGCGGCGGCTACTACGGCGACTATGCCTACGCCAATGACATGGCCTATGTGGCCGAGCGCGTGCTCTCCACCGATGAACTGAAAACCTACGTCGATGCCCATGCACCGGCCTCACCCATGCCGGCCCCGGAAGCCGTGGCCAAGGCGGTGCAGAAGCAGGGCGGGGGACCGCAGTCGGTGCGCTGGGTGGCCGTGGGCCTGTCGGCCATCACCGTCGAAGACAACCTGCGCCAGTTGCTGGCGCGGCGCCTGGTGCGCGACGGGCGCGTGGAAGAAGCGCTGCCCTACTTCCCGGACGACCGCGATGAGCGCTTCATCCAGAGCACCTACGATGCCGAGGGCCATGAAGTCCCGGCCGGCTGGCGCATGCGCGCCAAGGCGCGCGAGTATGGCCAGGCACTCGATCGTGGCCAGCACGCCTGGCGCGCCAACAGCCGCGCCCAGGGCTGGTACGAGGCCGCCGTGATTGCACGGCGCCAGGGCATGGAGATCATGGGCTATGAACAGGGACCGGACTATGCCGTCTATGGCGGCAGCTATCCGGGCGGTGCCGGACGCGGCATGGGCATGTATGGCAACGGGGACAAGCCATTGCCGGACAACCCGCAAGCCAGGGCCCAGGCCGATCTCCCCGGTCCGCTGGTGACCGACGGCGAGCGCCAGCGCTATGCCGCCACTGAAGCCAAGCCCTACAAGCGTTTCCATTACCGGGATATCGCGGCGGACTACGTCATGAAGTCCGCCGATGCCTTGCCCGCGCGCTCACAAGCCTTCGCGGCGGTGTTGTGCCAGGGGGTGAATTTCGTGTATTACGATCAGCCGCGCGCGGAACAACTTTATCTGCGCTACGTGAAGGAGGGAGCGGCCGTGCCGTTCTCGGCCGACTTCGGCCAGAACTGCGTGGAGCCGGACTTTGCTGCTGCCGCCCGCTTCCCGTACGTACAGGCATGGCGCAGCACGCGCCGCTGGGTGGTGCAGCATCGCGCCTTCAGTGCGGCGCTGTTGCTGGCGGCGGTGGCGGGTGCAGGATTGGGCGTGGCGCAATGGCGCCGCCGCCGGGCCGCAAGAAAGACGGCCGCCTGATTTTCAGTTGACCAGTTCGCGCTTCAATTCGGAAATGAGGGCAGGTTGCAGCGAGCCGGAACACAGAAAGGCGGGCCACTGTCCCTTGACCAGATCCATCTCGCGCTCGTCGCGGCACAGCAGGATCACCGGCACGTCGGCCAGCTGCGCCTGCGCCTTGAGGTAATGCGCCAGGCGCAGGCCGCTCATGCCTTCCATGGCCAGTTGCGCCAGCACCACGTCGGGCCGGTCCAGGGCGATGTGCTCGATGGCGTCATTGCCGCTGCTGGCGATCTGGATGTCGATGTCGTTGATGGCCAGCCATTCGGTCAGCGCACGGCTGACTTCCGGCTGGGTGGTGGCGATCAGGGCGGTCTTGTGCATGAGCGGGCTCTCGCGAAGTCGTGGGGGCAAGCTCATCATGCACCGGCGGCAACATGGCGGCCATCGGGGTTTTCCTGAGGCAACATGCCGGCTTTGCATGTATGGACAACTTGGTGCGATGCCTGCAGACAAGCTCAGGTATTGACGATCTCCCCGCCGTTGGGATGCAGCACCTGCCCGGTCATGTAGGAGGCGCCTTCGGTGGCGAGAAAGACATAGGCCGGCGCTACTTCATCGGGCTGTCCCGGCCGCCCCAGCGGCACGTTCTTGCCGAAGCTGGCCACTTCTTCCTCACTGAAACTGGCGGGAATCAAGGGTGTCCAGATCGGCCCCGGTGCTACTGCATTGACGTGAATGCCGGCCGGGGCCAGCTGCTGCGACAGCGACCGCGTGAAGGCCACGATGACGCCCTTGGTGGCGGCATAGTCCACCAGGTGCTTGCTGCCGCGATACGCCGTCACCGAGGTGGTGTTGATGATGCGCGCGCCCCGCGTGAGGAAGGGCATGGCTTCCTTGACCAGGTAGAACATCGAGAAAATGTTGGTGCGGAAGGTGTGCTCCAGCTGCTCGGCCGAGATCTGTTCGATGCTCTGGGCCGGATACTGCTGGGCCGCATTGTTGACCAGCACGTCCAGCCGTCCATACGCATCCATCACGGACCGCACGGCGCTGCGGCAGAACTCCGGCGAACCGACGTCGCCCGGGATCAGCAGGCAGGGTGCATCCATGGCCTGGATGTCTTTCTGGGTCAGTCGCGCATCCTCTTCCTCATCCAGATAGACAATGGCCAGTTTTGCCCCTTCGCGCGCATAGGCCAGCGCCACGGCGCGGCCGATGCCGCTGTCACCGCCCGTAATGAGGGCGACCTTGCCTGCCAGGCGCCGCCCCGGTTCGCCGGCCGGTGCACTGTGCGGACGCGGCTGCATCTCTTGTTCGCTGCCGGGTTGATGGGTTTGGTGCTGGGGCGCAAGGCCTTCGGGTTTGGTATCGCTCATGCTGTCCTCCATGTATGGATTACTTATAGTAGAAAGTCCATACGAGCCGGTCTGTAGTCCCGCACCCTGATGTGGGTGCGGTCGCTCACTGACGGTGATGACGGAGAGGCTGAAGATGAGGTGCGCGCCAGCCGCTAATGCACGAAACCACCCTTGATGAAGCGCACCGGTTCGGCATCCATGGCAGCGATGAGCTGGTCGATGCCACCGGCAGCCTCTGCATTGGCGGGCTTGGCTGCCGCGCCGGCCAAGGGAGAACGGCACAGCATGTCGCTCTGCGACCAGGCCCCGTCGCTGCTGCGCGCACGCAGCCAGCCGTCGCGGTCGGCGATCAGTTCGGTGCCGGGCAATTGCGACACCGTCAGGCCCGTGAGGATGGCGATGGCGCGCAAGGCGCTGGCGTCGTGGCTGGCGCAATCGATGGTGCCGACGGCGTTGCGCGGCGCACCTGCATCGCTGCCCAGCAGCACCGATTGCAGGCGCGGATCTTCCGCCGGTGCGCTGGTTCCGGCCACCACCAGCCGGATGCGCTGGCC
>Ga0187843_10002915_pt1 | contig 10155 bp, 9 predicted proteins | sample SpaLakP09_SKY_43_FD_134516 | JGI IMG/M metagenome (GOLD analysis project Ga0187843, IMG submission 134516) | Oligotrophic lake water microbial communities from Sparkling Lake, Wisconsin, USA - SP09_SKY_43 | ecosystem: Environmental > Aquatic > Freshwater > Lake | place: USA: Sparkling Lake...
GCCACCGCCTTGGCAGCGATGACGTGTTCCAGAGGCCCGCCCTGCAGGCCGGGGAACACGGCCGAGTTGACCTTCTTGATGATGGCTTCGTCATTGGTCAGCACCAGGCCGCCGCGCGGACCGCGCAGAGTCTTGTGCGTGGTGGTGGTGACCACATGGGCGTGCGGAATCGGGCTGGGGAAAGCGCCGCCCGCCACCAGGCCGGCGAAGTGGGCCATGTCGACCATCAGATAGGCACCGACGCTGTCGGCGATCTGCCGGAAGCGGGCGAAGTCAATCTCGCGGCTATAGGCGCTGCCGCCGGCGATGATCAGCTTGGGCTTCTCGCGCTGCGCCACTTCAGCAACGCTGTCATAGTCGATCAGGCAGTCCTGCTGGCGCACCGAGTAGCTCACCGGCTTGAACCACTTGCCCGACTGGTTGGCGGGGCTGCCGTGTGTCAGATGGCCTCCGGCCGCAAGGTCCATGCCCAGGAAGCAGTCGCCCGGCTGCAGCAGCGCCATGAACACGGCCTGGTTGGCCTGCGAGCCCGAGTGCGGCTGAACGTTGGCGAAGCCCGCGTTGAAGAGCTGCTTGGCGCGCTCTATGGCGATCAGCTCGATCTCGTCGACATATTCGCAGCCGCCATAGTAGCGCTTGCCCGGATAGCCTTCGGCGTACTTGTTGGTCAGGATCGAGCCCTGAGCCTCCAGCACCGCCCGGGAGACGATGTTTTCAGAGGCGATCAACTCGATCTGGTTTTGCTGGCGACCCAGTTCCAGGCCGATCCGATCAAAGATGTCGCGGTCAGCTGTGGCCAGGTCCGCGCCGAAAAAGGCGGTCAGGGTGGAAACGGGTGCGGTCATGGACGCTCTCCAAGCGCTGCGGGGAGTCAGTGGCGCCCTCTTTAACCGCCTGCGCGCCGCGATCAATCACGGAACCTCAAAGAGGCTTGCGCGTTTGACGTTGTCAGGGCGGTGGCGCCGCCCGGCGGTTGAATAGATGCGGCAACGGAAAAGGCAGGCGCTCATGGTGTTGCAGAACGGCGATACGGAATCCAGGGGCGGTCGCTCGCCCGACTTTCTGGCGTTGAGCGCCGATATCGTGGCAGCCTATGTCGCTCAGAACACCGTATCCAGGACGGTGATCCCGGATCTGATCCGCACAGTTCACCAAGCCCTTTCAACCCTCGGTTCGAGCGAGGCCGTGCGGGCACCGGAAAGGGCCAAGCCCGCCGTGCCGGTCTCCCGCTCCCTGCATCATGACTACATTATCTGCCTTGAGGACGGAAAACGCCTCAAGATGCTCAAGCGCTACCTGCGCTCGCACTATGATATGAGCCCCGAGGACTATCGCCGGAAGTGGGGCCTGCCGCCCGACTATCCAATGGTGGCACCGGCCTATGCGGCCCGCCGCTCGGATTTCGCCAAGCAGATCGGTCTTGGCAAAGGCGTCAGGCGCGGACGTTAGTTCGATGTCTTCCCGCCAGGCGCCAAGCGCGCCGGGCCGGGAACGCACTTCTACCAGATCAGGCCGCGTGGCCGCCCATACGGGCCACGTTGCAGTGGGCCCAAAGCTTTTCCATAGCCCCGACCAGCTTGCGCATCATGTCGTCGGTGTGGAACGGCGTGGGCGTAAACCGCAGGCGCTCGGTGCCGCGCGGCACGGTGGGATAGTTGATGGGCTGCACATAGATGCCGTGATCGGCGAGCAACAAGTCGCTGATCAGTTTGGTGTGCATGGGATCGCCCACCAGCACCGGCACGATGTGGCTGTCGTTCTCCATTACCGGCAGGCCCGCAGCCTTGAACATGGCCTTCAGGGTCTGGGCGCGTTCCTGATGGGCCTCACGCACCTCGGGGTGCTGCTTGAGCCACTTGACGCTGGCCAGTGCCCCGGCCGTCAAAGCGGGCGGAAGTGACGTCGTGAAGATAAAGCCCGACGCCATCAGGCGGATCGCATCGATCACCTCGACGTCGCCGGTGATATAGCCGCCCATCACGCCGAAGGCCTTGCCCAGCGTACCCTCGATGATGTCGATCTGATCCATTACGGCGTCGCGCTCGGCGACACCGCCGCCGCGCTGGCCGTACATGCCCACGGCATGGACTTCGTCCAGATAGGTCATGGCGCCGTACTTCTTGGCCAGCGCCGCCGTGGCACCGACATCGGCGATGTCGCCGTCCATCGAATAGACGCTCTCAAACGCCACCAGCTTGGGGGCGTCGGCCGGCGCTGCGGCCAGCAGTTCTTCGAGGTGCGCCAGGTCGTTGTGACGGAAGATGTGCCGCTTGCCGCCGCCGTTGCGGATTCCCGCAATCATCGAGGCGTGGTTCTGCTCGTCCGAGAAGATGATCAGACCCGGCAGGATCTTGTAGAGAACACTGAGGCTGGCCTCGTTGGACACATAGCCCGATGTGAACAGAAGGGCCGCGTCCTTGCCGTGCAGGTCGGCCAGTTCGGCCTCGAGCTCGACATGATGATGGTTGGTGCCCGAGATGTTGCGGGTGCCGCCCGAGCCCGAGCCATGCTGGTCGATCGCCGTGTGCATGGCGTCCAGCACGATCGGGTTCTGGCCCTGGCCCAGATAGTCGTTCGAACACCAGACCACGACGTCGCGCTCGGCACCGTCGGCATTGGTCCAGGTGGCGCGCGGGAAGGCACCGCGATGACGCTTCAGGTCGGCGAAAACCCGGTAGCGACCCTCATCACGGATCTGGCCGATGGCGGCGCTGAACGCGGCTTTATAGTCCATCATGTTCTTGCTCGACCATCAGACGGCTTTGCCGCCGGACAACCGGTCCCTTCTCGATCCCCGGCGTTTCGCACGCGCCGGACGCCGTTGTCCACATAAGGACCATTACTTAGACATTAGGATAGGGCTTTCGTCACGGCGAAACAGCCCCCTGCGTCAACAGTGGCAAGGTCCCCGCCGCGGCTGGATGACATGACGGGGACCTGGCAGCCTCAGCGCGCGCTGGCAGGCTTGCGGAACTTGTAGACGAACTGGTCGGTCTTGCCGCGTATCGACGGATCAAAGACGCTGACCTCCCGCTTGTCGGCGGGATCACGCAGCACCTTGCTCTCGCCTTCGAAAACGAAGCCGGCGGCCGTGATCTCCGATTTCACCACCGCCGAGTCGATACGGTGGAAGCCTTCGGTATCACGCAGGCCGCTGCCCGGCTGGGCCGAGTGGTCAATGACCAGATAGACCCCGCCCGGCTTCAGCGACCGAAACACCGCCTTGTTCACCGCCGCGAGGTCGGCGGGTCCCATGAACTTGTTGTGCATGTCGTGATAGTTCTGGGCGGTAAAAACCAGATCCAGTTTCTCGGGCGCAGCGAAGCTGGGCAGGGTGTTGAGGATCACGGTCACGTTCTTGAACGCCGGGTCGCGGGCGATGGCGTTCACGGCCGGCTCGCGCTTGGCCAGCTTGGTCAGTTCATCCGGCACATAGGCGAAGACCCGTCCCTTGGGTCCCACGGCCTTGGAGAAGATCCGCGTGAAATAGCCGCCGCCGGGAATCAGGTCGGCGACTTTCGCACCCGTCTTGACGCCCGCGAAGGTCAGGACCTCGGCCGGCAGGCGGTCGGCGTCACGCGCCATGTCGGCGGCGGGGCGGGCAGGATCGCTGATGGCGGCGGCAATATTGGCCGGAATGGCGACGGCGGCAGAGCCCGAGGGCGGCGGAGGCGGAGGCGGCGGTCCCATGGGCGTCGTGGCGCACGCGGCAAGACCGAGCACGGCAACGAGACTGAGAAGCGGCTTACGCATGGCATTCCTTCCGGACCGGACGTGTTCTTGATTACGCACAGGTTAGCGCAGGCGATCCGCTACGTCAGCGGCGTCCATTCCTCGTCAGCCGGCAGGGGCGCGAAAATCTCGTCCAGCAGGGCGTCGGTCACGCCTTCCAGCGTCTGCGGCGACCATTGCGGGGCGTTGTCCTTGTCGATGATCACAGCCCGGACGCCCTCGATGAAATCGTGACGCCGAACGACGCGCGATCCGATCCGGTACTCCATTGCCATGTGCTCGGCGAAGTCCTCGGCCGCCTCGCCCAGTTCCAGCTGGCGGAAGGCCACCTTCAGGGTCTGGGGCGACTTGGTCTTCAGCACGTCCAGTTGAGCCTTGCCCCAGTCGCTGCTGTCCACCTCCAGAAACTCGAAGATCTGCTCGACGCTGTCGCCGACGAACAGCCGGTTAAGGTCCTGCTCGATGCTGGCCAGAGGGGCCTTGCCGGCATCGGCCCGATACATTTTCAGGGTCTCGTCGATCCGGCGATGGTCGGCGATGATCGCCTTCTTCAGCCCCTCGATGGCGCCGAACTCCACGAAGTGCGTGGCGATGCCCAGCCGCAGGCAGTCGGCAGCCTTGATCCGCGCTCCGGTCAAGGCCAGCCACAGCCCAGCCTTGCCAGGAAGGCGCGGCAGGTACCAGCCGCCGCCCACATCGGGAAACAGGCCAATGCCGGTCTCGGGCATGGCGAAGGTGGTGCGGTCGGTGGCGATGCGATAGTGGGCCGGCATCGAGATCCCTACACCGCCGCCCATAACTACGCCGTCCATGATCGCCACGACCGGGCGGTCATAGGTGAACAGAAGGTGGTTGAGCCGATACTCGGTATGGAAAAACTGGCGCGCCGCGACGCCGTCTACCGCCCCGCTCTCGGCCAGCATGCGGATATCGCCACCCGCACAGAAGCCGCGCTCCCCGGTGTGATCGATCATGACCATGTCGATCTCAGGATCGGCCTGCCATTCCAGCAGGGTGTCGATCATGGTCTCGCACATGCCCAGGGTCAGGGCGTGCAGCGCCTTGGGCCGATTGAGCGTGATGCGGCCCACGTTCTTATGAACGCGGACAATGATTTCGGCCGTATCGTTCAGCATGCGGGTTCCTCGACGGGTTCGCAGTCCAGACGGTCGATCTGGCCACCGCTCAATCGGTACACCGCGTCTTGCGGCACGTCCTGGGCCAGGGTCTCTTCGCGCGACAGCCCGGCATAGGTGCCACGCAGCAGCCGGCCGGCGATGCCGTGGCTGACCACGATCAGCCGGCGGTCGGGCTCGGCAGCCTGCGCGACCAGCCAGTCAGACACCCGCGCCATCACCTGCTCATAGGTCTCGCCGCCCGGCGCGGTGAAGAACCATTCTGGACTCTTGAAGGCCTCGGGATTTTCCTGGTGCACGTCGGCATAGAGACGCCCTTCCCACTCCCCGACCGTCAGTTCCATCAGTCGATCATCGAACGCCAGATCCAGGCCGAGACGGTCGGCGATCGCCTGGGCCGTATCGCGCGCCCGGCGCAGCGGGCTGGCGACGATACGCCAGTCGGCCGAAGGCTCGCGCGCCAGCAGATCATGCAGCAGGTCGGCCATTGCAGCGGCCTGCAAGCGGCCCAACGGCGTCAAGTCAGCTTCGGCCTGCCCTTGCAGGCGGCGTTCGCGGTTCCACTCGGTCTGGCCGTGGCGGCAGAGATAGATCACGTCTGGTCCTGGGTTCGGCGGAGGCTGGGCTTGGCTCTACTGCCGAAACACCTCGCGCGCTATGATCACGCGCATGATCTCGTTGGTGCCTTCCAGGATCTGGTGCACCCGCAGGTCGCGCACGATGCGCTCAAGCGGATAGTCCTGCAGGTAGCCGTAGCCGCCGTGCAGTTGCAACGCGTCGTTGGCCACCTGGAAGCCGGCGTCGGTGGCGAAGCGCTTGGCCATGGCGCAAAGCTTGGTGGCTTCGGGACGGCGATTGTCCAGCGCATCGGCGGCGTTGCGTACCATCAGGCGGGCGGCCTCCAACTCGGTGGCCATGTCGGCCAGCTTGAACTGCAGGGCCTGGAACTCTTTCAACTGCCGACCGAACTGGCTGCGGCTTTCCATATAGGCCTTGGCGGTATCCAGGGCGAACTGGGCGCCGCCCAGCGAGCACGAGGCGATGTTCAGCCGCCCACCATCCAGACCCATCATGGCGAAGCGGAAGCCCTCGCCCTCCTGGCCGATGCGGTTGGCCACCGGCACCCGGCAGTCGTCAAAGTTCACCTGGGCGGTCGGTTGGGCGTTCCAGCCCATCTTGCGTTCATTGGCACCGAAGCTGAGGCCCGGCGTTCCCTTCTCGACCACGAAGGCCGAGACGCCCTTGGCCCCGTCGCCGCCTGTGCGGGCCATCACCACATAGACGTCAGAGACGCCGCCGCCCGAGATGAAGGCCTTGCCGCCATTGAGCACATAATGGTCGCCGTCCAGCCGAGCCGAAGTGCGCATATTGGCGGCGTCAGAGCCCGAGCCCGGCTCGGTCAGACAATAGCTGGCGATCAGTTCCATGGTCGTCAGACGCGGCAGGTAGCGCTGGCGCAGATCCTCCGATCCGAACCGGTCGATCATCCACGACGCCATGTTGTGAATGGTCAGATAGGCCGCCGTGGGCACGTCGCCATAGCTCAGCGCCTCGAAGATGATCGAGGCGTCCAGGCGCGACAGGCCCGTGCCACCCACGTCCTCCTGAACATAGATTCCGGCGAAACCCAGTTGCGCGGCCTCGCGCAACACGTCTACCGGGAAATGTTTTTGCTCGTCCCAACGGGCAGAATGGGGGGCAAGCTGTCCTACGGCAAAGGCGCGCGCAGCATCCTGAATGGCCGACTGGTCGTCGCTGAGCGAGAAATCCATGCGCGATATCCTCCCGTGCGAGGCAGAACCGCCCTCGCCTCCTTGGCCGCTGACCTGCCGCGCGGCGGGCCTTGTGTCAATGCGCGGCTCTTGAGCTTAGGGCCTGACCCGGCGAATGTCAGAAACAGCTTGATCCGGATCAAGCACAGCGTCAGCCTCAAGTTTACAATGATTAGTTAGGCGCCCGAAAGAGGCGTCACCGGGAGAGGAATGCGGCGCGGCCCAAGGCCCGTCGCCAAAAGGAGACGCGCCCATGGCGGAGACTTCCACACTCGTGAGGGCGTCGACGACGGCCAAGACCGAGCATTTCGACGTCATCATCGTCGGGGCCGGCATATCCGGCGTCGGCGGGGCCTATCATCTCAACACGCAGAGGCCCGGCACGCGGTTCGTGGTGCTGGACGCCCTGGGCGACTTCGGCGGCACCTGGCGCAGCCACACCTATCCAGGCATCCGCTCCGACAGCGACCTCTATACCTTCGGTTACCGGTTCAAGCCGTGGGTGGGTCCGCCCATTGCCAGCGCTGCAGAGATCCTCAGCTATATGGGCGAGGTGATCGAGGAGAACGATCTGGGCCGCCACATCCGCTACGGCCACAAGATCACCGATGCGCGCTGGTCCAGCGTCGACAAGCTCTGGACGCTCACGGTGACGCGAGGCGACGGCGCGACCCAGACCTTCACGACGAACTTCCTGTGGATGTGCCAGGGCTACTACCGGCAGATGCACGGCTATACCCCCGAATGGCCCGGCATGGGCGATTTCGCGGGCCAGATCATCCATCCGCAGGAATGGCCCGAAGGCCTGGACTACAAGGGCAAGAAGGTCGTCGTCATCGGGTCTGGTGCCACAGCGGCCACCCTGGTTCCCGCCATCGCCGCCGATTGCGCCCACGTCACACTGTTGCAGCGCTCTCCCACCTATTTCGTGCCGGGCCGCAACGAGAACGATCTGGCCAACACCCTTCGTGAACTCCAGATCGACGAGACCTGGATCCATGAGATCGTCCGTCGCAAGGCCCTGTTCGACCAGGAGATGTTCACCCACCGCGCCGTGGCCGAGCCCGATGTGGTCAAGGCTGAACTTCTGGAAGGGGTGAAGGCCTTCCTGGGCGAAGACTTCGACATCGAGAAACACTTCACACCGCGCTATCGACCCTGGCGCCAGCGGATCGCCTTCGTGCCGGACGGTGATCTGTTCCAGGGGATAGCCTCGGGCAAGGCCTCGGTGGTCACCGACGAGATCGAGCGCTTCACGCCGACCGGCCTGCTGCTGAAGTCGGGCGAGACGCTGGAGGCCGACATCATCGTTACGGCTACGGGCTTTCACCTGAACGTCCTGGGCGACATCGCCTTCGAGATCGACGGCAAGCCGCTGAACTTCGCCGACTGCATCACCTACCGCGGCATGATGTTTACGGGCGTGCCCAACATGATCTGGGTCTTCGGCTATTTCCGGGCCAGTTGGACGCTGCGGGCCGACCTGATCGGCGACTTCGTCTGTCGCCTGCTGGCCCACATGGACGACAGGGGCGACAGGCAGGTCGAAGTGGCTCTGCGCCCAGAAGACCAGAACATGCCGCTGGGACCGTGGATCGATCCGGAAAACTTCAACCCCGGCTACCTGATGCGCGGGCTGCACCTGTTGCCCAAGGCTGGCGACAAGCCCGAATGGCGCCACACCCAGGACTATTGGGCGGAAAAGGACGCCCTTCCGGCCATCGACCTGGACGACGCCGCCTTCGTCTATTCATGACGTCAGAGCCTGATCGGCGTCCGCTTCGGCGTCGATCAGGCGATGACCTGAAATCCCCTGTTACACGACGTGAATCGGCAGAAACGTCATAGGGTCTTGATATGTTTGGCTCTTCGCCCCAAGTCTCCCGCTCCGGGAAGGGCGTCATCAAAACATCATGCGTTTCGCTAGATCTGTTCTTGTCGCCCTGGCCGCGATCCTGGCTTTGGGCTCGGCGTCGGCGCATGCGGCTGACCCGAACGACATCGCGCGCACCTATGGCGTCTGGCGCAATCCGCGCGACACCGTCCATCTCGAGATCAAGAACTGCGGCGGTGAGACCTGCGGCGTCGTTGTCTGGGCCAGCGCCCGGGCCCAGGCCGACGCGCGCAAGAGCGGATCCGACGACCTGATCGGCCAGCAGTTGCTGCGCGAGTTTGAATCCCAGAAGAACGGCGCCCTGCGCGGCAAGGTCTATGTCCCGACACTGAGAATGACCTTCCAGGGCTCGGCCGAGCTCCTCAATGGCAAGACCCTTCGCGCCAAGGGCTGCGTGATCGGCAACCTGCTGTGCAAGTCGCAGGTCTGGACGCGGATCGACGGCCCCTACGTGGTCGCCAACCGCGCTCCTTAAGGCCCCTTGCCTCGCGAGGCCGCCCGCGCGAAACCTGCCGCATGACAACGCCTCCGCTCGCACCCTATCCCGCCACCCGACTGCGACGCCTGCGCCAGGCCGACTGGACCCGCCGGCTCGTTCGCGAGACCGAGGTACGCCCCTCCGACCTGATCTGGTCGATGGTGGTGCATGAGGGCGAAGGCGTGATCCCCGTGGCGTCGATGCCGGGCGTCGAGCGCCTGTCGGTCAAGGAAGCCGCCAGGGCGGCCGTTCGGGCCCGCGACCTGGGCATTCCCGCCATCGCAATCTTTCCGCACATCGACGGCTCGCGGAAGGACACCACCGGTTCCATCGCCGCAGATCCCGACGGGGTGATCCCCCGCGCCGTCAAGGCCATGAAGGACGCCGCCCCTGAGGTCGGCATCATGTGCGACGTGGCGCTGGACCCCTTCACCGACCACGGCCACGACGGCGTGGTCGAAGGCGGCAGGATCCTCAACGACCCCACCATCGAGCGCCTGATCGAACAGGGCCTGATGCAGGCGCAGGCCGGGGCCGACATCCTCGCCCCTTCCGACATGATGGACGGCCGGGTCGGCGCGCTTCGCGCCGCGCTGGAAGGCGCCAGCTTCCAGGACACGATGATCATGTCCTACGCCGCCAAATACGCCTCGGCCTTCTACGGCCCGTACCGCGACGCCATCGGCTCGGCAAAGCTGGCGGGCGGCCAGGGTGACAAGAAAACCTACCAGATGGACCCGGCCAACACCGAGGAAGCCATTCGCGAGGTCGCGCTCGACATCGCCGAGGGTGCCGACATGATCATGGTCAAGCCGGGCATGCCCTATCTGGATATCCTGCGCCGCCTGGTCGAGGAATTCCGCATGCCCACCTACGCCTTCCAGGTGTCGGGCGAATACGCGATGATCAAGGCCGCCGGGATGAACGGCTGGATCGACGAAGAACGCGCCATCCTCGAAAGCTTGACCGCCTTCAAACGGGCCGGCGCGGCGGGGATCATCAGCTATTTCGCGCCGTGGGCGGCGGAGAAGCTGGGCTAGTGACCCGTCCCGGCCCTGCCTTCAGCCCGGGCCGGTTCTATGGCGCTGTCGCGGTGGAGCACCAGCTGGCCGACGCCCGTGTCGCGCATCTGGCCGCCACCAC
>Ga0187843_10002920_pt1 | contig 10141 bp, 15 predicted proteins | sample SpaLakP09_SKY_43_FD_134516 | JGI IMG/M metagenome (GOLD analysis project Ga0187843, IMG submission 134516) | Oligotrophic lake water microbial communities from Sparkling Lake, Wisconsin, USA - SP09_SKY_43 | ecosystem: Environmental > Aquatic > Freshwater > Lake | place: USA: Sparkling Lake...
GTTCAATCGATCCCCGATGATGTGGCCGAGACTCTGATTCGCGCCTTTAAACAGCGGATCCAGGGGCTCAGTAGTGTATCCCCCGCACGAATGAGCAAAATAAATGGATCCAAGAGTGCACTGTCGATTACGAATCTCGTGCACACGATTGTACAGTTGCAGAAGCGCAATCTGGTTCCTTCGTCTGGAAAAGCGCCGGCCAAGAGGCTCCGAAAAAAGATACAGGCAATGCCGGTCGACAAGAAACGGGAACTCGTTTTCAAACTGCTCTGGGATCTCCTTCACATGACAAGCGAGCGCGATGAGATCGGCAAGGCCTGGGATACAATTCTGGAGGATATTCTATCGAAAGAGCCGTATAAACTTGCCCTTCAAGCGACATCGGGCCCACCCCAGCCAATTGCAGGAGACGTGACTCTTGGAGCCCTGGCGGCCCAGGATGAAAAGACGGGACTCAGGGCATTTGTAAAAGGACCAGGGGCCCCTGTACTACCTGCATCGCCCGCCGAACAACTGCGCCGCGTCTATGCCGTCGCCGAGCTCTTTAAGTTGGATTTTAATAAAATCAATCTACCTCCAAATCACGAGCTTCTTAAGAAAATGCAAGAGATTTTAAACGAGTATGCTGTATTTTATTCAAAACGCCATTCATCACTTATAGGGGACAAGGGGACGATTACACGATTTTATGCGGCGCAGGCGCCTTCTGTAACAGTGGATCTTGAAAATTCTCTATTGAAGCTCTTTCAGATTATTTCAAATATCATAGCGGATCCAACAAAACTCTACGCTATACTCAACGAGCAGAAGGGTACACTTCTACTGAAACTAGAGGACAATATGACTTGGTCAGATGATATGCGTGGACTTATAACGGCGTATACAGAGTTCATTAATACGAATAAGGGCGACTATACAGATCCTGCGACTAAAAAACAAATTGATTCAAATGATGGTGCGAAGGGCGCGCCCGAGACGACGCCTGGGCGCTTATATCAGCTCAATACAACGGATCGATTTGTAGTTCGAATCATAAATGGTAGTTCAATTAAATACAGCGAGATAGGAGACATACCCGAGTCCTACAAGGCCGCCATCAATGATAATAAAAAGGGGATGATTAATGGCGAGTGCCGAGCCTATTTTAGAGGAAAGGACAAACAGCTCTTTTTGCTGCTGCATGTCAACAAGAATCTGAATGATCCAAATGTTCATAAGATTGCAAATATCTATACTGTTACAAAGAATCCCGATCAGCCCTTTCAACAGGGATTGCCCTCTCTCCCTACAACAGGGACTGTCTATACTACACTTCACAAAGAGGACGGGACCAAATTAATAGATATTACATACAAGCCCCTCAACATTTACAATAGCTTTACTCTTCCTGTACTGCAACTGTTTGTATTGAAACATATTACCAATAAAATTAACTCGAAGACATAGAGGCATGGCCGACGCCACCGTGAACCGATTCTTGCTCAAGGTCAAATATAGTTTCTATTCGACCCTGGTGTTCTTTGTCTTTGCAAATCCCGAGACCTTTCGCATTCTGCACGGCATGATTGGACAGTGGCTGCCCATGACGCAGTCGAGCGGCGTTCCTACGGCGGCGGGGTTCTTCTTTCAGGCCGGCCTCTTCTTTCTAACTATGCTGGGCTTGATGATGTTGCCTGCAGATTAGGGGGGAAAGGATTTGTATCGTATGTGATCATTGCCTTTTTTCTTGTAGGATATATATGTTTCATATATTGGCGATCTATATGATTCTGTGCACCTGATTTACTTATAATCGCATATCGTTCATTGCTATAACGAGATTTATTTCGAAGCAAACGACGATCACGATTCATTTGTAACATCGTAGCAATACCGTTGTTTCTGGACTGTCCTTCATTATATGCTAATTTGCGCCCAATAAAATAAGAGGTATCCAAAATGGGTAGTATCCGTTTATCCAATGCAAAGAGCCCTTCAACAATAAGAACTGTATCATGTGTTGGTGTAATTGTAACTCCCGAATCTGGTACAGATGTATATGTTTTCCAATTATACGTGGGCAGCACTACCGTTTCGCCTGTTCGCAATTCCTCTAAATGGTGAACTAAAAGGGGGATATCGACAGCATCAGGTTCATCCCATTCATATATACGAATGGGGTTACCATGTTCATTGCGTGTATCAATTGGTGCGCCTCTTTCATTGTGCCTATCAGCAGCAGGCAGTGTCTTGTAATAATTATCCATTGAAATAAGAATCACTTTTTTTTTAGGCGTCTCCGTTTCTATTTTAGTTTTTAACGCTTCTGCAAAGGTCGATTTTCCGGAGCCAGATCCACCTGCAATTCCAATAATCTGTAAGCCTGTTTTATCACCGCCCCTGAGCCGTCGCGTCCTTCCCTTTAAGCCCCTCCTATGCCTTATCCGCATTCAAGCTACTAGAACCTAGTAAATTAAATGAGGATCGCGCATCTTCCAGACCTCCAGAAACGCCTCCGCCTCCGCCGTTCTCGACCTCCCTAGTTTACACAAATGCAGATAGAGGTGGGCCCAGCGAATCCGATCCTTTTTCGTATAAATCGGATGAAATCCAATGGACGGTGCAATGCAACGAACTCCTTCCGGTGTTAGAACGGCCTGTTGCATCTACTGATAGGATGTGGCCGTCATTTAGATTCTAATCGGCTGGTTCAACAGAAATTGAAAGAGTCCCAGTACAATCAAAAGCAGAGTCGACACTCCCAGCATTCGATCAATATGGGCCTCCAGCGTCGGCGCCTCCATGGAGGCACATCCTATGCAGAGCGCCGAATAGAGAATCCAATTCGTCACAATGATTTTATCAGGCATGAATAGATTCATGCACGTCTATCTATTACTTGGTGTCTTAGCGCTTATGCTCGTAATTATCCGTCTCTATGGCCGTTCGATTCTCGGATTTGAGAACATGAAGAAGAAGGAGGGATTTGCGAGCGGCTCTGAGCTCATCATTGTGAAGGCCGCGTGGTGCGGGCACTGCAAGACGGCCAAGCCCGAATTCGAAAAGCTTGTGAAGGCGAGCCCTGTGAAGCTCCAGGATGGGTCCGAGGTGACCATTCGCATGCTCGACAGCGATGAGGACAAGGCCGAAGTGGAACAGCTCAATGTGAAGGGATTCCCCACCCTCCTCTATCGGTCTGGATCGAATCGTCAGGAATATCCGGGGCCCCGCACGTACGACGGGGTCATGAGCTTTCTTCAGCAGCAGTAAGAACAATAAATTTGAAGTCGATCCCTTGTTACAAGGAGTCTAAGCTCCTCGTAACAATCCATACTACAATGGCTCTCCGACGCATCGAAAAAGAACTGAAAGATGTCATGAAGGATCCGCCCAGTGGCTGCAGTTGCGGCCCCGACGGCGCCGATCTCTATCACTGGACCGGCATGATCATGGGACCCGCCGATTCGCCCTTTGCCGGCGGTGTCTTCGGCCTCGACATCCACTTCCCCACCGACTATCCCTTTAAGCCCCCCAAGGTCTCCTTTACGACGAAGATCTATCACCCGAATGTCAATTCAGGCGGCGTTATCTGCCTCGATATTCTCAAGGGCCAGTGGTCGCCTGCGTTGACCATTTCAAAGGTGTTGTTGTCGATTCTCTCCCTGTTGACGGATCCGAATCCGGACGACCCGCTATGGCCCGAGGTGGCGCACGAGTACAAGACGAACAGGGTGCTGTATGATGTGAACGCGCGCGCCTGGACCGCGAAGTACGCGACCTAGGATTGGTTGCGACGCGTACGCTTCGCAACTGACCTAGGACGGTATTTCTTGGTTCTATTTTTGCGTTTGGAAGTGCGTTTTCGTGCACCACCTGTATTGCCGCCTTCATTATTGGTGGTCCATGCATTAGATGCATTGCTTGAACGAATCCCTATTACACTGTTCGCTATAGTTGATGCACTTGAACTGGCCCTGGGACGGCCATTATTTTCAGGCAGTACACTTGAAGCAGCCAATGCAGGTGACGCAGGAAATGCACTTGAATTATTGGGAGGTGAGCCTGCGCCTGCCCCTGCACTTGCTGTACTGAGAGGTGGTTCTCCCGCAACGGATTTTAATGTTATTAACGCTCTAGAGGGTGGGTATGTCGGTGTGAGTCGACGGAATTTTTCAACTTTCGTCTGTTTGTCAGTTTGTGCTTTCAGTGCGACATCAGTAGCTTCAATCTCTTTCCAGTGGGTTGCTTTTTCCATTGCATCTATTGCAGCGGCCTTCTCTTGGTGTCTATCCTCGTCTGTAGTCATCTCTTTCGTTTTCCCTCGTGGAATAAAACTACTGTCTTTTAAAGGTCGTTTCTGCAAAGCACTCAAAGGTACTGCGGCAGCTAGGTGTAAACGTCCAAATTCAGCATATTCATCATCCAATCCGGCAACACTTGTAGGCTCGGGATGCTCACTTGCATATTTTTGCAAATTAGCAAGTGGGTCATTGACTGCCGAAAGGAACCTCTTAAGTCCTGCCGACATCCCTACTACAACCCCCCATAAATGTACAAACCGCCTAAAGTAATCCTATCCGATTCTCATAGTATGGAACCCTACAAACAGTACCGATACGCGCAGGAGCCGATCACCTATTCCGTAGTCATGCCAGTCTACAATCAAGAGTCCATTCTTGTGCCGAATGTGCAGAGCGTTCTCGAGTGCACCCAAGGATCCTTTGAACTGATTGTGATTCTGGACTACTGCGTCGACAATTCAGAACGCAACCTCTTGGCGTTCTTCGACGCGTTGAAGCCGCCGCCGACCCTTGTCCAGATCACCGTCTTCAAAACGGAGTTCCCCCTGTTCGAGACCAAGTGCGACAACATCGGATTCCGATTTGCGACCGGGACCTATTGCCTGGAGATCCAGGCCGACATGAAAATGGTGGAGCCAGGATACAATCTCCGGCTCGTCAAGCCGTTTCTGCAGTACAGCAATGTGATTGCCGTCTCGGGCCGCTGCGCCCATACCCTATTTACAGGGGAGGGCATTGGAAAACTGGGCCCCGCCGTCGAACAGCCCCTTTCCGAACTCGGGATCGATAAGAACTGGTTTTATGTGTTCGAGACCTGCAATCGGGGTCCGCTGTTGCTCGATCGTTCAAAGCTGGCGGAACTCGAGTTCCTGGACGAAGAGAACTATTTCCTGGACGACTCGGATCACGATCTGATGGCCCGCGCCTATCTCCAAAAAGGGTATCTCTGCGGCTATGTGCCCATCGACTTTGAGTCCCCTTTGGACCATGGCTCCACGCGCAGAACCGATGAGTGTCCGATCAATGCATCTGAAAAAGCACGACTGAGGAATCGATCCGTCCAGGGCCTTGAGAAGTACCGGACCACCTGGACGAATCGGGCCCCTCGTGCGTTTCCGTTGCAGTAACGACGCACCTCTTCAGCTTACGCTGTAACGACGCACAGGTACACGCCGCTTCTTCAAGAACAATTGGGCCGCTTGCACGCCCAACTCGATGAGCTCCTTTTTAATTCCAAGCTCCAAGCCAAATTCAACCGCATAGGTCTTCGACAACTGGATCGGCAGCGTCTGGTCCGGATAGGTCTCCGAGACCATGGCGAGTCGGGCCTGCATGAAAATCTGGAGCGGCCGCAACATCATATCCATCAGTTCAATGGTCTCCAAGGGCGACACGGTGGATCGCAACAAGAGACCCAAGGTCTGTGTGCGCTCCTCCTCTGTGAGCAGAGACAACGGATAATTATTAATAATCCCGCCGTCGCACAGCAGATGGCCCGTCTGGGGACACTGAAAGGGCTGGAAGTAGTACGGGATCGACATCGAGGCCCGGGCGGCATGGGCCACGCAGTAGTCGGGCGTCGTCTCTTTCGAATAGGTCACAAGGATTCCCGTATTGAGATCGGCCGCGAACGTTCGGAAGGATCGCCCCGTCTGCTCATAGAGCTGCCGAAACGTCGTCGTTTCTTTAAATCCTTTTTCTTTCAAGAGGGCGTTCAGGAGCTTGAGGAGGCGATTGCCGGTGTCAAACCCCATGTTCAGGAGCCACCCAGATGCCTCGTCGACCTCGGTGATCTGCTGGAAATCGAAGGAGAGGCTGAAGGCGATCATTTCGGCGAGGGTGTAGCCGGCGGCCAGACAGAGGGTTTGGAGGGCGCCGGCGCTTACGCCCATCCACTCCTTGACGAAGCGGATTAGGCCCTCTGCCTCTAAGTGCTGCAGGGCGCCGAGGTGACACAGCGTGTTCATGCCGCCGCCGCATAAATAGATCTTTTTCCACATTCCTTAGTTGGTAAGGTGAGAAGAAAGGATGCGGAATGAACTCGCCAATAAGGTAGGGATGTCTGTGCCGCCGCAACTTCAGATCGCGGATCTGTACAAACGACGGACAGCCAAAGACGCCGCCCGACTCCGTGCCTACAATCAGATCCTGGAGTCCGTCTACATGCGGATCAAGATGCAGAGTAACATGCCGAACAGCCCCTGTGATCTCCTGTACACCATTCCGCCGTTTATTCTGGGACTGCCCCGCATTGACCTGGAGGACTGCGTGGTCTACCTCGTCTATCAGCTACGGCAGAACGGATTTATAGTAGCCTACACCTTTCCGAATCTGCTTCGGATCAGTTGGATGCATCATGAACGGGACTATATCTTAGAACAGAGTCCCATTATGCAGGCGATGATGGCGAACAGCCAGACGTTGAAGGAGAAGCAGCATTCAAAATCCATGGCTGCATTTAATAAGAAGCCGAAACAGCCAAAGAATCCGCATGTTGCTGTGGCGAAACCTCAAGAATTATCGGCCGGTAAAGCGCTTTCCGCGATCGATTACCAGCCGCCGACAGCCTTTGTGCAGCAGATGGAGAAGCCGGAACCAAAGAAGAATGTGGTGATCATGGATCCGAAACTCACAGGGGTCTTGGCGGATTTATGGCGTTAACGGCGCTTGTGGGTCTTACGCTTGTGATTTTTGCGATTGCGATTTTTGCGGGTTCGTTTGCCGCCCATTATACGTGCTGCTTCAGCTATTGCTTCTTTACGTGCAAGCCAGTTTCTAATATTGTTAGTATACAAATAGGGGGCTCTTGATCCCGCCACCCTTTTTCGCGCTGCCTCTAAGGCAGCTCTTCGTTCACGATTCGCAGCATTTCGAGCAGCAATAGCAGCATTCTGCGCAATGTTAGCCTGTTTCTTTGCAAAATTGTTTCGCAACTGTTGCTCAAGTGCAGCTTGTTTAGGATCCTGCTTAGAAGCCGCTAAAAATTGTTCTGCTGCTGCAACCGCTTTTGCTCGCGTAGCAGCCAACACAGGACTCTCCTGTGCAGATAAAGGCGGATCAGGCCCCGGAACAGGTACTGTAGCCATACAACTACTAGAGCTTTTTATAAAATTTCTAGTCGTTGACAATGCCGGTCTATTTACTGGCGCCTGCGGCGGCGTGTGCAAGAACGGCGTTTACCACCCATAACCCTACGTGGTAGGGTCGCTCTCTGCTTTTCTGCCTCCAGTGCCTCATAAATACGTTGAGCAATTGTGTTTGCTTCGCGTAATGCAGTTGTAGCAGCATCGGCTGCATTTTTCGCACTCTTTAATTCTGCATTTGCACGGACGAGTACACCCGCAATTTCAGCACGTCTAGCATTATTTTTCCATTTGAAATAGATTGTATATTTTTTACATATGTATCTGCTAAGTCTGCAGCGGCATGCGCAGCTTTCACTGCTTCGTTTGCTAAATTAATCTGCACCTCGACACAGGATGCTTTTTCTGCAATAGGCGAGTCCCACTTCTCAATCTTACGTACATAGTCTAGAATTGCCTCGGCAACTTCTTTCTGACCAACAGCATCTGCCTTTGCCTTGATTACTCTAGCAAGAGTTGCAGTTGCTCGATTAAATGGCGACACATATTTCAGCAATTCTATATTCTTTGACATGCCTCTACTAATCCTTTCAATTATCCACACAAAAATCCCTTCAACCTCTTTCCAATGACCGGCCCCACCTTTCTCCCCCCAGCATCCACCGAAGCCAGTTCCTTCTCGGTGGCGGCCATAAGCGCAGTAAACGACGGATAAATAGTGACGAGGGCCTGGCCAATTCGGAGGGAGACCCCTGGGCACTGCATCAAGCACTGGAGCAAGAACTGCTTCGGATCGTCGGCGTTCGCCTTCTTGGACACATGGATGCCGGCCGTGGCCGTCAGAGTGCCCGACTCCTTGGCCAGATTGGCCGGATCCTCTAGCCAGTACGCGTGGAGGGCATCCACCAAGGACGCCGTTTCCTTTAGGTCCTCCGTGTGCATCACGGCGATCCCGTGCTTGAGCTGGAGACGCGCCACGAGTTTCATGAGAGATTCGGGCTTCAGTCTACCTGTCGTGGTTGAATAGCTGCCTTCCAACAGGTACATGGGGCTTGCGTTGCGTTCTTGACAGAACGCGAGGAGTCGGCCCTTCTGTTCTCGGTACCGTCCATCGAGAACCGAGGCTTCCAGATCCTTGATCGTTTTTCGTTCTATGATGAGGGCTGTTGTAGTGTCGTCGGTTCCGATCCAGATGTCCCCGATCGGCAACGTTTGCTGGACACACTCTGGAACAAGAGGGATCAAATGGCGTTCTCGTGTATCAATGATGAGCATTTATAGAACAGTTCTTATAATAACTGTTCTGAGAACGCTTAGGCTGTTCTAGTTCGTGGTACCATTCACAGCATTGGACGGTAGACTTGTCCCATTTGCAGAAATAGCCTTGATTATAACAGTAAAGGTTGTACTTGATGCTAGGCCACTAATAATGATCGGGTTTGCTACAGAGGGCACGCTTGGTGTAGTAAAGCTGCTTCCATTATTGGTTGAATAAGCATAATTCGTGATGGGTGGGAGCACTCCCCCTGCAGACAAATAGGTTACCTCCAGTGATCCTGGTACAGATCCTGCAACAATACTCGCTATAACAGGCGTAGGAGGCACGGGAAGGGCAGCTGTTGTATCAGGCGTATACTGCTGCGGCACCAACACTGTTGTGTCGGGGACTCCCTTGAAATAATAGGCCTGCTGACCGGCCTGTAATGTCGCGATCGTATCGGCGTCGTAGTGGCCGGTCTGTGGATTGGTCGATTGCAGATCAATCGTGTAGGCACCTGTCGTTGCCTGGACAACCGTCTGCTGCCGGTTATAGAAGTTGGCGTTGTTCTGAGCATTCAGAATCTTGACAATGGCGGAAAAGTCAAAGTTTCGATTGGACATCTCTACTAATAGAATGATTCTGTAAAAGAATATTCGTTTAGTACAACTCTGTTGTTAAATCACTGGCCAGAGGCCGATACACAAGGTTGTTATCGAGTTGATCCAGATGCCTGAAATACTCGAGAGTCGCTTCTTGACGAATAGGTGGTTTGGGAATGACGGTGGTCATGGGATGCGGGACGCTGGGATGCAGAGGAGATAAGCCGCGTAACGTCCCTTGTGCAACTGCGAAGAGCACGTATCCCAGGAACATCAGGCGTTCAAACATCTCTTCTAGTTCTCCCTTCTCTTAATATTCTGTTCATCCACGGGATCAATCCGGATGCCCTTGGTCAGCTCCTGTGTCCACTTCTCCAGAACACCGAGTGTAACAATGAGCAAGGTGATAAGACCCAGGCCGACCAGAATATAGGCGTAGGGGCTGGTCAATCCCATCGCATGCACAATCCGTTCAATCGCAATGCCCAGGAACATAGTGGGCAGGATGTTGGCCACAAAGATCAGCACGAGACCGGTCGCAACCCCTGTCACGTAGCCGTGGCGAAGGGTGTTCTTGCCGATAAAGAGCATGAGGCCAACATACGCGATCAGATCAATCGCTAATTTTTGCAGATAGTCTTGTGTGCTACAGATATGCTGTTTGACCGCTGCCCGTTTACCGTATTCCAAGAACGAATCTTCCAGACAGGACCGATAGAGGCCGTCAAATAGGGGGAGTTTCGAATGGGTTAGTGTAATGGCGATTTCGTGGACCAGGGGGAGAAAGAAGGAGAGATAGGTAATCAGTTCATGCACGGGGATCATGGCGCCCTCTTCTATCCTGGGACATTATAACCATCCATTTCCCGTATACGTCGGTGCAAACTGCCGCTCCAAGCCCGGTGTCCACTTCGTATA
>Ga0187843_10002922_pt1 | contig 10139 bp, 4 predicted proteins | sample SpaLakP09_SKY_43_FD_134516 | JGI IMG/M metagenome (GOLD analysis project Ga0187843, IMG submission 134516) | Oligotrophic lake water microbial communities from Sparkling Lake, Wisconsin, USA - SP09_SKY_43 | ecosystem: Environmental > Aquatic > Freshwater > Lake | place: USA: Sparkling Lake...
CTCGTGCACGGCGTGTCGCGCCCGCAGCGGCCCAGCGAGATCGAGAGCTTCTTTATCTTCGCCAGCGTGGCGCGCCGTGCCGGCCCGCAGCAGCTCGCGATGCTGGAGCTGCTGATGCCGCATCTGCACAGCACCTGGCAGCGCGTGCAGGCGGTCGAGCATGAGGTCAACGATCCGCCGTCCCGCGCCCTGCCCTCGCGCAGCCCCGGCGCCGGCGGCATCACCGCGCGCGAGCGGCAGATCCTGTCCTGGCTGCGCGAAGGCCTCAGCAACCAGCAGATTGGCGAGGTGCTGGGCATCAGCGCGCTGACCGTCAAGAACCATGTGCAGAAGATCCTGCGCAAGCTCAATGCCGCCAACCGCGCGCAGGCGGTGGCCCGCGCGATGGCGCTGAACCTGTTGGGTAGCGGCAGCCCTGCAGACCGTAGCGGCGACTGAGGTTTTTCTGCACAACCATGAGCCGAACGGCTCATAACGACGCCAGCAGGCCGTGATGATTTTCACGAAAGCTGGCGAACATGGCAGAAGTGGTGCAGCGGCCGAGAAGGTTGGCGCCCAGTTCTTTTCAAACGCGGGCCCAGCGGGCCCGCACCGCCCGAAAGCGGCCGCCGCGACGCTCACTCCATGTAGCGCTTGCCAGTGGTTGCTCCTTAGGCGGCGTCGCAACTCAGCCTGGAAGGCTGGGCACGGCACTGTCCTTTCGAGTTTTCAACAACCCTGTATGGAGTTCTTCATGATCATCAAGAAAATCGCCGCTGCTGCGGCCCTGGTCGCGGTTGCGGCCCCGTCATTCGCAGCCATCGCCACGCAAGGTAATGGCGAGCTGTTCCTGGCAGTCTTCGACGATGTCGCCAAGGTGTCCTACATCAAGGATCTGGGCCTGTACCAGAATGACATCAAGTCCCTGGCCGACTTGACCGGTTTCGGAGCCGGCTCGACGGCCGACAGCGGCTACAGCCGCTCGTGGAGCATTACCCAGGACGCAGCCTGGACAACATTCGTCTCCGCCAGCAGCGCGGCCAATCTGAAGTGGGCCGTGGTGGGTCTGGACAGCACCGGCGGCACTGTCCCCAACGGCGTTCGTCTTTTCACGACAGCCAAGAACACCGAAGAAAACATCGCCAACATCGCCACCTGGAACAACGGACAGTTCACCAACGGCACTGGTTCTTCGCAATTGGGCAGCCTGTTCAACGTCCTGAACAACAGCGGCACCCACGGCACAGTGGGTGTTCCGCTGGACTATGCGATCAACGGCTCCAGCGTCAACTTCGACACTGATCCAGGCAACGCCTACTTCGGTGCACCAGGCAGCGGTGAGTACTACAACGGCTTCGCCCCATTCTCGAATGCGAACGCAGTCGGCGTCGATTCCCAGTTTTTCTACATCTCGCGCACCAGCACCAATCAGTTGGCCAAGGTCTCTATTGATCCGTTCGCCAACTCCTATGCCTCGACGGTGGTCAGTTTCAATACCGCTGGCGGCACGCCGACCCTGAGTATCACGACGGCTGTGCCAGAGCCAAGCACCTACGGCATGCTGCTGGCCGGCCTGCTGGGCATCGGCCTGGTCGCACGCCGCCGCCGCCAGGACTGATCCGTCTTCCACTACATCACTGCTGAAGTTGGCAGGGCCAAGCCCTGCCCGCAAGACAACCCAAGGACCATCATGAAGCTTCGCTCAATCGCCCTCGCTGCAGCCGCCTGCGCATCGGCCGCCCCCGCCTTCGCCGCCCCGGCCGTCAACATCGACGCCGCCAGCACCGTGCGCGTCTACATGTCCGGCGCCACAGCCCTGCGCAATACCATCGCCGGCATCGTGCTGAACGACATCTGCGGCGGCTCTGCCGCCAACGCCACGACCACGCTGTACAACGTCAGCGAATCGGGCACCAGCTTCTCTTTCGTCAACAACAACTGGGCCATCAGCTGCAAGCTGCCGGTCGCCAAGCTGGGCCTGCCCGCCAACACCGACATCGCCTTCTTCAAGAGCGATGCCGGTGGCTCCGCCCAGGGCGTGTTCCCGGTCTATTTCGGTGACCAGCGTACCTTCGTCGAGACGGCCAATCTGGCTGCTTGCACGACTAGCGTTGCCGACCGCCGTTACACCGCCTGCCCGGCTACGCGCCTGGCCACACCGATGGTGGGCATCTCCGATGTCGAGCCGGGACTTTTCGCCGGCATCAACGTGCCCAACGATCCGGTGGACGCTTCCGACGACTCCTACCCGTCGGGTGGTTTGAGCGCCGGCCAGATCGCCGAACTGAAGGTCACTCCGGTGGTGCAGACAGTGTTCGGCGTTGCCGTGAACACCAATCTGTACAACGACATGTTTGCCAAGCAAGGCCTGGGCAGCAAGTTCAGCAGCACCGGCGCGGCTTGCACCACTTCGTCGACCGACGAGAACTGCATCCCTAGCATCGGCAAAGCCGAGGCGCGTACCTTGTTCTCAGGTGGCGCAAACAACTGGAGCCTGGTGAGCGCCAATGCCGCCCTTGTTGACAGCCAGATCAACGTCTGCCGTCGCGTCCAGGGCTCGGGCACCCAGGCCGCCGCCAATCTGCAGTTCAGCGATTTCCCTTGCAATGGCTCGGGCAGTTCGCCGGCCGACTACAACTTCTCCAGCTCAGCCGCACCGGAAGCAGTCTCGTCGCTGACCGGCAGGACCGAGTCGGGCAAGACCCTGGCCCAGTACCTGGTCGACAACATGGGCGGCAACGCCAATGGCCCGATGCCAGGCGGTACAAGCTTTATCTTCGAAGGCCCGGGCACCGGTGACGTGGTCAACTGCCTGAATGCCGCCAACCTGGCCCAGGGCTACGCAATCGGCCATGTGTCCAAGGAGAACGTTCCCGGCTCTGGCGCCTGGAAGCATGTGCGCCTGGAAGGCGCTTACCCGGATGGCGCCAATGCCAAGCAAGGTCGTTACGACTACCTGGTCGAGTCCACCGTCCAGTACAAGCTGGCCTCATTCGCCGGCTACACGGCCCAGCAAAAGGCCTTCATCAATGGCTTCACCGCCGAAGTGGCCAAGCCCGATGGCCTGGCCAAGCTGTCTGCCGCCAACCAGGCCGGCGTGCTGGCCCTGCCCGAAAGCTATGCCGGCGCCTACGGCACCGGTACAGCCAATGAGATCAAGTTCGGCTCGCGGGTGACCCGCAGCGGTAACAGCTGCCAGCCGCTGTCCGCCGTCAAGTAAGGCCCGTCTGAAGCCCATCGAAAGATGGGCCTTTTTGTCACGAGGGAGGCGCACCGCCTCCCTCACCAGCTTTCCGAATCGCCATGACATCGATCCGCCTGTTCCAGCCCCTCGTCAAGTCAGCCCACACCGTCAAGAGCCTTGCCTTGCTGCTAACCCTGGGTACCGCCGGCTTCGCCATGGCTGCGATCGCGCCAGGCGGCGGACAGTCCCTGTCTGGTCCTTACGCCAAGTTCAACGGCAACGGCGAACTGGTCTTCATTGCCTTCGACAGCACGGCCAAGGTCTCCTACACGCTTGACCTGGGCATCGATGTGGAGAGCTTCTTCATTGGTGGCCAGCAAGACAGAGGTAGCCAGCAGTTCTTCGTCATTGACGATCCGCAATGGCAGAACTTTCTGGCCGCCCCGGATCTCACCACTTCTCGACTGCAATGGTCGGTACTCGGTCTGGATGCCGTCGGAGGGACGGTGGCTGGCGGTGTGAGGCTGTTCCAGACTATTCGGCAAGGCGATGAGGCCAAAGTCACCGATTACTCGAACCAGCAGTTCACGAACGGAACGGGTTCCAGCCAAGCGGGCACGTTCTTCAACGCGGTGAATGCATCAGGGACGCATGGCGTAGCTGGCGTTGCACCTGATTTCCTGGCGAACGGCAGCAGCGTCAATTTCGACCCGGATCCACAAAATGGCTATTACGGTGAGGGCAGCGTCGGACTGTCTCCGAACCTGAACAACACCGCGCCTTACAACATGTCTAACCCTATCGGGAGCTCTTCCTGGTTCTACATGGTTTCGCGCTCGGGCACCGCCCAGCTTGGCAAGGTGGTCGTCGACGAATTCGACAACCTCGGCCACGACGCCTACTGGGGCTTCACCTATGTGGCGCCGGGCACCGACTCCCCCTACGCCGGCAAGTACTTGCTCAGCTACACGATGCAATCGCACGCCCCTACGGCCGCCACCGCTGCAGGCCTGGCGCGGATGAACTTTATCGACTACGCGGCCGGTTTTGCCTCTCGCCCGGTAGACGCGCCGCTGGGCGAATTCGCGGGCTATCAGATCAGCTCACTGGTGGTGGCCAGCGCAGTGCCCGAGCCGTCGAGCTGGGCGTTGCTGGGCCTGGGACTGGGCTTGATCGGCTGGCGCGCGCGCCGGCGCGGCTGAAAGTCCGTCTGCCGTAGTCCGAACGGCCTATCCGGGCCGTTTCCCCACATCGCCGCGTCACCGCGGCTGCCGATACTTTTGCCCATGAAACTGCTCGCTCCACCGCTGGCGGCGCGGCAGCGCCTGGCCTGTGTCTTCATACTGTTTTGCCTAACCCTGCTCCAGCCGGCGTGGAGCCAGGAAATGCCTGCGCCCAGCTTCGCCATCCTCGAATTCGAGATCGAGGGCAACACGGTGCTGCCGGTGGCGGTGGTGGAGCAGACGGTGCTGCCCTTCATGGGCGAAAGCCGGTCGCTGGCCGATGTGGAGGCCGCCCGCGCGGCGCTGGAGCAGCGCTACCAGCAAGCGGGGTTCCTGACCGTGTTCGTCGACGTGCCGGAGCAGCGGGTCGACGGTGGCTTGGTGCGCCTGCGGGTGACCGAGGGCCGGGTCGAGCGCCTGCGCGTGACCGGATCGCGCTACTTCGACCAGGGCGTGATCCGTGAGCGGGTGCATCAGTTGGCGCCGGGTATGGTGCCCGACTTCAACGAGGTGCAGCGCCAAGTCGCCAGCCTGGGCCGCGACGAGCGCCAGGTGCAGCCGCTCCTGCGTCCGGGCCTCACGCCCGGAACGGTGGAGGCCGAGCTGAAGGTGGCCGACAAGCTGCCGGCCGGCGCCACGCTGGAAGTCAACAACCGCCACGCCGCCAACACCGACCCGCTGCGCATGTCGCTGAACCTGCGCTACGACAACCTCTGGCAGCGCGAGCACAGCCTCTCGCTGAGCCTGATCACCGCGCCGCGGGAACCGCAGCAGTCCAAGGTGGCGGTGCTCAACTACAGCATGCCGCTGGGGCCGCAGGACACCGCCCTGGCCTACGCCGTCTGGTCCGACAGCGTGGCCGAGCCGGTCGGCGCCGTGACCGTGTTCGGCCGCGGCCTGACCGTCGGCATGCGCTGGCTGCGTAGCATCAGCCAGGCAGATGCGCTGCACAGCTTCAGCCTGGGCGCCGACTACAAGGACGTGCAGGAGCGCCTGCAGGCCGATGCCAGCAGCCTGTCCACGCCGCTGCGCTACCTGCCGATGCAGCTCGGCTACACCGGCAACTGGCTGCAGGCACGCGGCCAGACCACGCTCAACACCAGCTTTGTGTTCGCCTCGCGGGCAATCCTGAAACGCTCGGTCGACTGTCCCGGCAACCTCGGCCCGGTCGACCAGTTCGGCTGCAAGCGCAGCGAGGCCGACGGCAGCTTCGCCTATTGGCGCGGCGACCTGCGAAGCTCGCAGGCGCTGGACAGCCTCGGTCTGCCCCTGCCCGGCAGCCTCGCCCTGCGCCTGGGCTGGCAGCTGGCGACGCAGCCCCTGGTCTCGGGCGAGCAGTTCGCCATTGGCGGCGCCGACACGGTGCGGGGCTACCTGGAGGCCGAGGCCGCCGGTGACCACGGCATGCTCGGCTCGCTGGAATGGCGCAGCGCCAACCTCCTGGGCGGTAAATCATGGCTGCGCGAGCTGAGCCTGCAGGCCTTTGTGGATGTGGGCCGCATCCACATCGTGTTGCCGCAGCCCGAGCAGCAGGCCCGCGTGCCCCTGCTTGGCAGCGGCCTGGGCCTGCGATTGCGCGCCCACCCGAATCTGAACGCCGAACTGGATCTGGCTTGGCCGCTTAAGGCCACGCCGCAAAGCCCCAAGGGCGACCCTCGACTGCATGTGCGCCTGAGCGCGCAAATCTGAATCGCCACACACCATGCATGCCACCGCCCGCCCGCCCCGAGCTACCCGCAGCACCTCCAGCTACATCAATGCCCAGCAGGCGATGTTGACGCCGCTGGTGGTGGCCCTGGTGGCGATCTGGCCGCTGCAGTCGCTTGCACAGAACGCGGGCCTGCGCCCCGTCGCACCGCCGGTCACAGCCGTGCCGGTGCCCGCCGCTGGCTGGCGCATCAGTGGCAACGGCGCGGCCGGCCCTGTTAACAGCACGAACAGCCGCGGCGGCACCGACCAGATCATCGAGCAGACCAGTGCCCGCGCCATCTACGCCTGGCAGAGCTTCAATATCGGCGCCGACAGCCGGGTCGAGTTCCGCTTGCCCACGGCGGGCGCGGCGCTGAACCGAGTTGTCAGCGGCAGTGCACCCAGCGCCATCTTCGGCGCCCTCACCTCCACGGTGCCCAACCCCAAGTTCACGGCCGGCGGAAGCCAGCCTGAGCGCATCACCGGTGGCGAGGTCTACCTGCTGAACGGCAACGGCATCCTGTTCGGGCCGAATGCGCGCATCGACGTGGGCGCCCTGGTGGCCTCGTCGCTGAATGTTGACAACGAGGACTTCCTGAGCGGCATGACCCGCTCGATCTACGGCCAGTCGACCAGTTTCAAGCGCGATGCCGTGGGCCTGCCGTCCATCAGCGCCGGCTTCGTCGAGGTGGCCAATGGCGCCTCTATCACCACGCCCGACGGCGGGCGCGTGTTCCTGTTCGCCGAAGAGGTAGTCAACGCCGGCCGCATCGCCACGCCGGGCGGGCAGACAGTGCTGGCAGCCGGCGAGCAGGTCTTCCTGCAGTCGCCCACGGTCGAGAAGCTCTATGCCTCCGAGATCAGTGACAAGGTGCCGGCGGTGCGCGGCCTGCTGGTCGAGGTGGGCACGGGTGCGGGCCGGGTCGACCAGCTCGGCGAGATCGTCACGAACCGCGGCAACACGACCCTGGTCGGCATGGCGGTCAACCAGATGGGCCGCATCAGCGCCAGCACAAGCGTGAGCGAGAACGGCTCGGTCTTTCTGCTCGCGCGCGGCTCGGCCAAGGCGGTCTCGGGCGCCGAGATCACCAAGCGCGCCACCGTCGGTGGCCAGCTGACCCTTGGCGCCGACAGCAGCATCACGATCACGCCGGACACGGCCGGCGGCAGCGCCACCGGCGACACCTTCAGCGCCTCGCGCATCGAGCTGAGCGGGCAGCGCATCGAGGTACAGGGCAGGATCACCGCGCCGGGCGCTGTGACGCGCCTGCGCGCCGAGAAGACGCCCGACTACGAACTTGCCGCCGGCGCCAGCAATGCCACCGCCGCGCCCGACCTTAGCCGCGTCGAGCGGGCCTTCGACGCCGCCGCAGGCATCAGCATCGGCGCTGGCGCCGTCATCGACCTGTCCGGCACCACCGACACCGTCGTCTCAGCCGCACGCAACTACGTCACCACCGAGCTGCTCGGCGGCAACGACCTGAAGGACTCGCCTCTGCAAAAGGACGGGCCGCTGTACCGCGCCAAGGTCACCTTCGATATTCGCAAGCCCTCGCCCATCCTCGGTGACACGGCCAGCTACAAGAGCAGTATTGCCAAGAGCGCCGGTGAGCGCATGGCCATGGGCGGCAGCCTGATGTTGGAAAGCACCGGCCGGGTCGAGGCGCAGGCAGGCTCCAGCCTGTCGGTGGCCGGCGGCCAGGTGGCCTACACCGAGGCCCTGGTAAAGCCGACCACGCTGACCGCGGCCGATGGCAGCCTCTACACGCTCAACAACGCACCGGCCACGCTCGCCTACACGGCCTTGAGCAATGCCAGCTACAACTTCTATGGCCGCTGGGGTCAAGTTAAGAGCTTCGGCGCCAGCAGCGGCTCGACCGTGGCCGCTGCCTATGTGGACGGCCAGGCCGCCGGCACCTTGCGCGTGCTGGCCAGCCAGGCGGCGTTGGATGGCGAGCTGCGCGCCAGCACCACAGCCGGTGAGCGCCAGCGCACCGGCCAGGATGCGCTGGCCGTGGCCGGCAGCTTCCAGCTCGGCCAGGCGGGCAGCCAGGGCACCGGGGTGGACAGCCGCATAGTGCTGGCAGCGTTGAACTCGCCGCGCAGCGAAGGCACCACTACCCTGGCCGTGCAGACCCTGCAGGACAGCGGCTTCGGCCGCATCAGCCTGGCCAGCGACGCCGGCATCGAGAGCGAGGCTGGCGCCAGCCTCACTCTGGCCGAGCGCAGCACGGTCACTCTCTTCAGCCGCGGCAGCGAGGGCATCACGCTGAACGCCGACATCAGCGCAGCCGGCGGCACGCTGAACCTGCAGACGGTCGAGCACAGCCAGCGCGCCGGCCTGGCCGGCGGCATCAGCGTGGCCGAAGGCGTAAAGCTGGACCTGGCCGGTCGACTGATTAACCAGGAACGCGATGGCAGCGCGGTGCTGGGCAACGCCAACGGCGGCAGGATCGAACTCCGTTCGGGCGCGGGCCTCGTCGTTGGCCCGGGCACGGTGCTCGATGTGTCGGGCGGCGCCACGGTGCGCAGCAATGGCACGGTCAGCGCAGGCACGGCCGGCAGCATTGTCTTGAGCAACAGCCAGACGAATGTCCAGAGCACGGGCCAGGCCCAAGCCTTCGTGCTGGACGGCAGCCTGCTGGGCCACGGCCTTGCCAGCGGCGGTAGCCTAAGCCTGCGCACGGGTGACATCGTCATCGGCGAGGGCGGCAAGGCGGGCGCGCTCAGCCTTGGCAGCGAGTTCTTCTCGCAAGGCGGCTTCGAGCGTTTCGATCTGGACGGCCAGTTGAGCCTCCAAGTGACGGCCGGCAGCGTGATCGCGCCGCTGCTGCAATCGCGCATCGGCAATGACGCCCTGCTCCGCCCGGCGGCCAGCGGCAGCCGGCTGGCCGCGCTCCTGCCCCTGGGTGTGCAGGACACCGCCTTGCGCCGCCCGGTTAGCTTGAGCCTGCAGTCCAGCGGCCAGGCCAGCGTGGCCGACAGCGGCCTGCTGACGGTGGGCGATGGTGCGCAGATCAATCTGGATCCGACGGCCAGCTTGGCCTTGCGCGCCGGCCGGGGTCTGCAGTTCGACGGCCAGATCCGCAGCGCCGGCGGCACGGTCACGCTGGAGCAAACCGGCACCGTCGGCGGCAGCGCGGCCGAGGACGCGCTGCGCCTGGGCGCCGGCAGCCGCATCGATGTGAGCGGCCGGCTGCTGGCCACCGAGCGCAATGACGGCCTGCTGCGCGGGCGCGTGCTCGACGGCGGCTCGGTCACCTTGAACGCCCAGACCCTGGACTGGGCCGCCGGCTCGCTGATCCAAGCCGACGGCAGCCAGGCCCGGCTCGACGCCGCCGGCAGCGGCGCTGCCTACCCCGAGGGCCGCCAGCTCGTCCCCAGCGCGGCCGGGCAATTGACGGTCAATGTCGAAGTCAATGGCGGGCGCGACAGCCTGCTGGCCGGCGCCTTCAAGGCCGCGGGCGGGAGTGTGAATGCCGCCAACGGCCGCCTGAGCATCGCCCTGCGCAAGACCGACAGCGCCGCCGTGCTGAACGCGCACCGCCTGCTGCTCGCGCCCGGCACCTCCGAAGCCGCGGCGCTGCCCAATGTCAAGACGCTCAGCGTCGGCGCCGATCTGCTGACCACGCCGCTGGCCGACTTGAGCCTGAGCTCGCTGGACCGCATGGAGCTGGCCGGCACGCTGAACCTGGCACCCATCCGCCAGCTCAAGATCGACACCCCGCAGCTGCTGCTGGCGCCCGATGCGCGCGTCACGCTGCAAGCGGCCAACGTCTCGCTGGGCAACAGCGGTGCGGCCAGCGCAGGCATCGCCCAGACCGGGAATGGCCTGCTGACGGTGCAGGCCAGCGGCGCGGCGCTCGATCTGGTGGGCCATCTGCAGATCGGCGGCGCGGCGCAGGCCAATCTGCTCAGCGTTGGCGACCTGCGCCTGCATGGCGTTCTCGCCAATGGCAAGAACACGGGGTCGCTGAGCGCGCCGGCCGAGCTCACCTTCAGCGCTGCCCAGGTCTACGGCAGCAGCGCCAGTGCCTTCCTCGTCGATGCGGGCGAGCACCAGC